>Ga0074045_10001843_pt1 | contig 20125 bp, 22 predicted proteins | sample BogForMeECP23OM2_FD_94442 | JGI IMG/M metagenome (GOLD analysis project Ga0074045, IMG submission 94442) | Bog forest soil microbial communities from Calvert Island, British Columbia, Canada - Bog Forest MetaG ECP23OM2 | ecosystem: Environmental > Terrestrial > Soil > Wetlands ...
CGAGATGGCGCTCGCCGGCGACCCGACCGCAATGCGGCTCTGCATGGAGCGCGTGCTGCCGCCGTGCCGCGAGCGTATCGTCAAGTTCCGTCTGCCGCCGATCGATAGTGCCCTCACCGGAGAGACCTGCGGGCCGTCGGCCCACGACGTCTCTCAAGCGATGAACTCGGTCACCTCGGCACTCGCCTGCGGCGAGATCACGCCGGGCGAGGCGGAGACGTTCGCGGGGTGGTCGACGCCTTCGTGCGGGCGATCGAAACAACCAAGAAGGAAGGCTCTCGTCTCAATCTGCTGCAGATTTTGACGGCAGACAATTATGATGACAATAATTCCGGCGGGGGCGATTATGAAGAAGCTGATGATTGCGATTCGTAGCAAGCAGGGAGGGCGGACCGGTCGCTCCAACGCGGCCGAGACGGCCGCCGCGCCCGGCCCGCGTTTCAACCAATACGAGACGTTTTGCTGCAGATTTGCTGCAGGTGCAGATGGCGGCAACAATCGATTCAATTCATGATTGCAGGTTCGGGAAACCGGCAGCGCCGCCTCGGATGACGGAGACGCGGCGCGAGATTGCGTCGTCCCCCGGAACGCCCGCCTCGGCGGTGGCCGTCCGGGGGTCCTCGCAATGACAGCGCTGTCATTGCGAGCCCACAGGCCCGGCCTGCGGCTGGCCCATCGGCCTCGGCCCGGGCGAATTGACAGGGCTGACCGCCATCCCCATACTCCGTCGCTTTCCTGCTCGGTGGCGGGCCGGTTGCGCCGGCATCGCCGAGGCGAGGAGAGTGCCGATGATGCGCGATCCCGGCAGAGGGAGCCGGCGTTCGGGTTGGGGGCGGAAGATCGTGCCGGCGGGGAGCCGGCGACGACGATAACCGCGCGGCCTCTCTAATTTTTTCCCAACCCTGTCGCGCAGGAGAAACTCCGTGATTTCACCCGTAATGCCGACCTATGGTCGGTGGGATGTTGCCGTCGATCGGGGCGAAGGCCCCTATCTTTGGGCGACCGACGGACGCAAATTCCTCGATTTTACCAGCGGCATCGCAGTGACCGGGCTCGGTCACTGCCATCCGCATCTCGTCGGCGCCATCACCGAGCAGGCCAAGCGCCTGTGGCACACCTCTAACCTGTTCCAGATCCCTGGCCAGGAGCGGCTGGCGCAGCGCCTCGTCGACAACACCTTTGCCGACACGGTGTTCTTCGGTAATTCCGGTGCCGAGGCCTGCGAGCTGGCCCTCAAGATCGCGCGCAAATATCAATCGGAGACGGGTCACCCTGAACGCTGGCACATCATCGCCTGCGAGGGCTCGTTTCACGGCCGTACCCTGGCGACATTGGCCGCGGCGGGGAACGAGGCCTATCTCAAGGGTTTCGGACCGTCGATGGACGGCTTCGACCACGTTGCCTTCGGCAACCTGAACGAAATGCGTGCGGCGATCGGAAAAGAAACGGCGGCGATTTTTGTCGAGCCGATCCAGGGTGAAGGCGGCGTGCGTGCCGCCCCCGCCGGCTATCTGAAGGGGTTGCGCGAGATCGCGGACGAGTTCGGGTTGCTCCTCGTCTACGATGAGGTGCAGTGCGGGATGGGCCGCACGGGCAAGCTCTTCGCCCATCAATGGGAGGATGTCCCGCCCGACGTCATGACCATCGCCAAGGCGCTCGGCGGCGGCTTCCCGATCGGCGCTTGCCTTGCTACCGAGCGCGCCGCGAAGGGCATGGTCGCTGGGACCCACGGCTCGACCTTTGGCGGCAATCCGCTGGCGGTGGCGGCCGGCAACGCCGTCCTCGACGTGATGCTGGCACCCGGCTTCTTCGAGCTCGTCGATGCGATGGGCAAGCTGCTGCGGGAGCGCCTCGACGCACTGGTCCGGTCCTATCCGAAGCTCTTCGCCGAGCTGCGCGGCTCCGGTCTGCTGCTCGGCATCCGCTGCGTCGTGCCGGCCGCGGATTTCGTCGCCAAGCTGCGCCAGAACGGTCTCTTGACCTTGACGGCCGGCGAGAATGTGCTGCGCATCCTGCCGCCGCTGATCGTCGGCGAGCGCGAGATCGACGAAGCGCTCGGCGTCATGCACAAGGTCGCTGCGGAGTGGCCGGCATGAGAAGCCTCGCGCGCGAGGCGGCGCTGATCGACGGGCGGGACGCGCCGCCCGAGCCGCCGCGCCATTTCCTCGACCTCGATCAATTCGACAGCGCGGCGCTGCGCCGGATCCTCGATCTCGGCTTTGCCTACAAGAATGGCCGGCGCGATCGGCCGCTCGCCGGCAAGACGCTGGCGATGATCTTCGAAAAGCCGTCGACGCGGACCCGCGTCTCCTTCGAGGTGGCAATGCGCCACCTCGGCGGCGACACGATCTTTCTCGACGCAGCGGACACTCAGCTCGGGCGCGGCGAAACCGTGGCCGACACGGCGCGCGTGCTGTCGCGCTATGTCGACGCGATCATGATCCGCACCAGCGAGCCGGGCAAGTTGGACGAGCTCGCGCTCCACGCGAGCGTCCCGGTGATCAACGGGCTGACCGACACCTCGCATCCCTGCCAGATCATGGCCGATGTGATGACCCTGCAGGAGAAGAAGGGGCCGGTCGCCGGTAAGATCGTGGCGTGGAGCGGCGATGGCAACAATGTCGCCGCGAGCTGGGTTCATGCCGCGGTCCGTTTCGGCTTTACGCTGCGCATCGCCTGCCCCGAAGAGCTCGGCCCGCCGCAGCGGCTGATCGATTGGGCGCGGCGAGAGGGTGGCCAGGTCGGCGTGACGGCCGAGCCGCTCGAGGCCGTCGCGGGGGCGGATTGCGTCGTCACCGATACGTGGATCTCGATGGGCGTTGAAGCGAGCGTCAACCGCCATAACATGCTCGCTCCTTACCGCGTCGACGAGCATCTGATGGCGCATGCCAAACCCGACGCCATTTTCATGCACTGCCTGCCGGCGAAGCGTGGCCAGGAGGTGACGGCCAGTGTCATCGATGGTCCCCAGTCGGTCGTCTGGGACGAGGCGGAGAACCGGCTCCATGCCCAGAAAGGGATTCTCGCCTGGTGTCTCGGCTGAGCGGTGGTGAAACGATGCCGGACGGCGTTCCTTCCGGGGTTGCCGTCGAGCCCGACGATCTCGTCCAGCCGTTCCGGATCGAACCCTTCGCGTTGCGTGGCCGCCTCGTCCGGCTCGGCCCGACGATCGACCGCATCCTGTCGCAGCATGCCTACCCCGAGCCGGTGGCGGCGATGCTGGGCGAAGCCATCACGCTCGCTGTGATGCTAGCCGGGGCGCTCAAATACGACGGGATTTTCACGCTTCAGACAAAGGGCGACGGCCCGATCCGGCTGATGGTCGCGGATGTGTCGACGGCGGGGGCGGTGCGCGGTTATGCCCAATACGATGCCGCGAAGATCGAGGCGGCGCTCGGCGGCGCGAGAGCAGGCGCTCCCTCGGTTCCCGTTCTCGTCGGGTCCGGCTACATCGCTTTCACCGTCGACCAGGGTGAGGACACCGATCGTTACCAGGGGATCGTCGAGCTCGCCGGGGCGACCCTTGCCGAATGCGCGCAACACTATTTCCGGCAGTCGGAACAAGTCCAGGCGGGGATCAAGCTCTCGGTCGGTCGCGCCGGGCGCGGCGGTACGTGGCGCGCCGGGGGGCTGATGCTCCAGCGCGTGCCGCCGGAGGGCGGTTATGGGGTTATCGCTGACGATGTCGAGGATGGCTGGCGGCGGGCGATGGTGTTGATGAGCTCGGCCACCGCCGAGGAGCTTGTCGACCCCGACCTGCCGCCTCATCGGCTTTTGTTCCGGCTGTTCCACGAGGACGGCGTGCGGGTCTACGATACCCATTCGCTCGAGGCGCGCTGCCGCTGCTCGCGGGAGCGGATCGAGGGCATCCTGAGTTTGTTTTCGTCCGACGAGCTGGACGAGATGCGCAAGGAGAGGGTCACGACCGTGACCTGCGAGTTCTGCAATCAGAGCTATCTCTTCGATGAGGCCGATCTCGACCGGATCAGGGCGGCGTGACCTCTCTGCGGCAACCGAGCCCCCCATGAGCGCAAGCTACGAGGCCGAATGGCGCGCCCGCTTCGGTGACGATGCGGGTCTACTGCAGGAGCTTCCGGAGATCCCCTGGTTGCGCCAGGTGCTGATGCGGCGAACCCATCGGCGCTACACCGACCGCCCGGTCGCCGAGCCGTTATTGCGTCTCTTGCTCGCGGTCGCGTTCTCGGCCTCCTCGAAATCGGATTTCCAGCAAGCATCGGTCATCCGGGTCGAGGAGCGCGCCCGACGCGATCGTCTCGCGGCACTCGTCCCGGACATGCCGTGGATCGGCAACGCGCCGGTCTTCCTGGTCTTTTGCGGAGACTCGCACCGGCTCGAGCGGGTCGGCGAACTGCGCGGCCACGAAGCGGACAACGGCCAGCTCGAAGGTTTCTTCAACGCCGCGATCGATGCGGCGTTGGTCTTGCAGACGTTCATCCTGGCAGCCGAAACGGCGGGTCTCGGCTGCTGTCCGATCAGCGTCATCCGCAATCATTCCCGTGCCGTCGCCGAGACCCTGGAACTGCCGGACAAGGTGTTTCCCGTCGCCGGTCTGTGCGTGGGCTATCCCGCTGCCGCCGGGCACATCAGCATGCGCCTACCGCTCGAGGTCACTTTCCACATCGATCGTTACGACGACTCGTTTCTTGGCCAAGCCGTCGCCGCTTACGACCTGAGACGCGACGCGCGATATTCGATCCCGCGGGAGCAACGGCGGCAGCCGGAAACCTTTGGAACCGCCGCGCTTTACGGCTGGTCAGAGGACAAGGCGCGTCAAGCCACCCAACCCGAAGGACAGGGCTTTCCCGCCTACTTGCGCGCCCGCGGCTTCAGCCTCGATTAACGCCCCTCGGGCGATATACCCTGGAAGCTGGCGGGCCGAAGACTACATTCTCCAGCGGCCGGGCCAGCGGTCCGGCGAACCGTTCCGAGGGGGCGCCTTTGCCGCGCAAGATCCGATGATCACGATCTCACGCCTGGACCGCGCCGCCGTCAGGGTCGCCGCCCTGCTCTTGCTGACCACGGCGCTTTACGGCTGCGACAGCGCCGGAGCCGGCACCGCCCCCCCGGCCGCGGAGGCAACCGATTTCGGTCTCTTCAGTGACGTAGTCAAACAGGTCGAGACGAACTATGTCGAGCCGGTGACCGGCAACGAGCTCGTCAAGGACGCCCTAAAGGGAATGCTCACCAGGCTCGATCCCCATTCAGATTACATGGATCAGGAGCAATACCGGCAGATGACGGCCGTTACCCGCGGCCAATTCGGCGGCATAGGCGTCGAGCTGACGTTAGAGTCCAGAGTACCGGAAGTCATCGCGCCGATCGAGGGTACCCCGGCTGCAGACGCGGGTATCGAGCCTGGCGATCGCATCATCAAGATCGACGCACAGTCGACAACCGGAATGGATGTCGAGGAGATCGTCAAACGGCTGCGCGGCGCCGCCGGCACCAAGGTGACCCTGACGATTTCGCGCAGCGATCGGGTACCGTTCGACCTCACGCTCAACCGCTCGATCATTCACGTCGTTTCGGTTAAGTCGGATCTCAAGGGCGAGAATATCGGTTATGTGCGGATCACGACCTTTACCGAGTCCACGCCAGTCGAGCTCGCCAATGCCATCGCACGACTGAAAGACCGTGCAAACGGCCAGTTGAACGGCCTGATCCTCGATTTGCGAAACGACCCGGGCGGCCTGCTGGACGCGGCGATCGACGTGTCCGGCGACTTTATCGACGGCGGGGTGGTGGTCACGACGCGCGGTCGCACCGGCGAGGACGACCATGTCTATCGCGCGCCGGCGACGGGCGACCTCGTCCGCGGAACTCCCATCGTCGTGCTGATCAACAGCGCCTCGGCTTCGGCCGCGGAAATCGTCGCGGGCGCACTGCAGGACCACCACCGCGCGACGGTGATGGGCACCCGGAGCTTTGGTAAGGGCTCGGTACAAACCATCATTCCCCTTGGCGGGCAGGGTGCGCTGCGGCTGACCACGGCTCTTTACTACACCCCCTCCGGACGTTCGATCCAGGGCCAGGGCATCGCCCCCGACATCATCGTCAACCTACCGAAAAATCAGCAGGTTGCAAACGCCCTCGTCACCTACGAGAGCGATCTCTACCGGGCTCTCAAGAACACCGGCTCGCTCGACTCGGGTCCGACCAGGACGCCCCCCACTTCGGTTCAAGCCGGCACCACCGAACCGGCGGAACATCCGATCAAACCCTTGATCATCGGAACCAGCGCCGACGCCCAATTCGCGACGGCGCTCGACTACCTGCAAAGAGCCGTGCGCCGGGAAGTGGGGATACACCACGGTTGACCCGATTAGGGCCGCGGTATGGGCAAGCGCAGAGCGAACGTGTACCGGATCCCCCGCCCCAACCACCGCAGCAACGATGCGACACTTCTCAAGTGTCCATAGTCGTCGAATTGGAAGAGCACAAAAAGCGCATAGACTTTTCTCGGGTCGAGCCGCCGTAGCAACCGGACTCGCGCGAACATCGTTATCCCGAGGTCTGAGACATGGTTGTTGCGGAGGGCCTCTTTCATTGTCAGTTTAGGCACCGTCACGACGAAGTCGCCGCGCTCGCCGCTCGCCGCGTCGGCGTCGCGCAAACGCCCGCGCAATGCGTCGTACCTGAGGCAGCGTTCGCCGAGCAGAAACGCGAACCCCCGTGGGAATATCGCCCACAATGCCCAACGGAAAGCGTTCAGTTTCCGCTCGAGCGCTGCAACATCCTCGACCGAAATATCAGTGGCGTCTTCCTCGGCGGAGCGCCGCCGGGTGAGCGCGGCAAGCCTCGAGGGGGCGAGCGGCCGATATTCCTCGGGCGGCGTCGCCCAATGTGTGAACTCGGAGAGGTCGAGAGCTGCGTAGGGCGGCAGCAGCCGAGCCCGCGAGTACCAATACCGCTGGAGATGCTGATAGGTCGTGCGGTGGTCGTTCGCCCAGCAACTGTCGCTGCGATTGAACACGGCCTGGCTGGCGAACGGCATGTAGAAATTGGCCGCCAACGTGTCACACAGCCGGCAGACATAATCGACGTAATGTCGCGCCGGCTTCAGCGACACGATCCCGGTGTCGTCGATGAAGCTGTTGACGAGGCTCGCGGGTGAGTAGCTGCACAGCAGCACCCTCGGCTTGCCGATCCGATCGGCTACCCGCCGTATTGCTCTGAGCACCGGCGGGAGCGGCTTTGCGTCGTTCAAATTGAGGATCAGCGTGGTCGGGGTATCGACGAGCAGCAGGCTGTCGTCGTTCCAAGCCGGGATAGACAGGATCGAGACACCCTCGGCTATCGCGTGCCACCGCAAGGGCGCGATGATCTCTGCGCGAAATCCCCGCTGCGTCATGTACTCGAGATAACCGCGCTCTGCCAGCGCGGGAAACATATATCCCGGGCCGCAGCCGAGACGCCGAATTGTTGGCATATGGAAATGGTCGGGATGCTCGTGTGTTACGTAGATGCAAGCGCTCCGCGCGAGCCAGTCGATCTCCTCATCCGTAGGATAGTTCTGCAGCCACCAGCTTCGCCAATAGACCGACCCGAGGAGCCACGGGTCGGTGGCCAGCAACGGGTCTTCTCCGTCTCGGTAGAGCACCGCGCAGGCGTGACCGAGCGTTCGCAACTGGAGCTTTTGCGAGGGTGCACGCCGAGTTTGGCCTGCCGCCTCCGCCGGCTCCGGCGATGCTGTCACGGTCACATCATAATCCAAGGCTAATTCAGTCTTGCGATTAGCGGGGCGAAGAATTCGCGCAAAACGGGCGACCATTTGGCGTGTTCCGGACCGCTTGGCGAATGGCCGAGATCGCTATCAATTTCAAAGTAGCGCGCGTCGACCCCGGCGGCGGCGAGAGCCCTCATAACCCCGGGGGCGATCGAGGGCGGAAAAAGCCGGTCGGTCCGGCACAGCACATAAAGGACTCTCGCCTTAATTTTGGGAAAGTCCTTGACCGTGTCGTACCCGATGGTGCCGCGTCGCAGGATGACCAGCGAGTTTGCGTCCCACTGCCGGGCCCAGTCGACCGCTTGCTTGCGAATCTCCGCCTCACGCGAGTCGCGATCCGGGAAGCGAGGGCGAGCGCCGCTTCGATGCCGTTGCGCTTCAGCATCTCGACCCGGGACCGTCTTGGCCCCTCCCCTACGTAATACCAGCCAACGTTCCATTTGGGATCGCTGGCGAGGCTGGCCTGCAGCTCGGTGAGGCTACGCTTAACATTCTGCGCCCTGGGCGCGGTTACCACCGGGACAATGCCATCGATGAAGTCCGGCTAGGCGACGGCCCACTGAAATGTCTGATAGCCGCCATAGGACGGGCCGGCGATGGCGACGAGATGCTTGACGCCAAGCGCTTCGAGCAGTGATTTCTCCGTCGTCACGGTATCGCGCACGGTTATCGCCGGATAAGTCGGGTCCATAGGGCTTGCCGGTCTGCGGGTTGATGCTCGCCCCGTTGGTCGAGCCTGATGACGATCCGAGCATGTTCGAGGAGACCACAAAGAGCTTGTCAGTATCGATCGGGCCCGATCAGCCCGTCCCACCAGCCCGGCAGATTGCCGTTCGCCGGGCTGCGCTCTGCCGCGTGATGGCCGCTGGTGTAGCCATGCGTCATCAGCACCGCGTTTTTACCATCGGCCGCTAACCGGCCATCGGTTTCGTAAGTGATCTTCGCTTCGCCCATGATGGTGCCGTCCTGCAGGCGAAAGTTCGATATGACGAAACTCCGGTCCTCGGCGGTTCCGAGATCTGCGGACATCGGCATCCCCCCATGATCGCTCGCAAATTCTGCCACGCGACTCGTGACGATGTCGCGAGCCTGATCGTAGGATGATACCCGGTCATCCCCTCCCGCCGGAACTCGGATGCGCAGCCTCGTGCCAATTCTGACATTACTTCTGATAGCGGCGTGCGCAGAAGGCGGCTTGCCGCCATTGCCGACCGACCAAGTGCGCGCGCGGTTTCCTGCCGGCGGTGTCGTCGATGTCATCGAGATCGACGCCGTCGATCGCCTGGCACTGCGAAAGGTGGAACTGATCGCGCCAGATGGCCAAGCGACGCCGGCCCCTTACCTCACCGTAAACCCGTCCCCGAGCGTCACCGATTACCAGGATTTCGCGAACGCTCCCTTCGCCGGCAGCGCGTTCGGGGTCGGCAATATCGTGCCGGGTGTGCCGCCGCCTGCCCTGACCGGAGGCGCCTCGCAACAGCGCGTAGCGTTTCTCGCGATGGTCGCGACCGCTTCGATCCCGCTGCCCGACCCGGTCGAGTACCGGCGCGATTGGCGGAACTATCGCATCCGGCTCAGCTTCGGCAATTCGCCGGACGAGGTCGAGACGCGCGAGGTGACTGCCCCCGAGCCGCCGCCCGGGGAATAATTAGCCCCCTCCCCGCTCCCGGCGGTTACGCCACTCGCTCGTAGGGGTAGCGCCGTACCTTTTCCATGTTCTTGCCTTCGATCCGGATCAGGCGGGTCGGGCCGTCGCGCCGAGGCGAATGCAGATCGCCTTCATTGTAGAGATAGGCCATGCCCGGGGCCAGCGTGTAGTCCTTGACCCGGCGCGCCTTGCCGGGCTGTCCGTCGGTCGGCCGCGAGACCGGCATATAATCGGTCATCACTGTCTCGCCACGCGCCTGACCATAGATCGCCCAAGAGGGACCGTGATCGTGCGGGTTGCTGTCCTTAGCACCGTGGTAGACATGACCAAGGATGCAGAAGCCGAGTTCGGGATCTTCGAACAGCACTTTGCGCTCAGGCACCTCGTCATCGAGATAGGTATTGATGAAATCCTCGTCCTTGAGCACCTCCTGGACTAGGGCACACACCTTCTTGCGACCCTCGACGCCGGGGTCTTGCTTGAGGACCTGGCGACATTCTGCTGAAAACTGCTCGAGATTATGCCTCATCAAGATCACCTCCTCCATGTCTTCTACAGACCAGTCAGAGTAGCACGCCACTATCGACTGGGATATCAAGCTGACAGGCGGCTCGGCTGACGCGCCGGCGGCGGGTCAGACGTTGTCGAGCTTGGCGCCGCTCGGCGTACCGATCATCGCGAGTACCTCGCGGCGGCTCAGCGGATCATCGCGAAATGCGCCGAGCATGCGGCTCGTCACCATCATGACGCCGGGCTTGTGCACGCCACGTGTCGTCATGCACTGGTGTGCCGCCTCGATCACCACGGCGACACCTTTGGGCTGCAGAACCTCGTCAAGGGTGTTGGCGATCTGCGCGGTCATCTTTTCCTGGATCTGCAACCGCTTGGCGTAGACGTCGACGAGCCGCGCAAGCTTCGAGATGCCGACGACCCGCTTGTCCGGCAGGTAGGCGACATGCACCTTGCCGATGATCGGGGCGATGTGGTGTTCGCAATGCGATTCGAAGCGGATATCTTTCAGCGCAACGATCTCATCGTAGCCGTTGGTCTCTTCAAAGGTGCGCTGGAGTAGAGCGACCGGATCCTCTGCGTACCCGCTGAAGAATTCCCGGTAGGAGCGCACGATGCGATCCGGCGTGCCGATCAGCCCCTCGCGCTCCGGATCGTCCCCCGCCCAGCGGATCAAGGTACGAACCGCCTCCTCGGCCTCCTCCCGGGTCGGCCGGCGCACTGTGATCGGTTGCCGCGAACGAGCCTTGGGCGCGGAAAAGGGTGGAGCGACAACTTGCGACATCGAATCTCTCTTGCCGTGGGAGCGTGCGTGGGAACCGGTCCGCCCCCGCATTTTCGCTTAGTTTAGCCTGACCGGCTGGTGCGGGCTGTCGAGCGAGAAGGCCGGTATGCGGACCCAGAAGCTCTCGCCGCCCGGCGTCTCCATCTCATAGCTGCCGACCATTATGCCGGAAGGGGTCGGCAGTGGGGTGCCGCTGGTATATTCGAAGCTCTCGCCTGGCCCGAGAACCGGTTGCTCGCCGACGACACCGGGGCCGCGTACTTCCTGCATGTGTCCGTGGCTGTCGGTGATCTTCCAGTGGCGGTTGCGCAGTTGGATCGTCTCCTTGCCCCGGTTCTCGATGCGCACATGGTAGGCCCACACGTAACGGTTCTCGGCCGGCGAGGATCGGTCCTCGAGATAGATGGGCTGTACTGTGACTTGGATCGATCGGGTGGTTTCAGTGTACATCGCCGCTGCTCCTCTCTTTCCGAGCCGGCACGATCGCCGGCCGTGCCGATACGGAGGGCCGACCAGCACAATGTCGGTCGAGCGCCGAGAGCCGTCAAGCGGGCCGCGCCGGCGCCAAAAGGTCGAGCACGCGTTCGTCGGTAGGTTCTCGCGAGCCTTGGGGGCTGATCGATTGGATGCAGACATGGTCGGCGCCGGCGTCCCAGTGCTGTTGGATGCGAGCGCGGATCGCGCCTTCGTCGCCCCACGCCACCATGGCATCGAGAAAGCGGTCGGAACCCTCGCCGGCGAGGTCGTCATCGCCAAAGCCCTGGCGACGCCAACCGTTGACGTAGTTTTCGAGCTGCAGATAGCGCGAGAGCGCTTGGCGCGCGGCGCTGCGCGCCTTCGTCCTATCGGTCTCTAGCAAGACCCAGACCTCCGGGCACAGCAGCTTGCCGCGGCCGAGGATCGTGCGTGCCTGCGCGGTGTGTTCCGGTGTCGTGTTGTAAGGGTGCGCGCCGTCGGCGAGTTCGCCCGAGAGCGCCATCATCCGCGGCCCCAGCGCCGCGACGACAGTGAGAGGCTTCTCGGGCAGCTCGGGCGCCGCATAGGGTGCCTCTCGCATCGCCTGCAGATAGCCACGCATTGTCGCGACAGGCCGGCCGTAAGAATGGCCGCGCAGGCCCTCGACCATCGGTCGATGCGACACGCCGAGACCGAGTAGGAAGCGGCCGCCCGATTGCTCGGCGAGAGCGCGCTGGCCGCTCGCCGTCGCCATGGCGTCTCGCGCGTAAATGTTGGCGATCCCGGTCGCTACGATCAGCCGCTTCGTATGGGAGAGCAGCCAGGAGGCGTGCACCAGCGCGTTCCGGCCACGGCCCTCGGGGATCCACAACACGCCGTACCCGCGCTCCTCGACCCGCCGCGCAAAGTCCGCCGCCGAGGCCGCGCTCATGCCGTCCATCCCGACCCAAACGCCTAGCTTGCCGAGTTCCATCACCATCCTCCTTTCGCTCTCGCAGCGAGTGTGAATCGTCGTCTCGGCTTCGTCCAGCCTAGTCCTAGCCGAAGCCGCCCACGAGATGTCTCCCCGGGGGTGAGAACGTTTTCGGGAATCTCCTCGATGTTCACCCGGCCACTTTTCCAGCCTTGCGCTTTGGCTTTAACGGATTAGCTACTCCTCGTTTGAGAAGAATGGGGCTTGGGGGGCCAAATTGCCGGGAGAGATGTCATGGACATCACCGGGTGCTCGCTCGCCGAGCTGGTAGACGATCCCCTGATCGGCCTCGTCATGAAGAGCGACGGGGTCGACCGCCGCGAGATCGAGTTCCTGCTAGAGCGGGTCGCGCGCGAGCGATCGCAGGCGACCCGGCTCGCAAACCCTTGTCGGCCTCGGCTCCCGATCACGCAGACGGCGCCATGCTCACACTGCTGATGGTCACGGGAGGAATGGGGGTCATCAGCGCGACGACCGCCCTTTGGATGCAAGGGCGACGGATGCTGCCCCAGCGAGCATTCGCCCTGCTCGTCAGCTTTACAGTAACCCTCATCTTGTTCTCGCTAATCGCGTGGGCCGCGGCCGCGATCGCGGCCATTGCGCCGCTTTTGTTAACTTGGGTCTTCGTCGCCGCGCTGGCGCTGTTGTTTGCACTCCGCTTGTATCGAGAGTTGCGAGCCTTGCCGGCTATGGATCCGCGGTAACGTCCGGACGCGCCCCGTCAAATATCCGGCTGGCCGCGACGAGGCTCTTGCCGGGTTGCGACCGGTGCGCGATATCAGGGCGGTGCCGACCCTGTTTCTCATTGTCGTCGTCGACCTCATCGGGTTCGGTCTCGTCATCCCGCTGATGCCGTTTTACGCGGTGCGCTTCGCTGCCTCGCCGCAAGAGGTCACCGCACTCGTCGCCGTCTATTCGCTGATGCAGCTCTTGACCGCACCGTTCTGGGGCAGGCTCAGCGATCGCGTGGGACGGCGGCCGGTGCTGATCGCCAGCATCGCGGCATCCGCGCTCGCCTATCTGTGGCTCGGCTTAGCGACAGCACTATGGACGCTGTTCGCGGCCCGCGCCTGCGCCGGCGCCTGCGCCGGCAACATCGCTGCGGCACAGGCCTATATCGCCGACGTTACAAAGCCGGAGGAGCGGGCTCGGGGCATGGGCCTGATCGGCGCGGCATTCGGATTGGGCTTCATGATCGGCCCGGCGCTCGGCGGGATGCTCGCGGGCACCGATCCGGTCACAGCCGACCTCGAGACCCCGGCCTGGGTAGCCGCCGGGCTTTCGCTGCTCGCCCTCCTCGGCGTCGTCTTGCTGCTGCGCGAGAGCCTCCCCGCCGAGCGGCGCGATGGCGCTACGTCCGGCGGTCGCATCAGCGCGGTGATGGGCGTGCTGCACCGGCCGGTCTTGTCGCGCCTAATCCTGGTCAACTTCCTCGTCCTGCTCGCCGTCGCCGGGATGCAAAGCGTCTTTGCGATTTGGGCAATGACGCAATTCGGTTGGGGCCCAGGTCAAGTCGGTTATGTCTTCGCCTATGTCGGCTTTGTTTCGGTAATCCTGCAGGGCGGGCTGATCGGCCGGCTCGCCCGACGCTTTGGCGAGGAGCGCCTGTTGCTTTGCGGCCTCGCGCTGATCGCCGCTGGGCTTTTGGCGCTGCCGTTTGCGTACCACCTGCCGGTCCTTGCCGCGGCCTTGACCGCATTGGCGCTCGGCATGGGACTGACGCAGCCTTCGCTCAACAGCCTGATCTCACGTCAAGCCGGGCAGGAGGAACAGGGCGAAGTAATGGGCGTGTCGCAATCTGCCGGCAGCCTCTCCCGCGTCCTCGGCCCTTTCGCCGCCGGGTTCTGCTTTGCCGCATTCGGCCGCAACAGCCCGTATTTTCTCGGGGCGGTGCTCGTCGCCGTCACTTTGCTGCTGGCGCTCAAGCTCCCGCGCGTCGCCGCGGCAGGGCTCGCCAAAGCCGAACCCTTTGGCCGAGAGGGGGGTCCGGCGCGGTGAGCCGGCGCGGCGGTCCGGTAAATGTGGGCTCGCCACGTCCAAAAGGCCGCCTCAAGGACGAGCTGCGCGCGCTCAAATCGCTCGCCCCTTATCTATGGCCGCGCGATTCGTTCGAGCTGCGGGCGCGGGTCGTGCTGGCAGTCGCTTTCCTGCTCGCCGGCAAGCTCGTCAACATCTACGTGCCGCTGCTCTACAAACACGCAGTCGACGCCTTGGCACCGAGCAACGTCGGCATCACAGTGCCGGTCGCCCTTATCGTCGCTTACGGGCTCGCCCGGGTGATGTCGCAGGGCTTCAACGAGCTGCGCAACGCGATCTTCGCCAAGGTCAGCCAGCGCGCCGTGCGCCGGCTGGCGCTGACCGCCTTCCGCCATGTGCATGCCTTGGCGCTGCGTTATCATCTCGACCGCCGCACCGGCGGGTTGTCGCGGGCAATCGAGCGCGGCACGGCGGGCATCGATTTCCTCCTATCCTTCATGCTGTTCAACGTCGTGCCGACCCTGTTCGAGATCCTGCTGGTCTGCGCGATTCTGTGGCGACTCTTCAATTGGACCTTTGCCGCCGTCACCCTGGCGACGATCGTGCTCTACATCGGCTTCACCTTTTCGATCACCGACTGGCGGGTGCGCTTCCGGCGCGAGATGAACGAGCGCAACACCGAGGCCAACACCAACGCGGTCGACGGCATGCTGAATTTCGAGACCGTCAAGTATTTCGCCAATGAGGAGCACGAGGCACGGCGATACGATGCCGCACTCCAGGCCTATGAGCGCGCCGCGGTCAAGAGCGAGACCACCTTGACCCTGCTCAATCTCGGGCAGGGGACGATCATCGCGACGGGCCTCGTCGGGATCATGACTCTGGCCGCGCGGGGGGTGGCCGCGGCGGAAATGACGGTCGGCGACTTCGTGCTGGTCAATGCCTATCTGATCCAGCTCTACACGCCGCTAAACTTTCTCGGCATGGTCTATCGCAACATCAAGCAGTCATTGACCGATCTCGAGCAGATGTTGGCGCTGCTCGCGGTCAAGCCCGAGATCGAGGATCGCCCGGGGGCGCCGGCATTGATCGTCGGCCGGGGTGCCGTCGCCTTTCGCCGGGTCGATTTTCGCTACGACTTCCGGCGTCCGATCCTGTCCGACGTCGATTTCCGCGTGCCTCCTGGTGCGACGATCGCGCTCGTCGGCCCAAGCGGCGCCGGCAAATCGACGATCGCGCGCCTGCTGTTCCGCTTTTACGATGTCGACGCCGGTTCGATCGAGATCGACGGCCAGGACATTCGCGAGGTGACTCAGGAGAGCCTGCGGCGCGCGATCGGCGTGGTACCGCAGGATACCGTGCTGTTCAACGACACGATCTACTACAACATCGCGTACGGCCGTCCCGGGGCGACCCGCGCCGATATCGAAGAGGCTGCCCGCCACGCTCACATCCACGATTTCATCATGGCACTGCCGGACGGCTACCGGACGATGGTCGGCGAGCGCGGCCTCAAGCTCTCCGGCGGCGAAAAGCAGCGCGTGGCGATCGCTCGAGTGATCCTGAAGGCGCCCAAGATCCTGGTCTTCGACGAGGCGACGTCGGCGCTCGACACCAAGACCGAGCGCGAGATTCAGGTGAGCCTCTCCGAGATCTCCGCCGACCGCACGACCCTGGTCATCGCGCACCGGCTGTCGACGGTTGTCGACGCCGATGAGATCCTCGTACTCGATCCTGGCCATATCGTCGAGCGCGGCCGCCATCGGGAGCTGCTGCTGCGTCACGGTGTCTATGCCGATATGTGGATCCGCCAGCAGGAGGCGGCGCAGCGCGAAGCGGCCCTCGCCGCGGACTGACGAGCGTGTGAGCACCGAAGAGTTGATCGCGGCACTTCGACGTCGCGATCGGCGGGCGCTCGCCCGCGCCATCACCCTCGTCGAATCGACCCGCCCGGACCATCGCGACGCGGCGGAACGGCTCGTCGAGGCGCTCCTGCCGCAAACCGGGAGTGCGGTTCGCATCGGCATTTCCGGCCCGCCGGGTGCGGGCAAATCGACCTTCATCGAACGCTTTGGCCTGGAAGGGATAGCGCTCGGCCGGCATGTCGCCGTACTCGCCGTCGACCCGGCGTCGAAGCGCGGCGGCGGTGCCATCCTCGGCGACAAGACTCGCATGCTCGAGCTGGCGAAGGCGCCGGAGGCCTTCATCCGGCCGTCCTCGGCCGGCGACAGAGGGGGTGGTGTAGCGCGCCGCACGCGCGAAGCGATCCTGCTGTGCGAAGCGGCCGGGTTCGACGCGGTGCTGGTCGAGACGGTCGGGGTGGGCCAAGCCGAGACGGCGGTCGCCGAAATCGTCGACTTCTTCGTGCTGATTCTGCCGCCGGCGGCGGGCGACGAGCTGCAAGGGATCAAGCGCGGGGTGGTCGAGCTCGCCGATCTCGTCCTCGTCAACAAGGCGGACGGCGAACTCGCTGCCGCCGCAGACCGATCGGCTGCCGACTATGCGAGTGCGTTGCGGCTGATTCGCCCGCCGCTCGCTGAATGGCAGGTCCCGGTGCGTGCGGTCTCGGCGCTCGAAGGGACGGGGATTCGCGAGGTCTGGGAGGATGTCGCCAGCTTCCGCGCGGCGCTCGAGCGATCGGGCGCCTGGTCGCGCCGCCGCGCCGCGCAGGCGCGCGCCGCGCTGTGGTCGGAGATCGGTGACGGCCTTCTCGAGCATTTCCGCGCCGACCCTGCCATCGCCCGCCATCTCGCCGCCGTCGAAGCAGCGGTCATGGGCGGGTCACGAACCCCGACCGCCGCGGCGCGAGCCTTGCTAGCGGAGTTTGTCGGCAAGCGCTAGGCAGAAGGCCCGCGCTCATCTCGAAAACCCGGCCCCAAAATACAACGAAAATCGTGATCGCGCCCCCCAAATGCCCGGTCTGTTATCGAAAATAAGTTATTAGATCAATTGGTTAGGAAGAAATTTGCGGTGCCTCGGTACAACGTAACCGGCCTCGCGGATCAACGAAAACGGCACAAGCCTGAGGGGAGCGAAAACAACACCAAAGAAAGCGGGGTGGTCAGCCGGCCATCATGGTCCGTACATAATTGCCCCCTACCTGGATCGCTCGCAGGCCGGCCTTGAGTTCCGGGTGAAAGAGGTGCCAGACATGGACCATCTCCGGCCAGACCTGCAGATCGACGCGCACATCGGCGGCCCCGGCGACCTTGGCCAGCCGGATCGCGTCGTCAAGCAGGGTTTCGGCTGCACCGACCTGGATCAGCAACGGGGCCAGATCCTTGAGGTCGGCATAGATCGGCGCGGCCAAAGGCGAGCGCGGGTCGGCGCCGCCGAGGTAGAGCCCGGCCATCTCAAGGAGGCCCTCCCGCTGGACCATTGGGTCGGCCTCGGCCTTGGTCGACATCGTCTCGCCGATCCCTTCCATGTCAACCCAGGGCGAGATGCACCAGCCGCAGGCCGGCTGCGGCAGCCCGGCCTCGCGGATGGCCAGCATCGCCGCGACGACGAGACCGCCGCCGGCGCTGTCGCCGGCGATCGCGATCTGTCCGGACCGGAGCCCCCGAGACAGCAGATACCGGTAACCCGAGACGGCATCCTCGACCGCCGCCGGGAACGGGTGCTCCGGCGCCAGCCGGTAATCGAGCGCCAAGGCCCAGGCTTTTGCGGCGCGGCCGGCTTCCGAAACCAGATGTCGGTGGCTGTCGAGCGAGCCGATGACGGAACCGCCGCCATGCACGTAGAGCAGTGCCGCGTCGCGATCGTCCCCGGGGGTCGAGGTCCATTCCGCGCGGACCCCGTTCGCGGTCACCGGCTCGACGCTGACGTCGCGCGCAATGCCATATTGCAGGAAACCTGCGTCCATATCCTTGCGCCGCTGCCGGTAGTCGTCCGAACGTACCCGGCTGGTCAGCTTTTGACGCAGCGCGCCGATTTCGCTGTCGCTCATGTCTTTCTCCCGTGCCATCCTTGCCGTGAGCTGGCCAGCCTATCACGCCGGGCGGGTATCGCGAGAGCCCCCTCCCCTTCCCTCCCGCGCGAGCGGGGGAGGGCTAGGGTGGGGTTGCGCCGGCCCGGCGTGAGGCTGCCAATGTATCGCCCGTCAACGCGGCTCGGGGAGGAAACGACATGACGACGCAAACGGATACGGTCGAGGCCGATTTCGTCGTGGTCGGCGCCGGATCGGCCGGCTGCGCCGTGGCGGCGCGCTTGAGCGAAGACCCGGCGACCCGGGTCGTGCTGCTCGAGGCGGGCGGCGAGGATAAGAACCGCTGGATTCACATCCCGCTGGGTTTTGGCAAGACCTTCGCCGACCCCAGTGTTAACTGGTGTTACGAGACCGAGCCCGACCCCGGTGCGGCCGAACGCCGCGTCTTCTGGCCGCGCGGCAAGGTGCTCGGCGGCTCATCCTCGATCAACGGCATGGTCTATATCCGCGGCCAGGCCGAGGATTTCGACCACTGGCGCCAGCTCGGCAATACCGGCTGGTCGTTCGAGGACGTGCTGCCCTACTTCAGGCGCTCGGAGCACCAGATGCGCGGCGCCGACAGCTTCCACGGCACCGGTGGGCCACTCTGCGTGTCGGATGTGGCACAGCACCCGATCTGCGAGGCGTTCATCAAGAGCGCCATCGAGCTCGGCTTTCCCCGCAACGACGATTTCAACGGCGCCGCCCAGGACGGCGTCGGCTATCACCAGACGACGACGCGGAACGGAAGGCGCTGCTCGACCGCCGTCGGCTATCTGCGCCCGGCGATGCAGCGCGCCAATCTCCGCGTCGTCACTGAGGCACTGACCGAGAAGATCCTGATCGAAGGCCGCCGCGCCATTGGCGTGAGCTTCCGCCGGGATGGCCGGCTCTGCACCGCTCTGGCCGCGCGCGAGGTCGTCCTCTGCGGCGGTGCGGTCAACTCGCCGCAACTCTTGATGCTGTCCGGCATCGGGCCGCAGCCGCATCTGGCTGAATTCGGCATCCCGTTTGTGCATCACCTGCCGGGTGTGGGGCAGAGCCTGCAGGACCACTACTCGGCCCCGATCAAGCTCCGCTGCAAATTGCCGGTCACGGTCAACGACGTAATGCTGAGCAATACGCGCAAACTGAAGGCTGGTCTCGAATATTACATGTTCCGCCGGGGCCCGCTGTCGATGATCAGCTCGCCGGCGGCCTTGTTCGCGCGTACCCGCCCCGAACTCGCCTCGCCCGACGTCAAGATCTCGATCTCGCCGTTCAGCGCCGAGCGGCCGCAGGATGGGCTGCACCGGTTTTCTGGGTTTACCTCGATCGCCTATCAGCTCCGCCCGGAAAGCCGCGGCGAGATCAAGTTGAAGAGCCCCGACCCGTTCGACGCCCCGGCGGTCCATCCGAATTATCTGGCAACCGAGACCGACCGGCGCACGATCGTCGCCGGCCTCAAGCTGATCCGGCAAATCCTGGCGCACCCGCACTTGCAGAGCTTCGTCGAGGCGGAATTCCAGCCCGGCCCGGCGGTTGCGAGCGACGAGGAATTGCTCGATTACGCCCGGCGGCGCGGCGGCACGGTCTATCACCCGACCAGCACTTGCAAGATGGGCAGCGACCCCGCTGGCCGTGGTCGATGCCGAGCTGCGGGTGCACGGGATCGAGGGGCTGCGCGTCGCCGACGCCTCGATCATGCCGACCGTGGTGTCCGGCAATACCAACGCCGCGACGATCATGATCGGCGAGAAGGCTGCCGACATGGTGCGCCAGCCGGCCGCCCGGATGGCCGCATAACCGCCCGCCGATCCGACCCGCAGGGCGACCGGTCCGACTGCGGCCGCGCCGAGTAGTGTACAGTGGTCAAAAATCTGACGGTTGACACTCAGTTCGGAGGGCGACTCTCGATCCTTCCCGCCCATGCCGGCGTCACCTTGAACGGCTCTTTCTGCCCCAAGATCGGGATAGGGGGACACCTCGCAGTGCCACCCCTCCCACACCACCGGGCATACGGGTCACGTACCCGGCGGTTCGACTAGGTTAAGCTTGGTCAGGAACATGAAGTCGGGGGAGAC
>Ga0074045_10001844_pt1 | contig 20122 bp, 22 predicted proteins | sample BogForMeECP23OM2_FD_94442 | JGI IMG/M metagenome (GOLD analysis project Ga0074045, IMG submission 94442) | Bog forest soil microbial communities from Calvert Island, British Columbia, Canada - Bog Forest MetaG ECP23OM2 | ecosystem: Environmental > Terrestrial > Soil > Wetlands ...
ACTTACGATGTTGCCGTTGGTGTCAAATCCGACGGTTCCCGAGTTGTTGGTCAGGCCGGTTGCACTGCCGTCCAGAGTTGCCGTCCAGTTCCAATTCTCCGCCGCGGGCGGCGTTCCGGCGCCAGCATTCTGAAAGTAAAAGGTCAGAACGTGCGCGTTGCCAAGGCTGTCATAGACCTGTGCGCTTACCGAGGAGGTATAGGTTGCCGGGTCGCTGGGATTGATCGCCCCCGCAATGACCGGGCTCGCCGAATTCAGATTCCCAGTGAGCGTAGTCGTGGTCGAAGCGGTGGGTGCGAGCACACCCTGCGGAATCACAATTGGCGCAAGTGTGCCGCTCGCATTGCCCGAGGAATTTATTGCGTAGCCCATTACATTGTCGCCATCGAACCCGGTCAGCGTGCCGTTGGCGCTTTCAGTGACCGTTCCATTGCGCGTAAAACTCTGCAGGCCGGACCCGGCATTCTGCAGGACGAAGAAACCGTTGCCCAGGATAGCCATATCAGTCGGCGAATTGACTTGCGTTGTCGCCCCCGCGGAGAAGTCCGTGGAGATTCCCGTGACGCTGACGCCGCCCCCGAGCGTGTCGCCCGCAACATACTCGCCCAGCAACGCGCCGAAATCGACGGACTCGGACTTAAAGCCGTCGGTCTGCGCATTCGCGAGGTTATCGCTGACCGCCTGCATGGCGAGCTCTACGCTTTGCAGGCCGGTTTCTGTGATCGAAAAAGTATCCGCCATTAGATTATCCCCTTAATTACCGTGTTTAGTTCGACGCTGGCTGGGCCACACTAGTGATTTGGCTTTCAGGAACGACCAGATTCCCGACGTTCAGTGAAACACTCCCATTGCTTCCTACGGCAACGCTGTTGACGACGCCTTGTTCGAGCAGCCCGCCGAGCGCAACGTTACTGCTGTTCACAATCTGGACCGTGTAGAGGCCAGCGGCCGTTGAAGACGGCGGGCTCCAGTTGAAATTCTGCACGGTGCCGGCGGTCATTTGACCGAGCGACACCGAGTCCACCTGCTGTCCGGCGGCGTTAAAGACATTCGCTGTATAGGTATCGGTGGTGGTCGGCGCATATGCGATCGCGGTCGCCGTGCCGTTCTGCACTCCCACCGTGTCACCGGGCGCAACCACTTCGCGTCCGATATACGCCGACGCGGCTTGCATCAGGCTGCTCTGCGGCGTCTGATTAGTCTGCAGATCCGTATTAATGTTCTGGAGTTGTCCAAGGTCTGCGAAGTCGACCATCTGCGTTGCGTATTGCGTCGGGTCGGTCGGCGACGTTGGATCCTGGTTGCTGAATTCCGCCACCAGTATCTGCAGAAAATCGGCTGCCGTAAGAGTCTGCGCCACCCCAGCCGCCGAGCTGGTGCTGGTCGAGGCGGACGTCGCGGTGACCGAATTGATCGCACTCATTTTAGAACCTCACTGAAAGTGGAAGGCTGTTTTTCTTCGGAGGATTTTGCCGGCTGCGGCGTGGGCCGATAGTCGCGTGCGTTTCGGCCCCCTCGGTCGCCCTGTTGGTAGGAGACCTCGGTGTTTCCCAGCCGCACGCCCGCCGCGTCAAGGTTTTGCCGCAGACTATCTATTTCGCCTGAGAGCCGGAGCGCTGACTGAGCGGTGGGCGTTACGATCTTCACGCTGATCGAGCCCGCTTGCTCACGAATCGTCGCCTGCGCGGTTTGTCCGTCGGCGAGTTCAACCCGCAGATTCGCGCTGAGGCCGGCGTTGTCAGCGAGCGTCGCCTCCCCGAGGGGTCGCACCGCTACCTGATCGGGACCGCGGGACAGCTCACTCGCCGCTTGGCTGTTAACAGCCTCCTCCGGACCGCCCACCGGGTTGGTGGGCTGAGTCTTGGGATCCGACTTTGGCGGGGTGCGAACTTCCTCCGGCGGTTGGACCTGCGTGGCGGCAAGTGATTGTACCTCGGATTGCCCAGGCAGGGTTGTGGCCACCTCGTCAATCGCAGGCGCAGTTGGCGTATCAACCGGTTGGGAGCCTGCGTCAGCCGAAGTGTCTGTTCCGTCGAACCCTTTATCGTCACCAGCCGGCTGACGATAAGCCGCGGCCGAGTCTGACTGGGCGTGTGGCCCACTGAGATCCGATCGCGACACCGATCCAATTATGGTCGCCGAGCGATCGGTAATGGCCGTATGCGATAGGTCGATCGCCGCCGGGTCGACCGTTCCGGCGAGGCCGCTAATCGATTCCACGACCGAAGCCGCTTTCTCCGGGGGATCCGTCATACTGTCATCCCCGCTTGCAAACACCAGATTGGTTGGCAGCTCGATCGACGTCGTTTGGACTCCGGTGCCAGCCGTCGCCAAGGCTATGTTACCAACCGGCGTCTGAGATGATTCGACTGAGACAGGATCAAGTGTTGACGGCGTTGCGGTAGTTCTCCCGGGCTGTCCGCTGGTAGTCCCACGATCGGTCCCCGCGGCGCCGATTATCGATTGAAATCCGCCAGTCCCAACCTCTGAAGATAAAATTAGTGTGTCGATGTTGCTGTTCTGAGTGCGCTCTGCGATGGTCTCGCCCGGCGCAGAGCCGAGGGCGACAAGGCCATTGCTCAACTCTTTCGCCGATATCCATTTCCTGACCGTGGCAGCCACAGTTCCGGAAAGCTGTTCACGGGCGCTCGCTATAGCGGTCGGCTTGGCAGCGGTTGATGAGACAGGCAGTAATTGCGCAGGCACCGATAAAGCCGCTACCGACGGCGTCCCGCTGACCGTCGTATCGCCCCCCGACGATCGTGTCGTGTTGCTATCGGCTGAGAGGACCTTGTCTGCGTCCAGCAGCGGAGCATTCGGCGATTTTACCGGCGTGGAATCGCGCGTGATGCCCTGAATAAACTGCGACAGTGCGGTAGCGAACTCGCCTAAATCGCGACCTTCGTGTTCGTCCTTTTCCAGGTTGTCCAGCGGAGAGGCGTTTTCAGTGGCTCCCAGCAGGCCGGCCAGCCTGGGGTCAACGTGTATGTTAGATGTAATCATCGTCCGAAACCCTTATTCCAGGCGAGGAATTGCTCAGCCTCGTTTTCCATCGAAGTTTCACGTTTCGCCGCTGCGACCCGTCCAGCCTCGGCCGCCGCTTCGCGCGCGGCTTCAGCAAGCTTGCGACTATGACCAACTTTTTCGCCCATCAGCTGAATTGCGGTTTCCGCTGTTACGGCGAGCTTTGCGCAGCGGATCCGCGAGTGTCCGGCAATAGCAAGATCGCCGAGATTCTCCGCGGATTAGATCGAGCGCGCCGCCGAGGATCGCGCCTCGTCGTGTTGACGAAGCACTTCGTCGAGTTTGCCCGCCAGGACCTTGAGCTCGGCGGCCTGTTCTTTGAGGCGTGCCTCGCGCAGCCGGACGAGGTGAGCAAGCAGTTTGCTTTTCATAGACTGATGGCCTCGACGAGACTGCGGACGCTAGGGTCGAGCGCGACTAGCTCAGACGCATCCTGCCGGAGAAAAAGATCGAGCTTCTCGTGCAGGGCCACCGCTTCGTCAGTGCGCCGATCGGCGCCCGGATGATAGGTGCCAAGGGCGATTAACTCTTCGGCATCACGCCAACGCGCATATAATTCACGGAAGCGCCGGCTGGCCAGGGTGTGTTCCTTTGAGCAGATCCGTTGCGCCACGCGGGAAATGGAGTTGAGTACGTCGACGGCCGGATAGTGCCCGCGGCCCGCAAGGTCGCGTGAGAGCGTGATATGCCCGTCCAGCACCGACTTTGCGAGTTCGCCGATCGGATCGTTTTCCTCCTGGAGCAATACCGTGTAGATACCCGTGACGCTGCCACCGGATGCGCTTACCCCCGCCTGCTCGACCAGCTTCGGAATCACCGCGAAGACCGACGGCGGATAGCCGCGCGCGGTGGGCGGTTCGCCCGAGGCCAGGCCAATTTCGCGTTGCGCCATCGCGACCCGCGTCAGGCTGTCCATCAGGAGCAGGACATTGTGTCCGCCGCCCCGAAAGTAGGAAGCAATCGCGGAGGCCAGGAAGGCGCCCTTGATGCGCATCGGCGCCGCCATATCACTCGCCACGACGATCACGACCGAGCGTGCGAGCCCTTCCGGACCGAGAATATCTTCGACGAATTCGCGCGCTTCACGACCGCGCTCACCAATCAGCGCGATGACGTTGACGTCCGCCGAGGTGCCACGCGCCATCATGCCGAGAAGCATGCTCTTACCCACGCCCGGCATGGCGAACACGCCAATCTTCTGGCCGATGCCCAGCGTCGTCAGACCGTTTACTACACGCACGCCAACGTCCAGCGGCGTCTCGGTGAGACCGCGCGTCATGGGACTGAGCGCGTTCGGGGCGAGTTCAATCGCTTCGCCTCCCGAGGGAATCGGCTTACCGTCCAGCGGCCGGCCGAGTCCGTCCAGGATCCGGCCCAGCACCCAAGGTCCGGCCTTGAACGTAAGGTGAAGCGGGGCGACCAGACTTTCCGGCGCCAGTTGACGGCCCTCCTCGAGCGCGAGCATCAGCAGGGAGTCGTCGTGAAAACCGACGACCTCACACAGCACATCCGATCGGCGGTCACTCACTTTAACCAGTGAGCCCACTGCAAGTTCAGGCCCAGTTGATTCCAGCAGGAGGCCGACTGACCGCGTCAGCCGCCCGCATACGGGAAATCCGGGGTTAGGTATTGCGCTCAGGTATTCGGCGGTTGGAAGCATCACTTTCGGTGGTTCTCCTTGGACTTGGGTTGGCGGCCGGTGCGCTTGGCTTTGAGCTCGATTGCGGCCGTACGGATTTGGTCGAACGCGTCATCGATGGAACCGTAGACGACGAGTCGTCCCGCCTCGACGCGCGCGCTGCCGGTGGCGAGGGTTTCGTCGTCATGCAACGGCAGCTCCTCAAAATCGCGGCCGAGGACTTCGCGATCGACGGGATTGAGGAAGACCGCCGTGGCGGCTTCGGGTGCGAGCGCGACGAGCGCCGTGCGAATCATGCGCGCGGTAAACTCGGCGCGCACGTTATTCGTCGCGACCAGGCGCGCCACCGCCGCCAGCGCGACGTCGACGCAAAAGGCTTCGGCCTCGGCCATCACCGCTGCGCGCTCCTGGGCAAATTGCGCGAGAGCCTCCCGCAACGCCATCGCCGCGGATTGCATGGCGGCCAAACCCTCGACGCGGCCCGCTTCGCGGCCTTCGCGGCGGGACTGCTCGCGCGCCTGCTGCCCTTCGCGCTCCGCCTCGGTCCGACCGCGGCTCACGCCCTCGGCGAAGCCGTTGGCGATTGCCTCGCGCACCGCGGCCTCAAGTTGCTGTTCGCGGACACGATCGGCTTCGCGTTCAACGGCGTCCAAGTTGCTAAGGACAGGAAACGCGTAAGGCTGGGGAGTCAGCATCGTGATCACGCTTAAGCCGCGGCCGCAGAGTCGCTGCTCGCGCCATTGCCATTGCTGGCGCCATTGGTGGTTCCGGAATTTTCCGCCAGCCACTTGCGCACGATATTGGCCGCGGCTTCCGGGTTGCGCTCGACTTCTTCGTTGATCCGTTTGCGAATCTCCTGGTAGGCCTTCTGCTCGGGAGCCTGGGCCGGTTCCGGCTTGGGTTGATCGGCGGGTTCGACCGGGGGCTGCCCGGCAGCCGGCGCCGCTGCGCTCACTGCGGTCGCGGCGGCCGACGCCACTTTCATTTCCTTACGCTTGCCGCGCTTGCGGCCAATCGAGCGCTTCACCATCCACGCCAAGACAATCAGCGCGAGGAGGCCGACCCCGATGGCGCCGTAAAAATGCAGCGGGTTGGCCATGAGAGAGCGTAGCTGGGTCAGCGGATCGGGAACCGGCGGCACGTACGGCTGCGACAGCGCCGCGCTCTGGATATCGACGGAATCGCCACGCTCCTGTTCCGCGCCCACCGCCGCGGCGACCAGCTCCTTAATCGAATCGAGACGCTCTTTGTCGAGCGGCTTGAAACGGCCACTCTCGTAAGTGCCGTCAAGGACCGCCGCGACGCTAATCCGCTTGATCCTGACGGGTGCGGTAACCGTGTTTGTTTCGCGGATCGACGGCTTGTAGTTAACGATGTCCTTGCGCGAAAGGTCGCCGCTCTGGACTTGCGACGCGACCTTCGTCGTCGCCGGCTTCGTGGTTGCCGCTTCGTCGCTGGCGGTCGGCGCCGCACCCGGAGTTGGATTCGGCGCAGCGATAGGCAGGTTCGAAGTCAGCCCTGGCACCCCGCCGCCCTCAAGCCCGCTCACCGGTGTCCGTGAGTGCTCCTCGCTGAGAACCGCCTGATCACCCTTGCCATATAGTTTGTCGGTACTGCTCACCCGCGAAGTGTCGATATCGACCGCGACCTGCACGGCATAGCGATTATCGCCCATGATGCGGTTCAGCAGTGACGAAACCTTGCCTTCGAGGCGATGCTCGAACTCGTTGCGCAACCGCATGGCATCGCCGAGCCCGCCATCGTGATTCTGCGTGGGAAAGATCACCGCCCCGTCATTATCGGTGACCGTGACCGAGTTGAGGTCGAGTCCGCGCACCGAGTTGGCGACCAGGCGCGCGATCGCCGCGGCCATCGCGGAATCGAGCGTTGCGCCGGGGGCCGCGGTGACCATAACAGACGCGCGCTCCGCCTCCGACGGTCCAAGCGCAAATGGCGAGGGTCGTCCCATCGCGAGCATCACGCGGGCGCTGTCGACGCCGCGGATATCCATGATCGTGCGCTCGATCTCACCTTGTAGCGAACGTTGATAATTGACCTGTTCGTCAAAGTCGCTCTGGCCCATGGTCGAGCGATCGAACAGCCTGAAGTCCTCACCCCCACCGGAAAAGCCCGGACTCGCTTGAAGCACCAGGTGAGCCTGATTGAATTCGTATGCGGGCACCGCGATCGAGTCGGCGCCGAGCGTAAAATCGAGATTATGACGGCGCAAGCGCAAAGCGATTGCGGTGCGATCCGCGGGATTCAGGTTCGCAACCAGGATCTGCGGCGCACCCGGGTCAATTACGTAAAGGGCGCCGCAAATAGCGAAGGCCAGCGCCAGGCTCGCAACTATCGCATTGAATAGTTGACGATTGCCCTCGCGAAACTTCCGAATCGCCGCCAGCGTCCGGCTGAAAAATTCCTCCAGTGGCTTCATCGCACGCGGCTCAGACCGATAGGTTCATGATCTCCTGGTAGGCGGACAAAGCACGATTGCGCGCGGCCATCGTCACCTGAAAGGCGACGTCGGCCTTCTCGGCGGCAAGCACGGCGTCGGTCAGGCCGACCTTCCCTTGGGCATATCCTGCCGCCATCTTGTCGGCGCCCTGGAGCGCATCGCTCACCTGCTCGATGACCTGCGAGAAGCCGCCCGCGGGCGCGCCCGGCGTTTGCGGTGTGATTGGCGCGAGGCCTGGAAGCTCTTGACTGGCTATTGAGATGCTCATGATTTTCTACTTCAACAAATCAAGGGTTTTCGACGTGACGGTGTTCGCCGTCTGGATTACGGACAAGTTGGCCTGATAGGAACGTGATGCCTGCATCATGTCGACCATCTCGTAGACTGGATTGATCGCGGGTTCCTTCACCATTCCGGCCGCATCGGCGAAAGGACTTGACGGATCAAAACTCTGCAGCGGCGGAGCGTTGTCCGTAAGCACCGCGGCGACCTGTACTCCGGTTCCCGCCGTCGCGTCCTCGCCCACCGGCGCGGGCGCGAAGACGGGGACACGGCGCTGATACGGCTCGCCCGTCGGGGAATTGATCGAATCCGCGTTGGCCAGGTTCTGCGCCAGTAGCGTGATTCTTTGCGATTGCGCATCGAGCCCGCTGCTCGCAATTCCAAAAATGGCGTCGATTGACATACTTCCCCTCCTTCAATTCTCGCAGAGCACGCGGCCTAAGTGCTGGAAGTCGCGGTCTCCAATCGTCCCATCGAATCGCCGTAGAGCTTGAGGGTTGCAACGTAATCCCCGGAATTGTCAAAGGATTTCGCGAGCTGCTCACTGACGTCGATATCGTTATGATCCAGATTCAGATTCGCGGGCGCTGTCACGACGTCAAACGAGGTTCCGGTCGAACCGCCGCTTTTGACGGCCTGTTCCAGGGCGTCGTCAAATTTGAGATCGCGGGCGAGATAGCCGGGCGTGTCGGCGTTGGCGACATTACCGGCCAGCAGTTCCGCACGGGCCGAGCGGACCAGCAGTGCCGCCTGCATAACCTGCTGCTCGGGGCGTAAGATTTCCATGCCAAGGTGTGGAGCAACTGTCAGGCCAATGGCGCAGTAAACTTACGGGTTGAAAGCGGCGTCGCTCATTGGGCGGGACTACTAGGAAACAACTGCTCCTTTTTCCCTTTCTTGCAGGATTTCATTTGCGGAGAGGCGATCAAGGCCGATAACTATCGACCCGCAAGAATGGCTAATTCGGACACGACCGCATCCCATATAGCCACAGCGTATAGAATCTAGCCGTGTGTTGACTTTGCATGAATGTGAAGACGGCCGCTGTCACAATCCGAAACATGCGGGTCGCACAAAGATGCGTGCGCGCAAGACGTGAGACGGACGCTGGAGAGACTAGAGACAAGGCTTGCTAAAGCTATTGGACCTGGCCACGCTTGTAGCGAAGATAGGCATCGTAAACCTGTTGATTGTAACGGTCGCGCTCGCGCGGATTGCCCGAATGGTAATTGCTGATTCGATGCCATAGCGTGCCGTTACGCGCAAGGCCCTCGCGAAGGATACTCGCGCCGAGGAGCAGATTCTTCGCCGGATCAAGCAGATCCTTGCGCTGCATCCCGCTCTTGGCGCCCCAAAAGTGCCAGTTGATTTGCATCAGCCCGATATCGATATCGTCGGTCGCCGTGCTATCGATGGCCGCTTCCGCTTCAGCGCGCGTGTGGCAGAACTTTTGGTGGCCCGCGATGTTGAGCGCATAGGGATGGTAAGCACTCTCGGCGCCGACGATCGCCACCAGAATATCGCGCGCAACGCCGCTGCGCGTGGCCGCGACGCTGTAAGGATCTTCGCCAGAGCTCGAGAATCCACCTGCCCACAGGGTCGTATCTGGAGTGCCCGTCGCGATGACGACCCATCCCATGAAAGCGACCGTCGTGCGAAGCAACGAATGCCGTCGGGATTTCCCGCCTGCGGCTCGGCTTCCGTGCTTGGCCATATTTTTATCCCCTTGGCCTGGGCGGTTTCCTTACCTTCCATTGGTCCACCCTCTGCAGCTTCGGATTCGCGTTTCGATCGATAATCGTGCCGACCAGCCGGCCGTCAGCTTCGCGGACCGAGGCCCAGGCCACGGTTGTTCCGTTGATCGATAATTGAAGGACAAGCCCGCCCGAGACCTCCGGCTCGATATCGATTAGGTCGCCTAACTGGACCGCCGCAAGCGACTCCGCTGGCATCCGCAGCCGCGAGATTACTGCGTCGACCCTGACGTTCGCACTTGTCAGTGATCCGGCGTGGGCCCTCATCGGTCCAAGCGCCCCTTCACTTCGACCGTCGCCCGATTCCCGGCGACCTGAATTTTTGCCGCTCGCAGACGCACGCCCCGGGTAACGAGCCAGGCATCTTCACCTTCGGGCAGGAGGATCTGATCGCCCGGACGAATATTAGTAAGCTCGATAAGCGGAGCGTCCCAGCTCCCAAGCACTACATCCACGTCAATTGGTAATTGACGACCAACGTCAGCGATGACCTGACTGTTGCGATTTTTCCGCAACGTCGGGCGGGGGCCCTGACGAACCAGATTGATCAACCCGCTGCCTAGCGCAGCCAGGACGCGCAATTCGCCGTTATCCCCAGCGACCTTGAAGCGGGCCACAATCTGAAACTCATCAGGGTCAAACTGAAAAGAGTCGTTCAGATCATGACATTCGCGGACCGCGCCGATCTTGCCCAGCCGAGCCTTCGCATACACCTCGGCCAGACCGCCGAGGAGGCTGCGACTTGCCGCGCGGGCGATTGCCGTTTCAATTTTCGTCCACTCCGCCTCGTCGCTCGCCGTAGGTTGACTAAGGCCGAGGCGGCTGGTCACGAAATATTTCGCGAGCGCTTCGGAGGTCGCGAGAAACCCATTGACTTGGGTTTGTTCGAGGGAAAAGACCGCGATCTGACACTTGGGACCAAGATTAGGAACGGTAGCGGAGAAACGCTCGAAGGCGAGCTTGTCAAGTTCGATCGTTACCCCCTTCGGCAGGTATCCGGTGAGCGAATGCGACCAGACTTTGGCGACTTCCAGGTGCAGATGCTCCAGGGCGGCGCGTTTCTGCCGGGTGATCGTCGGTCTCCATAATTCGTATTTTTCGCTCGGGGCGCTTTCGCGCGGCCGTGGTGTGGTGGCTATCACTTCTTTACTCCCGTGGGTTTGACAATAATCTCGACGCGGCGATTCAGCGCCCGGCCGTCTTCGGTCTGGTCGCTCGCGATCGGCCGGTACGGCCCGTAGCCCGCGAGCGTCATGCGCCTGGGTGCGATCGCGCTGACCGACAGTGCATAGCGCAGGACATTCGCCGCCCGCGCGGCACTCAATTCCCAGTTGTCGCGAAACGATCCACCATTTTGGATCGGGATTGCATCGGTAAAGCCGTCAATCTCCAGTTGATTGGTAAGCGGCGCAATCATTTGAATCACCGCATTGAGTGCGGGTAGCTGCTCGGAGGCGATGTCCGCGGCGCCGCTGGCGAAGAATTTGGCGGCGGACAAGGAGATCACGAGGCCGCGCTCGTCGATCCGCATCGTGATGCCGGAGTTGGGAAAATGTTTCAGCGCGGCGCCCACCCGCTCCTGCACCGCCGCGAGCTTTTCGATCTCGTCGACCGTGGTTTGTCCGGAATCGCCCAGATCCGGACGCATTCCGCCGTGCTCCGGACGCACCCCGACGGCGCGCTGCACGGAACTCATCGCGCGCGTCTGGTCGACATGATTGGAATTCGACAGCACGTACATCAGCACAAAGAGCGCGAACAAAAGGGTGATAAAATCAGCATAGGAGACCAGCCAGCGCTCGCTGGACTCATGTCCGCCGGCGCCTTCATCTTCCATTATGGTCGTACCCCCGGCGCGGTCGCGGCGCCTTCACCCGCCGCCACCTCGTGCGGCGGGACGACATCCGGCTTGGCCCGGATCGAGCGGCGCGAAAGCCCGGCCTTCGTGATATGGTATTGCAGCGTACGGATCGTGATCCCGAGCCGGCGGGCCGCCTCGGCACGGCTCCCGCCCGTGGCCGCAATCGTCTTGAGGATCATCTCGCGCCGCGCCTCCTCCCGGCTGCTCTTCCACCCGCTTACCTGCTCACCTTCGGCGGGCAGCACCATCAGATGCCGTCGCACGTCGGGCACGTCGATCAGGCTATTGCCGCGCGCCAGCGGCGCGATCGCGAGCCTGGTCACAACATGTTCCAGCTCCATCACGTTGCCCGGAAACGTGTACGAGCTCATCACCCGCAGCGCCATGGGCATGAACATGCGCTTGGGATTGGCACGGTGCAGGAACAGGCGCGCGAGCAGCGGAACATCCCCGAGCCGCTCGCGCAAGGGCGGGAGCTTCAGGTTCAACACATTCAGGCGCCAAAACAGCTCGCCGCGGAATTCCCCCCGTTCGACCATCAGGGCCAACGGCCGGTTGGTAGCCGCCAGGAACCGGATCGTGCCGGCCGCGGCCTGCGCGTCCGTCAGCGGACTACGCTCGAAGGATTGGAGGAGCTGGAGAAGCTTCAGTTGAGACGCCTCGGTAAGTTCCCCCACTTCATCGAGGAAGATCCCGGCGCCGCCTTCGCCACGCGCGTCAGGCCAGGTGCGCAGCAGGTTGTCCATATCGACGTCCTGCAGGCTCGCGCAACTGACACTAATCAGCGGGCCGCGGTAACGGCTCGCGCTATGAATGAGCCGCGCGACGTTGTACTTGCCGCAGCCGATCTCGCCGGTGAGAATCATCGGCATATGGCTGGTGGCCGCGGCTATCGCACTACGCAGCATGCTCAGCATCACCGGGTCAGCGCTCAGCAGTACCGGTTTGAGCCGGAGGGCTTGCGAAATAATCAGGAGCGCCGCGGCCTGCCATTTGTCGGTAGCAAGATCGGCGTTGGCGCGCGGTGCGCGTTCCCCTTTCGCACTCAGATCGAGGCTGAGGATCTCCACTCCACTAGGTCGCGCGCCGAGAAAATCGACGTAGAGCGATGCGCGGCTCTTCTGGGCATACGGGATTACTTCGATCCCGGCCCGCTCAAGAAACTCAGCGATTTCCGGCGGTCCGTTTTGACCGAGACAGACCCGAGCGAGGGTCGCCCCGGCGGGCGCGCTCCGACCAACGACGTTCGGCTCCATCGCTCAACGCAGTCCGGAAGGGCGCATATCCTGGCCGTTCGCCACGATTTCCAGAAGCCGCGCGCCGATCTGATCCTGCAGAATTACTACCTCGGCGCGTGCGAAGAGCGCGCCATTGACGTATACCTCAACCGGATCGCCGGCGTGACGGTCGAGCCGGATACTAGCGCCGACTTCCAGCTCGTCGAGAATCTCGCCGAGGGTCATCGTGGTGCGTCCGACCTCAACCTGGACTGTCATTGGCACTTGCCTCAGGACGCCCAAGTCGACGCTGCCCGCACCCGGACTCGCGACGGGACCTTCGCCATTCTGGCCCGGCACAAACGCGCGGGCTGCTTCGGTCTCGGTAGTCGAGACGGTATTGCTCACTTCACTCATCGGAGCCTCCGACTTTTTGGATCAAAAGGCGCCGCCAGCCGCGATGCTCCACGACAGCGCCGGAAAACAACTTTTGTCCCGCCCAAGACAGTTCGACGTGCGGGATTCCATTCCGGAGGGGCTGCAGCGTCAGGATCGACCCCGGAGCCAGTGCGCGCACCGTCTCCAGCGGCATCATCACTTTGCCCAATACAGCGGTAAGGTCGGCGCGTGCAGCGGCCAAAGACGAACGAACCTTATTCTCGCCCGCGACGGATTGCGCGGCCTTGGCCAGCGTCGGCAACAGCCGCGGACTCAGCTTATCCAGATGTTCAACCGGCAGCCCGAGCTCAATTGATCCACTGCCGCCGCCGAACAGACACTCGATGCGCGCCAGTACGATTCGTTCGGCGGTATCGAGTGCCTTGGTGCCAGGCGTTTCCGCGGTTCCCAGGATGCGTAGTGGGTCACCCGGGTCGAGCAGCTTCGCAATCGTGCGCTGTGCGCTTCTCAGGCACGCGCTGCCGAGGGTATTGCCCAGCAGACGCTCCTCAACCGTGGTCAGCTTGCGCTCAGATCGTGTTGGCGAGGTTGCGCCGCCGGCAATCGCACATTCGACGAAAGCGCGGGCAAAGTCCTGATCTACCTTAAGGATCGCCGTAGCACCGCTGCGCGCCGCAAGAAACACGATCTGACAGGCGGGCACTCCCGCGCAAACTTCGCCCGCGCCAGTCACTATTTGCGTAAGACTGGACAGCCTGAATGAGACAGCGACCGATCGGGTAAGCTCTTCGCGCAGGTCTTCGAAGAAACTCTCGGCGACGAACTTGAGCCGCTGCAATTCGGCGCGCTCCAGCCCGTACGTCTCGGCCAGTGCGGCCAGTCCATTCGCCTGCATATGAGGAGCAAATTGAGCAAGAGGAATGCCACCAAGGTCGGCTGACGTGACAGCGCCATCCCCCGGCTGGGAAAAGACTTTTCCCTATGCCCTCAGGAGCGACGGCAAGAACCTGTTTACTTTGGTGCCACGATGTTCCCGGTGTAAATAAAGGTGACATCAAAAGTCACCGCCTCCGCGTTTCGGTAAGGTCTTTACACTTTGGGTTTAGGACAAGCGTTTGCCCAATGGCAGCAAGCCGCGAAGGTGCGAACCTCCCTCGCGCCAGTTTTAGATACAGAGCCGGCCAAACAAAACCGGCCAAAAAACACCGCATCGTGTAGATGCGAAAACTACAGAGCGAGGGTTATTTATGTCTGTCGTCAGTCTTCTCACCAACATCGGTTCGCTCACCGCAGCCGACGCGCTAACCAACAACCAGGCCGAACTGAACACGTCGATCGCGCAGCTCTCCAGCGGCAAGCGCATCGTCAACGCCTCGATCGACCCCGGTGGTCTCGCCATCGCGACTGAGACGCAAGGTCTGCTCGGTTCGCTGAACCAGGCCAGCGCGAACGCGACCAACGCCCAAGCCTATCTGCAGACCGCTGACGGCGCGCTTTCCAACGTCGGCACATTGCTGCAAACGGCCCAGCAGCTCGCGACGGAAGCCGCCGACGGTTCGTACAACGCGACCCAGTTGACTTCGATCAACAGCCAGTATCAGGGCATTTTGACAAGTATCAACCAAATCGCCAACGGCAGCACGTTCAACGGCATCTCGCTGTTTAGCGGTAATGCGGTTACCTTCCAGGTGGGAGCAACGAACACCGCGAATGATCAGCTTTCGGTTACGATCGCAGCGACCGACACCACGACGCTCGGAATCAATGCGACCGATCTGAGCACGCAGGCGAATGCGCAGGCTGCTTTGACCAGCGTGACCACCGCGCTTGCCACCGTTGCCGGCAACCGCGACACGATTGGTTCTTCCGAAGAGCAGCTCAGCGCGGTATCCAACAACCTGCAGTCAAGCGAGCAGAACCTGACCAGTGCGCTGTCGAACATCCAGGACGCGAACGTCGCGACGACCTACGCGGCCTTCTCGCAGCAATCGGTGTTGCAGCAGGCAGGCGTCCAGGTGCTGCGCCAAGCCGACCAGCAGCCGAGCCAGCTCGTCGCGCTGTTTCAGTAACGCCAAGGCTACGACCCGGCCCGGCGCGGAGGCTTAGCTCTCCGCGCCGGCCGTCGTCGCTCTTCACATTTATGGCACGGGCTGTGCTCATTCAGAGAGGCTCAACAAAATGGCAGCGGCACCCATTACCCTTTCCAATTTCACCGGTCTCGACTTCAATACGATCCTGCAGGCCGAAACCGCGGCGTTGCAGGTCCCGTTAACCTCCCTCGACAACCAACTGACGGGCGTCAACACCGCAATCAGCACATTAGGTACGATCAGTGGGGACTTCACTACCCTGCAGAATGCGCTCAGCACGCTCAATACCAGCCTGACTATCCCGCCGACCGCCGCGAGTGTTTCGTCGAACGCACCATTTACAGCCACCGTCGCCGGCGCGCCCGAGAATGGGACGTACAATGTTACCGTCTCGCAACTCGCCTCCGCCGAGAGTCTGGCTTCGCAGGGCTACGCCAGCGACACCTCGAGCGTCGGGGACGGCACCTTCACGATCACGATCGGCGGCACGGTGACGCCGATAACCGTCGACTCGACCAACGACACGCTGGACGGGTTGGCGACTGCGATCACCACGGCCGGCCTCGGCGTCAGCGCGCAGGTGGTCGATACCGGAGCGGCAGGCGCGCCTTATCAACTGGAGATTACCAGCAATTCGACTGGATCAGCGGGGGCGTTCTCGGTCACCTCCAGCTTGTCCGGCGGGACGTCGCCCAATTTCGCCACCAACTCGATCGGTCCGACCACAAGCTCAGTCACCGGGACCTCCGTCCCGACCGTGGGCGGCACCTACACCGGCAGCCTTGCGCAGCAATACAGCTTTTCCGTGACTTCGGGCGGGACGCTCGGCACGGACCCGATCACGATTGGGTGGTCGTCCGATTCGGGCGAATCGGGCACTATCACCGTGCCTGCCAACTATAGCGGGCAACCCCTTACCGTCGCGGACGGACTCACGCTTACCCTGGGCAACGGAACCCTGAACACGGGCGACAGCTTCGCGGCCGCGACCTTTGTTCCACAGGTCAGCACCGCCCAGGATGCAACCGTGCAGGTCGGCAACCAGATAGTTACCTCGTCGAGTAATCTGGTCACCAACGCGATCAACGGCCTGACACTCGCTCTCAGCGGCACTGGTGGTCCTTCCGTGGTCACCGTCTCCCCTGATCTCACCACCGAAGGGGGACAGGTCAACAGCTTCGTCAACGCGTACAACACCGTGGTGAACGACATCACCGCCAACACGCAGGCGGTGCCGAATCAGGCGGCGCCGCCACTGGCCGACGACGCCAGTTTGAAATCGGTGCTGTCCACTTTTCAAACCTTGCTTGGCACGCTGAATCTGTCGAACCTGGGAATCTCGATTAATCAGACGACTGGCTTGCTGACCTTCGACCAGACCCAGTTCGCCAGCGCGGCGGGCACCAATCCGTCCGGCACCCAAACTGAAATCGGACAGCTTTACTCCGCGCTCAACTCGACCATAAGCAGCGTGCTCACCCCCGACACCGGCATAATCGCAACCGAGACCGCCAGCGATCAAACGGAGGTCACTCAGCTGAACCAGCAAATCAGTACTTTGACGAGTGAAAACAATCAGCAAATCACCAACCTCCAGACCGAATACGCGCAAATTCAGGCGGAAGTATTGAATTATCAAAACCTCGCGCAGATGTTCGATACGAGCAGCAGCAGTTCTTCCAGCAGTACTTCGACGCCCGGCTCAACGCTGTCGGTTACAGGTTAGCGGGACCGCCGTAATCAGGAGATAACGCCATGCGGAGCGCATATTCCGAGAATCAATCGATGGGCCTCTCTGGTGAGGCCGCCTATGAAGAACTCTATTCGCGACTCGCCCGCTGGACCGGGGAAGCTGCCCACCTGTACCAAGCCGGACAGAAAGACGCCGCCGAAGCCAAGCTCGATCGATGTATTACCTTGGTGGGCTATATGGATCGCGGGATCGATATTTCGCACTCACGCGAGGTCGCACTCACCATCCTGAGCCTGCATCGCTTCGCGATTCGTACCTTGGTCAAGGCCAAGGGCGAGAGCGATCCGCTTGAGCTCGAAGGACTGGTGAAAGTCTTCGTCTCGTTGGGTGGTATCTTCGCCGCTATCCAAGTCAGCCAGGCCGCCGCCCCTTCCGCTTGAAGCGATTAAGCCACCAAACTGTCTGCCGACCAATCGGCGCACGCCCTGCTGCTGCCAGTATTAACTGGAGTACACAAACCTCCTTCATCACGAGGCGGTTCACGCCGGGCAGCGACCAGACAGACCTTGATCCCCCGCTCGCGGTATCCTCCCGGCCCGACCATCCCGCGCGGCTGCGCGGGAGCGCGCGTTACGATTAAAGAAAACCGCAGCTCTTGCATGGCGCGGCCTCAAGTCGCGACAGGGCATGTTCGCGCAGCGACCGATAGGCGGGACTATTGTAGATCTCGAGGAGGTGCTGACGGTTCGCATCACCGATCGGATACAGCGCCATCCCGTCCATGCAGCAGTGCGCCACGACACCGGTCGCGGTAATCGACAAATCGAACCAGCGGATACAGCCGATAGCGGGGACATAACTGGTAGTGGTATCGACCTGTCCGAGCCATCCGCCACGACTGAAAACGGCTGACTGAAACCGGGGAAAGTTTTCCTGGGCCCAGCGCGTAAAGCACTGGTCTTCGGCCGAACCGTCGCCGACGCGCGACAGTATAACCGGAAACTGCAATTTGCCCTCGGTAACGACGCGATGAATACTCTTGAGACGGTCCACACTTCGCGCAAAGGGAATTCCCATCACGCGCTCGTAAGCTTCCGGGTTCCGCTCGTTTACGGAAATAAAGAGACTGCCGATGTTGCGCAGCGCCGCGAGTTTTTTCAGCTGAGCATCAGTCAGCGGCGACGCGTTGGTGGTGAGCGTTACTCCGGCGTTGGGTAAGCTCCGATTGCATAGTTCCAGAATGTCAAAAAGGCGGACATCCAGAAACGGTTCGTTGACCTTGAACGGCGAGAGCTGGAACCGCACTGGTATTGCGGTGAGTTCGGCAAGGATTTTCGCGATAAGGGAGTCAGGCATCCTGGCGCCACTGCGTTCGAGCTTCTCCGAAGGACAGAAGCTGCAGCTAGCATTGCACTTCGCGAAGGTCTCGAGATGCACATGCGCCGGAAAGTCCATATACGGCGACCGCCGCAAGGCCGCGATGCGCGCTTGGTAAGCGGCGAATGGACCGTTCGTGAGACCATCAGCCGAGGTCGCGGGTCGCATCGGGTTGTTCCTCGCTCTGACTCGCGGCAGCGCCGTGATTGCTCGTTAGCGGTCCGCTCCGCCGGCCTTAGGCAGCGTCTTTGCGGGCGATTCGCGCGGGCTTTTCGGCACCCCCGCCGGCTTGCGGCGCGCCATGTGACCCCGCGGTCAAGGTCTGGCGCAGGGCGATACCCCGTTGGCCGGACTGGATACCCTTGATCGCCGTGATGACGATCTTGTCCAGCTCCTTCTCGGTATGCGCTCGGGCGCGGATCTTCTTGCCAATCGGGTACGCCAGCAGGTTGGCTGTACCGACTCCATAGAGCGTCGCAACGAAGGCCGTCGCGATCCCTTCGCCAAGCTTCTCCGGCTCGCTGAGCATCGACATCGTATGAATCAACCCCAGCACCGCGCCCATGATGCCGAAGGTCGGCAGGTAGCCGCCCGCCGCCTCGAAGACCTCGGCGCCGGCATTGTTGAGCCGGGTGTTCTCGGCAATTTTGCGCTCGAGGATGCCCATCATCGATTCGGGACTGACGTTACTGACCAGCAGGTTGAGCGCCATCGAGAGCATCGGATAGGGCTCCTTGGGCACGTAGCTCTGGAGCGCGACCGCGCCCTCCTTATGGAAGACGTTGCTGTAGTTGATAATGCGATCGACCAGATCGAAAGGATCGGGCGAGGTTTCGGCGACCACTTTGCGCACATCCCGCGCCGCGGCCATTAAGAAAGTGCCGGGGAACGACAGCATGCAGGCCCCGATACTCGCACCGATAACGATCAGGGCGGCGCTGGTCTGCAGCAACGTCGTGAGCTTGCCGCCTTCCATCAGCTGACCCATGAGGATGCAGGCCGGACCGAGGAGCAGTCCCACGATGCTGGCGGTATCGAACCTCGATTTACTCATTGCGTCTTCGTTCCGCCCGCGCCGACGGCAGGCAACTTGTCCATCGCTTTGCCGAGATACTTCATGACGAGCTGCGCTACAGCGCGGGCGCCCCGGACATCCTGGGCGAGGATCGCCCGCGCCAGCGTGTCACCCATACGGCCAATCTTGGGAAAATCGTGGACAACTCCTTCGCGTTTGAACCGCCGGGCCAACTCCAGCACGACATCGAAATCCCCCGTCTCGATCGCGCATAGCGCGACCCCGATGTCACGTTGGGTCTCGGCAAGAAACATCCTGCGCGACACGATCGAATCGGGCGCCGCCAGTCGGCTCGCTCGCTCACGGCCAAACAAACGGCGCAAGCAGATGAGCACGCGCGCGCCGATCGTCTTTGCGGGCGACACGGCGGACGTCCCCGCAACATCACTTGCGAACATCGCGTTCACCGGTCTGAGTCGCGGCGGCTCGCTGGGCAGATCGGAGCGATTCGCGACCCAATCTCCCAAGTGGCGCTGGTGCTTTTTCGCGGTATCCATCATTCAGTCTTTCGCGCACGTCCGGTTCCAAACGGGAGTTCCCCCTTGGATTTTGCGCAAGGGCGCTCGTTCCCCGCATCCGGTGGGACTATTCCCTTGACTGTAAAATGATGGGTTGCGCCCATCCGCCGTCAGCATACGGGAGGAACAGGAAAAGTCTTGTCGTCAATTTGCTCAATAAAAGATGCTACGGAGAATGAATGAACGTCGACGGGCGGTCGCATACACAACCGCCCGTCACCTTCCAATCTATCCGGGGAGGGGCCACGGATCATGGACGACCCGCGCGCCTGAAGTGGCAGGTAACAGGTTCAGGTGGGCCGCGTCAGCCCCGTTTATCAGCCAGCCTTGGTCAACACGGGAACCAGATCGCGCACCATCGCGGTCTGGCCGGCACTCCTGATGGTATCGCCGAGACCATGTTGCGCAAGACGGTCGTAGAGGTTCTTGCGCGAGATTCCAAGTACGCGCGCCGCGAGCGCTTTGTTGCCGCCCGTTCTTTTCAGCGTCCACAAAATATGATCGCGTTCAACCTCTTTCAGTGAACTAAAGGCCACGGGAGTGGCGCGCTCAGGCGCCTCGCTCCCGACGCTTTCACGAATCTCGCTGATCGCGTGAGGCGCGCTCGGGCTCGGCACGGGAAGCGAGAAGTCTTCGAGTGTGAGGGTCTGCGCGGAGCAGAACGCGAACGCGACTTCGATCGCGTTACAGAGTTCGCGGATGTTGCCGGGCCAAGGATAGCGAATCAAGGCCTCG
>Ga0074045_10001845_pt1 | contig 20115 bp, 19 predicted proteins | sample BogForMeECP23OM2_FD_94442 | JGI IMG/M metagenome (GOLD analysis project Ga0074045, IMG submission 94442) | Bog forest soil microbial communities from Calvert Island, British Columbia, Canada - Bog Forest MetaG ECP23OM2 | ecosystem: Environmental > Terrestrial > Soil > Wetlands ...
GACGATGGCGCCGAGGCGCCGCGCCGTGGCGATCGCCTGCAGCCCGGCTACCCCTGCCCCCATTACCAGCACCCGCGCCGCCTTGATCGTACCGGCCGCGGTCATCATCATCGGGAAGGCTCGCCCGAACTCATCTGCCGCCTCGAGGGCGGCTTTATAGCCGGCGAGGTTAGCCTGGGAGGAGAGGGCGTCCATCGCCTGGGCACGGGTAATTCGCGGCAGCAGCTCGATGGCGAAGGCGATGATCCCGGCGGCGGCGTAGGCGTCAATTTCCGCGGGGTACCGCAGCGGCTGCAAAAGGCCGATCAACACGGCGCCGCGTTTCATGTGGCTCAGCTCGTCGCTCCCGGCCTCGTCGCCGATCAGCGGGCGCTGCACCTTCAGGACGATATCGGCATCGCGGAGCGCTGCCGCCGCATCCGGGGCGATCGACGCTCCCGCCGCTGCGAAACTACCATCGGCGAAGCAGGCGCCCTCGCCGGCGCCGCTTTCCGCAACCACATCGAGCCGCATGCCTACCATGCGCTTGACGGTATCGGGCGAAGCCGCCACCCGGCGTTCGAATGCCCGCCTCTCCTTGACGATGGCGACCTTCATCGAGCGGCTATTCCCAGATGGCCGAACCGACAAAAACGGCGCGCACAATGCCGCGGCTCTCAGGATTTGTGAAGAGAGAACCCTGTGCCTCCTCCTAGCGTCACGTTCGGTCGATCGGCCGCACGGGTTCAAGTGCGAGAGAGCAGCCCAGGTCATCTCGATTTGGCCACTTTCGACTCCGGTGATAAACTGTTCGCGCGGGACTTCGGCGTCATCCCGAACCCATCAGGAACGGCGCACGGCTCGGGATCCATGGACAATCAAGCGCCTACAATTGGTCGCAAGGCGCTGCCGGGAATAAACATGCAGGGGGTGCGTTGTCATCTCGTCAGGGATTGGCGCGGCCCTCGTTGCGCTTGGTTTCGGGCAAAGTTCCGGTGAGCATCCGGTTCGGCGATCAACTGATCGCAGTCCTGCCGCGATTGCGCCGATTTGCTCGCGGGCTTTCGGGATCCGTCGCCGATGCTGACGATCTCGTGCAGGCTGCGTGTGAGCGGGCGCTCGCGCGCCAGCACCAGTTTCAGGAGGGTACGCGGTTCGACAGCTGGATGTTTCGGATCGTGCAGACGATCTGGATCGACCAAGTCCGTTCGAGGGACGTGCGCAAGGAAGGTGGCGATATAGCCGAGGATCGGCTGGGATCAGATGAGCCGGTGCGCCGCGTCGAAGCACGCCTTGCTCTCGACGAGGTTTGGCGAGCCGTCGATCATCTGCCATCGGATCAAAGAATGGCCCTGTTGCTCGTCACCGTCGAAGGGCTCAGCTACAAGGAAGCCGCGGAAGTGGTGCAGGTCCCGGTCGGCACTATCATGAGCCGTCTCTCACGGGCCCGTATCGCGTTGCAGCTGCAGCTCGAGGCCGGCCGCGGGGCGCTCAGGAGTACCAAGGATGCAGCAGCGCAGTGACGACCGTCTCGTCGCTTATCTGGATGGAGAACTCGAGACGGCACAGAGGCGCGAGGTCGAAGCTTGGCTCGATGCCGACCCGGCTGCTCGTCGGCAACTGGCAGCGCTCGCCGAATCGGCGCACCTGTTGCGCCTCGCCTTCGACAAGGTTGTTCACGAGCCGGTACCCGACCGGCTGATCGCGGCGGCGCGTGGAGAAAAGACCCCGGCGCAAGCCGGAGCGCAGATTCTGCCGTTCCGTCGGCGTGCGAACGCGCAGGTGGTGATCTCGCGACGCTTGTGGATGGGGCTGCCGGTTGCCGCCTCGCTCTTTGGTCTCTTGGTTGGCATCGGCGCGGCATATCTCGGAGTCGGCAAGCTCGTGTTGGATGGCGAGGCCAGCAAACAGACGGCACTCGAGGCGGTCGCGGCCAACAACGTCTGGCTCGACAACGCCGCCGGTTATTTCAAGCTTGTTGTCAGCGCGGGCGATAACCCGCCGATCGACGTCCCGGCAACCGGCGACCCCCACGAGGCGCTGCAAAAGATCAGCCAGAAGTTGCCGCAGGAGGGCCGCTTGCCGCAACTGAATCTCAAGCCGTGGGGTCTCGATTTCCGCGGCGCCCGGCTCGTTGTCGCAGAAGGGCGGCCGGCGGCCGAACTTGTCTATACAACCGACAACAAGGCAATCGGGCCTTTGACCCTGATCATCGGGTCATCGAGACAGCCCGATATCTCCCCGACTTTCGATCGCCGTCAAGACGTCAATCTCCTGTATTGGCGACACCAAGGACGTGCGTACGCACTCGTCGGTCAGGCCGATATCGGCTATCTCTGGGGGATCGCCAACGACGTGGCTTGGCAGCTCGATGCGATCTGAGCGCCCGCAGCGAAGTGTTGCGGAATGGGGGTTTTGAGCCCTTGCCCTTGTGGCGTAGTGCGTGGGGGATCTTTCGCGCCGAGATCTGAGCATACCCGTACTTGTACCGCGTTGGTTAAGGATCGAGACGCGCCGGCCCCATAGAGGATCATCTGATGCGGCTGTTGCTCGTCGAGGATAACGAGCGCTTCGCCGCGCTGCTGAAGCGGGGTCTTTCGGCGGCCGGATTCGTAGTCGACGTACTGGCGACTGCGGACGATGCCGCAGCGGCGTTGCGCACGAGTCGCTTTGAGATCGTCGTGCTCGATCTGGGGCTGCCGGATGCCGACGGCCTTGAGGTTCTAACCGAGATGCGCCGACGCGGAGATCCAACGCCGGTGTTGATCCTAACCGCACGCGGGGGCCTCAAGGATCGCGTCACCGGACTGCAAAGCGGTGCCGACGACTATCTGGTCAAGCCCTTTGCCCTCGAGGAACTCATCGCCCGGCTCCAGGCGCTGCTGCGGCGACCGGGCAGCCTCCTGGGCGTTGCGCTAAAGCTTGGCAATGTCACTCTCGACACCGTGGCGCGCCAGCTCTTCGTCGGTGATCAGCCGATTTTCTTCTCACCCCGCGAGATTGCCGTACTCGAACATCTGTTGCGTCGCAGCGGGCGGGTGGTTGCCAAGACGTTTCTGGAAGACAACCTCTACGGCCTATCGCAGGAAGTCGGATCTAACGCGGTCGAGGTTTATGTGCATCGACTGCGCAGGCATCTCGCAGAGGTCGGCGCTTCAGTCCAGATACACACCCTGCGCGGCGTCGGCTATCTGATCGCCGCGGAGAAATGAGGTGTGGCGGTTCCGCTCGGTTGTCTCGCGGATTATTGCGCTCCACCTGCTTGCGATAGTCGTAACATCGATCTGTATGCCGCTCGCCCTGTACATGATGCTAGACTACGCGGCGCAGGAACTGCACCACCGGGCATTGCGGGAACAAGCGGCACAGATTCTGCCTTATCTCGACAGACGGCCGGACGGGGCGCTCCAGCTATCGCTACCCTCGGCGTTGGCCGAGTTCTATTCCGAAGCCTATGGTCGTGCAGCGTTTGCCGTACTCGATCCCGATGGACGCGTGCTGTTCTCGTCCTTGTCGGGAAACCGCGCGATTACACGGACACGGCCGCTCACGACGCCGTTCGAGTATTTTGCACAGCACCGCGACAACACGGACATCTACGGGGTGACCGTCACGGCCGATATTGGCGGGCAACCTCTCATGGTTCAGGTCTCGGAGGACCTTGCTCATCGTGACGTGCTCATCGACGACATCGTCGCCGAGTTCTTCACGCGGGTGGGCTGGATCACCGCGCCCATTTTGTTGCTGTTGCTGGTCATCGACGTCATCATCTTCCGGCGTGTGCTGAGGCCGATCATCGCCGCCTCGGCGCTGGCCGAAGGCATCGGTCCCACCCGTACTGAGCTCAGATTGCCGGAAGAGGGCATGCCACAAGAGGTGCTGCCACTTGTGCACGCAGTGAACCATGCGCTCGACCGGCTCGAGGAGGGTTTCCGCGGGCAGCGCGAGTTCACCGCCGACGCCGCGCACGAGCTGCGGACGCCGCTTGCGATTCTGCGCACTCAAATCGACATGATCGACGATCCCGAGCTGGCGCAGTCGTTGCGCAACGACATCGAGAGCATGAGCCGGCTGGTGAACCAGCTGCTCGAGATGGCCGAGCTAGAGACTTTCGTGATCGGCGACGGTGAGGTCGCTGACCTTGCGGCAATTGCGACCGAGGTCGCCGCCTACATCGCCCCGCTGGCGCTGTCGCAAGGCAAGACCGTGGCGGTCACCGGCCCACGCCGCTCGGCACCGGTTCGTGGCAACACCGACACGCTTGGCCGCGCTGTCCGCAACCTCGTCGAAAACGCCCTCGCCCATACGGCACCGCGCACCACGGTCGAAATCTCCGTCGGTGCCCTAGGCACTCTTAGCGTGGCGGATCATGGCCCCGGCGTACCGATTACCGAACGCGAGCAGATCTTCCGGCGTTTCTGGCGCCGTGATCGCCGCCGTGCGGGGAGTGCCGGGCTCGGCCTGTCGATCGTCTCGCGTATCATCGAGATGCACGGGGCGACTATGACCGTGGAGGATCGCCCAGGTGGCGGCGCCATCTTTTCGATCCGCTTCCCCGATGTCATCGAAGGACCTGCCACTAATACACACCAGCTCGAAACTGCCTTTTGATCAGGTATTCCGGTCGTCCTGCCCGACACACCAACGGAAGATTTCCTGGACGCTTTCTGCCCCCTGAGGCATGATCTTCGCACTGCCAGAAGTAATCGTAAGAAAGGTTCGACTATGGTTGCTATCGAATCGACCCCCGAAATGGCGGCTGCAGTCTACGCAACCATGGCGCGCAACCTTGCAGTCGTCCGCCGCCGATTGCACCGGCCCTTGACCCTAGCCGACAAAATCCTGCTCGGGCATCTCGATGACCCGGAGAACCAGGAGCTCGAGCCTGGCAAGAGCTACCTGCTGACCCGGCCGGACCGCGTCGTGTTCCAGGACGTACTCGGGCAGACCGGTCTGCTCCAGTTCATGCAGACGCGGCGAGATAAGGTCGCCGTACCGACGACGGTGCACTGCGACCACCTGATCCAAGCGCGCCACGAGGGTAGACAGGATCTCCGCGAGTCGCTTGCCGAGAACCAAGAGGTCTACGATTTCCTGCGTTCTGCCGCGGCCAAATACGGCGCCGGCTTCTGGGGCCCGGGCGCCGGCATCATCCACCAGGTCGTGCTCGAGCAGTACGCCTTCCCGGGCGAATTGATTATCGGCACCGACTCGCACACACCCAATGCCGGGGGGCTCGGCGCTTGCTCCGTCGGGGTTGGCGGCGCCGACGCGGTCGAGACGATCGCCGGGCTGCCATGGGAGGTGCTCTACCCGCGTCACATCGCGATCGTTCTGACCGGCCAGATGAGCGGGTGGACCGCGCCCAAGGACGTGATCCTCTTCGTCGCGGGGGCGCTAACCGTGTCCGGCGGCACCAATGCCATCGTCGAATATATCGGCCCGGGCGCGCGTACGATCAGTGCCACCGGCAAGGCGACGATCACTAACATGGGCGCTGAGTTGGGCGCCACGACTTCGATCTTCCCGGCCGACGAGCACATGGCGAAGTATCTGCGCGCCACAGGGCGCGGGAATCTGGTGCCGCCGATGGAGGCCAACCTCGAATTGCTGCGGCCCGATCCGGAGGTCGAGGCCGACCCGGCGAAATTCTACGACCGCGTCGTCGAGTTCGACCTGTCGAAGCTCGAACCCTATATCGTCGGGCCGCATTCTCCCGATCGGGCGAGGCCGGTCTCGAAGCTCGCCGCCGAGGTTAAGGACGCGAAGAACGGCTTTGTCGACGACATCTCGACGGCTCTGATCGGCAGCTGCACCAATTCCTCCTACGAGGATATGAGCCGCGCCGCCGAAGTGGCCGAGCAGGCCAAGGCGCACGGCCTGAAGGCCGCCGTGCCGTTCCTGGTGACGCCGGGTTCGGAGCTGGTGCGCGCGACGATCGAGCGCGACGGGCAGATGCAGTCGTTGCAGGACATCAATGGCACCGTGCTGGCCAATGCCTGCGGCCCGTGCATCGGGCAATGGCGCCGTTCGACCGAGGCGTCGGAGAAGCCCAATACGATCGTCACCTCCTACAACCGCAACTTCCCGGCGCGCAACGACGGCAAGGCGACGACGATGAATTTCATCGGCAGCCCGGAGATCGTCACCGCGATGGCCTTTGGCGGGCGGCTGTCGTTCAACCCGTTGACCGACACCTTGACCGGCAGCGACGGAAAGCCGTTCCGCTTCGACCCGCCGAAGCCTGCGCCCGAGGTGCCGGCGCGGGACTTCGACCACGGCCATGCCACGTATATCGCCCCGCCCGAGGACGGCAGCGGCATCGAAATCAAGGTCGACCCGAACAGCGAGCGACTTCAGGTCATGCTCCCTTGGCCGACCTGGGACGGCAAGGATTTCTTGGACATGCCGGTGCTGATCAAGACCAAGGGCAAGACCACGACTGACCACATCTCGCCGGCCGGGTATTGGCTACGTTTCCGCGGCCATCTCGACAAGTTCAGTGACAACATGTTCATGGGCGCGAACAACGCCTTCGACGTCGAGGCCGGCAAAGGCATCGACGTGCTCGCTGGTGAAAAACATCAGCCGATCGCCAAGATCGCCCGCCACTACAAGGCGCAGGGGATCAAATGGGTGGCCGTCGGTGACAGCAATTACGGCGAAGGCAGCAGCCGCGAGCATGCGGCATTGTCCCCGCGCCTGCTGGGAGGCGCCGCGGTTATCGCTCGCAGCTTTGCGCGCATTCACGAGTCCAATCTGAAAAAGCAAGGGCTGCTGGCGCTGACCTTCCAGAATCCTGCGGACTATGACCGCATCCGCGCGGACGATCGGCTCAGCCTCGTCGGGCTGGCAGGGATGGCGCCTGATAAGCCCGTCGAGTGCCGGATCAAGCACGCAGACGGAACAAGCGAGATGCTCCGGCTCAACCACACCTTCAGCGCCTCTCAGCTGGAGTGGTTTCGCAAAGGCTCGGCGCTGAACCTCTTCCACCACTGACAGGGCGGAACTCTGCACGGGCGATATGCCGAGCTCGCCGTGGCGATACCGGCAGTTTGACGCGGTGCCGGCCTTGGCGATCATATCGGACTAAGTCTCGATTAAGCGCGGCAGGAGCAGCGTGCCGTCCGGCTTGCTGCGTTCGGCGCGCACATCATGAATATGCCCGATTTCTGTAGTAGCGACGCAGGCGATAGGTTGACATTCAACGACTTGCGCGACCCGATGATTTTCCCACCCGGTCCAATCACATCGCCGTCCGCTGGACGCCTGTACCGGCGGCAGGGCGGCTTTACCCTGCTCGAGCTCCTCGTCGTGCTCGCCATCCTGGGGCTGCTCATCGGCCTTGTTGCGCCTGCCGCGCTACGGCAGCTCGGCTCTGCCAAAGAGAAGATCGCGCACCAATCGATCGAGCGCCTCGCCAGCGTGCTCGATATCTACAAGCTCGATATCGGAACCTATCCGACGACAGAGCAAGGTCTGTCGGCTCTGATCGATCGGCCCTCCGGGGTGACCCGCTGGAATGGACCCTACCTCAAGGGAGAAAAGGCGCCGGAAGACCCGTGGGGCAGACCCTTCGTTTATCACAATCCGAGTCAGCGCCCGAACCACGAATACGATCTCTACTCGCTCGGACCGACTGGTCAACCAGGTGGCACCGGCGATTCGGCGACGATCTTCAATGAATAAGCGACAAGTCGAGGATGACGGTGCGCGCCTCAATCGACCTTTGCGCAAAGCGGACGCAACGAGATCAACCTATCGCCGGTTCTAGGCTCAGAGCGTCGAGCTTTCCTGGGACGCCGTTGCCGTGCAGGCGTCTGCTCGGCGCGATCGGGTACTGGGGGGAGCGCAAGGCAATCGGGGACGTTCAACCGAAACCATTCGTATGAACCGTGCGTCGACACCGGAGAACCGGCAGGTTTTCTGCACCGCCGGAAACTTGACGGTTTTGTCAGCTGATGGACCCGTAGGTTCTCAGCTCGGAAACTTGTGGAGAAGGAATTACATGAAGAAGCGTCCGATCGCTGACGGCGGTATTGCCGCGGGGTTGATACTGATGCTGGCGAGCTGCACGAACCCGTACGACCCGGCGCAGCGCACGGTCGGGGGCGGGCTGCTCGGCGCCGGTGCCGGGGCCGCCATAGGCGGTGCGGTCGGCGGCGGTCATGGCGCCGCTCTCGGTGCGGCGATCGGTGGGGCCACGGGCGCCGTGACCGGCGCCGCGACGACACCCCCGCCACCACCGCCCAACGCCTATTACGGTCCGCCCGGAGCCTACGGGCAACCCGCGCCAGGTTACGGCTACCCGCCCTCGGGCTATTCCCAACCGGCGCCGGGCTACGGCTACTCGCCGCCGCCAAACTATCCTTCCTATTGAGCTGGTAGGACCGTCTCGAGGGCCGCCATCGCCGCCGTCGCAAATATTGCCGTTAGAGGGCGACGAGCCCCCGCGAGGCACGCTGCGTCATTCCCCCAAACCCTCGAGCCGCGGCAGCACGGCCTTGCTGAACAGCGTGAGGTTGGCGACCGTCTCCTCGTGGCTCAACAAGCCGCCCTGGCCCATCATCAGCAGGTGCCCAAAGCCGCCGACATGGTCGTAAAAGGCGTGCAGCTGGTCAAATACGTCGTCCGGCGTTCCGGCGAACGAAAGACCGGCATCGATGGCACCGGCTACCGTCATCCTTCGCGGATCGATGCTGCGGCCGTCGCGGGATTGGATGCGTCCGGCGCGGAACCCGGCGCCGCTCGTCCGCAAGGCTTGCGCGCTCTGCGCCACCGAGGCGTAGCCCGGCGGGTTCATGAACTGCGGCGCGACGATGCCCGAGGTGCGGCTGTAATCGAGGATCTGGTCGGCGCGGCGCCAGCCCTCCTCGCGGGTATTGCCGACCCCGATCAGCGCCATATAGGCGAGCCGCTGGGGTGTCATTGGGCGGGCGGCCTCGGCCGCCCGCTTGCGATAGGCCTCGAAGATCGGGGGCGTGCGCACCCAGCCGGTGTTGAGCACGCCGATGGTCATCCCGTGCTCCGCCGCCTCCATCGCGCTGCCCGGGCTGCCGACCGGCATCCAGACCGGTGGGTGAGGCTCTTGCCACGGCCGGGGCCAGACATTGACCTGCCGGTAATGGAAATGCGTGCCCTCCCAGTTGAACGGACCGTCGTGGGTCGTCATCGCCTTGAGGATCAGGTCGTGCGCCTCCCAGAAGCGCTCGATCAGATCGGCGGGGTTGGTGTTGGCGGGCGAGATTTCGAACGGCACGCCTTTGACAAAGCCCATCTCGATGCGCCCGCGCGAAATGACGTCGAGCATCGAATATTCCTCGGCGACGCGGATCGGGTCGTTGCGATTGCCGATCGGCATACCGAGCGCGAGGAGCCGGACATGCTTCGTCTCTCGCGCCAATATCGCCATCGGGATCGTACACACCGAGTCGGCGCAGGTCGCGGTGGCGTGGTGCTCGTTGGTCATGATGTTGATGCCGAGCTCGTCGCACAGTGCCCATTCGTCGAGGTAGCGGTGGTAAAGATCGGCCCCGATTTTCGGGTCGTAGAGCCGGTTTGGGATCACAACGCGGTACGAATCCTGCAGCTCGGGCCAAGCCGGGTGATATGCCATCTCGCTGAAATGCCACACCTTCATGATTTTACCTCCGCGTGCGCGAACCGTTCGATCGCATCGGCGACCGGGTCGGGCCGCTCGATCTGCGGGTAATGTCCGGCTTCGCGGATTAGCTCGAAGCGGGCATCGGGCAGCGACCGGCAGAGCCTCTCGCCGTAATCGGGCGACACGATGCCGTCGCTCTGGCCCCAGATGACCAAGGTCGGCACCCGCACGCGGCGCAGCCACCTGCGTAAGCCGGGATCGTGCATATAGGGGCGCCAGCCGTAGAGAGCGGTGGCTGCGCGGTCGCTCGCGATCGACGCAGCCTCGGCATCGTCGAGCTCGGCGTAATCCGGTGCGACGCGTTCCGGAGCGAAAAATGTCCGCCGCAAAACCTCGTCGGCAGGAAGCGCATAAATGTCGGCGATGTCCCGCTGCTCGCGCCCGGCGAACTTGACTCCGAGCGTGTCGATCAGCGCGAGCCGACCGATCCGCTCCACCGATCGGACGCACATTTCGAGCGCGACCCATCCGCCGAACGATGAACCGACGAGCACGGCGTCGCCGAGGCTCTGTTGCTCGAGCAGGTCGAGGTAGAGATAGGCGAGATCGTGGACGGAGCGGAAACCGTCGGGCCGTACCGACCCGCCGAACCCGGGATGGCGCGGCGCGATGACCCGCCAGCATCCTGCCAACCTGTCCAAGAAAACCCGGTTTTGCGCAAAATAATCGCCGCCGTGCAGAAACAGCAGCGACGGGCCTTCGCCGGTGATCGTGACTTCGAGCGAAACCTCACCAATATCGATGCGCGCCATCCTGTCCCCTCTGGGCCGCCGCCCCGACACTGCGGGGGAACCGGGCCTGCCCTGCATTATCGCGATCAATTCGTGCGCGGTCCAGGCTAAGGACGGGAGGGAGTCGGCGTGAACTCGCTCTTACCGGGACCGCTGCCGCGCGCGCCGTTGACCTCCATACTGAGATGCATCGATACTGAGCCGAGAGAGCGGCCGCTTCCGGACCAGCGGACGTCGGCGAGCGGGGCGGCCGGGTGAAAGCTAGCGAGGCTTCCCCATGAACGTCGAAACGATCCTACGCAGCAAAGGCCGGGAAGTGACGACAATCCGGCCCGACGAGACGGTCGGCGCCGCCGTGAACGCGCTGATTTCCCGCAATATCGGCGCTCTCGTCGCCAGCGACGACGGCGATAATGTGGACGGGATCATCTCCGAGCGCGACATCGTCCACGCCCTTTTCCGTCACGGCACCGGTCTTCTGTCGTTGACCGTCGCCGAGGTGATGACGCGGTCGGTCGTCACCTGCGATCCGACCGAGAGCGTCGGCGAACTGATGGCCGAAATGACCAACCGCCGCATCCGCCATCTTCCGGTGGTCCGAGACGGAAAGCTATGCGGCATCGTCAGCATCGGCGATCTGGTCAAGAACCGGCTCGACGAGATCGAATACGAGGCGCGCTCCCTGCGCTCATTCATCGCCGGCGCCTGAGCTGCGTAAATCTACGGGGCTTGTATCAACCAAGCCCGTGTTTAGCGCGCGCGCTGAAGTACCATTCTTTCGCCGGCTGAGATCGCCCGGCTTCGCGACGCCGGGCCGGAAGGCGGTTCAGGGGAGTCGGCCACCATGCCCGATTACCAGATCTTCGAGGCGGGCGATGTCGTGCTGCAGTCGGGGCTGACCTATCGGCAAGCGCGCCTTGCGTACAAGACCTACGGCACTCTCGACGCCGGCAAATCGAACGTCATCGTCTATCCGACCTCCTACGGGGCGCAGCATTACGACCTCGAATGGGCGATCGGCGAAGGCAAGGCGCTCGACCCGACCAAGTACTTCATCATCATCCCGAACATGTTCGGCAACGGCCTCTCCTCCTCGCCGAGCAACACGCCGGTGCCGTTCGATCGCGCGCGCTACCCGCATTTCACGATGACCGACAATGTGCGGGTCCAGCAGCGCCTGCTACAGGAGGTTTTCGGCATCGAACGGGTCAAGCTTGTCTACGGGTTCTCGATGGGCGGACAGCAGGCGTTCCACTGGGGCGCGCTCTTCCCCGATCGGGTCGAGCGCATTGCCCCGATCTGCGGCTCGGCCAAGACCTCGCCGCACAATTTCGTCTTTCTCGAAGGGGTCAAGGCGGCGCTGACAGCCGATCCCGCCTGGCAGGACGGCTGGTTCGCCACACCACCGACACGCGGCCTTCAGGCGATGGGCCGCGTCTATGCGGGCTGGGGTTTGAGCCAGGCCTTCTATCGCGAGGAAGAGTGGCGCAAGCTCGGCTATTCCTCGCTCGAGGACTTTCTCGTCGGGAACTGGGAGGGCGGCTTCCGGCGCCGCGACGCCAATGATCTGCTGGCCATGCTGTGGACCTGGCAGCAAGCCGACATCAGCGCCAACGAGCTCTACCGCGGCGATCTCGCCAAGGCGCTCGGCGCGATCACGGCTGACTCGGTCGTCATGCCGTCGGAGACCGATCTCTACTTCACGGTCGAGGACAATCGCCGCGAGGTCGCCCGCATGCCGAAGGCCGAACTGCGGCCGATCCCGTCGATCTGGGGCCATCGCGCCGGCAATCGGGCGCAAAACCCCGAGGACGCCAAATTCATCAACAACGCGGTGCGAGAGCTGCTGGCGCGCTGATGCTCGTCACCAGCCGAGATCGCCACGCAGCCTGGTGAAGGTTTCGAGATTGCGGTCGTGGTCGCCGGTGAAGCGCACGATCAAGTGGCTGGCGCCCGCATCGGCGAAGCCTTTGATAAAGGCGCCCGCACCAGCGGCCGAGCCCGCGTAGCAGGCTTGCCGTCGGCGCATGATTGCGGCCGGCTGCCCGTAATAGTTTTCGAGAAACGCGTCGATCCGCTGTTCGGCGCGGCCCGCACCCTCGTCGATCGCCAATGTCACGTAGACCGCGGCGATGAAGTTCCCGGGATCGCGCCCGGCCTCGCGCAGGATCGCATGCACCTCGCCCCACTGCTCGGTCCACCTTGTGAGGCTCGCCTCGTTGGCGAACCAGCCGTCGAAATGCCGGGCCGCCCGTTCGAGCGCCGGGCGGACCGAGCCGGCCATCCAGATCGGCGGGCCGCCCGGACGATAGGGCACGGGGCCGAGTACGCCGCCTTCGACCCGCCAGCGCCCGTCCCAATCGACAGGCTTTCCGGCCCACAAGGCGCGGGCGAGCCGCAGGCCCTCCATCATGCGGCCGACCCGCCCCTCGAACGGCACGCCGGCGGCGACGAACTCCGTCCGGATGTTCGGGACGTCGCTGGCGATGCCGGCGCCGAGCACCAGCCGGCCCTCGCTAATCTGGTCGAGGGTGGCGAGCTGGTGCGCCAGCACGACGGGATTGCGCAATGCCGGCAGAAATACCGCGGTCCCGAGCTGGACCTTTTGCGTCCGCGCCGCCACCGCGGCGAGCAGGGTCAGCGGGTCGTGCCGCGGCCGGGCCAAGAGCGAGTCGCCGACCCAGACCGATTCAAAGCCGAGCCCCTCCGCCCGCACAGCGAGGTCGAGCAGCGGGCCGGTTTGGGGACGGCCCTCCATGACCCGCTCGCGGGTCGGCAACAGGTATCCGATACGAGGTGCCATTTCCCTCTCCTGAGTTGGAACGCACGCCACAGCCCCTCTCCGCCGCGTTGCGGGGGAGAGGGAGGGGCCCGCGCCGAAGGCGTGGGAGGGTGAGGTGGTGTCGAAGCTCAAGTGCCGCGGCGAGGCCCTCCTCACCCTACCCTCTCCCCCCGCAAACGGGGGGAGAGGAAAATGTATGCTACTCGGCGGCGCCGCGACTATGCGAGGGGCCTTGCATGAAACTCCTTGGCGTCTTCATCCTCTGCTTGATCGCTTCGGGCACCGCTCGCGCCGACGAGGCCGCGCAATGCCGGGCGAACGCCGGCACTTATCTGACCGGCAAGGTGACCCAAGGCCCGACCTTCAGGCGCGGTCATCTGCACGACGGGGTCGAGTTGTCCCATACGCATCTCACACTTCTGTCGGATCAGGACGGGCGGTCCTACCGCGTCGCGATCGATAACGTCTTCGCGACCGGCTACGACGCGGCGGGAGAGAGCGTTCCGGCGCCGCTTTCGACGATCCGGACCGGCGATCGGCTGGAAGTCTGCGGCAAGCTCTTTACCCGCGGCGGGCTGGGCATCGATTGGGTCCACACGAACTGCGGTAAGACGCCGAGAGCGGCCGGACCCGACGGCTGGCTCAAACTCCTGGCGCCGGACGGTACCCCCGGCCCCAGCCTCGAAGACTCCCAGGAATATTGCCGGCTCTGGCGGTGAGCATTGGCTCAGCTGACACCGGCTCGCGAAACTGTCATCAAGTCGCGATAGGCTTCCGCAGTTTACCGTGCAGCGACCCTATGCCATGACCACGCAGGACACCGGATTGAACCTCGAACTCAGGCGTCGCAAGCTGCTCACAGCTGCGGGGATCGCCGGAGGGGCCGTGTTCGCCGCGTCCCTGATCGGAACCGGAGCGGCTCTGGCCGCACCCGCCGCGCGCCCATCGTCTGATCCGCCGACGACACCGCCTGTCGCCGGGCTGCATCTGCAGTTCGGCGCGGATGCATCGTCAGAGACCGTGGTGTCCTGGCAGACCTTGCAACCCGTTCGTAATCCGCGCGTCATGCTCGGGAACCTCGACGGCAAGCTCGAACGCGTCGTCGAGGCGAAGGAGACCAGCTACACCGACGCAAAATCCGGCCAGGTTGTCCGCGCGTATCACGCGAAAATCGCTCAGCTGCGGGCCGACTCCTCTTATCTGTACGCGGCACTGCACGACGGCGCCGAGCCGCAGTTCGGCACGTTTCGAACCGCCCCGCGTGGTCGCGCGCGGTTCACCTTCACCAGCTTCGGCGACCAGGCCACGCCGGCCTTGGGCAAGAAGTACAAGCCGCCCGAGGGGGTAACGCTGCCAAATCCGCCCTATGTGAATGACAATCTCGGCTCGCCGGCAGCTGCCGATACCACGCTCGGCGTCGAGCGGCTGCGGCCCTTGTTTCACCTGCTCAACGGCGATCTCTGTTACGCCAATCTCGCCGAAGATCGGGTGCGTACCTGGTGGGATTTCTGGGAAAACAACAGCCGCAGTGCGCGTAACCGCCCCTGGATGCCGGCGGCCGGCAATCACGAGAACGAGATCGGCAATGGGCCGATCGGGTACGAGGCCTATCAGACCTACTTCTCGCTGCCGGAGGCGACAGGCCAGACGGATGTGACGCGCGGGCTCTGGTATGCATTCACCGTCGGCGCGGTGCGCCTTATCAGCCTCGCCAATGACGACGTCGTCTATCAGGACGGTGGCAACTCATACGTCCGGGGCTATTCGGAGGGCGCGCAAAAGGCCTGGTTGGAAAAGGAGTTGACCGCTGCCCGCGGTGACCGTGAGGTCGACTGGATCGTCGTGTGCATGCACCAGGTCGCGATCTCGACGGTCGACAAATTCAATGGTGCCGACCTCGGGATTCGCCAGGAATGGGTGCCGTTGTTCGACAAATACGGCGTCGACCTCGTGGTGTGCGGACACGAGCACCACTACGAACGCTCACACCCGATCCGCGGGCGGGAAGAGAATGCCACCCTAACGCCGGTCCCCGCGGCAACCGCCACGGACGTGATCGATACCACTCGGGGAACGGTCCACATGGTCATCGGCGGCGGCGGAACGTCGGTCCCGTCAAACACGCTGTTCTTCGACCCGCCGCAGTGTCGGGTGATCACCGCTGTCGGCGCACCCGACCCGGCGACAGGCAAGCGTCCGCCGGTCTATGTAAAGGAGCAGGCACCCTGGTCGGCGGTACGAAACGCGGCGCATTCCTATGGCTTCGCGGCGTTCACCGTCGATCCGGGAGCGCATCCCGGCGACTTCACGACGATCGACGTTACCTACTATGACGTGGTGGGAACGGACGGCGAGCTCGCCCCGTTCGAAAGCTTCACCTTGCGTCGCCCTCGCCGCGATTGAGTGAGCCACGTTCGGGGCCGGCCGCCGGCCGGTTCCGACGCGTTTCGGTCACCCCTGCAGCATCGCCTCGACCTGGTCGAGGCTGCGGATGCGCGCGTACATCTTCATCGCCTTGTCGAGGCTGTTGGCGTGCGCGGCCGCATCGCTGCTCCAGCAGCATTCGCGCACCACGACGGAGGCGAGGTCGAGATTGAAGGCCTCGCGGACGCTCGTCTCGACACCGCGATTGGTGGCGCCGCCGCCGATGATGATCGTGTCGAGCCGCAGCATGTGCAGCAGCTCGGCGACGCCCGTCCCGTAGAAGGCGCTCGGCCGCCGCTTGAGGAAGACGTAATCCTCAGGCCGCGGCGCGATCTCGTCGGGGAAGCCGGCCTCTGCCGTGCCCTCGACAGCGTTGGTGAGTGGCGGCACGCCGGTCTCCGCCGAAAGGTCGGTCGGCAGCATGACGACGTCGGCGCCATCGGCGCGGCTGACCGGCGTGGTGTAGATCACCGGCACACCGCGCTTCGCGCAGCCGCGATCATGCGCACCCAGGCATCGAGCACGGGGAGCATCGCAGCCCTCTGCGCGGGATCCGACGGGGTGAGCGCGCGCCGACAAACATCGTAAGCGACCAGCGCCGCCCGGCGCCCATCAATGCGTTCGGGTTCGGCCATCGCAGCCTCCTCGGGTGAGGGGGAAACGGCGTCAGCGTAATCGCCCACGGGGCGAAATCAATTGGCTCGGTGGAGGAAAACCTGACCTTGGGCCGGTTCCAGCTTCTCGTCGGCGTGCCTTCGATGGCCCTTTCGGTCCAGCCCTAACCACGCGCGTGCGGGGCTATCGACCGCATCTGTCCCAAAGCGGACCGCTCCCCCGCCGTTGCCCGAACGCCTTGCCGTTACAGGCGACCACACCCGGCGATAGAGTGGGAGAGATTTTGCTCCTACGCCGATCGTCGGCCCGTCATACTGTCCGGCCCGCAAGCCGCTTTCCGCTTACGGGCGGAGGCGCGGGAGCGCGCAATGCTCATGCTCATATGGAGAAAACGAGATGTTCAGCCACATCATGATCGGGAGCAACGATATTGCCCGGTCAAAGAAATTCTACGATGCCCTCTTTGCCGCTATGGGCGCTCCACCTGGCGTTGAGGACGCTAGAGGCCGCCTAGCTTACTCGCACAATGGCGGCCGTTTCATGGTCAGCAAACCCATCGATGGCAAGCCGGCAACGGCCCTTAACGGCGGCACAATCGGCTTTTTGATGAGTGACGCCAAACAGGCCGAAGCGTGGCACAACGCCGGCGTTGCGAATGGCGGCACGTCAATCGAGGATCCGCCTGGCGTGCGCCCAAACGGCGCTTATCTCGCCTATCTTCGTGACCCCGATGGCCACAAGCTCGTCGGGGTTGCTCGGTAAGCTGCCTGACTTTATCGCAGAACAGAGAACTGAGGAGGGCCGCCCTTTCGGGAGGTTCCTCCGCTCTGGTGGACGCCGGCGACCACCGGCGTCCCTAGAGTGCATCAGCGGTTTAGGAACCGATTCGCCGCCCTCCAACACCTCGGTGTTCGTCAGTTTAATACAGCAAAGCGGCGCCGATATGCTTGTCGCTTGAACCGCTCGGCGACATTAACCCATCAACTGGCACCCAATCACCGAACGCGTTGGCGAGTTCCTCAACTTGTGAGCAGACTTTCATCGTCGAAGAGGATCCGCTTCACCGGATTTTATTGGGAAGAGTACGGCGCTGCAAAGCTCTAACGGACCGAGTTGTAGACGTCACGCCAACGCTTGATGGCTTCGATGTGGCCGTCCACCGTGGTGAGGTTCGCGCCCATCGTCACGACAGATATGTGGCTCCCTCCAGCCTCACGCCACGCCGCAATATCGCCAGGCCATTGGTTGTCCCCGCGACTGTATTGCTGGATCGACTCGAAGCCGAATGCATCGGCATCCCTTCCGAGCTCGAGCAGCTTAGCCACGACCCTCGCCTTGATTTGGATCGCCTCGGTTTGAGTCCGGCCCGAAAACAGGAATCCGTCTCCGATCCTGGCCGCCCGGTCGAACGCGGCCTCGCTGAAACCTCCCAGCCAAATCGGGATCTTCCGTTTCGGGCGCGGCAATATCCCGGCTCTGTCGATCCGGTGGTCGGTGTCTTCATGGTCGACCACAGGCTGCTCCCACAGCTTACGGATTAAGGCAATCTGCTGCTCCTGCCGCTTGCCGCGGCGGCGAAAATGTCCGGACATTTCGAGACCGTCGTATTCCACCCAGTTCCAACCGACCCCGACGCCCAGCCGAAGCCGGCCGTCCGAGAAAAGGTCGACATCCGCGGCCTGTTTGGCGAACAGGGCAGTCTGTCGCTGCGGCAGGATAATCACACCCGTTGTCAATCCGAGGTTCTTGGTGACGCCGGCGAGATAGGCGTAGGTGACCAACGGCTCGTGGAACGGATCGTTTTCCTTATAAGGGCCGGTCAACTTCGGTTCCCTGCCGGCATGAACGGCGCCGAGGACGTGATCGTAGATCACAATATGGTCGTAACCCAGGTTTTCTGCCGCTTGGGCAAACGCCTTGACCGCCCCTGTATCGCCGCCAAGTTCGATTTGCGGATAAACCACGCCAGCTTTCATCGTCCACCTCCTCTTTCACGATGTGAGGTCTTGCGCCGGATACAGACCATTCGCGTCCGGTCCGGAAGCAGCAGCCCAAACACCGGCACATAATTTTGGCCGCGACACGGTCGCAGATTAGCGGGCGCGATGATGATCGCGAACCGCAAACGAAGCAAACGATCGTCGGCCTGCCGCATCGAAAACTTCAGCCTGAACACGGACATTCGGCGGCCTCAGATGATATTTTCCAGTTGGAAGAGCGGGGCGTTTACACGGCAGGCGCAGCACATGTTCGCATGACCGGAAAATCATGGTCTGGAAAACGTAGGCTCGGTGTGCCACGATGAGGCCGAAATAATCGGAGGTGTGCCATGAGCCCGCTCGATGTCGCCGACAACAACGCTGCGGCGGAAACGGAAAGAGCTTTGCCGGCCTATGTGCCGTCGCTCCAGCGTACGGAAGGGCAGCCGCCGCCCATCGCGGCGCACGGCGGCCTGTCCTACATGTCGTTCGACCGGGACGGCGATGCGGGAACCGCCGCGGCGATCCGGGACGCGCTCGCGGAGATCGCCGAGGGCGAGGCCCAGCGCGTTATCGACATGATCGACAAGGCGCCACCGGGCCCGATCAAGACCCGATGGGGCCTCGGGTTTCGCGACTACGACGAGTGTTTGAAGTACATCCGCCAGTCGAACAGCATCAAAGCCCCAAAAGGCGGCTTGGCGCTGCCGCTGCCCTATACTGTGTATGAGCGGCCGAGCTACTCCGTCGTCCCGTCCAACGCTCTGTGGCGGGACCCGGCGCGCGCCGACATCGCGGCGATCCTGCGCAAGAACGAGGGGGGCAACCGACGGCGGGACCTCTATTTCCCGCAGGTGATGCGCGACGCGCGGCGCATCGGCGAATACTATCCGGGCCTCTCGCCCAACAGCCCCGAATGCATGGACCGGCTCGGCGTGTCGCTGGCGCACCTCGAGTCCAAGTGCTCGAACATCTACGATGCGGCGGAGGTGGAGCGCGTGTTCTATCCGGAGATCGAGAAGCTGCTTCTCGAGTTCTTCCCGGATGCGACCGATGCGCTGGTCTACAACCACGACGTCTTCGACAAAGACTACGCGGGCGACCGCACGGAAGACCAGGACGGCAACAACCCGGGTGTGAACGCCAATTACGCCAACCTTGTGCACAACGACCTGAACGACAACAGCGGCCGCGTGCGCTGCCGCGAGCTGCTCACCAGGAACCTGCGGAACTTCGGGCGCGCTCAGCACTACACGGAGGAAGAGGCCGACGCGAAGATGTCGCGGCGGTTCATGTCCATCAACCTTGCCAAGCCGATCGAGACGGTCGAGCAGTTCCCCTTTGTGCTCTGCGCCTGGCCCTCCTTCGCCGACCAGCCCTACATCACCAACTACCGGATCTACGACGACCGCGTCGGCGAGACTACCCGCTTCACCTACCGTCCCGACCACGAGTGGTATTGGTTTCCCCGGCAGAAGCCGACGGAGGTCTCGATGCTGAAGTGCTACGACTCCGTCACCGACGGCTCCGTCTCGCGCTGGTCTTTCCACACCGCCTGCATGGACCCGACCGCGCCCGCCGACGCTCGCTGCCGCAAGAACGTCGTGGTCCGGTCCTTTGTATTCTTCTAGGAAGACAGAAAGAAGCAGCGGGCAGAGGAAGCCGACATCGGTGTCGTGATACTTGTCGACCGGATGACCGATTAGGTGAAGGGTTTCGGATGCCGGCCTGTGGTGACCTATCCGCGAGCAACGAGGGCCGGCGTCCGAAAGCCCCCCAGGAAGGAACCCGCGGGGGGCCGTGTGGGCGGTCGCCGTCTATGGGGATTTGACGAGGCGGCGGCTTGGGCAGGGGATGCGTTGGCCGGCGTAGTTGGCGTCGGATCGACGATCGCAGTGCCAGGATCGTCGTCGCGGCGGCGGTCGGCGGAGCGATTTTGGC
>Ga0074045_10001846_pt1 | contig 20113 bp, 11 predicted proteins | sample BogForMeECP23OM2_FD_94442 | JGI IMG/M metagenome (GOLD analysis project Ga0074045, IMG submission 94442) | Bog forest soil microbial communities from Calvert Island, British Columbia, Canada - Bog Forest MetaG ECP23OM2 | ecosystem: Environmental > Terrestrial > Soil > Wetlands ...
AAGGTGGATTTTAGCAATCTCTATCTCAACCTCTCCCCGGTATCTTACACCAGTCTTGCCGAGGCCCAGAAGGCCGGAACACCGGTAATCAAGTATGGGTTTTTCATCAATACTGTCATCGATTTTGTTATTGTCTCGTTCGTTATTTTTCTTGTGGCCCACATGGCAAATCGATTACAACAGAAATCTGTTGTTCAGCCGGCCCCGACTACAAAGGAATGCCCCTACTGCTTATCAATCATACCGATAAAAGCAGTTCGCTGTGCGCACTGCACGTCGGAGCTGAAGGCAGTCTAATCAGCTAGCTAAATTATGACCTCAGGGTTGCGGAACATATAATGGCCTTGGTGTTTGTTTAATATATTCGTGGAGCCTGTGATTTATGTCAAATTCTCCCTCCTAATCTTCTAAGTTATTGAAATTATAAGGTTTATAAAAAAATAAAATCAAATTTTCTTGTTGACAAATTATCAAAACCATAATAAAATGCCAAAACATTAAATATAGTTTTAAAATATAAATAAACTTTTGGTCTCCGGTTTTTCACACTTGCAGAACAAAAAGGATAAGCATGTTGAAAAAAGGTTCCAGGGTTCATGAAAAACGAAATAAATTACCAGGACGAGTTTGGTATTGCCGAATAGGCAGCACATTATTATTGCTGCTGCGATTTATGGACCCGGTACTCAAATCATTTTATAGAATACAACAGCAAACCTCGTTGATCCTGAAGACAGCGATTTTGCTGGTACTGGCCACAGCCGCGCCTGCCTATGCGGACCTGAGCACCTCGGTTACACTTTATAGCGGCGATCCAACGGCTATTTACCCAGGTCAGACTACACGCCTTCAGATAACTCTCGCTAACAGCAACCCATCGGCTCCCATAAACAATGTCACCTTCAGTAACAGCCTACCGGGTGCGCTACCCAATGGTCTCAAGATATCAGGTGCAGCCACTTATACCTGCACGGACCCAAGCGTCCCCTCGACCTCACCAGGCGTCGGGACGCTGATCGCTAATTTAAACACACAACCCATATCGCTCTCCGCTGGCGTCATACCCGCCCATGCCAACAACACGGACGGCATCTGCACGATCGTTATTCCCGTAACCGCGGGTACTACTACGGGGAACACGGCAACCTACACATACCAGATATTAAGCGGTGCTGTCACGGGCAATGACGGATCCGCTGTTGCCAACTCTGGCACCGTGAGCCAAAGCATCAATGTTAGCGCTCTCGCGCCACCCACGTGGTCCAAAATCTTCGGCTCTGGGACGCTGTATCTTGGCGGCAATTCAACGACACTGACTGTGGCAATAACGAATAGCAACCCGGTCCCGATTACGAATTTTAATATTACCGATAACTTCCCGCTACTCGGCGGCTCTGCAATCATACAAGTAGCGCCTGTGCCCGGCGCGTTATCAAGTTGCAACAACGGGGGCAGCGCACCCGTATTCAACCCGTCTTCTGGCGACACCGCTATCACTGCAACCGGTACGATTCCAGCCATTTCAGGAAGCATGAATGGCAGTTGCACAATCACGGTAAACGTGGTGGCAGTTCAGACCAATAACGCTTACACGACCGGCTCGCAGGCTAATACTATAAACCGACTGACTAATTTCAGCAACGATATCGGCATCGCGCCAACGGCCAATGCGACTGCAAATGTAACCGTTACTTCGCCCTTGAGTGTCAACAAGTCTTTTGCGCACGCATCGCTTTCGAGTGGACAGTCCGACAGTCTTACGATCACACTGTCTAATAGCGGTAATTCTGATCTCACCGTCACGACGTTTACAGACGACCCGATCGACGGGATAGGAAACCTGGCGTACGGCTTGAAGGTGACGGGCCAGTCGACCACCTGTGCTGGTGGTACTGTGGCCCCCTCAAACACAAATAATACCGGCGTTACGTTGACAAACGGTACCATTCCACATAACAGTTCATGCACTATCACGATAACCTTCACAGCTACGGTTCAAACTCCAGGCGTGCCGATCACTTATACGAACACCATTTCGCAGGGAGCCGTTGGAACTACTACTCCGGGCGTTGTAAGCCAGACCCGCAGTGCGTCGATCCTGATAGCGGATGATCTGAGGGTAACTAAAACTGCGGTACCATCACAGGCAGCGCCAGGTAATCCCGTGCTCTATACAGTGACGGTACAAAATTACGGTTCCTCGGCTATATCGAATTTAACGGTGACAGACCATCTTAGTAACGGCATGACTTTCCTAACCGGGATAATTAATGGTAATAACTATACACCTTCCCTATCCGGTACCGGATGCGCTAGTCTCACTGTTATGGGTGGAGTAGGGGCCACGGCGCCTGCATTCACGATAGGAACATTTCCTGCCCGCAGTACCATCAATACCCCCGGCACATGTACGATCGCGTTCTATGCAATGACCTCCACATCTGCGGCCAATGGTTCCAGCACAGCAAATGCCATCAATCTAGGCGATGTCTGCTATAACAATAATGGCAATAACGACTGCAATGGCGCAGGATCGGGTTCAACAGGCGGTACCGTGACTACTACGCTAATCACTGCGAATAAAAGCTTCAGCCCTGCCGGGCCTCTTGCGGAAGGTTCAATCTCGACAATGACCATAACGCTAACCAACTGGTCAGCGAATCCGCTCACGAATGTATCCCTTTCGGACACCCTGCCCGTAGCCACGGCGGGCGGCGGCCAGATGAGAATTTCCACACCCTCCAATGCAGCCAGTACCTGCGGTAGTCCCACGATTACGGCAAATGCCGGGGCAACATCTCTGGCCATGAACGGTGGAACCATACCCGCGCGGGCAAGTAACGGGACTGGCGCTACTGGTACTTGTTTCATTAAGATGGACGTGATTGGGCCGGCCGGAACCTACAACAATATCGCAACCGTTGCAGGCACCGAAACTAACGCTGACGGTTCAACACAATCGATTGGTCCTGTTTCGTCGAACACGGCAGCTTTGGTCTACACTTCTTCCCTGTCCGCGACCAAAAGCTTTAATCCAACAGGAGTTTCCTCTGGTGGAAGATCTACCGTAACCGTGCAGCTCTCAAACTCAGGGGCCGGTGCGTTGACTAATGTAAGCGTGACTGACCCGCTGCCCGTGGGTATGGTGGTTGCGCCAACACCAAATGCGTACACCACCTGTTCGGGTACTCCAGTGGTTTTGGCAGCAGCAGGTGCAGGATCGGTCAGCATGACTGGAGCCACTCTTGCGGGCTCAGGCACCTGCAGTCTTCTGTTTGACGTAATTGCAACCGGGAGCACCAATTGGGTCAATACCATCCCGATCGGCAATATTACGGCTTTCGGCGGTGTTCGAAATCAGACCGCAGTCGCCGGAACGTTGACCTATAATTTGCCAACTAGCCTGACCGTTGGCAAGGCCACAAATCCGAGCACCCTGACTTTTCCAGGCCAAGTGAGCCAGTTCACCATTACGATAACCAACGGCTCACAGGCTATAACGAACCTCCGCCTGACCGACTACTTCACGACAAATGGAACTTCTGGTGCATCTGCAAATGGTATGGTCATTTCAGCTACACTCGGAGCCACCACTACCTGTCCGGGCGGCATTGTTTCGGCAACAGCTGGAGGTAATTCGGTGGGAGTTACCGGCGTATCGCTTGCAGCCAATGCCTCTTGTACAGTAAGCGTAAACGTCACATCAACCGCGGTTGGTGGCATTACCAACTATATTCCGGCAAGTTCCATTACCACTGACCAGGGATTGACCAACAGCGGACAAGCGAGCACCAGTCTTGCCACTCAGAGTAATATTGGCGTGGTCAAACAGTTTACGCCGAATGTGGTGCAGCCGGGCCAGAGATCGCGGCTTAACATCATCTTCTATAATCCGACAAGCCTGCCAATGGCAAACGTGGCGGTGCTTGACACTTTGCCCGTGGGCGTTACTGTGCCCAGCGGTCCGAACCCGGTAACCACCTGCCTCGGAGCTACCGTATCTTCACCTGCTGCCAACCAGGTGCAGATCTCGGGAGGTGCTATTGCTGCAGCTTCATCGGGTGTGTCGGCTTCGTGCTACGCATCAATTGATGTGCTGGCTTCTGCATCAGGGGACTATCTCAACACGATTGCTATAGGCGCTGTGACAGCCACCAGCGGAGGCATTCCACTATCCAACTCGCAGCCAACGAGCGACACGCTCCATGTCAAGTCACCACTCGTTCTTCATAAGGCAATCGCAGGGTATACTCTCGATACAGGTAGCCCCGACGGCTTTACCACCGGCTCTGCAACACAGGCACCAGGTAGCGCTGCCTTGCTGGTCATAAGGATCGATAACCCCAATACTGCAGCGCTCACATCGGCCGCATTCACCGATACACTGCCCACAGGCCTTGTGATTGCGACAACTCCCAGTGCGTCAACAACCTGCTTGGGTGGCATGGTAAACGCGCCAGCATCCGCAACCAGCATCAGGCTTTCGGGCGCAACCATTCCTGCTAGCGGTTCCTGCACTCTTACCGTGAATGTACTGAGCAATATTTCCGGTTCTTATGTAAACACTATTGCAGCAGGCAGCATTACCACCTTCGAAGGGGTGACCAGCGGAGAACCGACCAGTGCGCAATTAAATATTTCTAATCCGCCAACAGTGGGCAAGCAGTTTTCACCCGCCGTTATTCCGACAAATGGTACCTCGACACTCACCATTGTCTTTGGGAACAGCAATACATCGGCCATAACACTTTCTTCGGCTTTTATAGATACGCTGCCGACCGCACCGGGCAATATCGTGGTGGCTGCCATTCCTAATATAGTAAATACCTGTCCTGGAACTGTAACAGCCGCTGCGGGAAGCGGTACTGTCACCTATGCAAGCGGTGCACAGATCCCAGCTGTTGGCTGCTCGATTAGCGTGAATGTGACCGGAACAGTATCCGGCGTGTATACGAACAACATCCCGGCAGGGGCACTTGTGACTAATTACGGCACTAACCAGCAGCCGGCAAACTCCACGCTGACTATTAGCACCATGGGTTTTATCTCAGGCAGGGTGTTTAAAGATAACAATGTGACACCCAACGGTATTTATGTGTCCGGCATTGATACGCCAATTTTAGGTGTAAGCATAGAGCTTCACAGCGGCGCTTCTTGCAGCGGGACTCTTGTGAGCATTGCCGGTCTTACCAACCCGGCCATAACCGATGTTCTTGGCAACTATCTCTTCTCTGGTCTTCCCGCAGGAACTTATTCGGTCTGCGAGCCTGTTCTGCCTGCAGGCACGGTAAACGGGATAACAACAGCAGGTGCCATCACTCCAGTTAATGGAAGCACCGGTGCGGCAGGCACCGCAGCCAACCCGACACCAACTACCAGCCAGATTACAGGCATAGTTTTAAATGGTGACGGTAGTTTGGGTGCGATAAGCGGCTCTACGGGAAATAATTTTGCCAAGGTAGTACCGTCAAGCATCTCTGGAATTGTATTCATGGACCAGAACAACAACGGCATTCAGGACGGTGGCGATCTTGGTATTACCAATATTACGATAGTACTGCTTAATAACTTAGGAGCCATTATAGCTACCACTACCACCGATTCCAATGGCGCGTACTCATTCATGAGCCTCCTGCCTGGCACGTATTCCGTGCGAGTACCTAGCCAGCCCGCTAATTCTGCAGCTGGCATAACGACAGCTGGGGCGGTTCCGAATGGCGGCACACCAGGCACGGTAACAGCACCTACAGTGGTACCGAGTTCTATCAGCGGCATTGTCCTGCCCCCTAATACCACTACGACCGGAAACAATTTTGCCGAGATACCGCTTGGCAGCAGGATATCCGGCATCGTATTTATAGATTTCAACAATAACGGGTTGTTTGACGGTGCAGACCACGGCATCGGCGGCCAGACAATAAACTTGACCGGTACCGATATCAATAACGTTGCGGTAAGTATGTCTGTTACGACAAACTCCGATGGTACCTACAATTTTTTAAATATCCCTCAGGGCACCTATACGGTAACCCAACCGAACCAGCCTACCGGAACAACGAACGGCATCACAACAGCAGGCAGTACAGGCGGCACAGCTTCCAACCCTACAAGTACCAGCAGCATGATAGCCAATATCAATCTGACCGGCAGCAATACTATTTCGGCAAATAATAATTTTGCGGAACAACCCGGAGCAGCTTCTGACGTGACTATCGCAAAGACCCACGTACCGGCAAGCATGGGTGTATTGAGCACTACTGGTTATTTCACCATTACCCCTAGTAATGTGGGAACTATTGCCACGAGCGGCATTATTACAATAACCGACCCGATGCCAATAGGCCTTACCCCGAAATCTGCGACAGGCACGGGCTGGAGCTGCTCGATTGCGGGCCAATTAGTCACCTGCACTTCTACAGCTGTAATTGCAGCCGGTGCAAGCGGCAATATTATTACTATCCATGTTACAGTTGGTGCGGGGCTTTCCGGACAAATATTGATAAATACAGCAACGATTTCCGGGGGCGGAGAGCCGGCGGGCTTTGACGGAAACAATACCGCAACCGATGTGGTTCCTATAACGGACACAGCATCACTCAAGGGCACCGTCTGGTTAGATACTAATCATAATCGGGCACTCGATACGGGAGAACCAAAGCTCGCCAACTGGATAGTTGAGCTGCTTTTGAACGGGGTTACGGTGGGCAGCACTGCTACTGCGGCTGACGGCACCTATTCCTTTGCGGGCGTGTCACCAGGTCCAGGATACTGCGTGCGGTTCCATGAACCAGCAAATAATGCTGTCTACGGATTCCCGGTGCCGAACGAGAGCGGAACTGCTTTTACGAATGGTGTTATTGGTCCATCGAATCCAGCTGGTGCAGATACCACGAACGGCACCTTGAACAATCTGACGCTGGTAGCAGACACAAACTATACGCAACAGAGTTTGCCGGTTAATCCGACCGGGGTCGTATATGACTCCATTACCCGGCTGCCGGTCAGCGGCGCCACTATCGGAATCAGCGGTCCGGGCGGGTTTAATCCGGCAACACAGCTTGTTGGCGGTGCTGCAAATGCGACCCAAACAACCGGTGCAGATGGTTATTATCAATTCTTGCTTATGGCAGGAGCACCGCAAGGTACCTACACGATCAGCGTCAAGCCGCCGGCCGGATATATGCCGCTGATATCTTCTATATTGCCTCCCACCGCTGGGTCCTATGTAGTGCCCGGAGGAGCTGTGGTTGCCATACAAGCGCAGCCCACAGCGCCGACCGGATCACAGCCTACGACTTATTATCTTTCCTTCTCTATGAGTGGGACTTCGGCGATTGTTGTGAATAACCAGATCCCTGTTGATCCTATTATGGGGGGCGCCATTCGCGTGGTTAAAACCACATCGGTTGTGAACGTGGTTAAAGGCGACCTTGTTCCTTTCACGATAACCGTGACGAACACACTCTCTGTGGCACTGACGAACATTGACATGATTGACCAGATGCCGCCAGGCTTCAAATTCCGGTCTGGCAGCGCTTTTTTGAATGGTGTCAGTGCGGCGCCGACTGTGAGTGGTCTCACCCTACGCTGGCCAAACTTGACCTTTGCAGCGAATGAGCAAAAGACATTTAAGCTGCTTCTGGTGGTAGGTTCGGGTGTGGGAGAAGGTAAGTACACCAACCAGTCATGGGCACTGAACAATCTTGTCAATACTATCGTTTCGAACATTGGCACGGCAACGGTACGGGTCGTCCCTGATCCCACGTTTGATTGCGCAGACATCATCGGTAAAGTTTTTGACGATAAGAATGCCAACGGGTACCAGGACGAAGGCGAGCCGGGGATTGCTAATGTGCGGCTGGTAACCGTAAACGGGCTGATAATTACGACGGACGCAGAGGGCCGCTTCCATCTGCCGTGCGCAGCAGTTCCAAATGCGGATCACGGCTCTAATTTCATTCTCAAACTTGACGAACGCACGCTTCCCACAGGCTACCGTATGACAACCGAAAATCCGCTTGTCGTCCGGTTAACAGACGGCAAAATGTCCAAGATGAATTTCGGGGCAAGCATCCACCGCGTGGTTCGTATTGATGTGAACGATGGGGCATTTGTGCCGAATAGCGCAAAACTTAGCGACGAATTCCGGAAGAAAGTCATATCTCTCGACGAAACACTGCAAGAGCGCCCTACGGTTGTGCGGATTGCGTACCGCAGCATGGCCGGCGAGTCTCACGATATTGTAGAGCAGCGCATTAAGATGCTGCGCGAAATGATCCAATCACGCTGGGAAAGGGGAAAGAATCGAACACCGCTGGTATTTGAAGAAGAGGTCGTGGAAATCCGATGAGTATATTTCATTGTAAATATATACTGGTTGCCACGATCCTATGCGGCATTGTAACAAGCACACAGAACGCTATATTTGCGGACGAGATACGTGGTCGTATTCTGGACCGCAGTACCACAATTGAGCAAGCTATGCCGCCGAGTTCTGAAACGGACATTAGTAAACTTGCAGAGGCGTCTGGCCTGGAGGGGAGCGATGTACGGCTGATGCGCGAAGCATCCAATAAAGTCTCGACCGCACAGCCCCGATTCACATCGGTGATGCGTGATGAGAAAAAGACGCCACTATTCGAATCAGGAAGAGCAGTCATGACCGATGCGGTCCGTTTGCGTCTCGACATTCTAGTACGAGATATCACTGGGAAAAAGAATATCAAGATTGCTATCACCGGACATACGGATAACCAGCGTATTAGCAGCAGGCTGCAGTCCCAATTTGCCGATAACCAGGCGCTTTCGGAAGCCCGTGCGTTTGTGGCGGCGGCATATCTCAAAACAGCGCTCAAGCTCGATGCGGCCCAGCTTGCCGTTTCAGGAAAAGGAGATGGAAGCCCAGTAGCCGACAACACGACAGAGGATGGGAGAGCTGCTAACCGGCGCGTTGAAATCCAGGTCTGGTTTGACGAGGTGAAGGAAGCGCCGAAGGGAATAGAAGCGCAGCCGCTCTGCGGTTCATCTGATATGTCACCTCTTGCTAAATACAACATTACGGTGGATGGCGCACCTATGCAGACGGAGAACGGCCATACCGAAGCCGATCGCCAACGCTGTGCCGATGTTGCGCTTGAAAAAGCTGACATCCGCGTCCATTATGACCCGCTTGCGATCGCACCAGCCTTGAATGTCTGGACTACGCCGAACGGCGCGATGCGCAGTGCCCCAATTGCCTTTTATTCCTATTCTAATTATTTTTTTTGGATCAGAAGCGCAGAAGTGAGAATATTCGAAAAGGGAAAGAATAGCCAACAGAAGCCGTATGCAATCATACCGATAAAGATAAACGAATCTGCATCCTGGCTAGCGCCTTCCAAAGCACCTGACCAGCTCTACTTCTTGATCCGCGTGTATGATGAGAAGGGTCGTTTTGACGAGACAGCGGCCAAGGAACTTACGTTACTCACATCCAGGAAACCCCTTAAGGACGAAGAAAGCCCGTCGCGCGAGCGGCTTATCGGGTACGGCGAGAACAGCCGTGTACTTGCTAACATCCCGGTTCAGGGAGGAACCATCACTGTTGATGGCGCAAAAATACAATCAGGACAGTCAGTCACTGCACTCGGCATACCAGTCCCTGTGGATAAAAACGGAAAGTTTGCAGTGCGCCAGATCATGCCTGCAGGACCACATACAGTGGTGATTTCTGTGCTTGACAAGCAGGGCCACGGCATGGTGTATCGCAGAAACATTTCAATCCCTGCCCAAGGGTGGTTCTATGTAGCTATCGGCGATCTTACGGTAGGCCGCAACTCCACGTCAGGGCCCGCGCAAATCGTTACGAATGATACGACAGACCATTACGACAACAAGACATATATCGACGGTCGGGGAGCATTTTATCTCAAGGGTAAGATTAAGGGCGACTATCTGCTTACCATGAGTGTAGACACGCAGGAGCACCCGATAACATCTCTGTTCAGTAATTTCGACTCCAAAAACCCGAGTGATTTGCTCCGAAACATTGATCCAAATAAGTATTATCCGGTTTACGGCGATGACGGTACTATAGTTGATGATGCGCCGACGCAGGGCAAGTTTTATGTCAAGCTTGAGAAGGGCGACTCTTCTATTATGTGGGGGAATTTTCAGACACAGTGGACCGGCACCGAACTGACGCAATTTAACCGGGGTTTGTACGGCGCAAATCTCGTTTTATCCCCGCAAGCTACAACCCAATACGGCGAGCGCAAAACCGCGGTAAACGCCTTTGCGGCCCAGCCAGGAACACTTGCTTCGCGTGAAGAGTTCCGCGGCACCGGCGGTTCGCTCTATTACCTGCAACATATGGACATCACTCAGGGATCAGAAAAAGTCTGGGTCGAAATCCGGGACAAAGACTCACAGATGGTGCTTAGCCGGCAACAACTTGCGGCTTCGCAGGATTATGATATCAACTATCTGCAGGGGCGAATTGTGCTGCGTGCGCCGCTTCCGTCAACTGCTGACGGTAGCGCGCTGGTGCAGACTACCCTCCTTAACGGCGACCCGGTTTATCTCGTAACGACTTACGAGTATGTGCCAGGGTTGACCGAGATCAGCGGTATGGTTGGAGGCGTACGGGCATCACAATGGCTAAATGACAATATACGGCTTGGCGTCACCGGCTATCATCAGGGAGAGGAACAATCATCACAGGGTTTAGCGGGCGGAGATTTCATTGTTCGGTACAAGCCCGGGACTTATGTTAAGGGTGAATTCGCTCATTCCGAAGGCGCTGGAATCGATACCCAGACTTCGATTACGGGCGGCTTTTCTTTTGGCACACTCGGAGGCACTAGCTCAAATTCTGCAAATGCATGGCGCCTGGAAGGTGCCCTGGATTTGAGCGAAGTCCGGGAAGGGTCAAAAGGGAAAATGTCCATGTATTGGCAGGAACGCGATCGCGGATTCTCTGGCCCTGGTCAGGTAACGCTGGATAGTGAACATATGGAACAGGTCGGCGCTAACGCACAGCTGCCTATTAGCGACCGGGCAACGGTCAATCTGAAGGTTGACAATCGGGACTCAGACAGCCAGGTGTTCCATGCGGCTGAAACATCTGTTGCCTATCGTGCTAGCGACTCCGTGACAGTGTCTACCGGTATACGCGCAGATGACCGTAAAGTAGTTGTGCCGAATGCGAGCCCAACGCTATCCGAGGACGGCGAGCGGACCGATGCTATAGCCCGTATCGATTACCGGCCGCTTGCAAAGAAACAACCAGATACGACTCCCGCTCCGAAACCAGCTGCTGGAAATGGTCAGGTGCAGTCGCAAGACAAGCCCAAAGATGAGATTGTTACACAGGCAACAGCGACAACGATTACAAGCGCTCCGACAACAACAGCGGTGAAAAGCGCTCCGACAGCAACAGCCCCACAATATGGACCATGGGGGGTATTCGCGTATGGCCAGGGAACGTTGAGCCGCTCAGGTGAGCGTCCTGAGAATGACCGCGTGGGTGCGGGAGCTAGCTATCAGTTTACGCCGCGCTTCAAGCTTTCTGGAGAGGTCTCCACAGGTGACGGAGGACTTGGCGGTAAGCTCAGTGGCGATTACAAAATTGACGACCGAAGCAACGTGTACTTGACCTACACCAATGAAACAGATAGTCCAGATCTTGCCTATCGCGGCACTATCGGTACGCTCGTGCTCGGCAGCGGGTACAAGATGACTGATCAGACCAGATTATACACTGAATCACGCTGGGTGAGCGGTGCTGGTCCCAACAGCCTTGTGCAGGCATTCGGTCTTGATTACGCGCCAAATGACCGTTGGACCTACGGTATTAAAGGAGAAGTAGGTGAGGTGAATGACGAAGTCGAGGGCGATCTGAAGCGTTACGCGCTAGGGCTTTCTACGGCATATAAGTTTGAGGGGCTCAAATACGCCAGCGCTCTTGAGTACCGCAATGAGTACGGTACTCTCGAAAAACGTGAAACATGGCTCATGAAAAACTCGGCAGGATACCAGGTTACACCTTCATGGCGACTGATAGGGAAATTTAATTTTTCCTACAGCGACTCGTCGCTGGGCGACTCCTATGATGGCAATTATACAGAGGTAGTAGCAGGTGCGGCGTTCCGACCCGTACAGAATGACCGGTTGAATATGCTTTTCAAATATACATACTTTGTAAACGCACCGTCGCAGAGCCAGCTGACCCCGACTAATATTACACCGGATTATTCTGAGAGGAGCCATGTTCTGTCAGTTGACGCGATTTACGATCTGGTAAAATGGTTGTCGATCGGAGCAAAATACGGTCTTCGTATCGGACAAGTCAATATGACAGACACCGACGGTGGTTGGTACTCTAGCCGTGCGGATCTCATCGTTTTGCGGTTAGACTTTCACCTAGTACGCGAGTGGGACGCGATTGTCGAGGCCCGCAGGCTGAAAGTATATGATGCCAGTGATGAGCGGTACGGGTCCCTCGTAGGAATTTACCGTTACGTCTCGGACAATGTGAAGATAGGCGCAGGATACAACTTCACCGATTACTCGGACAATCTGACCGATCTTTCTTACCGCAGCAGGGGGTGGTTTGTTAATATTATCTCTTCGTTCTAAGTTCTCTCGAGCATCATCTAATTCGAGTTTTTTTGAGAAGTATAGTATCTGGGGTTTAGTACAAGTACACAACATGATTGTGCAATTTCAGGAGATTGAAACTGTCAGCACAGTGCGGTAGAAATATGCATGACAGCCAGATGGAAAGAACACAGCTGAAATATGAAGAAGAAAGGGCAGAAGTCATTTCTCGATGTATTCTGAACATCTCCATAGCCTGCGTGAACGTTTATAACCTGATGGGGTATTATCGCGTCAGTTGTGCGAATGGTCTTTGGGAAGTCCTATCCAGAGGAAATGCCGGTAAAAATTGCCTGTTGCCAAAATGCGCACAATCAACACAGCCATGAATACCCTGGTGATCAGAATCCACCAGATATTGCCGCCGATCAGGGTGAAGAGCACCGTATCCTCGATGATGGCATGGGCGAGGCTCAGGAAGACGGCAATGAGGCAGGCGTCTTTGTGACTAAATTGCTGTTTTTCGTTAAACTGGTACAACAATGCCGCACCGTAGGTGATGCCGACGATGAATCCCACGATCCAGGGTGCTGTGGCGTGGTTGCTCATTCCCACGGTTGTTGACAGGAAACCCACCCGATCCCTAAATCTGGAGGCCCCTTTCCAAAGCCTCAGCAGTTCATAGCCGAACGTTATAGTGAAGATGATCAAAACGATCTGCAGCGAAAGGGTACCCACCTGCAGCAATGCCCGTATCCAGGAAAATGCATTCTCGGAAATGCCCGGATGTACCACGGCTCCGCCCATCTTCGGCAAGATCGCATTCAGTATGATTCCTGTTGCAACACCAACGACGATGCGGAATAGTGCGATTTTTAATGTAGCCATCCGCAGGCTCATAAGAATCCCCGTCTCGACGAAAAGACTGTGGGCCACGCCGAGCACGACGCCGAGGATGGTGATCTGGCGGGGCGTGAGATCAATTGCTGCCGTTGTGGCTAGCGCCGCATAAACCGAGTTGGTAAAACCGGCTAAAATTGTGACCGCAGCTTCTCCGGGTAGACCTATGATCGACATGAATGGTGCAAAGAAGGGGGCGAGAAGGTCCAGCATGCCCAATTGACGAAGCAGGAGCGTGATGAAAGAAAGAGGAATAAAGACTTTCAACATCAGCAGTGAAACTTTGAGCGTGGGTTTTAGAGAGCACAAAAAGGATTTTTTGAGCGCATCAAGCATGGTTGGTCTTATGGTTCCTGTCAATGGCCGGCATTCTCATGATCACAGAAGGCATCATAGATTAGAGATTCAGGGTTTCTTACGTAAAATGCAGCGGCGAATTTTTTTCACTCTTGGATGTTGTAATCGGAAATCCGGGTTTATCGACCGGTCCAGGATTCCGAGCCAAGCCCAGAATGAAGGCTAAACGACATAAAGTGCCCGGCCTGTTCAAATAGTTGTACATGAAAGCAAAGAGATAAGCGGGGAGCAAAAAGGAATTCAGGGGGTCCGGCTCCGGCAGTTATCTGTGCAAGACTATCCGCAGTGAATTTTATTCTTCCGATACGCCATTCCTTGGAATAAAGCGACGATTTCCTTGTTCTGATAGACTTTCACGATGTAACTGCTCAGTTTGCTGCCGAGAGACACCTCTTCCGCTTCGGCGATAAGTTCTCCGCCAGTTACCGCTTTGAGGTACGACATGGTGACATTTATCCCCACGGCAACAGTGCCGCGGCTGTTCGATGCTGCTGCGAAGGCATAATCAGCCAGGGTAAACAGCGCACCTCCATGGAGATTACCGTAGGCGTTTAGATGATGGGGTTTCACCAAAAGTCTTACCGTCGCTTTTCCGTCTCCGGCAGTCAGGAGCTCCATCCCGGTATATTCGGCAAACCGGTCATTTTTCACGCGCTCAGTAGCATCCATGGCGGAGATTCACCTCTTTAAGCTGTCGCTGTCAACCAGTGCAATATCTTTTTTTGCCAGTACATCAATGGCTTTTTGTTGGTCTTCCACTCTGAATATAACGGCGGCCGCGTTTTTCCTTTTTTCGACCATGGCATACACATATTCGATATTGATGTTATTTTCATCGAAAATCTTCAGGATTGCATGCAACCCCCCGGGAGTATCGGTTACTTCCACGGCGATGACATCCGTTTCCTGCACGACGAAATCATGTTTTTTGAGAACGGCTGAGCATCTGTCCGGATCATCAACGATCATCCGCAACATGCCAAAGTCTGCGGTATCGGCAAGAGAAAGGGCCCGGATATCTATGTTAGCTTTCGAGAGAACTTCTGTGACCAATGCCAGACGACCTTTTTTATTTCCGATAAAAACCGAAATTTGTTTGATCTTCATGACCGGTCTCCTACGATAGATTGTTTACATCTGACGGTTGTCAATGATCCTTTTTGCCTTGCCCTCGCTACGCGAAATGGTTTTTGGCTCCACCAGCGTTACTTTCGCATGAATAGCAAGCGCTGAATACAGCTTATGAGCTATGTTCTGCTCGGCCTTCTCGAGGTTCTTGATCTTATCGGAGAACAAATTCTCATTCATTTCAACCTGGACTTCAAGATCATCCAACCGGTCGATTCTTTCGATGACGAGCTGGTAATGCGGCTCCACCCCTTCGATCTCGAACAAGACCTGCTCGATCTGTGAGGGGAAGACATTTACACCGCGGATAATAAGCATGTCGTCGGTTCTGCCCAGCAATCGGTGCATCCTGCGCGAGGTCCGTCCGCACGAACAAACTCCGGGCTCCAAGTAGGTAATGTCTCGGGTACGGTAACGTATTACTGGCGTCCCTTCCTTCGTGATAGTGGTAATAACGAGCTCGCCTTTTTCTCCGACAGGAAGCTGTTTACCGGTTGCGGGGTCAATGATCTCCGGATAAAAATGGTCCTCAAAGAGATGCAGTCCATCCTGATTTTCGCATTCTGCGGCAACCCCCGGACCAATGATTTCGGTCAATCCGAAGATGTCATAGGCTTTCAAACGAAGCTTCTCTTCTATTTCCTTGCGCATGTTCTCACTCCATGGTTCTGCGCCGAAGAAACCTGCCTTCAAGGTAAGCTTCGAAATATCAACGCCCTCTTCTTTTGCAGCTTCCGCCAGATACAGGGAATACGAAGGAGTACAGGTGAGTATCGTTGTATGGAAATCGGCCATGACAAGGAGCTGACGCTTGGTATTGCCGCCGGAAATGGGAATGATGTTTGCTCCAATTTTTCTCGCCCCGTAATGCACACCGAGGCCACCGGTAAAAAGACCGTATCCATAGGCATTCTGAATGACATCATGGCTCGCGGCGCCCCCCATGCTAAGGGTCCTTGCCATAACCTCAGACCACAATTCTATATCATTCCTGGTGTATGCGGCCACGACGGGTTTGCCGGTCGTCCCGGAAGAAGTATGAATTTCCACAATCTCCTTTTGATCTACAGCCAGCATGCCGTAGGGATAAACGTTCCGCATATCATCTTTGGAGGTAAACGGCAGCCTGACGATGTCGGAGATATCCTTGATATCATCCGGCTTCACGCGCAGCTCATCCATTTTCTTTTTATAAAAAGGAACCTTCGTGTAAACGATATGCGCGATGTTCTGCAGCCGTTTTGTTTGGAGCTTCCGGAGATCCTCCGACGCTAAGGATTCATATTGTTTATTCCAGATCATGGTTCTCCCCTTTGTGCTGAATGCATATTTTAAAACCTTTCACCCCAGAGGACGCAGAAAAGGCTAAGGACATATGGACAGGGTTGAATACGGGAAAAATGGATGAGGTTGCACTTAAAAAAAAATTTATCATATATTGCTTTAATCCTTGATGCTCAGACGTTACCCGTATCAAATGGTTTCTCGATTTTATCAGTTGTCTTTAGCTAGGGACTTCCCGGTAGTAAAAGCCGCCAAGTTCGCTTCAAAGGTGCCGTCGGGAACGTTCCCATGAATCGATCGCCGCCAGGCTTCATCGCTAAAATCAAGACAGGTCGAAACCAGGCCGAGCAGCGCTGTATTCAAGAATTTTGCATTGCCGGTTTTTTCGTTTACCCGGGAGGGTTCGATCACCCAGCTGTTGCCAAAGTGATTTGTGATCTCTTGATCGATATTCTGTGGATACATGGTTACATTTGGAGGATTGATTCTGGTTTTTGTAAAAATGATTTTTGTATCGCTATTCACGTAAGACAACCAGCGCAGGGTTTCCATTTCCTCGAGCGATACCAGAATATCAACCTCTCCTTCGGGAATAACCGGAGAATAGACCTTTTTTCCAAACCGGATATGGCTGAACACCGAGCCTCCCCGCTGACTCATGCCGTGAATTTCGCTTTTTTTAACGTCATGTCTGGCGTACAGGGCGGCCAATGATATGATGTCGCTCGCCAAAACGATTCCCTGTCCGCCGACGCCTACCATTAAAACATTCGTAATTTTAGACATGGTCGGATTTTTTCTTCCTTTTCTGCACAATAACGCAGAGGCCTTTTACGACCACTAACGATAAACCCTTTTTAGCCAGCAGACCCGTGACGGCATCTTCTATCTCTTTGTCATTATAAGCATCCGTCATTCTGAAATTCTCATCCGGTATTCCTATTGCCTGAGCAAGCTTGCGATAATCAAGGGAAACGGTCGGATTTCTGCGAATCGTTTCACCGGACAAGGGATTGGGTTGCATACCGGTCATGGCAGTGGTGCCGTTATCAAGGATAATGACAAGAATGTTCCTCTGGTTATACGCTGCGTTCAGAAGTCCGGTTATCCCTGAATGGGCAAAGGTCGAATCTCCAATTACGGCAACAACATTCTGTTTGTGGTTTTTCCCTTCCGCCACTTCAATGCCCTGCGCGATCGTGATGCTTGCACCCATATCAACGCAGGTGTCCATGGCTGAAAAAGGAGGCAAAACGCCCAAGGTATAACAACCGATATCTCCCGTGACATACACGCCCAGCTTGTGCAGAATGGAGAACACCTTGCGATGGGGACACCCGGGGCAAAGTGAAGGCGGACGATTCGGGATATTGATCGTTATTGATACGGTCTTGGCCGGAGGTTCTTTCGTTACCGCTCTTTTTATTATGTCTGGATCAAATTCGCCAACATTCGGGAAAACATTTTTCCCCTGCACACTGATCCCTATGGATTTTATATGCGACTCAATATGCGGATCCAGTTCCTCAACAATATACACATTTCTTATCTTTGAGCAGTAATCTCTGATCAAGTCATCCGGCATGGGGTACACCATTCCCAATTTAAGGACAGAAGCATTCGGGAATGCCTCCCGAACATAAGCATAACAAATTCCAGATGTAATGAAACCAAGCGATATATCTGCTAGTTCAATCCGGTTAAGCGAGAGGGTGTTTGACGCTTTTCCCATCTGCGTCATGCGTTTTTCCACTTCAGCATGTCTTTTCCGTGCAAAGGCCGGTATCATGACGTATTTCTGGATGTTTTTCACGAATCCTTTCGCAATTGGAGATGAAGAACGGTCGCCAGCCTCGACTACGGTCTTGGAATGGGATATCCTCGTTGTAGTGCGCAGAATAACCGGGGTGTCGTACTTCTCGCTCAACAAAACTGCCTCCTTGACGAAATCCTTGGCCTCTTGTGAGTCCGAAGGTTCCAGCATGGGAAGTTTGGCTGCTACGGCATAATGCCGGCTGTCCTGTTCATTCTGTGAAGAATGCATGGCCGGGTCATCTGCAGCTACGAGAACCAGGCCACCTTTTATTCCTATATACGAAGCAGTGAACAGCGGGTCTGCCGCAACATTGAGCCCCACATGTTTCATGGTAACCAGGGTGCGAGCGCCGGCGAGAGAAGCGCCGATTCCCACTTCGAAGGCAACCTTTTCATTGACCGACCATTCGGTGTAGATGTCCCTATAATCTGCAGTTATCGTCTCCAATATTTCCGTTGAAGGTGTACCCGGGTATCCGGTGCAGACGCTGATGTCTGATTCCCATGCGCCGCGGGCAATTGCTTCGTTCCCCGATAATAAAAGAATATCACCTGTTTTCATGCGAGCCGTACTCTCCCGGTTTTACTCACGAATGCCGCTATAATAGCATAATATGAAAAAGTGTAAAATAGTATTTTTAAAGACTGAAAATAAACAGTTTTTGTGTTTAGGCGTTTCCTGTGAGAAAATCGCGCTCTGATACAGATACAGAGGTGGAAAATTTCCGACGGGGATGTATGTGCTTTGAATGTGCTCTTTTAATTGACGGTCTTCGTTTTCATTGCACTCAATCTCATAACGCTGTTTGCCAGCATGGATTTGTCGGCATTGCTGTTTTCCGATGCGCTTGTGGTACTCACAGCAAGTTTTGTACTTATGGGCAAAAGTTTCAAAAAAATTACGGTTATTTTTCTTATTCGCAATTTCGATATGTAGCTTTATTGCGGCCAGCCGCTATCCACATGGATTGGTGCCATACTTTCTACGCAAAACGTGATTTCGATCGTGGTAGTCCTCTAGCTGTTTTCCATATTTATAGACGTTGGTAAATACTACACGGAGGTGGGATCTTGGCTGGCAAAATCGATTAAAGGTGAATAAATCCTCTTTCTCTTTTGTAACGCTTTGCGCAAAGCCCATGGTTTTAACCATGGAGATGAAGACGGGAGAAAAAGTTCCTTTCGGCATCGATTTGAACGGGAAAATGCTTGATATTGGTGAAAATGAGACAGATCGGAACTGTCATCACGCGGGCAAAGGCTTTTGGGATGAATGTGATCTATCACAATAGAAACCGCCACTCATGTGACCCTTGACGAGCTAGTCAGACAGGCAGGCTGTATTATTGTTCTTGTTGCTTTCACCGGGAACACGCTGGATGTTCGGTCGCGAACAGTTTAGCAAAATGAAACCAACGGCTTTTTTGTCGATGTAGTCCGTAGTCCGAGCGTTGATACCGATGCGCTTAAGGATGCCCTGCTGAAAAACAAACTCGCTTATGCTGCCCTGTATGTTACAGATCCAGAGCCCTTGCCCGAAGATCACCCGCTATTCAAACTTTTGAATATTTTGATCACGCCTCACATCGGGAGCGCTATACGTGAAACATGGCCCAAATAGCGGTCTCTGCGGTGGACAACCTGCTGGCGGGGCTGTCTAGGCAGCCTCTCCCGACATGCGTTAACCAGGAAGTCAATTATAAATGAAGTAAAACATCTAGAAAGAAAAAAGAGGTTATTGGGAAACAGCGATTCATTATGGTATGGTGCCGGCGGTCGGAATCGAACCGACATGGAGTTGCCCCCGGCGGATTTTGAGTCTATAAACAACGATACCCGCACTTGTTAAAAACAGCCTTATTTTGCGGGAAATCTTAAGATTCGCAAGGATTACCCACATAAGGTATGTTGGCAGGAGTTAGGGTAATTTGGCCAAGTTGCTGAGGCCACGGGCACAAAATGGGCACATATCAAAGCCCCTGGGAAACCGGGGGTCTTTTTTTATTAAAAAGGGCTGACCGGCCTGTACGGCCTCTCCCGTGTGAATCCG
>Ga0074045_10001847_pt1 | contig 20110 bp, 15 predicted proteins | sample BogForMeECP23OM2_FD_94442 | JGI IMG/M metagenome (GOLD analysis project Ga0074045, IMG submission 94442) | Bog forest soil microbial communities from Calvert Island, British Columbia, Canada - Bog Forest MetaG ECP23OM2 | ecosystem: Environmental > Terrestrial > Soil > Wetlands ...
GCTGATGTGCCTCGCCGAGGCGCTGCTGCGCATTCCCGACGCCGCCACGCGCGACGCGCTCATCCGCGACAAGCTCGCCCCGGGCGACTGGCGCGCCCATGTCGGCGCCAGCCCGTCCCTGTTCGTCAACGCCGCGACCTGGGGCCTCGTGCTCACCGGGAAACTGGTCGGCACAAGCAGCGAGCAGGGCCTCGGCGCGGCGCTGACGCGGCTCATCGCCCGAGGCGGCGAACCGATCATCCGGGCCGGCGTCGACGTCGCCATGCGGCTGATGGGCGAGCAGTTCGTCACCGGCCGCACCATCGACGAGGCGATAAACGCGAGCCGCGAGCGGGAGGCGAAGGGGTTCACCTTCTCCTACGACATGCTGGGCGAGGCGGCGACCACCGCCGAAGACGCAGCGCGCTATCTCGGCGAATACGAACGCGCCGTGCACGCCATCGGCCGCGCTGCGCGCAAGCGCGGCATCTACGAGGGGCCGGGCGTGTCGATCAAACTGTCGGCGCTGCATCCGCGCTACCAGCGCATCAAGCGCGCGCGGGTCATGAATGAGCTTCTGCCCCGCATCAAACATCTTGCCGCACTCGCCCGTTCCTACGATATCGGCCTCAACATCGACGCCGAGGAGGCCGAGCGGCTCGACCTGTCGCTCGACATCCTCGAAGCGCTGAGCCTCGACCAGGGTCTGGTGGGGTGGAATGGGCTCGGCTTCGTCATCCAGGCCTACGGCAAGCGCTGCGTCTTCGTGGTCGACTGGCTCGTCGACCTCGCCCGGCGCGCTCGCCGGCGCCTGATGATCCGGCTCGTCAAGGGCGCCTACTGGGACTCGGAGATCAAGCGCGCCCAGACGGAAGGACAGGACGGGTTTCCGGTTTTCACCCGCAAGGTCCATACGGACGTCAGCTATCTCGCGGCGGCCCGGAAGCTGCTCGCCGCGCCGGACGCGGTCTATCCGCAGTTCGCGACCCACAACGCTCAGACGCTCGCCTCGGTCCTGACCATGGCCGGGTCGAATTTCTATCGCGGGCAGTATGAGTTCCAGTGCCTGCACGGCATGGGCGAGCCGCTGTACGAGGAGGTGGTCGGACGCGACAAGCTCGACCGCCCGTGCCGGGTCTATGCGCCGGTCGGCTCGCACGAGACGCTGCTCGCCTATCTCGTGCGCCGGCTGCTCGAGAACGGTGCCAACACGTCGTTCGTCAACCGCATCGCCGATGCGAGCATTTCCGTCGACGACCTGGTGGCTGACCCGGTCGCAGTCGCGAGCCGCATTCAACCGATCGGTGCGGCGCACGCGAAGATTCGCTCGCCGCGCGCGCTCTACGGCGCCGAGCGTCTCAACTCGCGCGGGCTCGACCTTTCGAGTGAACATCGGCTTGCGACGCTGGCCGATAGGCTGGAAGCGAGCGGACGCGCCGTCCGTCGCGCCTTCCCTCCAGGCGCCACGGGAAGCGACGCGGGCGATCCGGTGTTGAACCCGGCCGATCACTCGGACGTGGTGGGCCACGTACGCGCCGCGCGACCCGAGGAGATCGCCGCAGCGATCGACGCCGCGATGCGGGTGGGCCCCGCGTGGGCGGCGACGCCGCCAAATGAGCGCGCCGGCGTCCTGCGCGGGGCGGCTGACGCGCTCGAGGCCGCGACGGACGATCTCGTCGGGCTCATTGTGCGCGAGGCCGGAAAGACCTTCGCCAACGCCGTGGCCGAGGTGCGCGAGGCGGTGGACTTCCTCCGCTATTACGCGGCGGAAGCGGTAAGAGTCCTGAATCCTGGCGCATCGCCCGTCGGGGTCGTCGCCTGCATCAGCCCATGGAACTTTCCCCTGGCGATTTTCACCGGACAGGTCGCGGCGGCTCTCGCCACGGGCAACGCGGTCCTCGCCAAGCCCGCCGAGGAGACGCCACTGATCGCGGCCGAGAGCGTCCGGATCCTGCACGCCGCCGGCGTCCCTGAGGACGCGCTCGCGCTCGTTCCGGGCGCGGGCGAGGTCGGCGCGGCGATCGTTCAGGACCCGCGCATTCAGGGCGTGGTCTTCACCGGCTCGACCGCGGTTGCGCGGCTGATCGAGAAGCAACTCGCCGGGCGGCTGACAGGGAGCGGCGCGCCTCTGCCGCTGATCGCCGAAACAGGCGGGATCAACGCGATGGTCGTCGATTCCTCCGCCTTGCCCGAGCAAGTTGCAGCCGACGTCATGGCGTCCGCTTTCGATTCGGCCGGCCAGCGCTGTTCGGCGCTGCGCATCCTATGCCTGCAGGAGGAGGTCGCCGACACGATGCTCGCGATGCTGAAAGGCGCGATGGCGGAACTCGAAGTCGGCGATCCGCGGCGCCTGTCGACCGACGTCGGACCGATCATCACCGCAGAAGCGCGCGGCGCCATCCAGGCTTATGTCGAGGCGATGCGCGGGCGCGGCTTCCCCGTCACCCAGGCTCAGGCGCCCGAGGCGGCGGCGCGTGGGACGTTCGTCACACCGGCGATCATCGAGGTGAACGCGGTCGCCGACGTCGAGCGCGAGGTGTTCGGCCCCGTGCTCCATGTGCTCCGCTACCGGCGCGAGGCGCTCGACGCGTTGATCGACGCCGTCAACGCCGCCGGCTACGGGCTCACCTTCGGCCTGCACACGCGGATCGACGAAACCATCGCGCGCGTCACCGAACGGATCGAGGCGGGCAACATCTACATCAACCGCAACATCATCGGCGCCACGGTCGGGGTGCAGCCGTTTGGCGGCTCGCGCCTTTCCGGAACCGGCCCGAAGGCCGGCGGCCCCTTGTATCTTTCGCGCCTCGTCGCCGAAACGCCTCCCGTCGCGCTGCAAGGCTTCGAGGGAGACGGCGCCGCGCTCGGCGCTTTGCGGGCCTTCATCGACTGGCTTCGCGCCTCGGGCCACGGGGCGGAGGCGGAGCGTTGCGTCGGGCTGATGGCGCGCTCGCCGCTCGGCGCGCGCGTGGAGCTTCCCGGGCCGGTCGGCGAACGCAATGTCTACGCCTTGCGCCGGCGCGGCCGCGTCGCGGCGCTCGCGGACAACGAGAGCGTCGCGCTCATCCAGGTCGGGACAATCCTGGCGACGGGCAATGACGCGGTCGTCAGCCCCGGAGTGGCGCCGGTGCTGGAAAGTCTGCCGCCAGAGTTCGGCCGGCGCATTCAAACGGTCCTAGCGCCTCTCGATGCGCCTTCTCTCGCCAGCGCGCTCATCGCTGGCGAGGCCGAGGTTATCGAAGACGCGTTGCGGCGTCTCGCCGCCCGGCCGGGACCGATCGTCAGAGTCCAGGCCTTGACCTTAGCTCGCCTCGCTGCGGGAGAGGACTACGATCTCTTGTCCCTGGTTGAGGAGCGGGCGACCGCGACCAACACCGCCGCCGCCGGCGGCAACGCCAGTCTGATGGCGATCGGGTGAACAAACCGGCAGCGGATTGAGAGCCCCGGATCGAACGGATCGAAACCGGCTCGCAGGAGACGTCCACGCGGCGGCGCGCCGGCGCTCCGATCAGTCAGTGAGCGCCGCGCCTCGAACCTTCGTCTTCGCCCGACGCGCCTGAGCCGGCGACGGTTTGGCGTCCGCCTCGGCGGGCGGCGGTTCGAGCAGCACGTAGTAAAGGTACTTCTCGAACTCCTCCGGGAAGTGACGCACGACCGCCTCAGGGTGCGGCGTCAGCGCAGCGTCTGTGATGAGGCCGAACTGCACCTTGCCGGCGTAGGACAGGATCGAAACGCCCATGCCTGTGTCGGCCGTCTGGGGCACCCAGAACAGCGACTGTTTGAGGACGCTGCCGGCGACGGTGAGCGGTTCAGGCGCGCCCGGCACGTTGGTCATCACCGCGGTCGAGCGGCTGACGAGAAGGTCGAAGAGCTGGTCCTGCACAATTTTCGGCAGGTAGCCGAGAGCGGCGAAGAGGCCGAGCGTGGTCCTTGGCTCATACGAGGTCTTGAGCGCCAACATCCGTTGCCGCACCGTCATCAGGCGCACGAGCGGGTTCTCGATCCCGACCGGCAGTTCGACGGCGATGATGCCGAAGCGGTTGCCCAACGCGACGTCGCCGGGCTCGCGCAGGTTGATCGGCACCAAGGCCCGGCATTCCACGCCCTCGGTCTTGTCGCCGCAGTCGGCAAGGTAGCGCCGCATCGCGCCGGCGACGCAGGAGAGCAGAAAGTCGTTGATCGAGCATCCGAGCGCCCGGCTGACCGCCTTGACCTCAGGCAGGTCGATCGGCTCGCACCAGGCGACGCGCTTCGTCCCTTTCGGCTTGCCCTTGAATCGCGTTGGGCTGTCGCTCGACATGAGAAGCAGATAGGCGAGTTCGCTCGCGACGCCCGCGCCGTCGCGCAAGAGGCCTGCCGCACGCAGCGGATTGCGCGCAAGGCCGAGCGCGGCCTTCACGGTCGAGCTCGAGGCTTCGGCGCCCGAGTTGATCGCCGCGACGACGGGCGCCATCACGCTCTGCAGCCAGCCCTCCTCCTCGTGCTCGGCCGATGGGTCGCCCGATCGCCGCTCGGGCCCGTCGACGAGCTTCATTGTGACGTCCATCAACGCCATGCCGTCGGCGATGGCGTGGTGCATGCGGAAGATCACCGCGGCGCCGCCGTCGTATTTGTCGACGAAGTGCACGGTCCAGAGCGGATGGTTGGGATCGAGCGGCTCGGAGGCAAGCTCGCCGGCGAGGCGTTCGAGCGCTTGCTTGCCGCCGCGACCCGGCAGGCGGACGCGTCGAATATGGTGACTGAGGTCGAAATTGAGATCGTCGCGCCAGAAGATTCCGGTCGGCGTGCGCTCGACCATCTGACGATAGCGGCGGTAGCCGAGAAGCCCCTCGACGATCTGGTTCTCGACACGCTCGATGTCTACCGGCGCTTCCAGCATCCAGACGCCGACGATCATCATCAGGTTGTTCGGACGATCCATCCGCAGCCAGGTCGTATCGACCGACGACATGCGCTCCCTATGGCTCATCGTTTTCTCCTTATGCGTCATCGTTCTAGCGCTTTTGCGCGCGGGGAAAAAGCGGTTCGGGCATGTTTAGGGCGATCGACCTACTCGATTCGGGATAGAATAACTTGCGATGACGAAGGATACGTATCGCGACCTGCTGCTGACCGAGCTCGACCGCTCGGAGGCGTTGCGGGCGCGCACCCGGGAGGACCCCGAGTTCAACGGGAAGCGGGTCTTGCTCCGCGTCTGGCAGGCGGGACGGCTCGCCCGCACGCACCGGGATCTGCTGGAGAGCCGCCGCTTTCACGACGCCGCTCAATTCTTCCTCAACGACCTCTATGGGCCAACCGATCTCAGCCGCCATATCGAGGAGGTCCGCCGCATCGTGCCGGTCATGACCAACGTCCTGCCCGACTCTGGGCTGGCGACGGTCGCGCACGCGATGGAGCTCAACGCGATCTCCGAAAGCCTGGACGAAGCGATGGTCGAGACGCTCGGCGACAAAGCCGAAACCCTGGACGAGGCGACCTACGCGGCGGCCTACCGGGCGATCGACCGCGCCGAGGACCGGGCGCGCCAGATCGACCTCATCGAGCTGCTCGGCATGGCGCTCGACAAGCTGACCCATATCCATTTCATCGGCATGACGCTGAAACTGATGCGGAAGCCTGCGCGGCTCGCCGGTCTCGGTGAACTGCAGGCCTTTTTGGAGCGTGGCTATTCCGCCTTCGGGGCGATGCGCGGGGGGTCCAGCGAGTTCGTGACCATCGTGGTTGGCCGCGAGCGGGCGATCTCGAGGGCGCTGCTCAACGGCGACGACGAAGCGCTGCGGCGCCCGCAGCCTCGGCCATAGCGCGGACCACGGTCGAAAAGGCTTGAGCGGCCGCGACCGCGGCGTCAGAATTCCCGCTCATCCCGGACTGATCCATGCCGCTACCCGCCGGAAGTTTCAACCTCGCCTGGCATTGCCTCGGCCGACAGGCGCAGATGCGCGGCGGCAAGATCGCGCTGATCATCGCCGACAGCCCCGACGCGCTTCGCTCCTGGACCTACGCGGAGCTCGACGCGAAGGTCCGGCGCCTCGCCGGCGGCTTCCTCGCGAGCGGGCTGAAGAAGGGCGACCGGGTGATGATTCGCGCCGCCAACGACGTCGAAGCGGTGATCGCGATCTTCGCGACCGCCGCGATCGGCTGCGTCGCCCAGCCGGCCTCGCTCATGCTGACGGCCGAGGAGGCGCTGGCGGTCGCCGCCGACTCGGGCGCCTCCGCGATCGTGCTCGGCGACGCCGAGCCCGCCGAGCGCGCGCTGTTCGGACACATGCGCGTCTTCGACGGCGCCGATGTGGCTCGCCTCGCCCAGGAGGGCCCGCCGGCGGAATACGCGGAGACGGCGCCAGACGACCCGGTCTATCTCGTCTACACCTCCGGTTCGACCGCCGAGCCCAAAGGCGTGCTGCACGGGCATCGAGTCGTGATCGGCCGCGAGCCGATGGCCGACGGTTGGCTCGGGCTTGACGAGGACGACGTCGTCCTGCACGCGGGCAACATCAACTGGACCTACACGCTCGGGGTCGGGGTGCTCGACCCATTCGCGCGCGGCGCCACGGGGGCGCTCTATGCCGGCCCGCGCGACCCGGCGATCTGGCCGCGGCTGATCGAGGCGACCGGCGCCACGATCTTCGCCGCGGTGCCGAGCGTCTACCGGCAGTTGCTGAAGTACGGGGACCCCTCGCCCCAGCGCCTCGGGCGTCTGCGCCACGGCGTCACGGCCGGCGAGGCGCTCCCGCCTGACCTGCTCACCCACTGGCGCGAGGCCAGCGGGACCTGGCTCTACGAGGCCTTGGGGATGAGCGAGATCTCGACCTACATTTCGAGCCGGCCGGGCGAGGCGATCCGGCCGGGTTCGCCGGGCCGGCCGCAGCGGGGACGGCGCGTCGCCGCGCTGGCGGTCGAGGGCGGGACCGACCCCCTGCCGCCAGGCGAGGTCGGCCTCCTCGCTGTCCATCGCAGTGATCCGGGCCTGATGCTCGGCTACTGGAACCGACCGGAGGAGGAGGCGGCCGCTTATCGGGGCGAGTGGTTCCTCGGCGGCGACCTCGCCGAGTTTGACGCCGACGGCTATGTCTGGCACCGCGGCCGCAACAACGACATCATGAACGCCTTCGGCTACCGGGTGTCGCCGCTCGAAGTTGAGAAGGTTTTGGCGACCCACCCCGACGTCGCCGACGTGGCGGTGACGGAGCGCAAGGTGTCAGAGGACGTCTCGGTGATCGCGGCCTTCGTGGTGCCAAAGCCGGAGACAGCGCCGGCGGAGGCGGCACTGCTGGCCCATTGCGCGGCGCATCTCGCCGTCTACAAGCGCCCGCGGAAAATCGTGTTCGTGAACGAGATCGCCCACACGCCGAACGGCAAGGTCAGCCGAAGGCTGCTGCCGCAGATCAGTTAGCGAACTACTATTGTTGATACATTCGCGGTCGCGCCGACCCGATTTTCCCCCAGTTGCCCGGGCCGACCCCGTGCGCTTCGAGCAAGCCTGTCACTGCTGCGCCGCCGCGCCTCCCGCCTTCGCGAACGTCTGCCGAAGCTGGTATTTCAGAATTTTCCCCGTCGCGTTGCGCGGCAGCGCGGACACGATCTCGAGCCGCTTCGGCAGCTTGTAGTGGGCGAGGCTCGCTTCCGCGAAGGCGCGCAGCTCCTCGAGCGTCAGCGACTGTCCCGGCTTCAGCGCAACGACCGCGACGACGCGCTCGCCCCACTGCGAATCGGGCTCGCCGATCACACCGGCCTCGGCGATCGCCGGGTGGCGCATGAGCTGGCTTTCGATCTCAGCCGGATAGACGTTCTCGCCGCCGGTGATGATCATGTCCTTGATGCGGTCGCTGATGGTGAGGAAACCTTCCTCGTCGAAGAAGCCGGCGTCGCCGGTGTGGAATCAGCCGTCCGCGTCGATCGCCTTGGCGGTCGCGTCGGGCAGGCCCCAGTAGCCCTTGGTCACGTTCGGCCCGCGCACCAGAATCTCGCCCTGCGCTCTCGCCGCCGTGAGCTCGCGGCCGTCGGAATCGACGATTCTGACCTCGACGAACATCGGCGTCCGGCCGGACGAGCCGACCTTGGTCAGCGCATATTCCGGCGCAAGAAAGCTCACCATCGGCGAGGTTTCGGTGAGGCCGTAACCCTGCTGCATCATGACCCCGCGCGCCAGATAGGTTTTCAGCACCGGAATCGGGCAGGGGGCGCCGCCGACGATCAGCACGCGGACCGATGAGAGGTTTGTCTCCACGAAGTTCGGATGCTGCGCCATGAACAGGAACATCGCCGGCACGCCGAACATGGTCGTGACCTTGTGCGCCGCGATGTCCGAGAGAACGTGGCCGGGGTCGAAGGTCCGGTGAAGGACGATGAACGCGCCCTTTTGCAGGGCCGCCAGCATGGTCACGTTGAGGCCGCCGATGTGGAAGATCGGCGCGGGGACGATCGTCGCGTCGTCGGCGAGCATGTCGATCGTGTGCATGCTGCTCGCGTTGTTCCACCAGAAGTTGCCGTGGGTCAGCATCGCGCCCTTGGGCCGGCCGGTGGTTCCCGACGTGTACATGATGAGCGCAACGTCGTCCTCGCGCGCCGGAACCTGCGCGGTCGCCGGCGGGGGCCCCTGGATCCAGCGCGCTTCGTCCTCGGCGGCGAGCGTCGCCTTGAGCGACGTCAGCCGCGGAAGCTGCGGCTCGATGACCGCGCGATGGGCCGCATCGACAATGAGGACGCTCGCCGCGCAATCCTCGATCATGAAAGCGAGCTCGGGGCCGGTGAGGCGGAAGTTGAGAGGCACGAAGATCGCCCCGAGCCGCGAAGAAGCGAACATCGCGAACAGGAACATCGGCTGGTTGTGACCGAGGAACGCGACCCGGTCGCCGGGGTTGATGCCGATCGCGGAGAGACGGCCGGCGCAATCCTCGATCGCGCGCTGCATCTCGCCGTAGGTCCACTCGCGGCCCTCGAAATGGAGCGCCCGGCGCTCGGGCGTGCGCAGCGCGCGCTCGCGGAACCAGTTCGCAAGCCCGATGTCCGGCGTCATTTGTTTCTCCCGATCTTTTGTTCTGTCGCGTGAAGATGAACGCCCTGTCGCCGAGACGTCAATTCCGCTCTGTTGATCGCCGTCCTGCGCCGCCGTCGGCTACGCCGTGGCGCCCGCTCCCTTAACCGGAGGCTGCGCGACGCCCTGCTCGGCCGCCGCCGCCATCTGCGCGCTCTTCGCTCGCCTGAAGGCCGGGCGCGCCCTGGCGCGTTCGTAATAGGCCCGCAGCGATCCCGGCGCCTGTTCGAAAAGGCCAATGAACTTGAGCATCATCAACGCATAGCCGACCGAGATGTCGGCGACGGTGAATCGGCCGGCCGCGGCGTAATCCGCGCCGGCCATTAGGCTCTCGAAGCCGGCGAGGCGGCCGAGCGTCCAGCGGGCGTAGTCCTCGACCGCTTGCGGCAGACGTCGCTCCGGCGGTTCGAGCGCGGAGTAGCGCAAGACGAGCGTCTGCGGGAAGGTCAGTGTCGCCTCGCCCATGTGAAGCGCGTTGAGATAGGCGCCGTAGCCCGGCTCGTCCGGCCGCACGCTGAGCGGCGGCCCGGCGTAGCGCTCGGCGAGATACTGGCAGATCGCCGCCGATTCCGTCATGCGCGTCTCGCCGTCGATGAGAAGCGGAATGGTGCCGAGCGGGTTCACCTCAAGATACTCCCGTGCGAAGTAGCGCGGCGGGAACGGCAGCATCTTAAGCTCATAGGGAACGCCGACCTCCTCCAGCGCCCACAGCGCGCGGAACGAACGGGCGTCGACGCAGTGGTAGAGAGTGATCATTCTCGGTTCGATCCTCCGCGAGGCTCAGGCGATTGTCTTCGATTGACCGGTCCTGGAAACGGCGCCGATATCATTTGTGCGAAAGCTGGGCTTCAATCGCCGCCTTGTCTATGACAGACCACACTTGCGCGATCTTTTCTGTCCGAAATTGGTAAAATACATTCTCCGCGAAGGAAACTCTCCTCCCATCGACTGGAAGACCGAGGAAGTTCCCCTTTGGAGCACAGTCGAAAGCGAGCCGGCTCGCGACGAAAGGCGGATCGGAAATCATGAGCTGGATGTTGAAATGTAGGTCAGGAATGTCGTCAAAATCCCGCTCCAGCATCTCTCGATAGCCCGACAGCCCAATACGCTGACCGTTGTAGCGCACATCGTCCTGAACGAACTGGTCCAGCTTCGTCCAATCCTCCGCGTTCAGGCAGGCGATGTAGGCCCGGTAGACCGCGGCGAGGTCGGTTTTCCTCACGGGCATCGCTCCTATCCCTGTCTCGACGACCTCGCGCGCCCTCAATCCGGCTAAAGCCCCATCTGCCGGCTGGCGAGATCCTTCATGATCTCCTCCGTGCCCGCCCCGATCGCGTTGACCTTCACCTCGCGATAGATGCGCTCGACCTTGACGCCGCGCATGAAGCCTGCGCCGCCAAAGATCTGTACGCCCTCGGAGGCGCAGAAGGCGAGCGTGGTCGTGGCCTGGTTCTTCAGCATGCAGATATCGGCGACCGGGTTCTCGCCATTTTCCAGCCGCCACGTCAGCAGCTCGAGCATTGCCTGCGAGGCTTCGATTTTCATCGCCATGTCGACGAGCTTGTGGCGGATGACCTGGTGCTGGATGATCGGCCTGCCGAAGGTCACCCGCTCTTTCGCATAGGCGATGGCCTCCTCGAGGCAGACCCGTGCGGCCGAGATCGCTCCCGCCGCGCCGTGCAGCCGCTCGTCGTTGAAGTTGAGCATGATGGCGCGGAAGCCCTCGCCCTCGGCGCCGATCAAATTCTCCGCCGGCACGCGCACGTTATCGAAATAGAGCGTCGCCGTGTCGGAGCACCACCAGCCCATCTTTTTCAGCGAGGTGCGCTGCAATCCGTCCGGCTGGCCCTCGATCAGGATGAGGCTCACGCCGCTGGCGCCGGGACCGCCGGTGCGCGCCGCGAGCGTGATGAAATCGGCGCGCATCCCTGAGGTGATGAAGGTCTTCGAGCCGTTGACGACGTAGTGGTCGCCGTCCCGGCGCGCGGTCGTGCGGAGGTTGGCGACGTCGGAGCCGCCGGAGGGTTCGGTGATCGCCAGCGCGGAGATTTTCTCGCCGGAAAGAATCTGCGGCAGCACGCGCGCCTTCATCGCCTCCGAGCCGCGGTGCAGGATCGGCGGCGCGCCGATCGTGTGGGAAAACAGCCCCGCCGCCACGCCGCCGCAACCGGCGCGGCCGATCTCCTGCATGGCGATGATGCGCATGAAGCGGTCGCCCTCGGTCCCGCCGTAGGCCTCCGGGAAGCCGAGCCCCATGTAGCCGACCGCGGCGGCCTTATTGTAAAGCTCGCGCGGGAACTCGCCGACCTCGTCCCATTCGTTGGCGTAGGGCTCGATCTCGCGCTTAACGAATTTGCGCAACGACCTCCGGAACGCTTCGTGCTCGGCCGTGTAGAACGGGCTTAAGCGGACAGTGTCGAACGCATGGGCGGTCATGGCCGCGTCTCCTTCGGTTTAAGCTGTGAGTCCGAGCGCCTCGCGCGCCTCTGCAGGCGAGGCGATTTGGCGTCCCGCTTCGCGCGCAGCAGCGATGAGCGCCGCGACGAGTTCGCCGTTCGAGGCGGCGCGGGCGCCGTCGGGCAGATAGATCGTGTCTTCGAGGCCGGTGCGCAGATCGCCGCCGAGTTCCGCGGCGCGGCGGTGCAGCGGCCAGATCTCCTTGCGCCCGATCGCGGTCACGCTCCATCGCGCCCCCGGGACGATGAGCCGAATCAGGATCGGCAACAGGTCGGGATCGGCCGGCATGCCGGATTCGACGCCCATGACGAAGTTATATTTCGGCGCGCGCGGAAAACCGTTGTTGCGCGCGATCGCCGCCGCCGTGCGCACGATGCCGGTGTCGAAGCACTCGAACTCCGGCTCGATCGCGCATTCGCGCATGACGGAAAGAAAGGCCGCGACCTTCTCGACCGGATTGTCGAACAGCATGGGCGGCCAGGCCCAGGTCCCGTCGGCGCGGGTTTTCAGATAGTTCAGCGAGCCGGCGTTGAGCGCGGCGATCTCGGGACGGACCGCGCCGAGGCAGGCGAGCGGACCGGAGATGTCGGGGCCGACCACGCCGGTCGTCTGATTGACGATGATGTCGGGGCAGGCGTCGCGAATGGCCGCGATGACGGCGCAAGCGACCTCGGGCTGCCACGAGGGCAGGTGGCCCTTGCCCGGCTCAAGCTTTCGGAAGTGGACATGGACCACGCTCGCGCCCGCGTCGGCCGCACGTTTGGCTTCGCGCGCCATCTCCTCGGGCGTGACTGGCGCCGGATAGACGGCAGGGTCGGTGAGGACGCCGGTGAGCGCGCAGGTGACCACGGCTTTGTCCATGTCAGGATCCTTCCGGCGCGATCGCGAAAAGGAGCGCGCGCGCGTGCGTCTGCCGGCCGGCGACGGCGTGCGCCTCCGCGATCACGCCGTCGATCGGCGCGAGAATCGCATGATGCATCTTCATCGCTTCGACGGTGGCGAGCGCCTGACCGCGCCGCACGGCGTCGCCGGCCTTCGCCTCCACGGCGACGACGACGCCGCTGACCGGCGAGCGCACGGCGCCGTCGGCCTCGGCGTCCTTCAGCCGCGGCGGCGCGTAGGTTTTGTCGATGAAGCGCCGGCAGCCGCCTTCGACGTCCAGCCAGAGATCGTCGCCGTCGCGCGCATGAACCGCGCGCCTGATGACGCCGTCGATCGCATAGCGAACGTCCCGCTCGCCACGCTCGATCAACCTCAAATCGACGTCCTCGTTGTCGACGGCGACGAAGGTCTCCTCGCCCTGCCGCCGAACCGAGACGCGGCGTTCGCCGCCGTCGAATGCAAGCCTCAGCGGCGCTGCGCGCCAGCCGGCGGTCGGCGCTGGGGGGCCGCCGAGCTCGGCGATGAGCAGCGCCGCAATCGCGATCGCCGAACGGCTTGCTGGAGCGGGGGCGAAAGGCGCATCGCTGACGAAAGCGGTCGTCGCGGCGCCTTCGACGAACTCGCGCCGGCTGAGCGCCTCGATCAGAAAATCGCGGTTGGTGACGACCCCTGCGACAAAGGTCGCTTCGAGCGCATGCAGGAGCCGCAGCCGCGCCTCCTCGCGGGTCTCGCCGGAGACGACGATTTTGGCGAGCATCGAATCGTAGAAGGGCGTCACCGTCGAGCCGGCCTCGACGCCGGCGTCGATCCGCACGCCTTCGCCCGAGCCCGGCCGCCATGCCGCCAGCGTTCCGATCGAAGGCAGGAAATCGGCCGTCGGGTCCTCGGCGTAGAGCCGCGCCTCGATCGCGTGTCCGCGGAGCGCCAAGTCGGACTGGGCGAAGGGCAGCGCGCGACCCTGCGCGACGTGGAACTGCAGCCGCACCAGATCGACGCCCGTCACGCATTCGGTCACCGGATGCTCGACCTGGATGCGGGTGTTCATCTCGAGAAAATAGAAGCGGCCTGAACCGTTGAGCAGGAACTCGACCGTCCCGGCTCCGACGTAGCCGACGGCCGCAGCGGCCTTGACCGCCGCAGCCCCCATCGCCTCACGCAATTCCGGCGTGACCGCGGGCGACGGCGCCTCCTCGATCACCTTCTGATGGCGGCGCTGGATCGAGCAATCGCGCTCCCCGAGATGAACAATATGTCCGGATTCGTCGCCGAAAACCTGCACCTCTACATGACGCGCGCCAAGGAGCGCGCGCTCGATCAAGAGACGCCCGTCGCCGAATGCGTTTTCGGCCTCGGATCGGGCGGCGGCGATGGCCGCCTCCACGGCCTCGGGCTCGCGCACGATGCGCATGCCGCGCCCGCCTCCGCCGGCGGTCGCCTTGACCATCAGTGGGTAGCCGACGCGGGCCGCCTCCTGGACGAAGCGCGCGAGGCTCTGGTCGTCGCCGTGATAGCCGGGCGCGCAAGGGACGCCGACGCGCTCCATCGCCGCCTTGGCCGCGCTCTTGTCGCCCATGGCGCGGATCGCCGCGGGCGGCGGCCCGACGAAGACGAGCCCTACGGTGGCGCAGGCGTCGGCAAAATCGGCGTTCTCGGCCAGAAAGCCGTAACCCGGATGAACCGCCTCCGCGCCGGTCGCCTTGGCCGCGTCAATCAGCGCGCCGATCGAGAGGTAGGACCCAGCCGGCGACGACGGGCCGATGCGGACGGCAGCGTCGGCGAGCCGGACGTGCGGCGCTTTGGCGTCGGCGTCGCTGTAGACCGCAATGGCTCTGAGGCCCTCGGCGCGTGCGGCGCGAAGGATCCGGCAGGCGATCTCGCCGCGATTGGCGATGAGGACGGAGGAAAACCGCGCGCTCATTTGGCTCCCCTCGCCCAGAACGGCGCGCGCTTGCCGACGAAGGCCGCGAGCCCCTCCCGCCCTTCCGGTCCGCGCAAGGCCGCGGCGAAACTTTGCGCCGCGGTCTCGATGTAAACCTCCGGCGGTTCCGCGCGGCAGGCGCGAAAGAGTCGCTTCGTCTCGGCGTTGGCGTCCGGCGCGCAACGCTCGATCGCCTCGATGAGCGCTTCGACTCGCGCCTCGCGCTCCGTTTCGCTCTCGCAAAAGAAGTCGGCGAGGCCGATCGCGGCGGCCTCGCGGCCGTCGAGCCGGGCGCCGGTCAGCGCGAGTCGCCGCGCCACCCGCTCGCCGAGACGGGCGACGAGGTAAAGGGCGATCTGCGCCGGCGGGAGGCCGAGGCTCGTCTCAGTCAACGCGAACCGCGCCTTGGAGGTTGCGACCACGACGTCGGCCGCAGCGGCGAGTCCCATGCCGCCGCCGACGGCTGCGCCGTCGACGACCGCGATGGTGACGAAGGGCAACGCGGCGAAACGGGCGAAGAAACGCCCGCCGGCGGCGTTGAGCGTCTGCAGCGGATCAGTCTCGCCCGGCGTCGGCGGCTTTGCCAACGCGGCCGAAAGCGACTTGAGGTCGGCACCCGCGCTGAAGACGCCGCCGTCGCCCTCGACGACCAGCGCGGCGAGGTTATGCGGCGCAGCGTCGAGAGCGAGCCCGACGTCGGCGACCATTTCGGCCGAGAGGGCGTTCTGGCGGCCGGGGTCCGCCAGGGTGAGGACCATGCTGCGGCCCGTCTGCCGGGTGCGAACGAGCGCCATGTCAGAACCTCGCCACGCCGAACGCGTTCGGCCGCAAGACGCGCGCGTCGCTTTCCGCGCAGGTCTCGAGGCAGAAGGCGAGCGTCGCCCGGCTGTCGCGCGGATCGATCAGCCCGTCGTCCCACAGGCGTGCAGTGGCGAAGAGCGCGGTGGACTGCCTGTCGTAGCCGGCGACGATCTTCGCCCCTTGCGCCATCACCTTGTCGCCGTCGAACGGCAGCCCCCGCGCGGCCGCCGCGTCCTCCGCGACGATCGTCATCACCTTGGCCGCCTGCTCGCCGCCCATCACTGCAAAGCGCGCGTTCGGCCAGGAGAACAAAAAGCGCGGGCCGAAAGAGCGCCCGCACATGCCGTAATGCCCGGCCCCGAACGAGCCGCCGATCTGCAGCGTGAGCTTCGGCACGTTCGCATTGGTGACCGCCTGGATCATCTTCGAGCCGTGCTTGACGATGCCCGAGGTTTCCGCCGCGACGCCGACGAGATAGCCGGTCGTGTTCTGCAGGAACACGATCGGCAGGCCCGCCTGGCAGCAGAGCTGGATGAACTGCCCGGCCTTGCTCGCACCCGCCGAGTCGATCGGGCCGTTGTTGCCGATCAGGCCGACGGGACGGCCCTCGATCGCCGCGTGGCCGCACACCGTTTCGGCGCCGTAGCCCGGCTTGAAGTCGAGAAACTCCGAGCCGTCAACGATCCGCGCGATCACCTCGCGCACGTCGTAAGGCTTTCGGTAGTCGACCGGCACGACGCCGAGCAGCTCCTCCGCATCGTAGAGCGGGGCGCGCGCGGGGGGCCGCGGTGTCGGCCCGCCCCAGCCGAGGTGGGCGAGAACCTCCCGGCCGATGCGCAGGGCGTCGGCATCGTCCTCGGCGAGGTATTCGCCGAGGCCCGTCGTGACGCAGTGCAGCTCGGCCCCGCCGAGCGCCTCGTCCTTGGCGATCTCGCCGGTCGCGGCCTTGAGCAGCGGGGGCCCCGCGAGGAAGACTTTCGAGCGCCCGCGCACCATGACGACGTAATCGGCGAGGCCTGTCTGATAGGCGCCGCCCGCGGTCGAGGAGCCATGCACGATCGAGATGACGGGAATCCCGGCCGCCGACAGGCGCGCCATGTTGGCGAAGGTCGCGCCGCCGCGCACGAACATCTCGGCCTGAAGCAGGAGGTTGGCGCCCGCGCTCTCGACCAGCTGGACGTAGGGCAGTTTTTCGTGGAGCGCGATCTCCTGGGCGCGGATCGCCTTCTCCACGCCCATCGGGTGCGCGGCGCCGCCCTTGATGCCCGAGTCGTTCGCCGCGATCAGGCACCGCACGCCCGAGACGACGCCGATGCCGGCGATGAGCCCGCCGCCATACACGTTGTCGACGCCGTCGTCCTCGTGCATGCCAAGGCCGCAGAGCGTCGAGAGCTCGAGAAAGGGCGAGTCGCGGTCGACGAGCCAGTTGATCCTTTCGCGCGGCGGCAGTTGCCCGCGGGAACGGAACTTGTCGTCGGCGCGCGCCGAAGCGGCGCGAACCTTGCGCTCGAGCGATCGGAATTGGGCGATGAGCTCCAAATAGGCGAGACGATTGGCGCGAAACGCCTCGCTTTCGACGATGACGTTCGACGCGATCGCCGGCATGCCGTTGCTCCCTCCCTGTCGCCTGCGCTTCGCTTCGCGCGCGATCGTTCACATATGATCGTTCATGAGATCATGAGAACAGGGAGGAAGTCAAACGGCTCGAGGCTGGTCCGCCCGTGACGGGCGAATCTTTGTGCGCGACCCGTCGCGCCTTCGGCTTCTTCGTCTTTCTGTTCCCTTTGACCCGACCCTTCGCCATATCGTCCTCGTGGAAGCAATAGAACGGGGCCTTCACCCTGTTGGACATCGCTAAAGTTGATATCGTTGATGGCTTAAGCATCGCGACGCGAAACGACAGCGTCGCCGCACAAGGCCCTGCTGTCGTTCGGCGCGAATACCTCATTGGGGCGGCCGGGTCAGCCGGCGGAACTGGCGCCGATCTACGTGCTTTTCGCCTCGAACGATTTGAGCTATTTTAGCGACCGAATTTACGGCGCGACAGGCGGCCTTGGAGGCCCCCTCATCGCCCTTTTGAGTGGAGGCGGCGTGGTGAAGATTCATCGACGCGAACTCCTGGGAAGCGCCGCGGCTTTCGTTGCCAGCGCGACGGCGACTCGCGCGCAGACGCTTTTGTCGCTGCCGTGGCGGCCGGAGGCCGGCTCGCCTCCGCGACCGGTCAAACCCGGACCGTGGCTCTTCTTCGAGGAGCAGGAGGCGGCGGCGGTAGAGGCGCTGGCCGATCGCCTCATCCCCCCAGATCCCGATACTCCCGGCGGCAAAGACGCCGGATGCGCGGTGTTCATCGATCGGCAGCTTGCCGGTCCCTACGGGCGCAGGGCCGGTCTCTATGTCAGCCCGCCGTTCATCAAGGGAACGCCGTCGCAGGGCCCGCAGGATGAAGACGATCCAGCCGTCCAATACCGCAAGGCGCTGGCGGCGCTCGACCAATATTGCCGGACGAAGAAGGGAGGCGCCTTCGCCTCCCTCAGCGATGCGGACAAAGATGCAGTAATTGGCGACTTGGAGAGCGGCGCGGCGAAACTGGACGGCGTCGACGGGCAGGCGTTCTTCGACATGCTCCTGACAAACGTGCAGGAGGGATTTTTCGCCGACCCGATTTACGGCGGCAATCGAGACATGTGCTCTTGGCGCATGATCGGCTATCCCGGCGCCCGTTACGATTACCGCGACTGGGTCCCGCGTCATAACGAACGCTACCCCCGTCCGCCTGTCAGCATCGCGGGACGAGCGGATTGGAGTCCACGCAAGACCTGAGGGCGGACCATGGCGCGCAAGCTTCCCCGCAAGGACGTAGCGATCATCGGCCTCGGCTGGACGGGCTCGATCCTCGCGCAGGAGTTGACCGACGAAGGCCTCGACGTCGTCGCGATCGAGCGCGGCCCGTGGCGGGACACCGCGACCGACTTTCCGACAACCTACGCCCAGGACGAGCTACGCTATCGTTTTCGCCGCGAATTGTTTCTCCGGCCGGCGCAGACGACCTTCACCTTTCGCAACAAGATGGACCAGCAGGCGCTGCCGATCCGCTCTTGGGGCGCGTTCATGCCGATGAATGGCGTCGGAGGCGGCGGGGTACACTGGAACGCGGAGACATGGCGCTTTCTGCCCTCTGACTTCGTCCTCAAGACGCATCTGACGCAAAGGTACGGGGCAAATTTTCTTCCTGAGGACATGACGATCCAGGACTGGGGCGTAACCTACGACGATCTTGAGAAACATTACGACCAGTTCGAGTATCTCTGCGGCACGTCGGGCCAAGCCGGCAACCTGAACGGGAAGATTATCGAAGGCGGCAATCCGTTCGAGGGGCCGCGCTCGCGGCCCTACCCCAATCCGCCGCAGGCGCAGCCCTTCAGCTACACGCTATTCGCCAAGGCGGCGCGCGAGCTCGGCTACAAGCCGTTTCCACAGCCATCAGGCAATATGTCACAGGCCTATTTGAACCCCCTCGGCGTCCGGCTCGGACCCTGCACCTATTGCGGCTTCTGCGAATGGTTCGGCTGCGGAAACTATTCGAAGTCCAGCCCGCAGACGACCATTCTTCCTGTTCTGCTCAGGAAATCAAACTTTGCCTACCGCACCGATTGCGAAGTGACGCGCATCAACGTTGACCCCTCCGGCAAACGGGCTACGGGCGTCACCTATGTCGATACGAGCGGCGATGAGTTGGAACAGCCGGCAGACCTCGTCATCCTCGCGGCGTTCAGCATCTTCAACGTTCAACTCCTGCTGTTGTCAGGCATTGGCAAGCCTTACGATCCGGTCGCCAATCAAGGGGTGATAGGCCGCAACTTCGCCCATCAGACGATCTCCCAAGCAATCGGATTCTTCGACAAGGATAAATTCAACTTCAATCCATTCATTGCTTCCGGCTCGATCGGCATGTGCATCGACGAATTCAACGGCGACAATTTCGATCACGGTCCGCTCGGTTTCGTCGGCGGCGGATACATGGGGCAGGTGCAGACGAATGGGCGCCCAATTCAAACGACCCCCGTTCCACCCGGTACGCCCCGTTGGGGCGCGGGTTGGAAGAGCGCCGTGCGCGACAATTATTTGAGTACGGTGACGCCGGGAACGGGCGTACACGGGAGCTTCTACTCTTATCGCGACGTCTATCTCGACCTGGACCCGCTCTACCGCGACCATCTCGGCCGACCGCTCGTGCGCATCACAATCGATTTCCACGAGAACGAGATCAAGCAGAACGCGTATCTGACTGATAAATTCGCCGAAATCATCAAGGCGATGGGCGCCACGCAGGTCGTGAAGCAATATCGCAAGGCGCCATACAACGTCACACAGTATCAGACGACGCATCTCTGCGGCGGCGCAATCATGGGGACTGACCCTACAAAAAGCGCCATCAACCGCTATCTGCAAAGCTGGGACGTTCCCAACCTTTTCGTCATGGGCGCCAGCGCCTTTCCGCAAAACGCCGGCTACAATCCAACCGGCACGGTCGCGGCGCTCGCCTACTGGTCGGCTGACGCGATCAGGAATCAATACCTCAAGAACCCGGGACCTCTCGTCCATGTCTGAGGAACTCGCGCGCCGGATCGCGAGAGTCGCGGTCGCCTCGTTGCTCGGGGCCTCAAGCCTGGTCGCAGTCGGCCGTGCACAAACGGATCTGCAGGGCACGAGCTTGGACCCGCAGAACTTCGTTCAGATCGAGCGAGGGCGGTATCTGGCGGTCGCGGGCGACTGTGCGAGCTGTCACACTGTGCCTGGCTCAGGCGAGCCTTTCGCCGGCGGGCGCCCGATCGAGACTCCGTTCGGCATCGTGGTGGCGGCGAACATCACGCCCGATCGCGAGACGGGGATCGGCGCGTGGAGCGACGAGCTTTTTTGCCTCCTCGCCGTTTGGCATGGGTTGAGGCTTCCTAACCCTTGCCGGAGGAGAGGGCTCATCCCACCTGAGATGTTTCTTGGTTCGGCCGAAAAGGGCCGTTTCTTCGTCCCGGCCTGACGAC
>Ga0074045_10001848_pt1 | contig 20101 bp, 19 predicted proteins | sample BogForMeECP23OM2_FD_94442 | JGI IMG/M metagenome (GOLD analysis project Ga0074045, IMG submission 94442) | Bog forest soil microbial communities from Calvert Island, British Columbia, Canada - Bog Forest MetaG ECP23OM2 | ecosystem: Environmental > Terrestrial > Soil > Wetlands ...
ATCCACAACGGCTCGGAAGAAGAGCAACACTCCCTCGATGCGACGTGCCGCAAACTCCACCGATTCCTCAGCGAACCGTAGCGCTGAGCCCGCCAGTTACCCACAGATTTCCCAGACGAGGCCCTATTTTTAAGTCCCGCGATTTGATGGCGTTGCAGCCGCCTACCAAATTCAATTGCTGATTCTGCTGATTTAAGGTTCAACGAGCTATTTCACACAGGATTGCTCATCTCTCGAGTTTACAGAACGCTCTGTTTATACGATGGACCGCAGTTTGGCAAATCGCCGGACGCACGCGGACCGCCTATTTTTTGTGAAAAAAGCGCAATAAAGTCGGGGGTCACCTTGGCCGGTTTTGCCTCAGAGTCGGGGTTTGCTCTTCAATTTGTCGCCTTTCATGCCACTTCCGGTATTCACAGAGTCCGCATATATTTTGATGTCGAGTACGCCTGATGTGGCGTCCGTGGGCGGACAGGTCAGCGTGGTCTCGCACTTGTTGAACTTACCGTCGATGGCCACGGAGGCCTTCACGAAGAACCTAACGTCGCTCTCTTCCGGGGTGATGGTGAAAACCGGACCTTGTGCGCGCGCGGTCCGAGATCTGAATCTCACGAATGATCGGAATCCTGTGTTTTCAGATCCGACGGAGTTTTCGGTAACCACAACCGGCAAATCGAGTCCTCACGACCCCACTTGTGTTGCTCTTTTCAGGCTTTTGGCACCGCGCCGATTTGCTGTAGCAATCCAAGCATGTCCGGCTGGCAGTGCTCTTCGACGAATTGCCCTCCGGACAGACGGTAGAAATTCATGGCCTGTACCTCGATTTTCTTCCCTATTGGTGGAACACCAAAGAAATTGCCTTGCTGCGTGCCCCGCATAGTGAAGCGTGCAGCTACTTTGTCACCTTCGGCAACCATCTCTTCCAGCGCCCATTGGATATCAGGGAAGGCCCCGCGCATCATCCCGATGATGGTGAGGTAGCCAGCCGGACCGCGCAGCGGCTCGGGGCGTCCCGGAACATGAAATATCGCGTCGGGCGAGATGAGTTCCAGAGCGAGCTTCTCACTCGCGGTGTTTATGAACTCCACGAAACGACGCATAACGAGTTTGTTGCTTTCTGCTGTCATAGTGGCAACCCCGTTGGCAATTCTAATTATAACGTTTCTTACTTTTTCGATTGTCCTGTGGCTACCTGCTGAAGTGCATGGTCTCCATCAACATTTTGGACGTTCCGAATACCTGATGAAGCACCATATCGAGTCGGTACTCCTTGGCAACGGAGTTCAGAGCTTCCCACAACTCATTGGCGCTAAACGTCAACTGTCCGGCTGATATTGCTTTAAATGCCTGGTAAATATGATAGTGAATCTCGTTCATGCCTCGAAGCTCTCCAAGCCTGGTGGCTTGCCGCGCAAACGCCGTCAAGTTCGCTCCCGAAGTGGCCAAGAAGAACTGTTTGTCTTGGTCGCTCAACGCTGTGAACCAAGTTTTGATTGAGCTTTCCACCGTCTTGCCCTTCCCAAATTCTCCAGCGCGCCAGCACGCTGTGCAGCCGCTCCAAAGGTTAGTTATTCCTTACTAGTAACCGTGGTCGTTATTGGCCACGTCCCGGTCCGGGCGGCCCGGGAGGAGCAGTACCCCTTGGCCCAACAACCTTTTGTTCCAGGGGTAAGTACCCGTATCTATTCTTGCGATCGAGACTCAATTCTCACGGAATTCTTAGAGCGTTTCCCTCTTTGACCGTAGAGGTCTGTTCCCGCCCTTGATAGCGATAGATGACCGTCAACACCTTGTCGCCGCCTACGGCAGGATCGCCGCCCATGTTGTTGTTATTGACCTGAATGACGAGTGTGCCGTTCTGCACGCGGCCGCGCAGCAGTTGCGTTACGTCGTTGGTCCGATTGTTCAAGCCATAGTACGCGCGAACGATTTGGAGATCACCAACTCCGCCACCGGGATAGCCAGGATTCCCTGGATAACCAGGGTTGCCTGGATAGCCGCCACCGCCGCCGTAGTTGTAGAACTGGCTGGCATCGATATTGGAGCCTTCTTTGTAGCTCAATTGGCGAACTTGCCCCTGCATGTCGCGGGTGGAAATGCGCAGAGTCTTATCCGCACCTACGGCAGGATCGCCGCCCAAGTTGGCGTTGTTCACTTTGACCATGCCGTTTCCGGAGAACAGGGTGCGGACGCGATTCGTGACGTCCGTGCGGCGATTCCCGGCGCCCCAGTCGGCCTGCATCACTTGCAATCCCGACCCGTTGCCACCGCCGGTGCCACCGCCATAGTTATAAAACTGGCTGCCATCAATGGAATCATTTTCGTTGTAGGTGAATTGGCGCGACTGCCCGCGAGAGTTTCGCGCCTGAATTCGCAGGACTTTAACGGAACCCTGGGCAGGATCGCCACCGAGGTTGCTGTTGGTGACCTGCACCATGCCATTGCCGGATAACAACACGCGGACGCGGTTCGTAACATCCATCCAGCGGTTGCCCGAGCCCATTCCGCTTTCATCACCTGCCAACCGGGTCCCGGCATGACGGCAGCTTGGTTCTGTGCGACGGCGGATGTAGAGAACAAAAAGACAGCGGCAAGAACCCAGAAACTACTCAGGTAAATACTGCGTTTGTTCATCGACCTCTCCTTTGGGCACGCAGCACGTCAAGTGGCGAGCCACAAAACGTCCCCTTCATGGGATTTACACCCATCGAGGACGAATAGCACCGACCTCAGTAACCCCGGGGGCCCGGTAACGTAACGGTAGCGAACGCCCATCTCTTCCGCATCGATGGCGAGCTCAAACCGTCTCAGGCCTGCCGTTGCCGTTCAGCGACCTTTGCCAGGGCAATCGTCAATGCGGCCCCGCCCAGCGTCTTCACGAGTGTCGTGTGCTGGGCATAGAAGTTGCTAACGGACTCGACCACCGAAGGATTTAAGTTTTGCGCATGGGTTGCGAGCTGCTGAACAGCCTCGGGTGAGAGCTTCTGGGCCTGATCAGGCGTCAATTGCCGCGTGCCAGCGCCAACCAGCCCGGCAAGTCCCGCGCCTGACAGAACCTGAGTGAGAGTACCGGGGCTGACGGAAGACAATAAATGATTAATCACGCCCGCCTTCTGATCGCCCGTTGAGTTGTTAAACAACGTTGAGAGCATTTGCCCAAAAGCTGGGGTCTTGTCTGAATTGAACGCGGCCGTAAGGCCCTCCGCAATAATGCTGGTTGCGGCTTGCGCCACCTCATCGAAGTGCGCGTGAACGTCCGGGGCGGGCTGTGCCGCTGCTCCGTCAGAGGTGTGCTGCTTAGGTAGATTCCCTACCTCTGTCCATGTCATATCTTGCCTCCTCAATCTTCATGGAATGGTTCGCCGTGAGACGGTCCGCCAAACGAACGTGAGCGCGAAAACTACGGAATTAATAGATTCATTCCTGCTTCGATCTTGTCTGCGTCAGTGAGTTTGTCTTTGTTGGCATCGAAAATTTTCATGTACATATTTGCGTCACCATATAATTGCTTGCTGATTTTCGAGAGGCTGTCGCCCGGCTTTACGGTGTAGGTTCGCGCAGCCAGTGTCGAAGTCGCGCCCACTGCCGCTGCCGGTGCTTGGATGTCCGCGATAAGGTCGAAGAAGTTGGGATCGACTAGCTTGATCTGGTTCCACACGCGGTTCTTTAAATCCGCAGAAGGCGCGAAGGCCCGAATCAAAAGGTTGTCACCCACCATATTCAGGTTTTGGAGTTGAACGCCATGTGACTGAATGAAATTTAGAACGGACTGATATTTCGTTTTCAGCTCCTCAAATCGATCTGACATTGGAATCTCCTTCTTGACCGAAATACAAATGATCTCCAGCATAGTTGAGTAAGTCGTTATTCATTCTTCGCCGGACGGTAGCCTGCCTTCACCGCGTCGGCTTCGGACATATACTTGCCGTTTTTCGTCTTGCCGTAATACCTCGTACCCTCTTTGTGGTAAACGCCAGAATCAGTGTTCACCCAAACCATACCGTTCCCAGGCGAGCCTTGAACCTGCGGTGAGCTCTTCGCTGACGCGGCTGGGGCCGTTGGAGATGGCGGAGGTGCGGGAGGTAAGGCAACCGAAGAAGGCGGAGGTTTCGATGCCGATGAAGTTGGCCGTGACGATGTGCTGGCCGCCGGTGCGCTGCCAATTGTTACGAGCGGAGTGATCTTGCTGATTGTCGCGGCAGAAACACCAGCTTTCGACAAGTCGCCGACTGAAGAATAGGGACGACCGGAGATGATCTTTTTTGCCGTTGCGTCTCCGACACCCGGCAAGTCCTTCAGCTCGGCTGCGCTCGCAGTGTTTAGATCTATCTTTGTTCCGGCTTCGTTCGAGGCCGTTGGTTTTGCCGGGGTGGCAGATTTGCTGGCGGCTGACTTCGCAGGTGCTGGGGCAGCACTGCCAAACTTAACCAAAGGAGCGATTTTGTTGATCGTCGCGGCAGAAACGCCAGCCTTTGACAGGTCGCTCGTTGAGGAATAGGGTCGCCCAGAGATAATCTTCTTAGCAGTAGCTGCCCCGACTCCAGGCAAACTTTCTAACTCCTCTTCGCTCGCACTATTCAGATCCACTTTCGCGTTTTTGCTGCTTGCTTGCTTACCTGCTCCAGAGCTAGCCGGCGCTTGCATTCCAAGCGTGAACGCGGCGATCGTCAAAAATACACCGACTAACTTGTAAGTCTTCTTCATGGTCCCTCCTGAATAGCTGCAACAGTCACCAGCAATGCCCTCGCCGTCACTCTTCTCCCAGATCGCCACCCTCAGGCTTTCGCAAACTTATTTTTCAGAATGCCGATGATGATGGGCAAGAGAGCCCCGACAACGCCGGAAGCCCCGATGTTGCCAAGCTGGCCAAGAGATTGAACCCCACCAAGTGCTCCGAGTAATTGACTGCCACCGACCCCGCCGATTAGCCCGAGGACGGTATTCACGATTGGGCCGAGGCTTTGGTCCTTTATCAGGGCGCCGCCGATATTGCCGCCGACCGCGCCTGAAATTAGAGTCAAAAGCCAACTAATCAATGGGCTGCTCATAGAAAATTCCTCCTCATTCAAATTTGCTATAGATAGGGCCTAATTTGTCCTTACGACGGAAAAAACCATGCGAACTGCGGCTAGTTAGTGCACCGTAAATTCGATCCGACGATTGCGGAACTTACCCTCTTCGGTGTCGTTGGAACCCACGGGCCGGGTGTCGCCGTAGCCCTTGGCTATGAGGACATTGGGATTAACGCCCTGCTGTACCAAGTAGTTTCGCACCGCTTCGGCGCGTTGCTGGGAGAGATCCAAGTTGGACGCCGCATCGCCGGAATTATCCGTGTATCCGCCGATTTCTAGCACCGTGTTGGCCGGAGCCGCTTTTATAGCAATAGCGACCTTGCTGAGGAAGCCATACTGGTCAGCAGGAATCTGAGCGCTGCCTGTAGCGAAGTTAATCACGTTTAGGTTCAGGGCTGAGACCAGGTCTTGGGCCGTGAAGCCCGGTTTGAGCGCACCCAGCGCAGCGGTCGCCTTTTGCCCAGCCAGGCGAACCTGTTCCTCGACGTTGAAGGCGGTGTTTTGCACCGACGCGCGAGAATTCCAGAACCAGTAACCCAGCACCACGATCGCGAGAGCTGCGAGAAGCGGCCAGAGCCAAGCAGGAACGCCTGCTTTCTTGACGGCACGTTCTGCAGCGTAGGCCGCCTGTCGCGTTCCGGCAGCCACGGTGCTAGTAGCACTGCTGGCGTAGGACAGCATGTCAGAAGAAAGATGCGTCGGAATCACGCCGCCCGGAGTGAGCCGTTGAATAATATTCGGCAGCATGAAAGCCAAGGCAGAAGACACGGTCGAAAAAGAAAGTCCTGCTTTGGAAGCGATTTTGTCGATTGGGCCGTGCCCGATGGCGGCTTCCAATGTGTTGCTGGAAATTGGACGGGGACTGGAGCCACCGAGCCAGGAAGATACGAAATCACCAAGCCCGCCTTTGCGAAGACGATCTAGAAAGGCACCGAGGCCTCCAGGTGTTTCCGTGATCATGGACAGCAGGCCGGATAAAATTGAAGATGTTTTAACGGTGTTGAGGCCAAATTGAGTTCCAGCTTCTGCCAATACTGCGTCGAAAGTACCCATAGTCTTGCTCCTTTAGTGTGTGGTCAAAAATTGACTGAATCGCGAAACGCTAGAGCGGGCTGCCAAATAGAGTGGGGAGTGATCCGCCCAAGTCACTCCCCGCCCTTCTCCCGGGCCCAAATAGAAGCCCGCGAGGCTTGCTACACAGTCGGCTGCTACTCTCAGCAGCGTGTCGCGAACACTAGATTGCTTTTGATTGAGCGTCAATTGGACCTTGTGCCTAGCGAAGGGCCCCTAATCCATGACCAGAGGAAGTTCCACGCGGAAGTTGGCCCCGGATACCGAACTGTTCCTGAGAGAGATCTGGCCGCCCATAGATTTGATGATCGAATAGCAGATCGATAAACCCATCCCTAGGCCGTCCTTCTTCGTGGTGATGAAGGGTTCAAACAATCTGGCTTTGATCTCTTGCGCGACTCCGGGTCCATTGTCTTCCACAGAAAATGCCGCCGTTTTTTTGCGCGAATCCAATTCCGTTTTGACGGTCAGAAAACGCTGCTCAGCAGGGATCTCCAGCATGGCGTCCATGCCGTTCTTCATCAGGTTGAGCAAAACCTGTTGCAGCGGTACCCAGTCGCCCAGAACTAGAAGCTCACCGGGCACGAGCTCAAGCTGAACGCGGACTCCGCTCTGTATAGCTTCGTTCTTAAGGATCTGAGATAGACTTCGCACGATTGCATTCAGGTCAACCGCTTGACTCGTGATGGACTCCTTTTTCAACATGCTGCGCATCTCTTGAATGATAGAGCGGGCTCGTTTGTCGTCGCGGGTGATGTCTTCCAGAGCTTCCCGAACTTCCTTCATATCGGGGTTTGATCGATCGGCAAATCGCTGCGCCGCCTGTGCGTTGCTGAGAATGGCCGCAAGCGGCTGGGAAAGCTCGTGAGCCAGTGAACCCGCCAACTGCCCCAATGCGGCGACTCGATTCAGGTGATAAATCTCATCACGGAACTTGTTCTGCTCCAATTCCGCGAGTTTTCTTTGAGTTGTATCGAGATGGACTACCAGGCTGCCACCTTTAGGTCCCTGTAGCTGAGTGGCACGAATTTCAATCCACTTCTGTTCATCAGGCAACGGAAGCTCCACCGTAGCCGTCGCTCGTTTTCCGACGGTAACTTCCTGAATCGGCAGAGCCTGGTTTGAATCAGCTGTTGCTCCCACCAACTCTCGCAAATAAGCGTCGTACCTGAGTCGCGAGTGCCCTTGGACCATTTGCAAATGCATTCCATCTGTCGTCTGATCGTTTTTGTGATTTGCTCGAAGAATGTTCCCACTTTTGGTCACGAGCAACGCAAGCCCGGGGATCGATTCGAGCATCGCCGAGGTCAGTTGTTCTTCTTTTCTTCTGCGCTGACGCTCGAGCAAAAGAAATACAATCAGGGAAAGTAAGAACGCAAGGACTGAAAGGAAGGACAGAATGTAGCGGCGGTACTGCTCCCACACACTTACTTCTCGATATAGAATCGTGGCATTCGGTGGCAGAGTGCGTTCGGAGATGCCCCAACGCTTCAATTGACGCCAATCCACAATGAAGGATGATTTCGCTTCCTTGGTGGGCAAACTGTCCGCATCAGCGCCGTTGAGTATGCGCGCCAATGGCTCGCCGCAAGCGAAAAACACATCGTGAAGGCTCTCCACCACACCGCCAACAATCCCTTTCCCCATGGCCAGGTCGGAGAAAGAGTTAAACAGGGGAGCGTTTGCGGTGGTCGAGAGCTCCTCGACTAGTGGTGGGATAGTAATTTTCCTGCCGTTCACATCAAAGTAGAAAGAGCCAATATAGGCTATTGTTCGATCGGGCAAAGAACTTGCGCGTGCTTTGGTCTCCTCCAAAGATAGCCCCGTAAGGTCAATGATTTCCAGGTCGGGATTTAGCTCTCGGATAGACTTTACAGTTCCCTTATTCCATTGCTGGTCGAATTCCGCGGCGCCCCCAATAAGGGCTATCCGTCGGGTGCCGGGAAGCAGTTGAAGAGCGGATCGAATTGTTTCTTTGGCAGTGAGAGCGGTTACAAGCCGCGTCGTGTGGGGAGCGGGCTGAGGGTTGTCGCGATACTCCTCGGCACCCATCACTAGGAGGATAGGAACTCCAGGCCAAAGTCGATCTCGCAAGGATTTCGCAAAACGAAATGAGTCTAATTCGATCGCTACGATGGCGTCGAATTTTTGTTGACCATATTTGTAGACCATCCAATCGGCGAGCTTCACGGGAAAGTCTGCTGGTTCGGGTGGAGCTGAACCCAAAAATTCCACAGTGATTTGTGCATTCCCCCGAAAGGAGGTTCGCAAGCCGTCTTCCAGTCCTTGCAATATGTAGTTGGTACCCGGGCGGGACGCTTCGTAGAAGACCAACACAAGGATGCGCTTGAGGGGAGCCGTTTCCGCGCAGAAACTCAAAGGCGAACTCGGTCCTTGTGCCAGCACGAACACAAGCAGTGTCCGGAAGATACGGCGGCGGGCTGTCATAGAGACCTCGCACACTGGGTTGACTCCAGATTATAAAATCGTCTGGACAATTGGAATTGCCCGGATGTCTGGTTCGGCGGAAACAAACCTCTCTAACACGCTCGAAAGGCATGTTATTTGATCGAATAGCCCTTTCGAGCATCTGCCCATTCGATGAGAAATGCCATAGGTACAAAGTCCAATTGCGCCAGCAACAGGGGCGCGATAGTCTCGTATCGAGCGACAGGGAAGACGTTTGCCCCCAACCACTTAGGAAACACGACAAGACATGATGACTGGGACCAGCAGAAGCAATCTTATTGCACTCGTGGACGATGAACCATCGGTCCGTTCGGCCGTCAGCAGGCTGCTCCGTTCTTATAATTTCGAGTGCCAAGCCTATGCGTCCGCCGAAAGCGCCCTGGCGGACCCCGAGATCTTCCGGGCGAAGTGTCACATTCTGGATATCCAGTTGCAAGGTATGGATGGATTTGAGTTGCGCGATCAGATTAGAGTTGCAGGATGGAACATTCCATGTCTGTTCATTACCGCGCACTTTGAAGAAGGCTCACAGGAATGGAATCGCCGCATGGGGGATACGCCCTATCTGCTTAAGCCATTCGATGAGGCCCAGTTGATCATGACCATTAAGAGGCTGATGGGTGAATCTAGCGACTAGCTCGAAGCTGTAGTACCATTTGGCATCCTTCACCGCGCCCATGAAGGATTGCAAATTAGTGTATGGACGCCACATCTGCACCACTCAAAGTCGTTCATATCGTCGACGATGATGCCAATCTTCGACGAGCCATCGCTCGATTGCTTCGGTCTCATGGGTGCGATGCCCACACATACGCTTCCGCCTCGGACTTTCTCCATACCGAGGTTCCTAATGCCCCTGCCTGCCTGGTCCTCGATTTAAAGATGCCCGATTTAACAGGGTTGGAAGTACAGGAACTGTTGGCCAACCGCAAAGATAGCCTCCCGATTGTCTTCATCAGTGGCCACGGCGATATCCCTGCCAGCGTACAGGCGATGAAGGCAGGTGCGATCGATTTTCTGACCAAACCGTTCGACGATGAACAGCTCATCACCGCCATAGATACCGCGATCGAAAGAGCTCGGGAGTCACAAGAGCGAGAAAATTCTTTTGCCAAAGATCGCGATGCGTTTGAGCGTTTGTCGCAGCGCGAGCGCCAGGTCTGCGTCTGTGTCGCGGAAGGGATGCTCAACAAACAGATTGCTGCAAAGTTTGGAACGAAGGAAAAAACCATTAAGGTTCAGCGAGGTAACCTCATAAAAAAACTTGGCACCCACTCTGCTGCGGACATTGTCCGGCTCGTAGAACGTATTCGATCTGCCGGATATTTCGCTGAGCAAGCTGCTAAAGGCAAACCGTTTGTTGATTTTGTTTGACGCGAGTGAGCGCAACGCTTTAGTTTTTCATCCGTCAAGCGTGTACAAGTATTAGTGAAGCCACGCACTGCTGTGTGTCTCGATTCCAAACCCGCTGTAGGTCCATAGCTGTTGCTTGGTACGAAACCGATGCGGTGTCTGGAGGATGGCAATGATGCGCCGCCCGGATCGGGCCGATGAACGGGATCTCGCGTAACAACTTCAACGCGTCGTGCTTCCTAGCCTCCGCCAACAGTTCTTGCCGCACTTGCTGCCCAAAGATCGCGAGGCGTCGAACTGCTGGTAGCAGAACTCCACCCGGCGGCGCACGCAGGCTTCTGCGATCTTGCCGAGCCACTCCGAACGATACCGCGGCGCATAGCCCTGCTTCCCCGTGCAGAGAATTCTCCAGCTTCGGTAGATCGCCTGATCGCCTTCAGCCGACTCATCACTCCTCCGAGATCCTTGGTGATGGTCAGATAACTGCGCGCCAGCTCCTTCAGGGTTCTTACGTCCTTCTAAAAACTGGAGAATGGTGCTGGCCTTGGTTTCGATAACACATTCCATCACCAGCTTGCCAGAGGAATTTCAAGACCTTCCCGTATAGTTCCGATCGGGAGGACAGTTCCGATCGGGAGGACTTGACGTTTTGTGGCAGCCCTACTAGGTTGATGGAGTTCTCGCCTAATACGATCAATGCAAGTGGGCGAGTTGAAGCGAGTGCATTCTTTTGATCATGATGAGTATCGAGGCGCAATTCGAGTTCAGCGAAGAAAGTGTCGACCTGCGAACGACGATCGAACCGTGGGAACACCGGCGCGCAAAAGGGAAAGCTCTGCGCTGCGAAATACCACGGCAGATTCACGCCGAATGGAGTCCACCGAAGAATCGACCCAACCCCCTCGACCTTATCAATGCGAGCAATGTCGGGCGGCAGAAGGAGTTCATTCCGCTGCGCATGGGACGCCTGGCAGCCTCTCCGTTGGCCTTCTTGCGCGGGGCCTGCGGCGTGATGGCATGGGATCTAGCCAGAACAGCGGTGACCCGGTATTCATGCAGTAATTGATGGCGATGCGCACCTAAACAACTTCGGGCTGTTCGGCACGCCTCAACGTGATGTGATTTTTGATTTGAATGATTTCGACGAGGTGACCGTGGGTCCTTGGGAATGGGATCTTAAGCGCCTGACGGCCAGTGTAAATGTAGCGGGACGCGAAAAGGGTCTTAACCCTCAGGAGCGGCGCTCCACCGTGATGAGCTGTGTGACTGGTTATCGAATGAATGCCAGCCGTTTGCAACGCATGGGAGTCCTCGAAATTTCCTATCTGCATGCTTATCCTGGTCGTTCGAACTCTTTGCCAAAGATAGACCGACGTTCAGAGGTTGTAGTGATAAGGGCACTCACTAAAGCGCTTCGGCAGACGAATACTACTGTGCTAACGAAGTCTTGTAGGAGGGGTTCGAACGGACTCTGGCGTTTCAGCGAAAACCCGCCCGTGCTGATGCGGGTGAGTCGGTCTACTCGCGAGAAAATTATCGACGGACTAAAAAGTTATGCCCAGTCCCTATCGCCCGAACGTCGTTATATGCTTGGCCAGCACCATGTAGTGGATGTGGCACACCGCATCGTCGGCGTTGGCAGTGTTGGAACCCGCGCATACCTCGTTCTACTCTTTGGCAACGGCGAGGAGGATCCGCTGTTCTTGCAGGTGAAAGAAGCAGTTGTTCCATCGCATGCAGCCTATCTACCTCCGGATATGGTCAGGTATTCCCATCAGGGCCGCAGGGTTGTTTTGGGCCAGCGAGCCTTACAAGCTTCAGGCGATGTGATGCTGGGTTGGACCACGGTGGACGGGCGTCCGTTTTATGTTCGGCAGATGAAGGATTTAAAGGGATCGATTCCAGTCGAGCGGCTCACTGTAAGATCGTTCAAGCTCTATGCGTGGACCTGTGGTGCAATCTTGGCGCGAGAACATGCGCGTACCGGCGATGCGGCGCTTATCGCCGGATATTGTGGCAATTCTAAAGTGCTTGACGAAGCTCTCGCTGATTGGGCGGAAGCCTATGGCGACCAAACGGAAAATGATCACGCGATGTTGATAAAAGCTATTAGGAGTGGCGCAGTCAAAGCCACTATGGGAGTCTGATCTGAATTCGCAGAGAATTTTCCTATTGTCCATTCAGCGCTGAGAAACATGGCGGGTGCGCTGGGTTGGCTAATTGAGTCGGGGCGCTCACTCCTCGTCCGACGTTCGCTGCGTCATATAGTTTAATTCCTGTCCTGCCACAATGAGCCTCGGTTTTCTCCTTATCGAATTGACTCGCGGAGCTGCAGGAGAGCTTTATCGGCTGCATCCGTTTTGATCAGACCATAGCGAGGGTTATCGAAGTCGAATATGGCACAGATGGTGATCGAGATGATCACGGCAAAAAGGAGGATATGGAGCCAACTCCGGCTCTTGCGCTTGGACATGGAGTACCCCGCGAGCAGACCTGTGAGGAGCGCGACGCAAATCAGCAGGTAAAACATGAGCGCGGGGAGGTGGATCTGCAGAGCGATGGCACGCGAGGTGGTGACGTCGATCATCTCGTTGAGGGCCGGTAACAGAAGCCTGACCGAGTTTTGAGTCTGGTCTGCACGGCTGGCGGTTAACGCCTGAAACCAGATTTGCTGCTGAAGTTCTGATGCGCGCGCAAATTCCTGTCCGGCGACTTCTCGGTGAGCAAACTTCTCATAGGCTCGGACTCGGGCATCGAGATAGTCCCGGAATAAATGGCGTATTCCCGGCTGGTCGCCTGTGGGAAGCAGGTCCAACCGAAGATAGGCCGTGCCGATGGCGTTAGCCTCCCGGACAATTAATTGGTGCCGGGATTCAAGGCGGGATGTTGCACCCGCGAAGCTGAAGCCTAGGAGGAGACCAAGGAGCGCGAAAAGTGCTGCCTCGATGGTGCCCGTGCCTTCGTAAGCCAATTCATGATTTTTCCTTGAGCTGTTGCATCCAATACGGTACCCAAGCTCGAGGCAAACCAATATGCCAACGAATAGGCCAAGTAAAAGTCCGAATACAGCCGACCCGTACGAGCTCATGAACGCAATTGTCCTCGTTTCAGCGGTGCGATGGGCAGGAGTATACCTCAAACCTTGAACATTCCCGTGGAGTGGGCGATCATTCCCGAACTCCGGGTTGGACCCATGCGGACTGAGACGTAAAACTGGCCGAATACTCGGATCTTGCGGACCATGCGGACGGAATTATTGGACTTGATCTGTTGTGCCAAAGTAAGAAGTTCACCATCGATTGCGATACAAGAACAGTTTCTCTCCAGTTGGCAGAAGTGGGAACTACTGGACGTTCTTCCTCCCCATGCTTTGTCATTCCTCTCGTAGTTCAAGGGATTCAAGTCAATCTCGCAGTCGATACCGGGTTGCAGGGCACCGTTCTGTATAAGAATTACCTTCGCAAGCGGTTACCGAAAATGCGCATTGAAGGAGAATCTACAAATGTTGCGATGGGGCGTTTTACGAGGCACACAGGTAAGACTGCCCGGCGTACGAATCGTTAATGCGGAAGTGGTATCCACTGCCATATTGATGGACGGTCCTGATGATGACGCTCTGCCCGGGGTGGACGGGTACCTAGGGCCTGCAACCTTGCAGGCAAAGCGCACTGAGTTCGATTTCGATGCCAAGGTGTCGCGTTGGCATTGATCTGTATCCAGCCTTGAGAAAGATCTGTCAAATGCAGCTGCTGGTGTTGCGAATCGGGTGCCACGCACATCCTCTTGGCCCGCTCAGTGGCTGGTCGGGCCGAAACGGCTCCGATATATTTCTGGCAGATCGTCAAGGACATTCGTTGGCTGGAGACGGTGAGCGGTAGCGCCGGCGAGCCGCCCCAATTGTTGAAGAACGGCACGTTCGACGACAGGCCGACAGGCGCGAGATTTACCCAGATGACGGCACCAGATGGGTACAGTCCGGATTGTCGCCCAGCCCACAGCGTAGGTCGATAGTACTATTGCCCAAGTCGTGTCGGCATGAGAGCCTTTTCCGGTAGCGCAAACCACGGCTCGGCATCAGCCGAGAAACGGGTCTCTGTTCTGGAGGCCCGTATGTCACAAACCAAATTCGACGCATTCTGCACTGGCGGCAGTTCTCCGCCTAGTTCTGCTTGTGATACTGTCTCGACTGCAACGCCGTCAATCTCGGGCACGAAAAGAGGTCCAGTGCCTAAGAGACGGTTTCAGAAAGGAACGTTTGTAAAGCGAGGCGACAATTGGGTCGGAATGTGGCGTGTCGATACGCTGCAACCTGACGGCACAATGAAACGGGAGCAACGAAGCCAGACGTTCATCGGACTATCCGAGCGAGCGGCCCGTGCAGCGTTTCAACCAATCCTTGATGCCGTCAACGCCGCAAACCAAGCGACCCCACCAGTGCCCAAAACTTCCGACACTGTAGCAAAGGCTGTCGTGGAGTGGAGGGAGCATGCTGCGGTATCGCTCAAACCCAGCACTCGCCGTTCGGTGGAATCTCATTTGAGGCGGCACATTTTGCCACTGTTGGGTGATTGCCCACTGACGGAGTTGACGGTCAAGAAAATGCAAACCTTCGTGACGACTCTCGGTTCGGGAGAGCGAACAGCAAAGACGATTGAAAACATCTTGCTCACACTCTCCTCAATCATTAGTTCAGCCCGGAAGTGGGGCTACAGAGTCCCGGAGGTGTCGTTGTCTGACTTGTCGTTGCCTCGAAAAGTCAAAGCAAAACCACGGTGCTACTCGGAAGACGACATGATACGGATTATTTCGTCCGCCGATGAGCCCCTTGGGACAATCTGCTTCGTGTTGTGTTCTACGGGAATGCGAATAGGAGAAGTACTTGCACTTAGACTTGAGGACTTGGACTTTAAGCGGCAGTTGATTCACGTCCGGTCATCGGTCTACGCAGGAACTCTGGGAACGCCGAAGAGCGAAGCGAGCACGGCATCTTTGCCGATGCCGCCCGTCCTGGCAACCCGGCTTAAGACCTTTTTGAAATCGAAATATTATCGCCAAAACGGTCTCGGCCTCCTATTTGCAAATCGACGGGCACGCCCATTCTCGGCGAATAAACTGCGGGAAAAGAAACTGCGCCCGTTGCTCACTTCGCTGGGGATTCCGCTCGCAGGCTTTCATGCGTTTCGGCACGGCGTCGCTACTACCCTGATTGACCGGGGTGCGAGCATCACCACCGTAGGAGCACAACTACGCCACAGTGACCCTAGAATTACGCTTGGGCTGTATGCGCACGTCGTTCCTCAATCACAGCGAGATGCCGTTGAAGGGCTTGCGAGCGCACTCAGTTCGGGCCAATTGCTGACTCAGCATTGATTTGCTGATTTAGCATCAGGAAAGTCTTTTGTTTGTGGAGGTTTGGTAGGGAGGGTGGGGATCGAACCCGCGACCCTTGACTCTTCCTGTTCCATCCGAGTGAAACGAGATTCGGTCCAATTGATTGGATGGACTTCAGTCCAACTACAGTCCAGAACGGATCATTTTTTGGGCTGGATTCAGCCAACTTAGCAAGGTAAGGCCATTTGAATCATCAGGAGTTATGGAGCGGGCGATGGGAATCGAATCCTGAACCTTGGGAAGCTTGAACATCCCGATTCCCTTCTCTTCCGAACGTCATGCGGCCACCTCGTTGAGCTTTAGTGCGCATGCCGTTCGCCCGAATCGAACTGCCGCCTGAGGGCTGTTTCCGCCCACCGGCGGACGATGCCGAGGAGACAGTATGCGTGGCCACGCCAACCATTTACCGCCGTAGGCCGCGTAGGCCAACTAACGACCACGTTGCGAAAGCTAAGTGATTGCTGCACCGCGTCTTAGCTTAAAATTTCCCTCGTTCGCAATGAGGAGGCCGGGGGTTCGAATCCCCTCTCGTCCACCATTTCTCAAAAGGTCACCCATGTCTTAGACCCCTCAAACGACGCAACTCTTGCTGATCCAACACCGGATTGTTTCGTGACACAGACTCCCTGCACTTGGAAGTACTCGTCGATTGTGCGACACAGAGACTCCCAATCTTCCAAGTCCAAGGCGATTGTCGGTACGGTCGCCAGTTCATCGACGAGATCTGCGATCAGCGTGCCACAAGAACGCGGACGGAATTCTCGGTAATCACACGATTCTTGGCACGTCATCCTATTATTTGGCGAAGTAGGAATGGCCATCGCCAGCTGGCGCCGCCATCCGAATCCAGATGATGGCGTAGCCAAGGTTGCTACAAAACTTCAAACATCATTCGTTAGTTTCTACAGATCAGCATGAGAGGCCCGCTATCGCGGGCCTCCGATTTGTCTGTCTATTCGCTCGGCACAATTGCCGCGAGAATTTCAGTGCTCGTGCGCTGGATGCATTCAAGCGAGGAAACGAGAGTTTCCTTGTCTCCTGAGTAGAGCTGGATGTAATCGGCGGAGTTCTGGGCCTTCAATCCGATCGCTTCGCAGATCACGAAAGCAACAGCCTCGGCCTCAGTCTCGCGGACACGCTTGGTCGTTTCGCCGCGTCGCTCCGTGAAGTGAAGGAGGCTATGCGCCACCTCGTGAGCCAGACTATTGAATTCCTCGGCGGCGGATTGTCCCGGCAAGAGCGTGATTTTCTCGGCTGTGCACTGGCCTTGCGCCGGATAAATGGAATCCGAGTATTCGAGTTGGACGTCGCGTTCTGTGACGAACTGCCTTAGCCTTTCGGTGTAGCCAGGAGGATCGCCTTCCGCGGAAGCGAGTTCTGCGAGCGGTTTTCCATCTGTGTCGGCCTGGTCTTATATAGAGATTTGCCCTATTGCTTCAACTTTTGTTGTTTTTGATCCTTGAATGAGACGCCCCTCGGGGCGTCTTATTCGGGGGGCGACAATGGGGAGGATTGCACAACAAAAGGCAGCTTCAATCGCCGGTCAAAGATCGCCCACGGAGAATTACCGCGAATGGAAAGGGCCCAATCAAAGCCCCGGAGTTGACTGATCAGAATGGAGAATCTGAATGAACATGCAAGGCAAGATCGATCTGTATGCAAAGATACGACGCGAATATCGGCAGGGAGTGGGAACCATCGGAGGAGTTGCGCAGATGTTTAAGGTCCACCGGCGGTTGGTGCGAGATGCGCTTGTCAACCCTCTTCCACCGAAACGGAAAGTACCTCTGAGGCAGCATACCAAGCTGGCGCCCGCAATCCCTTTCATTGACGTCCTCTTGTTGGCGGATCGTGATGTTCGATACCCTCAGAGACATTCTGCACCGAGCATCCATCATCAAATCCAGGGTGAATTGGCGGGACTGAGGGTGGCAGGTTCGACTGTACGTGGGTATGTCAGGAAGAGAAAGATTGAGCTCGGGCTAACCTCGCAGCGCATGCAACTGGCTGCTGAGCGAACCGAAGTGTTTGAGTGGATGCGAGCAGTGCAACAAGGAGTTATTTCTCATTCTGATCTGAAAGAGGAGCTTCGTCATGTCCTTGAATTTGACAAATTATGGAAAGGCACACGGGACGGCCCGCTTGCCCAGCGCAAGAAGGCGATGGCCGTTCTCTCCCATGAGAAAGGGGTCCGCTGGCCTTTGGTTTGTTCGTTCCTCCATCTTTCTAAAAGGTCAGTACGCCGGTATTGGAAGCGATATCAGAAGGGATCCACGGCGGCGCTCTTCGCTAAGAGAGTGTGTACGCGGAAGAAGTCGCAAGATGATCGAATCAGACAAGCGGTCTTCGCACTGCTACATTCGCCGCCCTCAACATACAAGATCAATCGAACAACCTGGAAAATGACTGATATGCAGGAGATTTTGCGAACGCAGGGGCATTCGCTGTCACGCCATTTGATTCGTACCTTCATCGAAAACGCAGGTTACAAGTGGCGGAAGGCACGGGTGGTGCTTACCAGCAAAGACCCAAATTATCAGACCAAGGTCGACGGCATCGTTGAGATTCTCACGAAGCTGAAAGATGACGAAGCCTTCTTTTCGATCGACGAATTCGGCCCGGTCGCAGTGAAGAAAAGAGGAGGGCGGAAGCGGGTGGGTCCGGAAGAAACCTATACGGTGCCTCAATGGGAAAAGTCGAAGGGCTCCTTAATTATCACTGCCGCTTTGGAACTTTCGCGCAACCAGATCACACACTTCTACTCAAACAAGAAGAACACCCAGGAGATGATCAAGATGATGGATCTGCTGCGGACCCAATATCGCAACTGTCAGACCATCTATCTATCGTGGGACGCAGCGTCGTGGCACATCTCCAAGGATCTCTTCGAGCACATTGAGCAGAGGAATAAGGAAGCATTGGCCGAACAATATCCGGTTGTAAAAACCGCTCCACTGCCCTCGGGGGCACAGTTCCTCAATGTGATCGAATCTGTTTTCAGCGGAATGGCACGGGGAATCATACACAACAGTGACTATTGTTCTGTTGAAGCAGCGATGGACGCGATCGACCGCTATTACGCGGAACGGAACGAACACTTTCGAGTACACCCGAAAAGAGCAGGGCGTAAGATTTGGGGACGAGAACGGGTCCAGAGTGAATTCCACGAGGGTAATAATTGCAAAGATCCCCTCTACAACTGGTGAGCAGCCGTGTGTGGCCGTGTTGAGGTACCAAGAGTGCCCAGCGTTAGTGTCCCAAAGAAATTCATCGATAGGTCTCTAAGTTTTGCGGCGCGCGGAAGCGGCTAAACAAAGACCATCGGCGGCAGCCTCGATCGCGGCTGCAACATCACTCTCGAGTTCGTCGGCGCGTCGTAAGGCTGTATTGATGCGAACGATCTCCAATTCCCGCGCCGCGATTTGACCCGAAGGTTCGCTCCTTTTCCTCGCTGAAGTCAGTTCTCGCTCGTGACTGGCAAGCATTCTTTGAAAGATGGGGACAGCACTGTTTTTTGGTTGTGCATGACTGCATCCCAGGCAGACGAGTCCTCGCGGGCAGTGCTCGCCTGTTGTAAACGCCACGCATAGCTTTGCAATATTCCTCTATCATTTTTCGCGGGTACAGCTTGGCATACACCATAACCGTGTCCAACGTAGCGTGTCCCTGGCGAATTGTTATTTCGGGCAACCACAGGGCATGTGACATTGTTACGTCCTAGACGCCCGGCTGATGCGCCCCTATGTTCATCCTCTCAATGATGCTGATTTCAAAGGCATTCGCGCCGGATAGCATTTTCGGTAGGGACAGCCGCGACTTTCAGCCAGCCGCTGCTAGTCATGCCGTCTCACTCTCCTTGACGCCAATTCAGGCGATAGCGCTCATTGAGGGGTTTTGAGTGTAATAGAGATTTTTCATTAGTCAATCTGTGGCGGCAGGCAAATTTCCGAGTGGGGCGAGTCGGATACCTTCATTCCCGCACGAAGTCGCTCACCACTTGTGTGAATTTGTCCTGCTCCTCGATCATGGGAAAATGCCCGCTTTGTTCGAAGACGACGAGACGGGAGTGAGGGATGGAGTTCCTCAGTCCTTCCTGCACGAAGTGAGGGGCGATTAGGTCATTCTTCCCTTCAATGATTAACGTGGGCGCTGACAACTTCTTCAAATCTGCGACCAAATCAAAAGTAACTTGGTTTTCGGACTTGCCGAACGCACTCTAGGCCCAAGCGTCGATCGGCAGGCCTTCCAATGCCTGGGCCTTCGTTACGTCGTGCCAGTAAAAAGGCCCCATTCTCTGGAACCAATGCTGGAACGCTTCAGCTGTAGTTGGAGGTTCCTCCCGTGAAGCCTTCACGGCATCGGCGTACCGGGGGGTGCCAGCCAACCCGTCGTAGATCTTCTTTTGTTCAGCATCAATCTCGGGGGTGGGATTCTTCGGAGGGACAGATGTCGCAAGGACAAGACGGCTGACGTGCTTGGGGTGCTTCGCCGCAAAAACGCAGGCGATCTCTCCACCATGGGAGTGCCCCAGAACTGCCACTTTGTTCAGGCCCAGGTAGCTGCGGAAGGCCTCTAGGTCGTCAGCCATGTCGAGACTGGACATCTGCGTGTCCTTCGCCGGTCTAGGAGGCTGTCGGAGAGAAATCTCCTAAATTTGGTCGGATAGCGAGATTTTTTTTGTTTTTTTGTGCGGTGAACTATTTCCTTTCCTCAGAGGCTTCGCTAGTATGCGTGCATGAGCTTCC
>Ga0074045_10001849_pt1 | contig 20101 bp, 16 predicted proteins | sample BogForMeECP23OM2_FD_94442 | JGI IMG/M metagenome (GOLD analysis project Ga0074045, IMG submission 94442) | Bog forest soil microbial communities from Calvert Island, British Columbia, Canada - Bog Forest MetaG ECP23OM2 | ecosystem: Environmental > Terrestrial > Soil > Wetlands ...
AACGGCCAGCGCGCCGAGCGCGAGGAGACAGGCGGGCAGCCGGAGCGTCACGTGCGGAATCCGGCTCTCCTGAGCGCGCGGTGAAGCGCGCCAATGTGGCCGCGGTCGCGCGTCTCCACGGTGCAGGTGACGTGGGTCGCGCTCACGTCGGGACCGCTGAACGCGCGGTCATGGGAGACCTGGTTGATGCTGGCCCCGCACGAGGCTATCACCCGGCAGAGTTCCGCCAGGCCGCCAGGCCGGTCGCTTATCTTGACGGTGAACCTCGTTAGCCGCCCATCATGCACCAGGCCCTTCTCGATCACGCGGCCGAGGATGACCGGGTCGATGTTCCCGCCGCTGACAACGAGCGCTACCCTCTTTCCGCGGACGCCCCTGACGCCGCCGGCCATCATTGCCGCGAGCGGCGTGGCCGCGGCCCCCTCGACAACCGCCTTCTCAAGCTCGAGCATACGAAGTATCGCGAGCGCGATCGCCTTCTCCTCTACGCGCACGACCCGGTCGAGCCTCCCGCGGACGAGGCCGAAGGCGATCCTGCCCACGGTGAGCGTCGCAAGTCCGTCGGCCAGGGTTGCGCGCCTAGGGACGCGGACCGGCCGGCCGGCCTTCAGCGCCGCCGAGAGATTGCCCGTGGCGACGCTCTCGACCGCGATGATCTCGACCCGGGGCCTCAGGGCCTTTACCGCGACGCAGACCCCGGCAAGCAGGCCGCCGCCGCCAACCGGGCAGACGATCGCATCGACGTCCGGCACCTGCTCCAGGATCTCGAGGCCAAGCGTGCCCTGGCCGCTGATGATGTCCGGCGCGTCGAATCCGTGGACGTAGCTGGCCCCCTCCGCGGCGACGATCCGGTCCGCCTCTGCGCGGGCCTCGGCAAAATCGCGCCCGTGCAGGACGACGCGCGCGCCGAGGCGCTGGCAGGTGGTTATCTTGATCAGCGGGGCGAAGTCGGGCATGACCACCGTCACGGGAACGCCGAGCAGCCGGCCGTGGTAGGCCAGCCCGAGGGCATGGTTTCCTGCGGAGGCCGCGACCACCCCGCGCCTGCGGCTTCCCTCCGGCAGCCCTAGGAGCGCGTTCCTCGCCCCCCTCTCCTTGAACGAGCCGGTGCGCTGGAAGTTGTCGAATTTGCAAACGACTCGCGCGCCAGTGATTTCGCTGAGCGGAATCGACTCGCGGCAGGGCGTCATGATGACGCCACCCCTGATGCGCCTCCGTGCCGCCCTGATGTCATCCAGGTCAACGGTCTCTTCAGCCATCGTTTTGCGAGGAATAGCGTTGCGGGCGGTCAGGGCGCGTTTACACCCAAAACGACCGATGTATCAGGTTACCTTCTCAGAGCAAGCCATGCGGGAACTGAACAAGCTCGAGACGATGGCGCAGCTTGAGCTGGTCGGGCCCATCAGCAGCCTCAAGGCGTCCGATCTCGAGCATCCCCGCGAGCCGCTTGGGCGCTTCCAGAGGCGCGGCCGGCCGTATTACCGCCTCCGCGCGGGCCAGCACCGGTTCTATTTCGAGGCCGCCGACGACATCCTCCACGTGAACTACATCCTCCACATGAACTCTCTCGAGGACTTTCTGCTGCGCAACGGCCTGCCTGTCTCCGAGCAGCAGCTCGTCGAGCAGGACTCGAAGTTCTGGAAATACCTGGAAAGCCTCACGAAATGATATTCCACAGACGCAATCACGACGCGCTGTCGGCCGCCGACCTCGCCTCGCGCGAGGACCCGTACAACGAGGCCCAGGCGAGCAGGATCTACATCCTGCCGAACCTGATGACCGCTGGCAACCTGTTCTGCGGCTTCATGGCCGTCGTCAGCTGCATCCACGCCCGCCTTGCGGGCACCGCGGAGGATGGCCTCTACCTGGCCGCCAGCGCGGCGGACCATTACCGCTACGCCGTCTTTCTCATCTTTGGCGCAGCCGTGTTCGACGTGCTGGACGGCCGGCTGGCCAGAATGGGCGGGCGCGCGTCCCTGTTCGGCGCCGAGTTCGATTCGCTCGCGGACATCGTCTCCTTCGGGATGGCGCCCGCCTTCCTGATGTTCTTCCTGATACTGTCCCCGTCCCAGACCTTCCCGTGGTTCAGGGACGTCGGGCCGTACCTTGGGGGCTTCGTCGGGTTCTACTACCTTCTCCTCGCGGCGATGCGCCTGGCTCGCTTCAACGTCATCACGAACCCCCTCCTTCACCGTGGGACGACGGAATCCAGCAAGGATTTCGTAGGGCTGCCGGTGCCGGCCGCGGCCATGACCGTCGCGTCGCTGGTGCTCTTCCTCCTCAAGCTGAGCGAATCGGACAAGTCGCTCAACCGCTTCGCCATTCTCCTGCCGTTCCTGATGCTCTTGATCGCGTCCCTCATGATGAGCACGGTTCGATACCCGAGCGGCAAGCGGGTCGACATGCAGACGAAGACGAGGTATCGCACGTTCGTCCTCATGATGCTCTCCATCGGCCTGGTCGTCATCTTCAAGGAGGTCGCGTTCCTGTGCCTCTGCCTTGGGTACATCTTCTTCGGGCTTCTGCGGCACTTTAGGAGGTCGCGGCCTGCGAGGGTGCCCCGTTGAATCTCCTCTCATCCGCAACGAACATCGTGTGCGGAACCTGCGCGCCGTTTCCGAGCAACCGGCCACCTGCGAACAACCGGCCGTTTGCGCACATCCTCGCTCAAACTGCTCACCGTGGAAAAACTCCTGTTTCCCGAGCGAAACAGGCAAGTTGCTGGTGATTCGAGCACCTCATACGACTACTGCTATGATTCATATTGAGTCTGCAGTCATTTAGACTTTGTTAGCATCTCCCGGCCTTCTCAGGCAGCCAGCTCCGGACACATGAAATTCAAGACAAACCGCGATCACTTCGCAAACGGCCTTTCCCAGGTTCTAAATGTGGTGGGGTCGAAGGCGACAATGCCGATCCTGAGCAACGTGCTCATAGAGGCGGAGAAGGACCAGCTGGCTCTCACGACCACGAACCTCGACCTTGGCATCCGCTGCAAGATAAAGGCCGAAGTGAAGGAAAGCGGCGCCGTGACGCTCCCGGTGAAGCGTCTCGCGAGTATTGTGCGCGAGTTTCCCAATTCCGACGTCTCGGTCGACGCTTCGCCCAACCACCAGGTCAAGCTCTCTTCCGGCGGATCCACGTTCCGGATCATGGGGATGGGAAAGGACGAGTTTCCGCCGCTGCCTGAGTTCGGCGACGAGAAGGCGCACACGCTTCAGCAGGCGGAGCTGGCGGGAATGCTCCGGAGCGTCTCGTACGCCCAGTCGCAGGACGAGACACGGTACACGCTCAACGGCGTCTATTTCAACTTCAAGGACGGGAGCCTCTCGCTTGTGGCCACCGACGGCCGCCGGCTCGCGCTCATTTCCAAGAACATGGAGGTTCCGGTTTCAGGCACGGGTGCGATAATCCTGCCCGCGAGGACCGTGAACGAGCTCGGCCGCATCCTCGACAAGGGCGACAAGGTTAAGATCAACTTCAATGACCGGCGGTGCGCCTTCCAGATCGCCACGGACAAGGACACGAGCGGGCTCGTCGACAGCGTGTACCTTTACTCGAAGGTGGTCGAGGGGAGCTACCCGAACTACCAGCAGGTCATCCCTAAGGAGACCCACCAGCGCATCAAGCTCGAGCGCGAGCTTCTGCTCCAGTGCGTCCACCGCGCCGCGCTTGTCTGCTCGGAGAAGTCGAACTCGGTCCGGATCAAGCTCACGAGCAACCTTCTCGAGATCACGGCGCAGAGCCCGGATTTCGGCGAGGCCCACGAATCCATGGCGATCGGCTACAGCGGTCCCGACCTGCAGGTCGCGTTCAACCCGGCATTCGTGATTGACCCGCTGCGCGCCCTGGCGAAGGACGAGGTGTTCTTGGAGCTCAAGGACGAAGTGAGCCCGGGCGTGTTCAAGACGCTCGACAACTTCATCTGCGTCATCATGCCGATGAGACAGAGCTGATTACGAAGGGATTATACGCGCGCCGCCCTGGCGCGGCGCGGCTTCTTGACGTTTTGCTTGTTCGGTTTTGGGCAGTGCGGCTGTTATAGGGAAACCGACATGCTTGATTACGCCGAACTGCTTCGCCGCTACGCAAGTGGATCCTCAGAGGATGGATCTGCCGAGGTTGTGCGCCGCCACGGAAGGGTCGCGCCTGGGTCACTGCTCGAGAGTTGGACCGGCCCGGCGTAGCTGGGCAGCGTGGGCATCTACGGGGTGATTGCGAACCTGGCTTCCGAGCGAACGAGGGAAGTGGGCATCCGCATGGCGCTTGGAGCGCAGCCTCGCGATGTGCTGAGGCTCTTCCTGGGGAACGGCATGCGCCTTGCGGTCGTCGGGCCGGCCGTCGGCCTCTTGGGCGCGTTCGGACTCACAAGTGTGCTGAAACACCTGGTTTCCGACTTCCCCGGAAGCGATCCTTTGATCGTGGGAGGCGTGGCTCTGCTCCTTGCAAGCGTGACCATCTTGGCGTGCTGGCTGCCGGCCCGGGCCGCCACAAAGGTCGACCCGATTCAGGCGCTGCGCGCAGATTGAACGGCCGCCGTTCTCAATCGGACCCCTTCTTAAACAGCCTCAGGACAGTAACGTTCGGGTGGATTTGGAGTTACTGGGCAAAAATGCCGTGCGGCGATAGAAAAGGGACACGATATGTAGCAAAATCGCGATGGTCTGTGGTGACGACAATAGATCGTGGGATATGTTGTTGAAGAACAACTAGGCATCCGTCAGCCAAATCCATATTTGGAGCGAAATCGGCAATGCAGCCGAAGACGGCAGGCAAATCAGTAGGCAAAACAGGAACAACCTCCATTCGCTCCAATAGGCGCCCTAAGGCCGTAATCGCGGCAGGGGCGTTTTCCAGCAAGTGCAGCGCCTCCGCAATACACGCCTCACAAGTAACAACACGCCCGCTTAGCTTTGGCAGCGTGCGCTTCGCCCAAGCGTGATGCTCGTCCGTCCGGTCAATGGCCGCAACGAAGAGACCGGCATCAAGCAACAGCGTTCTTGCGAAGACGGCGGCGGATTCGGTCACGGGCAGGCTCTTTTCTGGCGTTTAGTGCAACGACGCCGAACAGGTGTTCCATATCGGCAAACGGGTTCGTAGGTGTCTTCGCACGGCGGGCGAAGACATATTCCAAATTGTTGTGAGCCTTAATCTCTACAGTGTCGCCACGGTCTGCGGCCTGTCGGGCCTTAGAGAACTGGCGTTGAAAAGCGGTGAGAGTCGTTTCCATTTAAATCAGATTATCAGACAGATAATCAGAGTCAAGAGGCAGGACGCGAGCGCCCGTCATCCTTAATCGGGACATTTGCGCGCCGCATCTGACCACACGCGATGTTCCAGAACCGACCCCTTTCGAGGCACCTTGGGCGGTGCCTGGAGCCGTAATTCGGAACACCGGCATTGGCCCAAACGCGCCGTCATTCACTCTTTAGGAGCTTCGACAGATCCGGCCGGCTTGCTCTCACCGCGGGCAGGAGGCATGCGGCAAGTGAAGAGGCCAACAATAGCCCGGCGACGCCTGCCACGACCGCCGCGTCATAGGGAGCGGTCTCATATAGGAGGCTCTGCATGTACCGCGTGAGGCCGATCGCTCCGCCGACACCGGCCGCGACGCCGATTGCCGTGAGGGCCATGCCGCGGCGCATCACGAGCGATACGAGGCTGGACGGCGTGGCGCCGAGGGCCATCCTGATTCCGAACTCGCCCATCCTCCGGTCGACCGTGTAGGCCAGGATTGAGAACATGCCGACGACGGTCAGGAGCACGGCGATCGCCGAAAGAACCTGCAGCACCGAGAGAGCGAGGTGTTCGGGGTAGAGCTGCTCCCTTCGAGCGTCCGCCAACCGGGACGCTGAATAGCAGACTATCCTTGGGTCGAAGAGGAAGATCTCCCGGCTCAGCTTGCCCGCCGATTCGCCGTTCGGCTCGCCGGTCATGCTGACCACGAAGCTGAATACGGTCTGGGGGGACCATGACGCGGGCATGTACACCTTGTTTCCGGGCTTGTTCCTCATCGATTCCCGCACGTCGCCGACAATGCCGATGACCTGCCACCCGAGAGAATCGCCGGTGGCTTCCGCGGGCCTGAGGTACTGGCCTATCGGGTCCTTTCCGCCGAACCGCACCCGCGCGAGCGACTCGTTGATCATCACGGCCCCCTTGTCGCTGGATGTCATCCACCGCCCACCCTTGAGAACCAGGCCGCCCGCCAGCTCGTAATCGGGCGATATGTACGAGCCATTGATCCTCATCGGCGCTCCGTCCGCGCCCACGACATTCAAATCGATCCCCTCGTAGCCGGCCAGAAGCGTTTCCGAACCGTACGCCACCTTTGACACCCCGGGGAAACGCTGCAGGCGGTCCTTGAGCCTATCCAAGATTGCCAGGCGTTCCTTTGGGTCCCCTGGATAACCGCTCGGGAAATTCAGGCGCAACTTGATCCGGTGGGTGGGATCAAAGCCGAGCTTGACGTCGTCGAGCCTCTGCAGCGTTCGCACCATGAGGCCGGCGCCCACCAGAAGGATGACCGCAAAGGTCGCCTGCAGGACCACAAAGGTGGCCCGCAACCGGGCGACCCGCGGGCTTTCGCCGACCGCGCCGCCGCCGGTCCTGAGGCCCGCCTGGATGTTCGCGCCCAGGACGTGCAGCGCCGGAACAAACGCGATCGCCAGGCTTGTGACAACAGTGAGGCCTCCGAGCACAAAGTAGGTCCGGGGCCCGAGGTGCCATGCATTCCAACCCACGCCGTCACCTCCGTTGCCGGCCGCCATCCGGAACAACGGAATTAGCCAGTTTGCGATCAGCGCGCCGAACAGGCTCCCGCAGAGGCACAGCCCGAAGGTCTCTATGAGAAGCAGGCGGATGACGCCCCAGCGTCCGCCCCCAAGCGCGAGGCGGATGCTTGTCTCGTGCTGTTTCCCGACCAGGCGCACCAGCATCAGGTTGGTCGCGTTGAGGCAGGCGATGCCAAACAGGAAACCCACCGCTCCGACCAGCACCCAGTACATCTCGGGCCCCAAGACGGTCTTCTCCATGTCGCGGATCGTCGAAACCCCGACTCTGCTGCCCCCGTAATACCAGCCCGATTTGGGCGGCAAGTCGACCTTTGTCGCCGCAAGCGCGGATTCGGCCTGCCTCTGGGACACGCCGGGCCGGGTCCGTCCAAACACTATCAGTTGCAACTCCCAGGGATTCGTCGGATTGGGGTGCAGGACCAGGGGCCTGAAGACGCTCATGTTGCAGTAGATGGGCAGGCGCTCGCCCTTGCGGAGAACGCCGACGACGGTGCACTCCTGCTGGTTGATGGTGATCTTCCGGCCAAGCGCGTCTGCTGAGCCGCCCAGGAATTTCTTCCAGAACCAATCGTCTACTATCGCCACCTGGTTTCGGCCGTCGACGTCCTCGCCCGCGACGAAGCCCCGCCCGATCGCGGGGTCGACATTCAACACCTTGAAGAAATTGAGAGACACCTCCTCGAAGCCGGGCGCCACCGGTTCATTGTCGACGACGACATTGCCCGGTTGATAGGACCCGTAGCAGAGTTCGGTGAATACGTCCTTGCGGGCGCCGTAGGCCAGGAGGTGGGCCTGCCACAGGGCGGGCCAGGCCCTTCCGTCCTTGCTCACCCGGCCTATCATATACAGGTCCTTCTGGGACGGCGGCCCCCGGAAGAGGATCCAGTCGACGACGGAATAAATGGCGGTGGCCGAACCGATCCCGATGGCTAGCGTCATCGCCACCACCAGCGCAAAACCCTTCCGATGAAGAAGGGACCGAACTGCGTACCGGATGTCCGAAGTCATGGGTACGGTACTATCCCAGCGCCATTATTGTAAGTTTGCGATGCCCCATTTTGCGCGGTTCCGCGCGCGCCTTCGTCTCCTTGGGGGCGCGTTTCAGATTCCCGGGGAGATGGCAGCGCCAAGCTCCCGGGAACCAATCCCCTTCCTTTCGTGCAGGAAAACGCGGGAAAAGGCGGCCGCCCGGTGTTATGCCATCAGACTCCAAAGTGAATCCACCGATGGACCGTGAAATGCTCCTATGGGCGCGGGTCTTTTGCGCCGCGCTTCAGCGCCCCGCATGCGACGCACGACAAGGCTTGTTGAGGGCCGATCCGAAAGGGGCGCCTTCATTTGGGGGGCCCATGAAGCCGAGGCACGCAATTCGGAAGCGCCAAGGGATCAGCCACTAGAGCGATATTTCATCCACGCAAGGATTCTAGAGCATGCCTACATCAAACCCGGATTCCCCGTCAAACGCGCCCGCCGCCGAACCGCCCAGGCCTCGCGGGAAAAGCTGCTCGGAAACGGGCGCGAGCAGCATTCAATACATCGGCAGGAAAGAGCCCCAGGTGCCCGTGCCGGTGGTGCTATTGGGCCTGGTGGCCGTGGCGGGCGCGATCATCGCATTTCTGCACTATTTCCGGGGCTAGCCGAACCGGGAGGGAAGCTTTCTTTGCCCGGGTCCGGGCAGCCTCGGAATGAACCCCTGTTGTACACACCTGCCGTTCCGACACGCCCGTCATGGCGACAGGGTGGCATTTTGGAAGGGATCGAGGAAACAACCAACACAGCGCGGTGTCGATGGGGCTGGGCGCGGACAGAGCGCAGAAACGACGGCGTCGCCATCGGGCAACGCAGGTTGCGTGATTCCGCCGACCCTCTAGGATCGGCAGTTTCCAAAGGACCTTATTTCAAACATTCGGCGGCCACATCGTTTGCCCAGGGGGGAGAAGAAGCACTCTAACGCGTCCCAGTTCAGGGAAGCCATCGTCCCATATTCGGCGAGATTTCGCCGGGTGGCGCACACGGCGATTTCGCATACATTTATACACCAAGCACTTGTTAAGACACCCATGGCTTGGAATAGAGCCTGCTAGTTTGAACGAAATGTCAGGCTGTCGCCTGAAGCTCAACACACCCCGGACCCTATGAACACCAAGCACCTGCCAAGAACGGCAGCCCATTACCTGATGGGTCTCGGAACGCCCGTCGCCGCGGCACTCTTGTCGGTCTCTGCGGCGAACGCCCAGAGCAACTACGCGACGCCGTACACGTTCAGCACCTTCGCGGGCACTCCCTACACCTTCAGTGTCGCTGATGGAACGGGAGCGGCGGCGCGATTCCTCTATCCCGATGGCGTGGCGGTCGACGGAAACGGCAATGTGTACGCTGCAGACGGGGCAAACACGATTCGCAAGATCACGCCTGCCGGCGTGGTGACCACGCTTGCGGGAAGCCCAGGGGTCACCGGCAGCGCGGACGGCACGGGCGCCGCCGCGCAGTTCAACGCCCCGGCTGGCCTCGCGGTGGATGGAAGCGGCAACGTCTATGTCTCCGACCAGGGAAACGACACGATCCGCAAGATCACGCCGGCCGGCGTGGTCACGACGATCGCGGGCACGGCCGGGAAGTCCGGCAGCTTGGACGGGACGGGGCCCGCGGCGCAGTTCGCCACGCCTGGCAACGTCGCGGTGGATGGGAGCGGCAACGTGTATGTCGCCGACCAGTTGAACCACACGATCCGCAAGATCACGCCCGCCGGCGTGGTCACGACGATCGCCGGCACGGCGACGGTTGCCGGGCACAATGACGGCACGGGTACCGCCTCGCGGTTCGACCAGCCGTACGGCATCGCGGTGGATGGAAGCGGCAACGTGTACGTTGCGGACACGTACAACTGCACGATCCGCAAGATCACGCCCGCCGGAGTCGTGACCACGCTTGCGGGCACGCCAGGGGCCGAGGGGAGCGCGGACGGGACGGGAGCCGCCGCGCAGTTCAATTATCCGACAGGGGTAGCGGTGGACGGGGGCGGCAACGTGTATGTCGCGGACGTCCTAAGCGACACGATCCGAAAGGTGACGCCTGCCGGAGTGGTGACCACCCTGGCGGGCTCCGCGGGGCTTACCGGATTCGCGGACGGCACGGGCGCCGCGGGCGAGTTCAACTTTCCGTACGACATCGCGGTGGACGGAGGCGGCAACCTCTATGTCGCAGACCTGTACAACTTCACGATCAGGAAGATCACCCCGGCCAACGTAGTGACCACGCTCGCCGGATCCCCCGGACAGGGCTACGCGGACGGCGCTGGATCCGCAGCGCGGTTCTATTATCCGACGGACATGGCGCTGGACGGGAACGGCAACCTTTACGTTGCGGACAACAGCAACTGCACCATTCGCAAGATCACGCCGTCCGGGGTCGTGACGACCATCGCGGGCACGCCGGGGAGCATCGGCTACGCGGACGGCACGGGCGCCGCCGCGCAGTTCGACTATCCGTATGCGGTCGCGCTGGACGGAAGCGGCAACATGTACGTCACGGACCAGTCGGCCCAGACGATCCGCAAGATCGTCCTGTCGACGGGCGCCGTGACCACCATTGCAGGCTCGCCAGGGCATTCCGGCGACACAAACGGAACAGGCTCGGGCGCGCTCTTCTACAATCCGGCCGGCATCGCGGTGGACGGGAGCGGCAACATCTGTGTCTCGGAGCAGAGAAACGTCGACATCCGCAAGATCACCCCGGAAGGCGTCGTTACGACGCTGGCCGGCGCCGCGGGGTCGGTCGGACAAACCGACGGGACGGGATCCGTCGCGCGGTTCCAGATACCTTCCGGCATGGCGATCGACGGAAGCGGCAACCTGTATGTCGCCGACTATGGCAACGCCACGATCCGGAAGATCGTCGTGTCGACCGGCGCCGTGACGACCTTTGCTGGCAGGGCGGGCAACCAGGGCAGCGCGGACGGGACGGGGCCGGCCGCGCAGTTCGACGCCCCTTCCGGCGTCGCGGTGGATGGAAGCGGCAACCTCTTCGTGGCGGACGAGAAGAACAACACCATTCGCATGATCACGCCGGGCGCCGTCGTGACCACGCTGGCGGGCAGCCCGGGGGTTGCCGGTTCATCGGACGGGACGGGATCCGCTGCGCTGTTCAACCAGCCGTTCGACGTCGTCGTGGACAGGAGCGGCAACCTCTTTGTTTCGGACGCGAGCAACGACACGATCCGCAGGGGCACTCCCTCCGGGGTGCCGTTCATCCAGATGCAGCCGGGCGACCAATACGCCGCGCCGGGCTCGAGCGCGACGTTCTCGGTCTCGGCCTCGGGTTCCTCCACGCTCACGTACCAGTGGAACTTCAACGGCGCGCCCATCGGGGGCGCGACGGGCTCGTCGTACACGATCGCGAACGTCCAGGCCTCCAACGCGGGCTCATACACGGTGACCGTCACGGACTCCGACGGCTCGACCACGAGCGGCGCGGCGACCCTGTACGTGAGCACCGGATCGTCGGCCGCCCGCCTGATCAACATCTCGACCCGCGCGATGGTCGGCACGGGCGCCAACATCCTCATCCCCGGCTTCGTCATCGGCGGCGGCGGCACCGAGAGCCTCCTCATCCGGGCCGACGGCCCGGCCCTGACCCAGTTCGGCGTCGGCGGCGCCCTGGCCGCGCCCAGCTTGGCCGTCATCAATAGCGCGGGGACGACGGTGGCCTCGAACACCGGCTGGGGCACCAATACCAGCCCCACCCCGGCCCAGATCGCCAGCATCGCCGCCCAGGTGGGCGCATTTGGCCTCGCCTCGGGCAGCGCGGACTGCGCCCTGATTATCAACCTTGGCCCCGGCTCCTACACGGTGCAGGTCTCCGGCGTCGGCGGCACCACGGGGGTCGCGCTCGCCGAGATCTACGAGGTGGCCTCGACCGGCACCGCGCGGCTCGTCAACATCTCGACCCGCGCCCAGGTCGGCACGGGCGCGAACATCCTGATCCCCGGCTTCGTCATCAGCGGCACCGGCTCCGAGCAGCTGCTCGTGCGCGGCGACGGTCCGGCCCTGGCCCAGTTCGGCGTCGGCGGAATCCTGGGCCAGCCGAGCCTCGGGGTGTACAACAGCGCCGGCACCGAGATCGCCTCAAACGTGGGCTGGGGCACCAGCACCACCCCGCCCGCGTCCCAGATCGCGAGCGTCTCTGCCTTCGTGGGTGCGTTTCCCCTGACGCCGCTTAGCGCGGACTGCGCCCAGGTCGTCAACCTGGCGCCCGGCGGCTACACGATGCAGATCAGCGGTGTCGCCGGCTCCACCGGCGTGGCCCTCGCCGAGGTCTACGAGGTTCCCTAGCGCGAAGACGCTTTGGGCTTGGCGGCGGGGGAAACTGCGCCCGAACCCGCTTTCCGGCGCGCCGCGGCGACATCGCGATCCGTCGCCCGACCCTTGAGTTGAGGCCGGATCGCCTCATCATAAGGTTACGGCGCGAAGGTCCGGTCGCTTGTGGCCGGCATGAGGCGACGATCAATCAATCCGTTGAAGAAACCCCTGATCCGGCTGCTTTTGGTCCAGCCCGCGTGGTGGGCCGCGGCGGCGCTAGGGGCGGACGGCCCGTCGTCGGCGCTCATCCCCCTGCCGGAGGGGAACCAGGGGATCGCCGCCAGATACCCCGGCGATCGGGGGATCGAGGCCGACCCCGCGGTCCTTTTTCACGACGATTTTGAATCGGGCGACCTTCGGGGCAAATGGGACAATTCCTTCCAGAAAGCCGACATTCGGATCGCGGAGGAGCCCGAGAACGTCCACGGCGGCAAGAGGGCCCTCGAGTTCACCGTTCCGAGACAGCAGGCGGAGCTCAGCAACGGGGTGGTGAAGGACCTCAAGGACGGCAAGGACGTGGTCTACATGCGGTACTACTCCAAGTTCGAGAAGGGCTTCGACCAGACCGCATCGAGCCACAACGGCGGGATTCTGAACGCCCTGGCGCCGGGGGTGCCCTATTCGACGCCCGGGGTGCGCGCCGACGGGCGCAGCAAGTTCATCGTGAGCCTCGAGAACTGGCGCGGCGACGCCGCAACGGCGTCGCCCGGCTGGCTGAACGTCTACTGCTACCACCCCGAGCAGCGCTCCGAGTATGGGGACCACTTCTTCCCCTCCGGCAAGGTGCTGCCCTACTCCGCGCGCCCGGGGGACTTCGGGGCGGACTTCGTCGCCAGGCCGGACATAATACCCGAGCTCGGCCGCTGGTACTGCCTCGAGCTGATGGTCAGGGCCAACGCGGCGGGCCGGCGCGACGGGCGCATCGCATGCTGGCTGGACGGGAGGCTTGTCGCGGACTTTCCCAATCTCCGGCTTCGGGACGTGGACACCCTGAAGATCAACTCCGCGTCGCTTTGCCTGCACATCCGCAGCAACGCGATCCGCGAGAACAAGAAGTGGTACGACGACGTTGTCGTGGCCACGGCCTATATCGGGCCGGTCGCAGCGGCAAAGTGACGGCGCGTTCCCGTTTGCGGGGACGCCCGGGCGCGGATAGGACCAGTTTCGAGCCCGGAACCCCCGGATGCCGCTGACGCAAGGAACCCCCCCCTCCCCGACATGAACAAGATCGGCATATATTACGCGTACTGGACGCACAACTGGGACGCGGACTTCGTTCCCTACGTCGCGAAGGTGAAGCGCCTCGGCTTCGACATTCTTGAGGTCAACTCGGGGACCGTCACCAACATGCCCGACCGCGGGAGGGACCGCCTGAAACGGGCCGCGGAGCGGGCCGGCATCGAGCTGACCTACTGCATCGGCCTTCCGCCCCGCTTCGACATCGCCTCGCCCGACGCGGGCGTGCGCCGCGAGGGCATCGCCTTCCTGAAGCGCAGCGCCGGGATGCTGCGCCACATGGGCGGCAAGCAGCTGGGCGGCATCATCTACGGCTCCTGGCCGGGCAAGCTGCCCTTCGGCGATGACAAGCGCAGCTACCTCGACCGCAGCGTCCGGAGCATGCGCGAGGCCATTAGGGTCGCGGAGGACTGCGGCGTCTTCTTCAACGTCGAGGTCGTCAACCGCTTCGAGCAATTCCTGCTCAACACGGCCGCCGAGGCCGTGGCCTACGTGCGCCGCGTCGCCAGCCCCCACTGCCGAGTGCTGCTCGACACGTTCCATCTCAACATCGAGGAGGACGACATTCGCGGCGCCATCGTCGGCACGGGGGCGAGGCTCGGGCACTTTCACGTCGGCGAGACCAACCGCAGGCCCCCGGGCCGGGGGCGGATGCCGTGGGACGAGATATTCGGCGCGCTGCGAGAAATAGGCTACGGCGGGGCCATAACAATGGAGCCCTTCCTAATGCCCGGCGGCGAGGTGGGCCGTGACATAAGCGTTTATCGCGACATGCGCGACGGCCTGAAACTCGACAGCGAGGCCGGACGGGCGCTCAGGTTTGTCCGCCGGGGGCTAGCCCGGCAATAGGGCGGTGGTCGATTGAATCAAGGGCTTCGCCTCGGGGCCCGCAAAAAGCGGAGCTCAATTGCTTCCCGGAAGGGCCTCCCTGGGAAAGGCGCCGAGCACGGCGATTCTTTGGCAGAATCGGTGCGCCATTCTCGGGTTAAGGACGGATGGACGGTCGTCGGCCCCCCGCACGCGAGCCGTTTCGCGCGCACCGGGGGCGCCATAGTGGAACCCATGGTCGTCTTCATAGCCCTCCGGCACCGCCAGCGCGTTCAAGGGGAGGCGCAATATGGCGACTGCGGAGACCTGTATGGTCTCCAGCACGCTGCGGAAGGGCTGCCTGAAAGGGCCGCTTGTCATGGGGGGGGGAAAGCGCGGCCATAATAGTGCAGGACGTGCGGGGCCGCTGCGCATGATTTGTCCAGGTATCGCCGCATATTGCCATGCCGGGCCCCATGGGGCGCAGCCGCCTGGTTTCGCGGGCCGGGGGGCGACCCCGCGTGCGCATTGACCGCGGAACATTTCGTTGCCGTCCGGCGCGCCCGCGGCTAAGCACCGTACTCACCCATGCAACACCTGGGATTGCTTTTCACCCTGAGCCTCCTGGCGGTCAACCTGTGGGGGCTGATGCTGCTTGCGGGCCTGTACTGGCGCAACCGCTGGTTCGCGTTCGCAACGGGGCCGCTTCTCGCGGTGACGGGGATCTACGCGATCGAGTGCCACCACGGCCTCGGGCGGTCGCTCTGGGGCCTGGGACTCTTCTCGACCGTGTTCTCCGTGGCGATCATCACCGCGAGCATCCTCGCCTGGGAGCCGCGGCGGCTCGGCGCCCGCGGCGTCGCGCTCGTGAAGGAATGGCGGGCCGAGTTCGCGCCCAGGAGGATTGTCGGCTGCTTCGGAGTCTGCGCCGCAGTCTTTCTCTACGCCATGAGCTGGCGGTTCACCTACCCCAACATCGACGGCTCGTCGGAGAAGATAGCGGATTTCTCGTACATCTGCAGCTATTACGCGGGCACGACGATCCCGGTTCCCGACGTCTGGTTCTATCCGTACCTGTCGACGCAGTACTACAGCTTCCAGCACTACGGCGCCGCGCTGATGGGGCGGGTCCTGCTGCTTCAGCCGGGCGCGGCGTACAACCTCGGATACTGCCTGCTGATAGCCCTGGGCGGGACCGCGTTTGCCGGGGCCGTCTGCATGGTGGCCCGGAAGGCCTGGACCCGCACGGCCGTGATCGCGTGCTTCGTCATCGGGGGGACAGGCATCACCCTCCTCGACCACCTCACCGACAAGAACGTGACGCCGTGGACCACCATGCGCTTCATCGGCAGCGCGCAGATGGACAAGCCGCCCGTCGGCACGTGGCTCAGGGCCTATCAGGACAAGTACAAGGTGCTGGAGATCGGGGGGAACTCGTTCCCGATGGAGCTTCCGGGCGAGATCTACTCGTACGTGGTATTCCTCGGGGACTACCACGCGCCGCTCTCCGGCTACTACCTCCTGGGCCTCGCTGCGATGGCGATGCTGCTCTGGACCCGGACGCGCCAGAGCCGCTACCCCGTCATCGCCGGGTGCACCCTCACCTGGACGCTGCTCGCGAACACGTGGGTCCTCCCGCTGCAGGGGCTTGCCATATTCATGTGGCTCGCGGTCAACTGGCGCGACTGGCGCAGGCTGGTGCCGGCCGTCGCGGCGGGGGCGGCGATTGTCTGGCTTGCCGCGTGGGTCTACCTGTCGGCGTTCACGGCGGCCGCGTCGGGTTACGACACGGCGGTGAAGCTGGTCCCGTGGGTCGAGCACACGCCGCCGCTGCTGTTCGGGCTCTTCTTCCTTCCCACGATAGCATTCATATTCCTGGGGCTCGTCTCGGGCACGGCCCAGGGCCGCCGGCTCGCCGTGCTCTGGCTCGCGCTGCTCCTCTTCACCGAGTTCTTCTTCGTGGACGACGAGTACTCGGGGCACTACGACCGCTTCAACACGACGCTCAAGTGGTGGCCGTGGGTGATGGCCGGGACGCTGATGACCCTTGCCCCCTACCTCCTGGAGCAGGCCAAGCGCCGCTGGGTGCGGATCGCGGCGACGGTGTTCTGCCTTTACCCCTGCTGCTACGTCTACGACCTTTGGGAGCCGATGTGGAACGGGCCCAAGGACTCGGTGGGCAAGATCGAGGGGCACTATTACCTGACGAAGGACGAGTTCCCGCGGCTCATGCTCGGCCGCCTCAAGGTCGAGAGGCCCGGGGTCGTCATCGAGAGGCCGGACGAGCAGGGCGGATTCGTGAACTCCGCGGTCATCCCGCTGTTCGCCGGCCAGAAGATGTGGCTCGGATGGTGGGGTCACGAGCTGCTCTGGCGCGAGAACCGCGAGGACGTGCGAAAGCGCCACGAGAAGCTGATGCTGTTCTACGGCGGCGGGGTGCCCGACGCGGGGAAATGGCTGCTGGCGCAGGGAATCGACTACGTGCTCTGGTATCGTCCCGGCGACACCCCGCAGCTCTGGGAGAAGGTGAACAAGACGGTCAGCCCCGAGTACATCTGGTGCGACATCCTCACCTACCAGGACGAGGACGGCCGCCGGGTCGGTCTGTGGAAACGGGCTCCCGAGGTGGCGCCGTGAGCCGGCCGGCGGCCAGGCCGCCGGCGAGCGCCGCGGCTTGACCTGCCGGGAGGGAGGCGCCCATGCGGATCCGAGCAAGCCGGGACCTGATCCGATCTCGCCTCCAGCGCGACGTGCTCCGGCACGTCGTCACGCTGAAGATGCTCCAGCTTTACGGCGATGCGATCGAGCTGAAGTTCGCCGAGGACGGCGACGGCTGGGCCCTGCTCTCGCTTCTCCCGGCCGAAATGTCCGATTTCGACAGGAGGGCGTATGCCGAGTCGAGGTTCGTGGTCCTCGTCGACGGGACATCCGCCGGCTCCAAGCTGACCCTGCTGGAAGGGCTGCCGTCCGACCGCCTTGTCATCAAGACATATGACGACCTGGTCAGGCAGTTCGCCCTGGCGAGGCTGCGCGCTAGAAAGGTTAGGTCCTTCGTGTCGTTGACCGTTCCCGCCGGCACGCGCCTTGAGGAGAAGCCTTCCGGTGTCGTGGAGTCCGGGCTCCTGGCGCCCGAGGTCGCCCGCATGCTGTCCAACAACGGGTACACGCCGGAGGAGCTTGCCGGCCAGTTCGCGGCTGGGGCCCGCTGGTTCGCGACGCAGGAGGCGGGAAAGACCGTCTCGGCCGGGTTCGTATTCCCGAACTTCGACTCCGTGTGGGAGATAGGGGGACTGTTCACCGAGCCGGGGTGGCGCCGGCAGGGGCGCGCCCGCAGCATCGTCATCGCGGCGCTCAACTACCTGACTGCGCGCGGCCGCGTCCCCCGCTACCAGGCCCAATCCGACAACATCGGGTCCGTCCGCCTCGCGCAGGCCGCCGGCCTGCGTGAGTTCCTCCGGCTGGACCACCTCCTGGCGAACCAGGAATGAGGGGAGCCGCCGTGGATCAGCGCCGCCTTTCAATCCCCGCGTTGTCCCTGTGCGCCGCGGCGCAGCTCCTGGCTTCCGACGCCCCTTCGCAGCCGGCGCTTGCCGAGCTGCTCGGCGATCCCACGCCGGCGCAGTGGAGGGAGCTCTCGCGCTTCGACCTGGCGCTGACCCGCCGCGACTTCGAGAGCCGCCTGGACAGGGTGTTCGACCCGGGCCGCGGGTTGAGGCCGTACCTGCGCCTGGGCGACGACGGGGTCGAGATCTATGGCGGCCCCGCGGGGGCCGGCCCGGCGGCGGCTGTCGTCAGGTTCGCCCCGTCGCGGGCGGCGGCGCGGCCGGCCCCCGTGGAATTCAGGTCGCCCGAGCAGTTCCGCGGCCGGCCCGCCACCCCGGGAGGCTCTCCCCTTGCGGGCCTGAGGGTCGCGATCGAGCCGGCCGACATAGGGGGGCGCTGGGCGAGGATGGAGGATCGCTCCGTCGAGTTCAGGGGATACGGCCTGATCAACGAGGGCGACCTGAACCTCGTCGTAGGCAGGCTGCTCGCCGGGAGGCTGTCGCAGCTCGGGGCCTCGGTCTTCCTTGTGAGGGACCGCGCGGAACCGATTCTGTCCGTCAGGCCGGAGGATCTGGGCGCCCTCGCGGATGAAGTGATGCGGAACCGCCCGTGGCTCCTGCCCGAGTCCTTCCGGCACCTGACCGCGTCGCTGCCGGCCGGCAGCCCAAGGCGGCTCGAGGTCGCCGAGGAGATGCTGCTGACGAAGACGCTCGAGACCCGGGCCCGGGTGGCCCTCGTGCGGCGCTCGTTCAAGCCGGACATAACCATTGTCGTGCAGCACAACGCGACAGCCGACAGCAGCCAGGGCCGGCTCAACCCGGTCAACAGGAACATATTCTTCGTCAACGGAGCCTACACGCCGGATGAACTCGCCGAGCCGGAGCAGCGGTTCCGGCTGTTGACCAAGCTGTTGGAGGACACCACGCCGACGGAGACCGCGGTCGCGGCGGCCGTCGCGGCCCGCTTCAGGGATGCGACGGGTTTCGCCCCCGTCCTCTACGGAAATTCCGCGAACACGCGGCTGGTCCTGCCGGACGACCCGTACGTCGTCGCCCGCAACCTGGCGTTCAACCGCGAGCACGACGGCCCGGTCGTGGTGACGGAGCCGTATTTCATGAATCAGGCCGAGACGCTCGCCCGGCTGCTTGCCGGCGACTACGCGGGGGAGCGGATCGTGGCCGGGAAGGCCCGGGCCAGCATATACCGGGAATACGCCGGGTGCGTGGCCGAGGGCCTGCTCGACTCGTACCATGGCCCCCGCGGCGCCGGCGATTCGGGCCGGTGACGGCCTCCGCGGCCGGGCCGGCCGGCCGGCTCCCTCAATCCTCCGTGGCGGAAGCGAACATGCCGAGATCGAGGCGCCGCAGCACGCCGAGGACCCGGCCCTTGCCCTCGTCCGTCTCCGCGACGTCCAGGGGGACCTCGCCCTCCAGCGCAAGCTCCGGGCCGGTGAGCCAGTTGGCCGCCCGCTCCGCGGACCCTAGGCAGTCAATCGCGGCGAGCAGGACCTCGGCGTCGACAACGGCCAGCCTGTCCCTCATCGAGCTGCGGCGGGCGACCTCGCGGTCAAACGCGGCGGTGACGTCGTCCACCTTGCTCCTAAGGCGCCTCTGGATGGGAGCAGGGCCCTCGCGTGTCTCGACGAAGCTGATCATCGGTTCGCCATCCAAAACACCGCCCGGTCCCCAAAAGTTACAAGAATCGGCGATAGCCGGGTGGCCGGGGGACCCGGGCGCGCCGGTTGGCGAGGCGTCCGCCGGGGAGGGAGCCCATGGGGTGTGCCGAGGGAATGGCCGTCGCCACCTCCGGGCTGGCGGGATCCCCTCCGGGGCGACGGGCCCGGAATTGGCGGGAGGACCGTTGCAATGGGACGGCGTCCCCAAGATGATTGTGCCTCTGAGGCGGCCACATGCCGGAAGGGACACCCACAGACCCGGGAGCATCAGCCTTGGCAAAGCCATTGCCCAGGTTCGCATTCGTCATTGCTGCGACGGCCCTGTACCTCTGCCTCCCGGTCCTCGGATGGGGCGGCCTGGCGCCGTTCTTCTCGCACCCCGCGCTCGCGGTGCTCGTTCTGGCGACCCTCTGTCTTGCCGCCACATCGTTCTTCGCCGGCGGAAACCTCAGCGCCGGGGTGCGCGAGGACCGCGGCAACCGCTGGGTCATTGCAGCGTTCGGGGTGCTCGGGCTTTTCGACGGCTATCTGCCGGCATACTCGGATCACCACGGGTTCTGGACGTTCGGCGGCGAATACGGCGTGTACTGTGCGCGGACGTCACGGCTGGTTCCCGGGATCTATTAGCGGCTTGGGCGGGGCATGGCGCCCCTATCTCCATGGTGGGGCGCATTTCGCTGGCGGGGTCC
>Ga0074045_10001850_pt1 | contig 20101 bp, 16 predicted proteins | sample BogForMeECP23OM2_FD_94442 | JGI IMG/M metagenome (GOLD analysis project Ga0074045, IMG submission 94442) | Bog forest soil microbial communities from Calvert Island, British Columbia, Canada - Bog Forest MetaG ECP23OM2 | ecosystem: Environmental > Terrestrial > Soil > Wetlands ...
ACGCCCCGCCACAATTGGACGTGAGACGGAATCAGGTAGTGGCGGACGCAGCGGCGGTCTTGGCCGGAGTTGTGGTTGGGTCAGGCGCGGAGATCACCTCGATGTAGGGGCCCGGGGTGGTTACCGGGGAGGCCGGGATTCCGTTGATGTAGACCGTGGGGGCGACGGTTCCGCCGCGCACGGTTTCGCCCGCTGGCAGGAGACCAACCGCCAGATTTCTTCCCGAACCCTTGGCCTGGTAGAGGGCATAGTCGGCAAACACGAGTACCTCCTCGTGAGACACAAGCTTCGGCTCCATTTCCGCCCACGGAAAAACCGCCCAACCGATCGAACAGGTGATGCGCACATCCGCTTTGCTGGCTTCCACGCGGTAGGGCTTGGATCCGACCAAATCGAGAACGCGATTGGCAAGAATGTGGGCTTCTTTACGGTCGGTGTAGCGCGCCAGGAGGAGAAATTCCTCGCCGCCCCAGCGGATCACCGCATCGGAAAGGCGGGCGGCGGAGCTAATTCGCTGCGCGACCTCGGCTAAGACCTGATCTCCCACCTTGTGTCCGAAAAGGTCGTTGACCCTCTTGAAGTGGTCGATGTCGATCAGATAGAAAACAAGATCACGATTGCGAAGGTCGGTGCATGGATTAGTGACAAACGAGCGCAGCACCTGCTGCACGTCGGTCTCGATCGAATTGGTAAAGAACCGCCGGTTGCGAGCGCCGGTGAGCAGGTCGGTCAGGGAAGCGTCCAGCAACTCATGATTGGCGTTGGCCAGCTCCCTTTCGAGGCGGCCCTGTTTCACAATGCCGACAAAAGCGAACACCACAACCGCGGCCAGGGAGAGCACAACGCGGAATTTCCACACCGAGTTTGGCAGACTGCGGTCGAGGAACGACCAGGCCGCCAGCAGGGGCAGGATCAGGATGACAGGAGCGGCCAGACGCGAAGCCCAGCGCCAGTAGCGTTCGCTATGGGGATCGCCATGCTCCGAGACAGATTCCAGCTCCTGCGCCATCAGCGCAGCAAATGTCATACCGGCAAGACAGGCCGCAGTCGTCGAATCGTACCAACTGCCGCTAAAGTAAACACCGGCATCGGCGAGCGTATCCACGACGTATTCCATGACGGTGTCGAAGGCGATGATGCCAGTCAGCAAGACGTAAAAATGCCGCCACCGGCCGGAACTTTGCCGCCAGCCGAGGGTGACGATCGAAAGCAAGATCACGTCCTGGGCCATCGCAAGAAATTTGTAGGCCACACCGTAGGACAGGGGCTCGGGAGCCAGGTACTGCCAAGGAACGACGAGAAACAGGTACTGGTACAGCCCCGCCAACAACAATAAGAGAAGATCAAGAGTACCCAGGCGCTGATGTTGTGGGGTCGGCTCCACGTGAGGCCGTAGCGCAAAGCCCAGAATGAGGGCGGTCCAGGCGAAAAAAACACAGGCGTCCCCCAGATACATCGAGGGCGTTTCCTTCAGCACCAGCTCCCAGTGCATCCACAAGATCTGGCCGCAGGCTTCGATGGCGTAACCGCCGCCCAGAAGGATCCACACCAGGCGTTGCCGGCGGTTGCTGCTGAATGCGTTTCTGGCAAAAGCAGCAGAGGCGGAGACCATCAGGACGAAGCAGATCCAATCGGTGATCGCGGTGAGCCGATAGGATTTCGGGAGGAGCATCGATGCGGCCGCTTGCCCGATCACTAGGCAGACAACGGCCAAAGCCCATATCTTCGAGCTCAAACGAAGACGCACTATACCCCCTATAGTTATGAATTACAGCCTGTTATCAAAGAGGAACCAAGTGACAGAAGTAACCTCGACGATGCGGTAGTGTGAGATGGTTTCGCCGATCATTTCCCGCAAATCTTACGTGGGTAAAAATCGGCAAGTCAATGAACGCCGTGGAGTTGGCGCTATCTTAAAAATGGGTCGTTGGCGAAACATGTATGGTCCTCCGCTCGAATGCAAGAAGAATTGGGCTGGAGGAGAAGCCGTCTGCGAAAATGTACCCGACCTCTAGTGGAGAGTGGTCTCCGGGCGCATGATGATGATCCGCGCGTGCCCGTCCTTGATAATCGCCACGGTCATGACAGAGAGCGGAGGCTGGATGGAATCGCACCGTGGTCCCCGCCTGATCTGCTGCTGGCGTGCTAGGTTTCGAGTGCTAGTCCAGATCAAGCGGAGCAGCCGCCTTTGATTGGTATTCTGCCCACTTCCACGAGGATGACTAGATGCGGGTTTTTTACGGGGTTCTTGTAAGGCTGGCACTCAAACGACTCCAACTCGGTCTCGGCATCCTCTCGGTTGCTATGGTCGGAGGTTCGGCCGCACCTCACGCAAAACTATTCTTGAAGCCCTAAATTCCAGCGAAGCTCAGGATGTTTCATTTGGCTCAGTCCCCAATCCTGAACCATTAGACGATAGCGTGCTTTACAATTTTGGATTCTGGATTTTGAGGAGAAGATTCAATTAATGGTGGAGATGTTGGGATGGTTCAAGGCGGGGGCGGCGCGGGCTTCCTGCGAGGGAACCCGACATCGCGTAATGATGTCAGGTCAACGCTGAGGTTCAGGTCCTTGGGGCTTTGACGTGCGAAGCACAGCATTTACGAGCCTCAGAAGATTCTCACCGCCCGTCATCAGGTCCAGCTCCGATTTTTCGATATATGCTATTGCGCCTTCATTCTTCAGCTTGTCCGCGTTGCTCTGGGGAAGGCTGCTCACAACAATGACTGGGATGCTGGCCGTCGTTGGGTCATGCTTGAGGAATCGCAGTACAAGCTCGCCTCCCATCTTCGGCAACAGCATGTCCAAGATTATGAGGTGCGGGCGGCCATTACGGGCCAACCGCAAGGCTTCCTCTCCATCACTAACATCGACCACGCCGAAGCCAGCTTCAACGAGAACCTGCTTGATTGTGGTCCGTATGAACCGACTGTCTTCAACTACAAGAATTGTCGCCATGATGAGACGACAATATATCCCTCCTGTTCGCGGCTGGTTTTGGCAGCAAATATCCTGTTACGAAATCCGAACAAATTCTTAATGCGTCAAATCGGTCACAGAATTTTTCTTTTCGCTTTGCATCGGCGGAACGCTTTCGGAGCGCCCCGATGAGCGCATCGCGGTCGAACGAGGGCGCGTCGTCCGTGCCGGATACGTGAGCGCTCCAAATCCACTCTGCGTGGAAGGATTTCTTGGAATGCCTGGCCTGCACGATGTTTGGAAGCGCAAAATTCGGATGGTTGAAGACATTAAAGAACTGACCCTCAAATCGTAGCTTCACATTCTCGGTCAAAGGTCAAAGGAGACGCGGAATTAGGGAGGTCGCTTGCCAGAGGGTTCCTAACGCGGAGGTGTTCAGTAGTCAAGGTGCGACAGCGGAGGACATTCCGTATGTTAATCCTGTTTTCTATCGGCCACGGCCGTTACGGAGAGGATTTGCTCCGACGCGCGTTTCGGAATCGTCGGCTCGCAGTTTATCGGCAACTTCGTCGGCCGCTAACGGCTTGCTGAAGTAGTAACCTTGAATTTCGTCACACTGATGTGCCCGCAGGAATGACATTTGCGCTTCGTTTTCGACCCCTTCGGCAATCACTTTGAGATTCAAGCTTTTTGCCATGCCGATAATTGCAGTGGTGATCGCCGCATCATCGGGATTCACGGCGACTTCCCGAACAAACGAGCGGTCGATTTTGAGCTTGCTGACCCGAAACTGTCTCAAGTAGTTGAAGCTGGAATAGCCAGTCCCGAAGTCGTCAATCGCTAGCGTCAACCCTATGGTCTTTAACTCCTGAAGAACTGAGAACGTCACGTCCGCATTAGCTAGCAAGAGGCTTTCTGTGAGCTCCAGTTCAAGGTATTGCGGGGCGAGGCCAGTCTCCTGGAGCACCCCCCTAATAACTTTGCAGAAGTCTTCTTGACGGAACTGGACCGCTGACACATTTACGGCCACCGGCACTGCGAGAAGCCCTTCGTCTTGCCATTTCTGGGCTTGGGAGCAGGCAGTCCTGAGCACCCATCCGCCAATTGGCACGATCAAGCCGCAGTTCTCAGCAATTCGTATGAACTTGTCGGGTGGCACGAGGCCCAATTCCGGGTGGTGCCAGCGGAGGAGCGCCTCCAGTCCGGTGATCCTTCTAGTGGCAAGATTCATCTGTGGTTGATACACCAAGAAAAGTTCCTTCTTGTCGAGTGCCGTTCGCAAGGTGTTTTCCAAGGTCAATCGCTCCACGACCTGAGCATTCATATCCGCCGTAAAAAACTGAAAGTTCTTCCGTCCATAGTCTTTGGCGCTATACATAGCCGCATCGGCATTCTTGATCAGGGTTTCGCCGTCCGCACCGTGTTCGGGGAAAACGCTAATGCCGAGGCTGCAACTAATGCTAAGGGAGTGACCTTGAACTACGAATCCGGCAGTCATTGCATCCATAAGCCGCTCAGCGGCAACTGCTGCGTCGGTAACGTCCTTTACAGAAGTCAACACGATGAGGAATTCATCTCCGCCGAGTCGGGCTACTGTGTCCTGTTCACGCGCACACCTCTGAAGCCGTTCTGCAACGGCTTGCAGAAGGAGGTCACCGACCGAATGCCCGAGCGAGTCATTGATGATTTTGAAGCGGTCGAGATCAAGGAACAGAAGTGCAACTCTGTGCTTCTGCCGACGAGCAGTGGCTAGTGCCTTTGACAATCGATCCCGCAGAAGAATCCGATTCGGTAATCCCGTCAGCGCATCATAGTACGCTAGGGATTGAATCCGTTCCTCGGCGACCTTGCGCCCGGTGATGTCTCTCATCACCGCCTGTACGACCCCTCCGCCGCTCTCCTGGAAGGAGGACGCAGCGACCTCGATGTCAAGCAGTACGCCATCGGCGCGCCGGACCTGACCTTCCTGCAACGGCAATTGCATTTCGCCGGCATACATCCGCTTAACGGTCTCGTCCATGCCACCCTGCGCGCCCGTGGAAACGAAGTCCGCGAGCCTCAACCCAATCAGATTGCTTGCCGAGGAAACCCCAAAAAGCTCAAGCGCCGCCTTGTTTGCAGCAACGATAGCATTCTTTCGCTCCACAACAATGGCCTCCGGCGAGAGGTCCACTAATTTCCTGTAACGAGCATCACTTTCCCGCAGACTGCCCAGCGCTTCGCGCAGAGCCGCTGTTCGTTCGGTCACGGTCCGCTCGATGGCGGAATTCCGGTCCAGACCATGACGCAGACACCCAGTCCAGAGGCCTGTCAGCAGCAATGCGGTAACCAGGGCCGTCCAACTGTTCCAGTGCGCCACGGTGAAAGCGCCCGGCAGCGGATAAACGGTGACCTGCCAGTTTCGCCCCGCAACGGAGATGGTACGGGTCGAACGAAAATCCGCCGGAAGACCGAAACTCCCATTCTTCGGGTACAGCAATTGTTCTGATGGAGCTGCGTTGAGATCCAGGATGATGAGGCCCAGGCTGCGCGCGGCACTCCCCGCCACCCTGACCGTCTCAACCATGTCTCCCACCCGAATCACTCCAAGCACGAATCCGCTCAGAGCCTCGCGACGCTCCTTTTCGCTCGACAGCAGCACGCCCGTCCGGTACACCGGACGAAAAATCAGCACTCCGTATTGGTCGGCAGTCTCCTGCACGAGTGTGATCCGTCCGGTTGCTCCAAGTTCGCCGCTATCGGTTGAGCGCCTTATCGTTTCCCGCCGCGTCGCGTTGGAAAGGAGGTCGAAGCCGAGAGCCTTTTCGTTGCCCTGCAGTGGCTCTACAAAAAAAACTGGGACGTAGTCTCGGCGTTCTGCCGCGCCTACCATTCGCCCATCAGGAAGGCGTTCGGTAAACTGAAATGCCGCCAGTCCGTCGTGGTGCGCATCATCCTCAAAGCTCCGCCGCAACTCGTTCGGTACATTCGGAGCCCATTCCAATGCCTGAATAGCCCGGTTTTGCGCCAGCAATGGTGCCGTCAAACGGGCAAACTCTTGCCGCTTAATAGCCTTCGTATCATCGAGGTAGCTGCCGAGAGAAACGATATCGTTCAAATTAAGGGCGACGTTGCCTTCTAGGCGGTCAAACCGTTCCTGCGCAAGGCGTTCGAAGAAAATCTGCGCGTTTTGCCTCTCCAGTTTTCTGATGGCGAAGAGAAGAATCAGGCTAATTGCCAGGCCCAGCAAGATTGCGCCGGTCAAAGCGAAAGCATGTCGTTTTGGGCTTCCAACAGGGCTCATTGGACCGATTCAATACCAACGCGTCTGAGGCAAAGGTCTCCCTACCGGCTCGTTGCCGTGGTCGTTGCGAGCATGTTCCAACATGGACAAGCGGGCTGCGTGCGACAACTACCGAGTGTGTCCTCAAACTCGTTGACGCGCAGGGTGTGCGAGCACTCGTTGCAGGTGAGGGGCACACCACTCCTGCTTCTGGGAACCTTGTTGATCGTATACATAACGCCGAGCATACCCGCTGCTCTTTTCCGCCCGGTGTGATCGTAATCACCTTCCGGTTACCTTCGTTTGAGAGAGAAAGGGTGCGTACTGAACGGTTTTTGGGAGTCTTACGAGCAGCGGAGGGCGGAAACAGAAATCAGCAATTCCACTCATTGACCTGGCGGGAAAAGCACACACTTTGCATGACTAACCCGTTTTTTCTTCGCCGCCGCAGTCGAAAAGTAGGATAATTTTGGAGATCACAGTTTCGCCTCTCCGAAGAGCAGTTCCCGCCCGTTGAGACGCCCACCCCGTGAGGCGAAAGGACCCGAATTATCAGGAAGCGCACTTCCATCAGACAAATCGTTTGGGGGAAAGAGAAAGCCACATTCCCTAAAGTGACGACAGTCGTTCCGGGGGCCCGTGATTATGGAGCGCTCGTTGATCTGGACCGAGGGCGATGCAAAGGGATGGGCCTGCTCGAATTGTCAATGGAGATTCCCCATCCCCACGCTGCTTAGCGGAGAAGAGGCTATAGGTGCTTACAACCGCCTAGCCGCTGTGACTTTTCGCGAGCACAAGTGCGAGGCCACGGGCGGCCGTTCTGCGGCGAGCCAGGAACCAAAACGGGACGCTGGCAACGCCTTCGGAAAATTGCCGCTGGATCAAAACGAAAAGCGGGAAAAACGAGACGCAAAGCTCCACCAGCTAGATGCTGAAATAGCGGTTCTCCGAAAACGCACTCAGGAAATTAACGCAAACCCTTTGTCCACGGAGGACGAGAGAAAGCAAAGCGACGTGTTAGGGTTGCGTCTCAAGAAAGCCCTCCGCGAGTATGCCAATCTCAAAAGCGGCTTGGTTGACCCCTAGCAGCCCGTGGTGCAAGTACGATTTGTATCAGGGTATGCCTTTAGGCATACCGTAAGTGCCGTGTTACGAATGCGCCTTTAGGCGCTGGCTCTTGGCTCTGGACTTTCACCACGGGCTGCTAGGCCCCGTGACCCCAGAGTGCAGCCCGCGCGGCGCCGGGCTTTTCGTTTTGTATGCAACTCATTCTATAGGAGCAGTGATCCAACGGCGATCAATCGAGATGTGAGTAAGGTGACGTGGGAACGAATCGAGGATTTGCTGAACCGAATAGCGCATCAAGCTGTGGCCATCAAAGCCGACGATATTTACAAACAGGCTGACCCGGCGCAGGCCCTACTGCGCGTTCTGGCTGGCGAGATTGAGATGGAAGATAGAGCGGCGGGCGCTTAACTGACTCTTTCTGCTACTCGGATTCCTTGCGCGGTCTGCCAATGGTTGGCTGCGCACCACCAACTTTACTCGGACGTGGGAGCCGACATTGTCGTGGAATCATTTACACTCATTTACTCATTGAGAATTGGCCGGTGGGGTCAATGAGTGTAATCGGGATGTTACGCCAACCATCGAAAAACCTTCTCCGGCTTCGCGGTATAGACTGGCTCGGAGGAGGCCAATCCTCATGGCCGAGGGAGGCGGAAATGTTTGAAACCAGTGGAATCACCGATGTCATGGAAAAGAGCCCGTGGCAGAAATACGTGCTCTGGTTCGCGGCAGGCTGCTTGGTCACGATACTGATCTTCTACATGCTCCTCATACCCAGTGCGAAGCGTGCTGCGGCTGAGTCCGCTGAAAAAGCGGCGCAACAGAAACTCTCCGCTGAACTGGCAAAGAACCCGTTGCAAGCTCAACTGGAAACCACGAAGGCGGCATGGCAGACTGCAACCCAAGAGCGCGACGAGTGCAAAGCCAAGTTTGATCGCCAGACGATCCTCTACGACAACAGCATCGTCATCGACCCCGACAAAATCTGGATCATCCCCGCCGATGTTGAACCGATCGCCGTCGGCGACCACCGCGTCACTTACACCCACTACGACCCGAAGACGAAGCGCGAGACTGTCCACTTCTATCCTCCGCGGCAATAGCCCGACGGGCGCTCACTCAAAACTCCGGCTCGGGGATCAATGAGTGAAATCGGGATTTTTCGACAGTTGTGGCGGTCTGGCGATCACGAATAGTAGAGATGTGACTCTAATCACTGACATTACGGGCTCATTCGTGTGGCATTAATGCGTCTGCTCGCCTCTCCGAAGAGCAGTTCCCGCCCGTTGAGACGCAGCACCCCCTGAGGCGAACCGTACAATGGTAGCTGTTTTTGAGGTCAAAAGGCCAAAAAGGAAATTCCAGCTAAGGAGTCACTATGCGTCTACTTCGTCTCCTGGTGCTTTTTACTATTGCGGCCAGCGCGTTGGTGCAAGCCCAAAACATTGATATCCCCTACCAGAAATTCGTGTTCGACAATGGACTGACTCTGATCGTGCACGAGGACCACAAAGCTCCCATCGTTGCCGTCAACCTTTGGTACCACGTCGGGTCCAAGAATGCGAAGACTGGAAGGACCGGGTTCGCGCATCTTTTCGAGCATCTGATGTTTGGTGGCAGTCAGCATGCCAAGGACCGCTACGTCAAAGCTCTCGAGTCGGTGGGCGCGACCGATCTGAACGGCACCACGAACCAGGACCGCACTAACTTTTTTGAAAACGTCCCCACTTCCGCGCTCGACTTCACCCTGTGGATGGAAGCCGACCGCATGGGGTTTCTCGATCTGAGCCAGCAGACGCTCGATCTGCAGCGGGGAGTGGTGGAAAACGAGAAAAGGCAAGATGAAAACGAGCCCTACGCGTTGGCCGAAGAATACATCCCCGAAAACACCTACCCCGCCGGGCATCCCTATTCCTGGGACGTGATCGGCGAAATGTCCGACCTTGATGCGGCCTCGTTTAAGGATGTGCAGGATTGGTTCAAGAACTACTACGGTCCGTCGAATGTCGTAATCGTTTTAGCTGGCGATATCGATGCGAAAACCGCGAAAGAGAAGGTCCAGAAATACTTTGGCGATATCCCTGCCGGACCGCCCGTAACCCACCAGCAGGTCTGGATCGCAAAGATGACGGGAATTCATCGCTCCGTCACCCAGGATCGGGTGCCGGAGCCGCGAGTCTACATGGCCTGGAACGTACCCCAGTTTGGCAGTGCGGACGCGGATTATCTGCGGCTGGTCAGCGATTGCCTCGGCGAGGGTAAGACTTCGCGCCTTTACAAGCGTCTCGTCTATGACGATCAGATCGCCAGCGAAGTCAAGGTCTATGAGGAGTCTCGCGAGATCGGCGGCCAGTTCTCTATTCAGGTGACCGCGCGCTCTGGACACAATCTCAATGAGATCGAGACGGAGATCAACGAGGAACTGGCGCGCTTTCTCAAGGACGGGCCCACGCCCGAAGAGCTGCAACGCGTGCGGACCCAGTACTTGGCTGGCTTCCTCCGCGGCATTGAGCGCATTGGCGGTTTCGAAGGAAAGTCCGACCGGCTGGCGCAATACATGGTCTTCACCGGCAACCCTGAAGGCTACAAGATCACGCTCAAACGAATCCGGGAGGCCACTGCGGACGATCTGAAATCGGCGGCAAATCGCTGGCTCAGCGATGGAATCTACGTGGTACAAGTCCAGCCATTCCCCGACTACAAGACTTCATCGACCGAAGTCGATCGCTCCAAGACGCCGCTGCTGGGTGCGCCACCGGAGCTCAAGCTTCCCAAGTTGCAGCGTGCGTCGCTCTCGAACGGCCTTAAAGTCATCCTGGCTGAACGGCACGAGGTCCCGCTGGTCTCCTTGTGGCTGACCGCCGACGCCGGCTATGCCGCCGACCAGTTCGCCAAGCCGGGTACTGCAAAGCTTGCCACCACTCTTCTAACAGACGGCACGAGCACAAGGAACGCGCTCCAGATCAACGATCAGGCTGCTTTGCTGGGAGCCAACCTGCGGGGGTTCTCCAATCTTGACTTCAGTTTTGTAAGCCTCTCGGCGCTGAAGGAGAAGCTCGACCCTTCACTCGATCTGTTCGCCGATGTGATTCTCAACCCATCCTTCCCGGAAGCTGATTTCAAGCGCGAGAAAAAACTGCAGTTGGATTCCATTGAACAGGAACAGAAAGACCCGATCCAGATCGCGCTTCGCGTGTTTCCCGGACTGGTTTACGGGCCCGGCCATGCCTACGGAAATCCTTTGACGGGATCGGGAACCGCGGCCAGCACACAGGCCATCACCCGCGAGGACCTGGTGAAGTTCCATCAGGTCTGGTTCCGGCCCAACAACGGCACCTTGGTTGTCGTAGGAGACACCACACTTGATGAACTAACGCCGAAGCTCGAGAAACTGTTTGCCGGGTGGAAACCGGCGCCGGTCCCGGCTAAGAACCTTTCCACGGTCAAACTCGCGGTCGAACCGATTGTCTATATTGTGGACAAGCCCGGCGCCAGCCAATCCATAATCATCGCCGGTCACGTTTCAATCCCGGCCGACACGCCGCAGGAGATTGCCATCCAGGCGATGAATGACGATCTCGGTGGAACGTTCGGCTCCCGCCTGAACATGAACTTACGCGAGGATAAGCACTGGGCCTACGGCGCAGGCAGCTTCCTTTGGAGCGCCCGCGCGCAGCGCCCACTGTTCATTTACGCGCCCGTGCAGACCGACAAGACCAAGGAGTCGCTGGTGGAAGTGAAAAAGGAAATTCAGGGCATTCTAAATGAGCGTCCCGTTACTGCCGAAGAACTGGCTCGCATTCAGGCCAACGAAACCCTGAGTCTGCCTGGGTCGCGGGAGACGATCAGTTCTGTCGGATTCTCCATCATTGACCTCGTGCAGAACCGCTGGCCCGACAATTACTACGACACCATGGCCGCCAAGATCCGTGCCCTCAAAACCACGGACCTGGATGCCGCCGCAAAAGAGGTGATCCATCCTGAAGGCATGGTGTGGGTCGTGGTCGGCGACCGCGCCAAGATCGAGCAGGGCATCAAGGAACTAGGGATGGGCAAGATCCGCTTTATCGATGCCGATGGACATCCCATCTAAAAGAGCCGCACCTCGTGACCGTGCCCCGTACCTGCTTGCAGTACACGTTCGCAACACAACGTTTGCGGCTCCCGACGTAGATACAGGCACGGTTCCGCGACTGCCTTTGGCAACAAACGAAAAGTATAGAAAACGCCGCTCGGTCTCTCGGGTGGCTTTTTTGCAATCACGCGGGAGTGGTTGCGCAGTAACTTCTGTTATCAGGCGTTAGCGCTCATTGAAGTTTTCGAGTTTGTGATTTGGGCTTGCATATAGGACAGTCCTGCAGTCGGTGCATGAGCCTTTTCCAGAACGGCCAGCCTTGCTTTTCGATCTCGTGTTCCCATCTCGGTCCGAACACCTTCTTTTGAATCTCGGGATTGCTCATGCCCATGGTCTTACTCCGACGTTTGCTGGCTTGGGAACCCAAAAACAATGCGGTTCCGTCCCCCTGTGATTCGAGCTTGCACGCGAGCCAAGCTTACCGTATTCCGACTGCTGCGGCACTGGAGGCCGTCGTCATGGGCAAACCGAGAGTCAAGCCGAACTATCGTCGCCGAGTGCTCCGCCTGCCAGACTTGGATCATTGTAAAACGGCAGTTCTCAATAGCCTCGGCTCGCCAGCTTCGCGCCGCGTCTACGAATACGCCATCGACCAGTTCATCGCCTGGTACTGCTCCGAGCCCCGACTGGCCTTCAATCGCATCGTAGTCGTTCGCTACCGCATGCACCTGGAATCACGCGGCCTAGCCGCCAACACCATCAACCAACAACTCGCAGCCGTGCGCCGCCTCGCTCACGAAGCCGCAGACTCAGGCTTGCTGAGTCCCGAGTTGGCCGCGGGGATTAGCCGCGTCAAGGGAGTCAAGCAGCTCGGATTCCGGTCCGGGAATTGGTTGAGCGCGGAGCAGAGTTCGGAAGTGCTCAAGCATGCGGGGGGAGACACTATGCGCGCCAAGCGCGATTCTGCGATTTGGCCATGCTGTTCGGTTGTGGCTTTCGCAGGTCGGAACTGGTCGGTTTGGAGTTGGACGACATCCAGATGCGCCAAGGACACTGGGCCGTTGTTGATCTGATTGGCAAAGGTGGCCACATTCGCACGGTGCCCATTCCGAACTGGGTGAAAGCCGCTCTCGATCAATGGACGGCGGCGGCCGGGGTTGGTGAGGGCAAAATCTTTCGAGCGGTCGCCAGGCGGGGAAAGGTGTGGGGCCGCGGCCTCTCGCAGAACGTTGTCTGGTACGTGGTCAGAACCTGCTGCGAGAGAGCAGGCTTGGAGCATATTGCACCGCACGACCTGCGGCGGACCTGCGCGAAGCTGTGCCACGATCGCGGCGGTGAGCTAGAGCAGATTCAGTTCTTGCTGGGGCATGCATCAGTGCAGACCACGGAACGCTATCTCGGCTGCAAACAGAATCTCGGGCATCCAGTGAACGACCTTTTTGACCTCAGAACGGACGGAAGGCCGAAGGAAAACGATGATGAATCCGCCCCAGTGAAAGCGTCCGACCCTATAGAAAAGGCATCTGGGCAAGGGGTAGAATGCGGCCACGGAGGACCGGAACATGACCAGCCCGTCTGTGACTCAAGACAGCTATCCCTACCAGAACGAACCGATTTGGTCGAGGTCAGAAAAGGCCATCGCCCGCACCGCCTTCGACGCTGCCCTGGGGCGAGAGCTTCACGAGGTGATTCAGCAAGCAAAGAAGATGGCCAGCCAGATCCAGCAGTCGTCGGATCTGTGGGACTTGGAACATTACCTGACCCAACGCCGTAAGGAGATCGACCGCAAATACGACTATCGTTATTCGCAACTCACGCAGGTGTTCGGGAGACTTTTGTACGAAAAGCGACTCGGGGAGGAAGAGCTGCGCGGCTTGCGGGAGGACAAGCTGAAGCCGATCCGTTCTTTCGCCAAATTCTTAGCGGAGGACGCGGCCTGACCTCCATTCTGAGCGCTAACGCCTGGTTACGTCAACTGATGTGCGGACTCCCGAGTAGAATGTCTCCCGAGCACCTACGAGGCCGACCATGGCAAGAATGTTCGCAAAGAGAAAATCGAATCCCCGCAAAAAAGCGAAGAAATCCCCGCCGAGGAAGGCGAAGAAGGCCCTCCGTCAGGTGAAAAAAGTACCTGCGTCGCGGCGGGCAGCGGAGGTCGGCGGCGAGAAGCTGACCTTTAATCATGCAATGGTCTATGCTGCGGACGTGCGACGCGCGCTGGGCTTTTATCGCGACCTGCTGGGATTCAAACTCGTGGACGAATTCCGCCACGAAGGTATACCCGTGTATGCGCGGCTGCGCGCGCCTGGAGGCGACGGCACGATCGCGCTGCACTTGGCGGGGCCGGGGACGCCGCTTGCCAGTGACGGCGTGCGGTTGTACTTCGAGATTCGCGAAGTTGACGACTTCTGCCGCAAACTGCAGGCCAAGGGCTTCTACATTACGCAGATGCCGCGCATGATGCCATGGGGTTGGCGTCACGCCTATCTGAACGATCCCGATGGCCACGAGATCAGCATCTACTGGGCCGGGGAGAACCGCATGAAGAAGACCGTCATGCGCGCGGCAAAGGAAGTTGAGCAGGCGCCTTCCGCGAAAGGGCGATGACGGTCGCCGCCGTATTCGGCTTCTATCGTCCCTCACGATGAACCGGACCCTGGGGTTAATGAGTGCAATCTCCCGATTACGCTCATTGACGGTTGAAGGGATTTTGAGCGTAAACGCCTGTCGATAGTTATCCGAGTTGCCCCGCGCATTTGGGCCTCACGGCGAGAGCGACGAGTTCCTGTTCTGCCTGCAAACGCGGAACGGAGACGCTCGGGCTATCGGAGATGCTGCAGCTCGCGCCTGCTCCCAGCGAGCTTTCGCAAGTGTAGGTCTGCGCAAAATCCCCGGCATTTGTTCCGGTAATCGCAATGTTGGTGATGTTCAACGTGGTCGTGCCCACATTGGTTAGAGTCGTAGCTTGCGCCGGACTGGTCGTGCCAATGGCTACAGACCCGAAGCCCAAGCTGGTGGGTGAGAGCTCCGCAGTCGTCTGGACCAGGACGGAAACCGTGTTGTCGTTATAGTTGGGAACCGCTAGCTCAAGCCCGCCATCCTGGTTGAAGTCGCCCACGACTGCCCCGTGGGGGTGCACGCCAGTGCCGATTTGAACTTGGGGCTGAAAGGTTCCGTCTCCGTTCCCTAGGAAAATCGAGACTGTATTGGAGCCTATGTTTGCCACCGCTAAATCGAGATTCCCCTCCCCGTTGAAGTCCGCGATGCCAAGAGTCCCCCAAGGGAAAGAGCCGGTCCCATAGTCAAGGTGCGTCTGGAATGTCCCATCTCCGTTTCCGAGGAGGATGGAAACGGACCCGATGTTGTTGACGACCGCGAGGTCGAGCTTGCCATCCTTATTGAAGTCGGCTGTCGCGATTGCCGCAGGATTTAAGCCCGCGGTATAGTTCACGCCACTCCGAAATGTGCCGTCGCCGTTTCCCAGCAGCACTGAGACCTGAGTACCAGCTCCACCGGAGCCGGTAGCGAGTGCAAGGTCGAGAATTCCGTCGCCGTTGAAATCGCCAACTGCGACGCCGTTGGGCCCTTCCGCGCCTTGCGGCGTCGGGTAGTCCACACGCGGCTGAAACGTGCCGTCGCCGTTTCCCAGTAAAATTGAGACCGTTCCCGTACCGCAAGGCGGACCGCCATTGGTGCAATTCTGATCAGAGACGGCCAGGTCCAGCTTGCCATCACGATTGAAATCTCCGATCGCCACCCACGTGGGATTGATCCCCGTGTCGTAATTCACCGCAGCCTGGAAACTTGCGTCGCCATTACCTAAGAGCACGCTGACATTGTTGCTGCCATAGTTCGCCACGACCAAATCCAGCTTGCCGTCGTCCCTGAAATCGCCCACCACCATCCCTGACCAGGGATTGCTTCCAGCGTCGTAATTCACCGAGGCTTGGAAAGTCCCGTCGCCGTTCCCCAAGAACACACTGACGTTGTTGCCGGCGCCGTTTGCTACCGCGAGGTCGAGCTTTCCGTCGCCGTTAAAATCGGCTGTAACCGCTGACACCGGCGAAGAGCCGGCGGCAAAGGCTGATCCGCTCCATGCCAGACTTGCCGGGAGCGTAACCGGAAAGAACACGAGGTTCGACGTTCCTCCGCCTGGACCTGGAGTGACCACGGTCACCGAGGCCGTGTTAGGGGCGGAGATATCAGACGCCAGGATGTACGCCGTGAGCGTTGAATTGCTGATGAAGTTGGTGGCGCGGGCGCTGCCATTCCACTCGACCACCGACCCGGACACAAATCCGGTGCCGTTTACAGCCAGCGAGAACGCTGCCCCACCAGGGGCTGCAGCGTCGGGACTCAAAGGCTGGTTAATAAAAGGAACGGGGTTCACCGCGGAGGCTGCAGTGATCTTGATCGACTTCGAAGCGCCTGCGATCGAAGCCGTGACCGTGTCGGTGGCCGTGATGGTCTGGCCGCCGTCAGTGTTCAGAGTGGCCGAAAAGATTGCGGTCCCGCTCGGCAGCGTCGAGTTGGCCGGCAGCACCGCTTGGACATCAGTGCTCGTGAAGTGCACGGTCCCGGAGTAGCTGGTGGCCACGTTGTTCCAAGCGTCGAGTGCAGTCACGGTAAAGCTGAAAGAAGTCCCGGCGGCGGCGGCCGGTGCGCTGACGGACAAGCTAGTGGCTGCTCCCGGGCTGATGTTGATCGAGCTCGAAGTGCCGCTGATCGAGTGGGTGACCGTGTCGGTGGCGGTGATGGTCTGCGGGCCTGCAGTCTTCAAGGTTGCAGAAAAGGTTCCCATCCCACTCGTCAGCGTCGAACTGGCTGGCGAGAGGATGGCTTGGGGGTCGCTACTCGTGACCTGCACTGTCCCCGCGTAGTTGCTCACCATGTTGTTCGAGGCGTCAAGCGCAGTCACGGTGACGTTGAAGGCCGTCCCAGCGGTGGTGTTAGTCTGAGCGGGGACGACGGAGAAGTGAGTGGCGACGATAGGAGGCGGTGTCGATGATCCGCTACCACCGCCACCACAGCCGTAAAGGAGACACAATCCGCAGAGGGTAAGCACGGCCCGCAAGAACCTTTTCATGAATCCTCCTAGGGCCGCAGTGGTTTGTGCGGCTCAGACAGTTCGCGAATGCCATCTGCTCGCTGCTTGTGTTCCAAAGGCGATGACATCAGGACAACAGCGTGCATTTTCTTAGTCCATCCAAGGACCAGGTCTGTTGGCTGCTTGCGTATCAGCTTTCTAGTGACTAATTCGCCGACCTACCTCTCAGCGGTAACAGGCCGGAGATGCGATACCGGTTGGCCCGCCGCGACTGGGGCGTCGGCTGCGTTTCGCGGGACACGTAGCGAGGTTCCGGGAGTTGTGGTGCCGCAGTTGCGTCTACTAGGTCGTAGTCACAACCCTCGAGGCCGGGATGCTTCTCGTCGCAGGGGATCAGCAGATAGTCGTGGCCGCAAGTATCGGTATCGTCGCAACCAGCCGGAGCTCCGAGGCCAATGATTTCTCCCTGATCATTGATGTAAGCCGCCTCCGTGATGGAAAAACCGTTATTGGAGGAGATGAGAGTATCCAAGTCAACAATTGGTCCCGCACCCTCCCACAAGAATCCATGCCCGACAGAGTCGTTCCCCCCGTTGCCGACGACCTGTCCGGATGCGTTGATCCAAAATGGATAAGCGTAGTTATCCCCGGGGATCGCCCCAAGATCGTGCATCTTTCCGTCCCACAGAAACGCATGGCCCACCACGTCACCCGAAAGTAAGGATCCTCCGACAACCACTCCGGCATCGTTGATCGCAGAGGCCTCCGCCGAGCTCCCTCCCAAGGTACCCAGATCGATGAGCCCCCTCGCACGATCCCAGAGAAAGGCATCGGTCACTTGATCGCCGGCCAGGTTCGATGCGCCGACGATCTGACCTCGATTGTTCAGCCCGCTCGGACCACCGCAGGTCCCTCCAAGCGTCCCAATGTCGATCATTCCCGTGTCCTTGTCCCAAAAGAAGGGATCCTGCACAGGGGTGTTGGACAGGGTGACCGCATAGTATCCATTGTTCGAATTTGTTGTAGAGCTTGTGTAGGAGAACCCAGTGACTTGGCCGAGTTCGTTGATGGCTGTGGGAAAAGCGTCAGGACCGCCCAGAGTGCCCAAGTCCCGCATGACACCGTTCTGCCACAGAAACGCACGCGTCTGGTAGGGACCATAGAAGTGGTATTGGAAAAAATTGGGCGATACCGCGCCAAAGGAGTACGGATCGGGAATGGTATTGATGGCCCAACCAGTCACTTGACCGGAGTTGTTGACAGCGGCGGCCCCACTCTCGTATCCCCCTTCCGGCAAAGTTCCAAGATTGACAATTTTGCCGTTCTGCCAAAGTACGGCACGTTCTTGTATCCAGGGGGAGAACAGCGGATCGGTCTCGCCGTTTTGAGAGGTTCCCGCAATCAATCCGTTGGCGCTGATCCATGCGGTAGCGCTGCTCGCGCCCCCGGGAAGTACGCCAAGGTCCTTCCTTACACCGTTCTGCCATTGAAAGGCGTGCGTGACATAGCAATCCCCCACGAAACAAAAGTTTGGGTTGTCTATCAATGGATCGGGCCTGGGCGTATCCGCCCAGCCTGTGAAAGTGCCTTGGTTGTTTCCAATTGCATCGGACCAAGATCCGTTGTCACCACCCTGGTTCATATTGCTCTTGGGGCCGCCGAACGTGCCCAGATCGATCAGCTTGTAGTGGTGGTGCGTGGGGTGGCCGGAGTCTTGGCCTGCCTGGGCAAAGAGCGTGGCCGGGATGGCTAACCCCGCAGACAGAGCGATTGCGGCAAAACACCGCGTTAGATTGGTTTTCATGACTTCTCCTTTGGTTTCTTTTGGCGTTTCGTCCTAGCGGGAGATCGCCAGGTGCAGCAAACCCGCGACAACCAAGGCCACTTTACAAAAGTGCAGGTTCTCCGCCAGGGGCTACCCCCAGATCGCGGCGATCTTATGTCCGAAGCGAGCGGCGAGTCTATGCACTGGCGCTGACTTGGCACTGAACTGTGGCTGAACTACGGAATCGCTCGCCAAAAGACCGCCAATCTCGAACGTTTGTTCCCGATGTTGGGTTGCGCCGAGGCTGGTCCCGGCCGGCGTTGTGGGCTGGAAAGCATCAAGAGAGGCTTCACCAGAGTGGTAAACTCGGGCACGGCCGGTCGCCATGGCAATCTCGGCCCCAAATCGGGCTCGGTTCGGGGACTTTGAACTGGACCTCAAGGCAGGGGAGGTCCGCAAAGGGACGGGGAGGATTCTGCTTCAGGAACAACCCTTCCAGATCCTTCTGATGCTGGTAGAACATCGGGGCGAGGTGGTTACCCGCGATGAAATCAAGAAGAGGCTTTGGCCGAACGACACGGTCGTGGAGTTCGACCACAGCATCCACACGGCCATCAAGAAGCTGCGACAGGCACTAGGAGACGCGGCGGAGAGTCCGAAGTACGTCGAGACAGTGGCCCGGCGCGGATACCGGTTGTTGGTCCCGGTGGAGTGGATAGAAGCTAGCCCGGCCGATCCGCAACTCGCGGTCTCCACCGCCCGATCTCCGGGCGTCGAGTCGGCAACCTCCTATCTGATCGGCAAGAAAGTGTCCCACTACCGCGTGCTCGAAGTGCTGGGCGGTGGGGGAATGGGAGTGGTGTACAAAGCGGAGGACCTCAAGCTGGGCCGGCCAGTGGCTTTGAAATTCCTGCCTGAAGAGTTGGCCAGCGATGCTCGGTCTCTCGGTCGCTTCGAGCGCGAAGCCCGGGCTGCCTCTGCGCTGGACCATCCCAATATCTGCACCATCTACGAGTTTGGCGAGCATGCGGGCCAGTCATTTATTGCGATGCAGTTCCTCGAGGGGCAGACGCTGCGGGAGCGCCTGGCCGCGTCCGCGAACCTATCGCGTCCGGCCGAAGATGGTACTACCAAGCCACTTCCCCGAGCAGCACCGTTCACGACCGAGGAATTGTTGGAGGTGGCAATTCAGATTGCGAATGGTTTGGAAGCGGCGCACGACAAAGGCATCGTTCATCGCGACATCAAGCCGGCGAATATCTTTATCACGGATCGGGGTGAGGCCAAGATTCTGGACTTTGGTTTGGCGAAGCTTACGCCCGATTCGGCGACGACCGGACATTCCACAGTCGAAAATCCTCAGGAGCAGGCCGGCGTTCGCCAGACCCAGCCTCAAGAACACTCGGGCATCAAACGATCGGATCTTTCTCTTACCTTGACCGGTGCCTCGATGGGAACGGCGGGGTACATGTCTCCGGAGCAAGTGAAGGGCGAGAACTTAGATGCCAGGACGGATCTGTTTTCCTTCGGTCTCGTGCTTTATGAAATGGTTGCCGGGCAACGAGCACTTACTGGAGAAACCGCGTCCATTCTTAAAGCGGCAATCCTGAGCCATACGCCCACGCCAGTTCGGCAGCTAAATCCTGACGTTCCGCCAAGAGTGGAAGGGATCATCAGCAAAGCCTTAGAGAAAGATCGCAGTGTTCGGTACCAGTCGGCGACGGAGATGTTGGCCGATCTGAGGGACCTGAGGGAGTCGGGTCGGTCTTCTCCATTCCGAGCCGCGATACAAAAGCGGCGGCTTCTAGCGCTGGGTTCTGCGTTCGCAATTGGCACCCCGTCAGTGTCCGTTTATTGGCTTTCGTTGGGAATGATTGCGATCGCTGCGATGATTGGCGGCGGGCTGTACTGGCGGTCCCAACGAACGCCAAAGCTCACCGAAAAAGACAGCATCATAATCGCGGA
>Ga0074045_10001852_pt1 | contig 20091 bp, 19 predicted proteins | sample BogForMeECP23OM2_FD_94442 | JGI IMG/M metagenome (GOLD analysis project Ga0074045, IMG submission 94442) | Bog forest soil microbial communities from Calvert Island, British Columbia, Canada - Bog Forest MetaG ECP23OM2 | ecosystem: Environmental > Terrestrial > Soil > Wetlands ...
CACCACCACCACCATCACTATTACTGAGGTCCTGGCGTCGGACGCGATCCCCGACGCCAGTCGCGGCGCGACCCGCGGCGCTCCCTCGCCCTTGGCGCCGCGGGAAGCGCCGTCGCGGTTCTTCGAACCGGCGCCGCGGCTTTCACCCGCCGCGCCGCGACCGCTCGGCCGCCGCGCCGAGAATGTGGCGATAGGTCCCGTCGAAGACGGTGTTCGTGGCCGATGTCCACTGGCTGTCCGCCGAAAGCGTCTCGCGGCTCGCGTAGATGCGCTGCGACTGCAGCTCCCGCTCGGCCGCCTCCTCCTCGCTCATCGGGACCAGCTCGAAGTCGGCCTCCTCGGGGACGACCAGAATCTGCGCGAAGGGCTCGCCGGGCCGGAAGATGTGGACGTCGCCTTCAGGAGGCGCCTTGAAGACGAGAAAATAGGTCATCGGCCACCAGCGACGAATAAGCGCCGGGAGCGCGATCGGCGTCGTGTGGGTCGGATCGGTGTAGAACCGCGGATGCGGCTCCGTGCGGATTGCAAAGCCCTCGTCGACCTTCAGGTCGAGCGACACCTGATAGGTGTAGTAAAGGTCTCCGAAGGGCCGGAACGGCGGCCATTCGCCGCCATAGTTTTCCGGTCGCGGCCCGAAATCGCCCGTCAGAATGACGCGTCCGCCCCTTGTTCCAACCGCGAGCGGGTTCGAATACGGATAAAAAAGCTCGATCCCGTAGCGGGCCCCTTCCGAGAACGGCAGGCAATGCCATGCCTGCTCCATCGAGCCGTCCTTGCGCGGCTGCCGCTCGCCCGCCCATCCGGGCGACTCGAGCTTCGTGCGCCGCGGATTGAGACCGGGCGTGAACGTGCGGACCTTGACCTGATGCATCGGGAGCCCCTCCTGCGGAGCCGATAACGCTGGGGTCGCGTTTTTGTTCCTTGTGGAAAGACCGAGGAACCGCTTGAGCGGGCGCTTTGCTCGGCAGCAATGGCCGGTCTACAGTCTGTCGCGCGCCGGCCAACAGGCGCGATCCGGAAGAAACGCCAAAATGAGAGGGAACGCATGGCGAAGCTGCTGGTCCTGTACAAGACGCCGTCTGACGCCGCGGCTTTCGACAAGTATTACGCTGAAACGCATATCGCGATCGCGAAAAAGATCCCCGGTCTCCGCCATTTCGAGGTGAGCCGGGGCCCGGTGGCGACCCCGGCCGGCCCCTCCGGCGTCCACCTCGTGGCGACCTTGACCTTCGACGATGCGTCGGCGATCCAGGCGGCGTTCGGGAGTCCGGAGGGCCAGGCGGCCGCAGCGGACGTCGGAAAGTTCGCCACCGGCGGCGTCGACATGTTCATCTATGAGACCGCGAACGTCTGATCGCCGCGGGAAAGACGTTGAGGCGCGATGAAATCGGGTCGCGACGGTCAAACCTTCGACGGATCGCGCCGTGGCTATCTAGCGGGCGTCAAAGCGATCCGGGAGCCGCGGCAAGCTCGGCGGTTCCGGCGGAACGCCCGGGCCCGACGGGCAACCGATCCTGCGAAAGCCCCTACTTGCCGAGGTCCGCCAACGCCTGGACGAAACCCTTCATATTGACGGTGAACTTCGCATCGGCGCCGTTGAAACCTTCGACGGATCGCGCCGTGGCTAGCGGGCGTCAAAGCGATCCGGGAGCCGCGCAAGCTCGGCAGTTCCGGCGGAATGCCCCGGCCCGACGGGGGCAACCGATCCTGCGAAAGCCCCTACTTGCCGAGGTCCGCCAGCGCCTGGACGAAGCCCTTCATATTGACGGTGAACTTCGCATCGGCGCCGTTGACCGCGCGCACCGTGATTTCGGTCGTCGGGGCGGCGCTCAGGCTCTTGACCACCGTATCCTCGAGCGGCAGCAGCGCCTCGCAATGATCCGGCATGCAGATCGAAAACCCGACCTTGCGCGCCTCCTTGTCGCCGATCTTGATCTCCATGCCGGGCGGAATCTGAATCCCCGAGGGAACGGAGATCGCCGAGGCGAGCTTGCCGTCCTGATGGCCCATTACCCAGGTGAACACGACGCGCTGCCCCCCCGGATTTGTCGGTCTGGGCGATGCTCAGGGACGCCGAACAATGGCGCTTGCCCTCCGGCTCGTCCGTCTGCGCGCAGGTGACGGTCCAGCTGTCGTCCACGATGGTCTCGGCGCGGCGGATCTTCGCCGGCTCCGTCCGCGCAGTGGCCTTGTCGGCAGGCTTCGCGGTCTCGGCGAAAGCGGGCGCGGCCGCGAGCCCGCCGGCCACGAGCGCCAAAAACAGAACCTTCATCGCGAACTCCCGCCCCGAAATCGTGCGGCCCTGCTAAGCGGAAGGCCCCTGCCTGTCAAACTCCATGCGCGCGCCGGAGTCTCAGTGTTCTCGATGCGGGCGCGTCGGGCCACTCCGTTCGGCGCCCGAGAAAATTCGCCAATGCTGCAGCAAAATGTGTGCGAAACCGTATTGCGTTCCCGCGCCGCACTACTATGCTAGCTTCATTGTGAGGAGACGAGGAGGGGAGTTATGGCCTCGAACAGCAATTCCGGACAGAAGTTCATTTCCCGGAACCGCAAGCCCCGCGTGCACATCACATACGAAGACCCCTACAATTCGGAGAAGCTCGTCGAGCTGCCCTTCGTGATGGGCGTGATGGCGGACCTGTCGGGCAACGCCTCGGCGGTCGCCAAGCCCGACATGAACGAGCGCAAGTTCCTGGACATCGACATGGACAATTTCGACAAGCGCATGGCCGCAATCGAGCCGGCGGTGTCGATGAAGGTGGACAACAAGCTCGGCGACGGCGCAGGCGGCGAGAAGCTGTCGGTCAATCTCAAGTTCACCAAGATGGACGATTTCTCCCCGGCCGCCATCGCCCGCCAAGTGCCGGCGACCGCCAAACTTTTGGAGGCGCGCGAGCAGCTGTCGAATCTGTTGCGCTACATGGACGGCAAGGTCGCCGCGGAGGACACCCTCAAGAAGCTGCTGTCCGACCCGGACCTTATGGCGGCGATGAAGGCGAAGCTCGAGCAGAAGCCGAGCGGCGCCTAAATCGGCGTAACAATTGACGTGACGATTGGATTGCACGCGGGGCGAAGGCTCGCCGTGCGATACTTCGGCATAAGAGGGATGCTGCGCTATGGCAGAGCTTGAAGACCAGAAACAGGCTGCGGCAGCGGGCGCTGCGGTTGGCGAGGCCGACGAGTTCGCAGATCTGTTGAAACAGAATTTCAAGCCGCGCAGCGATCGCGCGGCGGCCGAGGTCGAGAACGCCGTCCAGACGCTGGTGACGCAGGCGCTGGCGGATTCGAGCGTCGTCAAGAGCGACGTCATCGACACCATCGAGGCGATGATCGCCGCCCTCGACGCGAAGCTCTCGGCGCAGATGAACGTGATCCTGCACGCGCCGGAGTTCAAGCAGATCGAAAGCGCATGGCGCGGGCTGAACTATCTGGTGTTCAATTCGGAGACCGACGCGACGCTGAAGATCCGCGTGCTCAACGTCGGCAAGACCGAACTGTACCGCAACCTCAAGTCCTATCCCGGCGCACGATGGGATCAGAGCCCGCTCTTCAAGGCGATCTACGAGAGCGAATTCGGACAGCTCGGCGGCGAGCCTTACGGCGCGCTGGTGGCGGACTACCACTTCAGCCATTCGCCTACCGACGTTCAGCTCCTCCGCGATCTGTCCAAGGTCGCCTCGGCCTCGCTGGCGCCGCTGATCACCGGGGCGGACCCGAATCTGCTCGGCATGGACGCCTGGACGGAGCTGATGAATCCGCGCGACATCGGCAAGCTGATGGATACGCCGGATTACGCGGCGTGGAAGGGCCTGCGCGACGCCGTCGACAGCCGCTACGTCGCGCTGTGCATGCCGCGCGTGCTCGCGCGCCTGCCCTACGGCTCGAAGTCGGAGCCGATCGAGGAGTTCGCCTTCGAGGAAGAGACCGACGGGCACAAAGGCGAGAAGTACGCCTGGATGAACGCCGCCTACGCCATGGCGGCAAACATCAATCGCGCCTTCAAGGAATACGGCTGGACGGTTCGGATCCGCGGCGTCGAGTCGGGTGGCGAGGTGATCAACCTGCCGACGCACACCTTCCCGACCGACGACGGCGGCGTCGACTTGAAATGCCCCACCGAGATCGCGATCACCGACCGGCGCGAGGCCGAACTGTCCAAGGCCGGCCTCATCTCGATCATCCATCGCAAGAATACCGACAAGGCGGCCTTCATCGGCGCGCAGTCGGTGTACCGGCCGAAGACATATATGAGTACGGACGCGACCGCCGCCGACAACCTGTCCGCGCGAATTCCGTACATGTTCGCCGTGTCGCGCTTTGCGCACTACCTGAAGTGCATGGTGCGTGACAAGATCGGCTCGACCAAGGAAAAGGCGCAGCTGGAGAAGTGGCTGAACGAGTGGATCACCTTGTACGTCGACGGCGATCCCGAGCATTCGAGCGAAGAGGTCAAGGCCAAGCTGCCGCTCGCGGCGGCGAAGGTCACCCTGGTCGCGAGCGAAGATAACCCGGGTTACTACTCGGCGAATGTCTATCTCCGGCCGCACTTCCAACTCGAAGGCATGGACATCGGCATGAGCCTGGTTTCCCGCCTGCCGCTCGAGCAGTGAAGTGGCAAGTGGACGCCGCCCGCGAGGGCGCGACGTTTAGGGTTTGGGGCGGGGGCGTCAAGAGATTTCCAGTACGTCCCCGATTTTAGGGAAGCGAAAAGGAGATTGGATTATGGCAGCTGGCGATATGTTTCTCGAATTTTCGGGAAAGGGCAAGTTTGACGGCGAGTCGCCGGACGACAAGTTCAAGGACAAGATCCAGGTCCTGTCGTTCTCTTTCGGCGTGTCCAACTCCGGCACGGGCGCTGTCGGATCGGGTTCGGGCGCGTCCAAGGCGGCCTTCTCGGACCTGAGCGTCACCAAGTTCGCGGACAAGTCGACTCCGAACTTCTTCATCAACTGCGTGAACGGCACTCACCACGAGAAGGCGATCCTTCACATCCGCAAGTCGGGCGAAAATCCGCAGGAATATCTCACGATCACGATGGAGGAGGTGTTCATCACCTCGTTCAGCCATTCCGGCGCCGACGGCGGCGGCCTCCCGACGGAGAGCGCAACGCTCAACTTCTCCAAGATGGAGGTTTCCTACAAGCCGCAGAAAGCGGACGGTACTTTGGACGCCGCCAACAAGAAGGGCTGGGACGTCAAGGGGCAGAAGACCTATTCCGCATAAACGGGCGTCGCGGCCGTACTCGGTTCGCCTGGGTCCGGCCGCGATCCGCTGCAACGACCGCTAGGCGCGACGGCAGGAACCCCGCGATGGCCGCCAAAAAGAGCGATCGGCTGGCGCCGCCGTTGATGCATGCTTTTCGCGCCGCGCATCGCGAGCGCGATGCGGCGGTTGCGGTCGACGTCCGCGAAGATGGCGATCGTGTGCTGGCGTCGCGGCGCGTGACAACCCGTGCGCCGATTACCGAAGGCGAGTTACGCAAGCTCGTCGGCGAGGACGTCAGTGCGCTGATGAACACCGTAAATATGGAATCGGCGGAAGATCTGTCCGATGTCCCGGAGGTGCGCCGATCGGTTCTCAATTTCGGATTGCGCGACCTCGCGCGCATGTCGATCGACGAAGACGCGGTTCATGGGGTGGCGAGGGAGATCGAAACAGCCCTGCACGATTTCGAGCCGCGGCTCGCGGCGAAGTCGATAAAGGTGCGCCGGGACGACAAAGTGTCACCAGACGAGCTCAGAGTGCGCTTCCTGGTCACCGCCGATCTCCGAATGCAGCCGGTGAACGTTCCCATGCAGTTTGTCGCGGAGGTCGAGTTGGATTCGGGCAAGATCAGAATCGATCGGCTCTGACCGATGAACCGCGAGTTCCTCAAGTTCTACAATCAGGAGCTGGCGATCCTGCGGGAACAGGCGGCGGAGTTCGCCCAAGCGTATCCGGGCGTGGCCGAGCGGCTGGGGGGCCTTCTCGAGGACAAGATCGACCCGATGATCGGCGGGCTGCTCGAGGGCGCCGCCTTCCTCGCGGCTCGGGTGCAGCTCAAGCTCAAGCACGAGTTCGCTGATTTCACCACCAACTTGATCGATCAGATCGCGCCGCACTATCTCGCCCCGACTCCGTCTTTCGTGCTCGTCCAGGCGGCGCCCAAATACGGCGACCCTTCGTTGCGCGAGGGACGCACGATCGCTCGCGGCGCCTTTTTCGATGCGACCTACCGCGAGGCGCAGCGCAACATCGCCTGCCGTTTCACCCTCGCCACGCCGATCTCCTTGTGGCCCTTCGACATCGTCAAGGCCGATTACCTCACCAGCACGGCGGCTGTGCAGGCGCTCGTCCCTGGCGCCGGAGGCGACTGCGTCGCCTGCCTGCGGCTGCAACTCACTGTCCGCGCGGCGGGAAGACCGGAGGACGAGCCCGCAGACAAGGAGGCTTACGCCAAGCCCGAGCTCCGGTTCTCGGCGTGCCGCGTCCGCTCCCTGCGGTTTCACCTGCTCGGTTCCGAAGTTGACGCGGTGGCGATGTACGAGCAGCTGTTCGCGCATTGCCGCGGCCTCTATTTCCGCGTCCTCGATTCGTTCGGCGACCCGGTCTACGCCGCAGGCCGCCCGGACATGGTGCAGCAGATCGGTTTCGGCGAGAACGAGTCGCTGATCCCGAACGACCATGAGCTATTCCGCGGCTTTGACTTCCTGCGCGACTATTTCGCCTTTCCCCGCCGTTTTCTCGGTTTCGACCTGAACGGACTCGCTGAGGTCTCGGGCCGTCTCGAGGCCAAGACCGTCGACATCGTCCTCGCCTTCGACGAGGTGAAACCGCAACTCGCCGCGGCGGTGCGCAAGGAGTTCTTTGCGCTCTACGCCGCGCCTGGCGTCAACCTGTTCGACAAGACGCTCGATCGCATTCCGGTGCGCTCGAACCAGTTTGAGTTCGCCGTCATTCCCGACCGCAGCCGGTTGCTCGATTTCGAGACCAACCGGGTGACAAAAGTCTTCGCCCACATCCCCGGCGCGCCGCAGAAGGTCCCGGTCGAGCCGCTCTACTCGGCGACGGCCGCGCGTTCCGCGACCGGCCTCTCCTACACCATCCGCCGGGCGCCGCGCAGACTGACGGTCGAGGAGAAGAAGTACGGCCAAGTGTCGGCCTACGCCGGCTCCGACGTCTTCCTGTCGCTCGGCGAGCGCAGCGACCCGAACGAGGTCCAGCGCGTGGCGGAGCTGAGCGTCCAAGCTTTGTGCACCAACCGGCACCTCGCGCAGCACCTTCCGGTCGGCGAGAGCGGCGCAGATTTCCGCTTTCTGGAGGACGCTGAGCTCGTGCTGCGCTGCGTCGCCGGGCCGACCCGTCCGTTCGAGCCGCCGCTGGCGGCGTTCGAAAACAGAGGACAAGAGGTCTCAACTGGCGAGGTCGCCTGGCGTCTGGTCAGCATGCTTAGCCTCAACCATCTGGGGCTGGCCGAGCGCGCCGGCGGTGACGGCGCCAAAGCGCTGCAGGAGATGATGATCCTGTTCGCCGACCTGGCCGACAACGCGACCGATCGAAAGATTCGCGGCATCAAGAGCGTGGATACGCGCCCGATTGTGCGGCGGCTCCGTCAGCCGGAAGGCGCCGCCGCCGCCCGCGGTCTGGAAATCACGGTCGTGCTGGAGGAAAAGGCGTTCGAGGGCTCGGGGGCGTTTCTCCTCGGCGCGGTTCTCGACCGCTTCTTCGCCGAATACGTCGCAATCAACCACTTCACCCAAACGGTCGTACGAAGCCCCGAGCGCGGCCAAATTATGCGCTGGCCGCCGCGCATCGGCCTTAGGGGCGTCCTGTGACCTACCGCAGCGAGCTCCTGGCCGAGCCCTGGCAGTTCGACCTGTTCACCGTCCTGCGCCGGCTGGAGCGGGAGAATCCGGGAAAGCCGCGCATCGGCGACGCGCGCACGCTCGACGACGAGTTCGTCACCGTGGGCGAAAATCCTTATTTCGCTTTCCCGGACTCGAACGTCGAATCGGCGAACGCCGACGCAAGCGGCCGCGTCCGGCTCAAGGCGCGGTTCCTCGGAATGTTCGGGCCGCAGGGGGCGTTGCCGCTCACCACGACCGAGGAGGCGTGGGGCTGGCTCCGCGAGCGAGATGACGCTTTCGTCGAGTTCGTCGATATCTTCCAGCGCCGGTTCCTCGCCCTTTTCTTTCGGGCGTGGGCGGATTCGCAGCCCGTCGCCCAAAACGACCGACCCGATGAGGACCGATTTCTCGCCTACATCGGCTCGACGATCGGCATCGGCACGCGCGCGTTCCGAAACGCCGACTCGATCTCCGACTTCGCCAAGCTGCAGTTCGCTGGACTGCTTGCGCCCCGGGTCAAGAGCGCCTCGCGGCTCCGGTCGTTTCTGGCGAGCCTGCTCAAGACCCGCGTCGAGATTGAGGAGTTCGTCGGCGCCTGGCTGATGCTTGAGCCGAGCGAACAAACCAGCCTCGGGTCGAAGAACAGCGGTCTCGGCGTCGATTGCGTCGCCGGCTCCAGCATGTACGGGGTCGACAACAAGTTCCGCGTCCGGGTCTACGTACGCGAGATTGAACATTTCAAGCAGTTCCTGCCCGGTTCGCCCCTCGCGCTCGAAATCGCCGACGCAATTTTCCTTTACACGGGCGAGGAGTACGACTGGGACATGGAGCTCGCGATACCAGCCGGCGAAATCACGCCGGTTCGCCTGGGCCAAAAAGCGCAACTCGGCTGGACCAGTTGGATGGCGCCGAACTGGTCCAAGTCGGACGAGACGATTCGCAGGGACGCGCATTTTCATGTCGAAAGCCGCCTCGACCGGCGGCGCAAGGGATCGAGAGCGAATTAGGGAGGGGTTCGGGATGGGCGCAGACATCAGTGTTGAATCAGTCGCCGGAAAACTGAACCGTGTCGGCTACGAGGCCTTCATTCTCGGCCTTCGCCAAGCCAAAACCGCGGGCAACCGTAACATCGAACTCGGTCACTGGATCTTCCAGCTCCTGCAGAAGGACAAGACCGACATCGCGCTCACGGCGGATCACTACAAGCTTAGCCGCGCCAAGCTGCTCTCCGACGCGACCATCGTCGTCAACGGCTTCCGCAAGAACGAAACGGAGATGCCAGGCATCTCCAACCAGGTCGCCGACGCATTGGACCGAGGCTGGCATTACGCCACCCTACTGTTTGGCGAAACCCAGATCCGCACCGGCCACCTGCTGGTGGCGCTGCTCAAGTCTGTGGAGCTCAGGCGCGCCCTCGTCGGCATATCGCAGGAGTTCGCCAAGATCCCGGTGGACGACGTTGCGGTCAGCCATCGCTCGATCTGGGAGGGCTCGGACGAGGGCAACCTTCGCCCGATGGACGGGTCGGGCATCGCGGCGGCAAGCTCCGAAGGAACGACGGCCGCAGCCGGCGCGAAAGGCACGACCGCGCTCGACCGCTTCAGCCAGGACCTCACCGCCAAGGCGAAGTCCGGCACGATGGATCCGATCCTCGGCCGCGACGAGGAAATCCGCCAGATCATCGATGTCCTGATGCGCCGCCGGCAGAACAACCCGATTCTCACCGGTGAGGCGGGCGTCGGCAAGACCGCGGTCGTCGAAGGCTTCGCCCAGCGCATCGCCGCGGGCGACGTGCCGCCGCCGCTGCGCGGGGTCAAGCTCCATGTTCTCGACGTTGGCCTGATGCAGGCCGGGGCGTCGATGAAGGGCGAGTTCGAGCAGCGCCTGCGCTCGGTGATCGACGAGGTGCAATCGTCGCCGACGCCGATCATCCTGTTCATCGACGAGGCGCACACGCTGATTGGCGCGGGCGGCGCGGCCGGAACGGGCGACGCCGCAAACCTGCTCAAGCCCGCCCTGGCGCGGGGCACCCTGCGCACCGTCGCAGCGACGACCTGGTCCGAGTACCGGCAGTATTTCGAGAAGGACCCGGCTCTCACCCGGCGGTTCCAGCCGATCCACATCGGCGAGCCCAACGTCGCGACCGCCGCGGTGATGCTGCGCGGCCTCGTGGCGCCGATGGAGAAGCACCACAAGGTGCGCGTCACAGACGAGGCGATCGTCGCGGCGGTCAATTTCTCCAACCGCTACATCCCGGCCCGGCAACTGCCCGACAAGGCGGTGAGCCTTCTCGACACGGCCTGCGCGCGCGTCGCCATCAGCCAGAACGCCAAGCCCGCCTCAATCGAGGACGCGGAGGTCGCGATCGCAAACCTCGAAAGCGAGAAGGCGTCCATCGCGCGCGAGCGCGATCTCGGCGCGGCGAACGAGGAGCGCATCTTGGAGATCGACGGCCAGATCGCCGAGAAGCGCGAGAAGCTCGAGGCGCTCAAAGGCGACTGGGACAACGAGCGCAAGCTCGTCGAAGAGATCCTAGCCTTGCGCGAGAAAATCTCCAAGGCGTCGGCGCCGAAGGCCGCCGAACCGGTCTCGGCCGCACCCGCGGCGCCGGCGGCCGAGCCTGCTGCGCTGGCGGGCGACCCTCTCGCCGACGGCGAGACGTTGCACACCAAGGTCGGCGAGCTCGGCAAGATCGATCCCGAGAAGCGGATGATCTACGCCCACGTCGACGAGCAGGCGATCGCCGCCGTCGTGTCCGACTGGACCGGCATTCCGGTCGGCAAGATGGTCGCCGACGAAATCGAGACGGTCCTGCATCTCGCCGACATCCTCAACCGGCGCATCGTCGGCCAGAGCCACGGCCTGCAGATGATCGCCAAGCGCATCGAGACGAACCGTGCCCGCCTCGACAATCCGAACAAGCCGATCGGCGTCTTCATGCTGAGCGGGCCTTCGGGCGTCGGCAAGACCGAGACCGCGCTCGCGCTCGCCGAAGCGCTTTACGGCGGCGAGCAGAACATCATCACGATCAACATGTCGGAGTTCCAGGAGGCGCACACCGTCTCGACGCTCAAGGGCGCGCCTCCTGGCTATGTTGGCTACGGCGAGGGCGGACGGCTGACCGAGGCGGTGCGCCGGAGGCCGTACAGCGTCGTCCTGCTCGACGAGATCGAGAAGGCGCACCCAGACGTGCACGAGATCTTCTTCCAGGTGTTCGACAAGGGCGTGATGGAGGACGGTTCGGGACGCCGCATCGATTTCAAGAACACGCTGATCCTGCTGACCACCAACGTCGGCAACGAGGTCATCATGAAAGCGGCCGCCGGCGGCGCGAAGCCCGACCCCGAAGCGCTAGCGCAACAGCTGAAGCCCGCGCTGCTCGAGGTGTTTCCCCCTGCCCTGCTCGGGCGCATCGTCACCATCCCCTACTTCCCCCTCTCGGGCGAGATGTTGGCGGGCATCGTGCGCCTGCAGCTCGGCCGGATCAGCAAACGGATCGAGGAGAACCATCGCGCGAAGTTCGTCGCCGACCAGAGCGCGATCGACCATATCGTCTCGATGTGCAACGATCCGGACGCCGGCGGCCGCGTGATCGACAACATCATCACCAACACGATCCTGCCCGCGCTGTCGCGCGAGATTCTGAAGCGCTCGTTGGCGCGTGAGGAGATCCACGAGGCGAAGGTATCTGCGACGGACGGCGCTTTCGTCTATGAAGTGAACTGACCTACGCGGAGTATCAAGTCATGGCCAACCGATTCGAGCAGGTCGACGAGATCGTCGGCGACGCGATCACCGTCGCCCTGGAGCAGCGTATCGACGGACAGTGGGCGAAGGTCGTTTGCCCCAAGAGCGCGCATGAGTCCTTCGCCGCAGACCGGGTGACGGAGCCAATGCCGCCGAAGGATGCGCTGTCGGGCGCCGTCAAGCTCGCCAACGACCTGAACCTCGCCATCGTCGTCCTCGACCCCAACGGCATATGGAAGAAGGAATGGGGCGAGCTTTACCGCGTTGAAGATGACGACGCCGGCGAAGGCGAATGACTGCGGAGACTCGAGCGTAGAGCTTCACGAGGTCGGGGACATAAGCGTGGGGAGCGCTGGGCGAAGCGGCTCGCGTTGGATTGCGCGGGCGGTGTCGGCAATTGCGCTCGTCGTCTCGACCGCCGCCGCCCACGCTGAGTTCCGGGTCTGCAACAATACCCGCTCGCTGATCAACCTGGCGGTAGGCTCGCTCGCGGGCGCCGACTACGCGACTGAGGGCTGGTGGACGGTGACGCCCGGCTCGTGCGCGACCCCAATCCACGGGCCACTCAGCGGCCGCTACCTCTATCTCTACGCGACCGGAATCGACGGCGTGGATCTGCTCAAGGGAACGGTGTCGATGTGCGTCGACCGGGGCAAGTTCAAGGCCTTCGGCATCGACAACTGCTGGCGTCGCGGTCTCCAGGCCGTCACTTTCGCCGAAATCGACACGCTCGAGTCCCCCGACTGGACGACGTTCCTGACTGAACCAGGCAAATGATCAGTCGCGCCGTTTGAGCTTGGCGACCGAATCCTCGGACAGAATGTCGTTGAGCAGGCTGACGAAGTCGCGCGTCGCCAGCGCCTTTGCGCGTTCGAGCAGATAGGGGATCGGACTCGACGGCTGGGTCTTCTGCATGTGTTGGACGACCTGATCTATCGTCGCGATCGCGGCATGACGGCTTGCGGCCGGCTCCGTCTCAACCGGCTCGCCTCCCTCTGTCGGCGCGTCGGAGAGATTGCGCACCGGCACTGGAAAAGCTCCGTCCGGGCCTACGAACACACGGGCCTCGTCCGCCGCCTCAGGCGCGAGCAATTGCATCACTTCGTAAAGGTTCTTGCCCAGCGTCTGGCGAGCCTGGCGGATCAGAAGCACGGCCGGGCTTGTGGGCTCGGCGCGCAAAAAGTAGCCGAGGGCGGACGACAGCGCTGAATCGACGTCCGCGAGCGTCGCAAAAGCGCTCGGAACGGCTGGAGCGGCCGCCGCGCCTTCCGCATCCTGCGCTCCGCCTTCAGCTGTTTGCGCTTCGCCGCTCTCGGCGCCGGGGGCGAGCGACGGGTCACGAGCCACCACCGCCGCGCGCAAGAACTCGGCCATCCCCTTGGCGATCTCGTCGAGCTTCTCCAGCTTGACCGTCGCCTTGCCCGCGCCGCGCGCCTTGGTCGTCGTGCGGACCACCTCCACCGAGGCGGCGAGGCCTCGCGCGGTCTCATACGCCTTGACCAACTTCTCGATCTCGACATCGCGCAGGACCCGGTCGATGACGTTGGGCGCCATGAACTTCTCATCGGCGCTGATCTCCTCCTGACCCTGAAGATTGAGGCGCGTCACCACGCGCGGCTGCGCGGCGCCAGTGGCGACGAGATGGTCGCGATAGGAGAGAGAGCCCTGGCGGGTCGCCTCCATGAGCGGCGCATATTGCAGTGGCAGAAGGACCACGGCGCCGTCCTCGAGCGTTTCGAGCTGGCCGACGCGCAGGCCGAAGTCGCTCCCTTCAGCACGAGGATGGGCCTCGTCCCAGTAGGTCTCCAGCAGCCACGCGACCGAGCCGACGCGGGACGCAAAACCTTCCAGGTCGCGATTGAGAATCGAGAGCTTGGCGCCGAGGATCAGCAAGCGAACGTCGAGGGTGCGTTCCAGCAGGCCCTCGATCGTCTTGAAAGCGGCTGGAAACTCGATCGTCTCGCGGCTGAATGAATAGTAATTGGTCGGCAGAAGGCCTTCGGTCGCCGCGAAGAAATTGAGGTAGTCCGGGTCGCCCTCCAGATCGAGGTCCGGCCCGCAGGGATCGTCGGCCGAGATCGGAGGGAGCGCGAACGGACTGGGCGGCGCGCCAACTTCGGGAGGCTCGGCCTCGGCGTTAGAAACGTCGCTCATCGAAGCTCCGCGACTGACAATGGATCGAGACGGTTATCCCCCAGCACAGCCGCGTCGCGCGTGAAGGCCCCTCGGCCGTTCGCCCGGACAATTGCAGGCGTTCGGCGCGTGGATAGTAGAGTCCCGCGAGACGACCGGTCAATCGGTCGGATACGGCGCCGCTTAACCGTCGTCCTCACGAGCGTCGCAGTGCGAGCTTTCGCTTATAAAGCAGCGGCCTCGCCGGCCGCCTAAAGAGGTCTACGCCCGCAGCGCAGCGCAATCGTTCACCTCGAGGCGCGCCTCGATCAGGGCGCGAATGCGCGGATCGGTGAAATCGGCGGCGGCGAACGTTGCGCCAGCCTTGATCAGAGACGCCTCGTCGAGCGACGTCGTCAGACCGACGACCGCGAGGCCGGCCGCTACCGCCGACCGAACGCCCGTCGGCGAGTCTTCGAAGGCGACTGACCGGCATGCCGCCGCGCCCGTGAGTTCGAGGCCGCACAGATAGGGCAGCGGATCGGGCTTCGCGCGCTCCAACTCCCCGCCGACGATGACGATCGAAAGTCGATCGGCGAGCCCCAGGGCCGTGAGCGCGGCATCGGCGTTGGCGCGCGGTCCGTTCGTCACGACCGCACGCTGCAATCCGAGCCGGTCCGCGAAATCGAGAAGCTCAACCGCCCCCGGGGTCGGCTCGATATCGCCAAGGTCGGCGCGGTAAGCCTCTTCTTTTTTCTCGAGCGTCGCGCGTCGGCGTTCCGGCGAGAGATGCGAGAGAAACGCCTTCCCGATCAGCTCGTTGGACGCGCCGTGAATCCTGGCGTTGTACGTCTCCTGATCGACGGCGATGCCGAAGGGAGCGAAGGTCTGCTGGAACGCGGCAAGGTGCTTCGCGTCGCTGTCGACAAGCGTTCCGTCGAGGTCGAAGAGCAGCGCCGCTCCGCCGCCAGTCACATCGTGGATCCGATCTGCCACGGCGTGAACTCGGCTTCGCCGTAGCCGAGCGCCTCCGACTTCGTCCGCTCGCCCGACGCGACCGCCAGGATCTTGTCGAAGATCTCGCGGCCCTTGTCGGCGATCGACACGCCGTCCAGCACATCGCCGCAGTTGATGTCCATGTCGTCGATCATCCTTCGGAAGATGTCGCTGTTGGTCGCGAGCTTGATCGAAGGCGTCGGCTTGCAGCCGAAAGCGGAGCCGCGCCCGGTCGTGAATGCGAGAACGTTGGCGCCGCCCGCGACCTGCCCGGTCGCTGAAACCGGATCATAGCCGGGCGTGTCCATGAAGACAAATCCCTTGGCCGTGATCGGCTCGGCATACTTGTACACCGCTTTGAGCGGCGTCGTGCCGCCCTTCGCCGCGGCGCCGAGCGACTTCTCCAAGATGGTCGTCAGGCCGCCTGCCTTGTTGCCGGGCGAGGGATTGTTGTTCATTTCGCCGCCGTTGCGGGCGCAGTAATCCTCCCACCAACGGATGCGATCGAGAAGCTTCCTCCCGACTTCCGGGGTCGCGGCGCGGCGGGTCAGCAAATGCTCTGCGCCGTAGATCTCCGGCGTCTCCGACAAGATCGCCGTTCCGCCGTTGCGCACCAGAATGTCGGCCGCTGCGCCGAGCGCCGGATTCGCGGTGATGCCGGAATAGCCGTCCGAGCCGCCGCATTGCAGCGCTAGCGTGAGCGCGCTCGCCGGCGCCGGCTCACGGCGCGTGCGATCGACTAAGGGCAACATCGACCGGACGCGCTCGAGGCCGGCCTCGACAGTCCTGCGCGTGCCGCCTGTCGCCTGGATGGTCAGGCTCTGAAAGGCGTCGCCTTCGACAAGGCCGTATTCCTCCTTCATCCGGCTGATCTGAAAAACTTCACAGCCCAGGCCGACCATCAGCGTCGCGCCGACGTTCGGATTGGCGGCGTAGCCCCACTCCGTCCTCATCAACGCCTCGAACCCTTCGCCCTTCGACGCCATGCCGCAACCGGCGCCGTGGACGAGCGCAATGACCCCGTCGACGTTCGGATAGTCGGCGAGGAGGCCCGACCGCTCGACCTCTCGCGCGATGAGCCGCGCGGTCGTCGCCGAACAGTTCACCGAGGTGAGCACGGCCAGATAGTTTCGCGTTCCGATTTTGCCATTCGTCCTGCGATACCCCTGGAAGGTGGGCTGGTCCTCGACCGCGACGACGACCTCCTCGTAAGCGCCTTCGCCGATGTGAGGCTCGCGGGCGAAGTCCTTCATCGCGCAATTGTGCTCGTGCACCCACTCGCCGACCGCGATGTCCCGCGTCGCGAAACCGATGATCTGCCCGAATTTTCGGATCGGCTCGTCGAACTTGACGGCTGCGACCGCCATCTTGTGTCCTTTCGGAATTCGTTCGCGCGCCGTCGCGGCGCCCTCCGGCGCCACCCCGGCAGGGATCTCATCGACCGCGATAATAACGTTGTCCGACGCGTTCAGACACAACGAGCGTGGCGGCGCCATGGCATGCTTCCCTGTTGTATGTCTTCGTTTAGGCGGCGAACAATCCTGGCCGCTGACGAGCGACCGTCTCGAGCAGGTCGCCCGTGACATTGAGGTGCCTCTTCATCGCATCGCGAGCAGCGTGGGCGTCGCCGGCTTCGATCGCCGCGACAACGGCGTGATGCTCGGCCAGCACTTCGCGAATCCGGCCGGGCGGAGACATGAGTATCCTCCGGACGCGCTCAAGGTGAACGCGAAGACCGTCCAGCACTTCGCCCGCGCGAGCCATGGTCAGCCGGGACGTCAGAATCTGATGAAAAGCGACGTCCGTGGCATAAAAGGACGCGCGATCGTTCGCCGCGACTGCGGCCTTCGCTTCTTTCAGGTTCGCCCCGAGCGCATCCTTATCGGCGCGAGTCATACGGCGGGCGGCCTCGGCCGCGATCTCGCCTTCGAGAGCGCTGCGAATGAACAGCCGCTCGCGCACGTCATGAAGAGAGATTCGCGAGACGAAAGAGCCGTGCTGCGGGGCGACGACGACGAGCTGGTCGTAGGCAAGCCGGCTGACCGCGGCGGACACCGGATAACGCGACACTCCGAATTTCTCGCACAGCTCCGCCTTCTCGATCAGGCTGCCAGGCTCGAGCGCCCCCGTCAGGATTGCCTTTTTCAGCTCGCCATAAACGGCGTCGGCTTTCGAGTGAGCGCCTTTGGCCAATGTCTTGCCTGCAAATCGCCGGAACTGGCCCTACCGTCCATTTCCAGCTAGCATGCTAGAGGCTAGACAGCCGGCGCGGCCGCGTCAATGTCACGACGTCACGGTAACTGTCGGCCGAGCGTTGCGTTCGGCCCCACCGTGCTCGAGCCTCGGCCCGCACGAAGAGGGCCGCTCTGCGGCCGAATTCTATACAACGGTGAAGACGACCTATACGCTGGCCTGAAACGCCATCTGAGGAGTCGAAGGGTCTTATGATACTCATTTCCGGCGAAGCGCTGATCGACCTCATTCCCGATCCGGAGAAGGCGAGCGGCTACGACGCCGTTCTCGGCGGATCGCCCTACAACGTCGCGATCGGGCTCGCACGGCTCGGCTCGCAGACTGCGTTCGTCTCTCGTATTTCAGAGGACGGAAACGGAGAGGCGCTGGCCGCCGGCCTGGCGGAGAACGGCGTCGACCTTAGGTTCGTCCTGCGCGACCAGCGGCCCTCGACGCTCGCCTTCGTCATGCGCGGCACCGCCAAGACCGGATCGCGCTATTCGTTCTACCTCGATGCGACCTCGTTCGACGGCCCATGGCCGTTTCCCGCGGTCTGGCCGCCGGCCGGCCGCCACCTGCATGTCGGCTCGATTTCCGCCGTCGATTCGCGGCATGGCGAACGCGTCGTCGAGGCGCTCGCGTCGGCGCGTTCGCATGCGACCGTCAGCTACGATCCGAACATACGACCGCTCGTCACGCCAAACCGCGAGTCCGTCGCTGCGCTGGTCGAGCGGCAGGCGTCGCTCGCCCACATCGTCAAGGCGAGCGAGGAGGACCTTCTGTGGCTCTATCCCGGCCGGGCGGTCGAGGACAGCCTCGCCGCCTGGGCGAAGATCGGACCGCGCTTCTGCGTCGCGACGCTCGGCGAGCGCGGCGCATTGGCTATACTCGGCGGCGAGCGAATCGCGATCCCCGCGCGGCGCGTCGAGGTCATCGACACCGTGGGCGCCGGCGACAGCTTCATGTCCGCGCTGCTTTCGGCCATGGATCGCGATTCCGCGCTCGGCGACGGCTCGGCCGCGCCCGACCGCGCCGCGATCGAGAAGTGGCTGCGCTTCGCCGCCTGCGCTTCCGCGATCACCTGCACCCGCAAGGGGTCGAACCCGCCGACGCGCGCCGAAGTCGAGGCGGCGCTCCATCGCTGACTGGGGCGCCCCATTGAACTTTCGGCGACATAGTGAAGCATTGCGGGGGCCGGACGACCGGTCTAAGACTGCGCCCGAACTCAAACGGGACGGATCGCATGGCATCGACTGAACTTGCGCGGGGCAGGCCGCGACCGCGCCCGTTGTCGCCGCACCTCCTCATCTACAAATTCACCATCACGATGGTGATGTCGATCATGCACCGGATCACCGGATTCGGGCTTTATGTCGGCGTCCTGCTGCTGGCCTGGTTCCTCATCGCCGCCTCGACGGACGCAGTGGCCTTCAGCTGGTTCACGGCCTTCATCGATTCGATCATCGGCAGGCTTGTGCTGTTTGGCTTCACCTGGGCTTTGTTCAATCACATGCTCGGCGGAATCCGGCATTTCCTCTGGGACGCCGGTTACGCCCTGGATGCGCCGGCGCGCGAACAACTGACATGGGCGACGACGATCGCCGCCCTCGTGCTGACCGTCGTCACCTGGGCGATCGGCTACGCCGTCCAGTAAGGGAGCTTCCGATGTCTGGTAAAGCCGGTGGGCTGCGCACCCCCCTCACGCGCGTTCGTTTCCTCGGGTCGTCGCTCAAAGGAACCAGCGAGGCCTGGACGATCCACGTGACCGGGCTCGCGAATGTCGTGCTCGGCCTCTATTTCGTCTGGCTCATTCTCGATCTCCTGCACATGGACTACAACGGCGTGCGCGCCACGCTCGGCCGTCCGATTCCGGCCATCCTTCTTCTCGCCTTCATCCTGTCGGGAATCGTGCACATGGAGATCGGCATGCGCTCGATCATCGTGGACTATGTCGACGGACATCCCCGCGCCTGGGCGCTCATCGCGAACACATGCTTCGCCGCAATTCTCGCGCTTGCCTGCGTCTACGCGACGCTGCGCATCAGCTTCACCTGACCACGATCTTTTGAGAACGGACCATCGCAATGGCGACGAACGGCTCCCCGGCTGAGAGCGCCCCGGCGCTCGGCGGCAAGGCCTACCCGATCACGGACCACACCTTCGACGTCGTCGTCGTCGGGGCGGGCGGCGCGGGCCTCCGCGCCAGCGTCGGCTGCGCGCAGGCGGGCTTGAAGACCGCCTGCATCTCCAAGGTCTTTCCGACGCGATCGCACACGGTTGCGGCGCAGGGCGGCATCTCGGCCTCGCTCGGCAACATGGGCCCGGACGACTGGCGCTGGCACATGTACGACACCGTCAAGGGATCCGACTGGCTCGGCGACCAGGACGCCATCGAATACCTCTGCCGCAACGCTCCGGCTGCGGTCTACGAGCTCGACCACTGGGGCGTGCCGTTCTCGCGCACCGAGGTCGGCAAGATCTACCAGCGTCCGTTCGGCGGCATGACGACCGAGTTCGGCAAGGGCATCGCCCAGCGCACCTGCGCCGCGGCCGACCGCACCGGCCACGCGATCCTGCACACGCTTTATGGCCAGGCGCTGAAGGCGCGCTGCGACTTCTTCATCGAATATTTCGCCATCGACCTGATTCGCGACTCCGAAGGCGCGGTGCGCGGGCTCGTCGCCCTCAAGCTCGACGACGGCACGATTCACCGCTTCCGCGCCCAGACGACGGTACTGGCGACCGGCGGCTACGGGCGCGCCTATTTCTCGGCGACGTCCGCCCATACCTGCACCGGCGACGGCAACGCCATGGCGCTGCGCGCCGGCCTGGCGCTGCAGGACATGGAGTTCGTGCAGTTCCACCCGACCGGCATCTACGGCGCGGGCTGCCTCATCACCGAAGGCTCGCGCGGCGAGGGCGGCTATCTCGTCAACTCCGAAGGCGAGCGGTTCATGGAGCGCTACGCGCCCTCCGCCAAGGACCTCGCCTCGCGCGACGTCGTCAGCCGCTCGATGACCCTCGAGATCCGCGAGGGCCGCGGCGTCGGCAAGAACAAGGACCACATCTACCTGCACCTCGATCACCTCGATCCGAAGGTGCTGCACGAGCGCCTGCCCGGCATCTCCGACAGCGCGCGCATCTTCGCCGGCGTCGACGTGACCAAGGAGCCGATCCC
>Ga0074045_10001853_pt1 | contig 20069 bp, 21 predicted proteins | sample BogForMeECP23OM2_FD_94442 | JGI IMG/M metagenome (GOLD analysis project Ga0074045, IMG submission 94442) | Bog forest soil microbial communities from Calvert Island, British Columbia, Canada - Bog Forest MetaG ECP23OM2 | ecosystem: Environmental > Terrestrial > Soil > Wetlands ...
AGCTGGGACCCAAATGCTAAATACTAAGGAAGGTTCGATTAAGTCAGTTGGGAGTCCCTCAGGGGCTAAAGCCCGGCCTAATAGCAGGCATTTACGGACGGCCTGAAGGCCGTCCCCTTCAAAGAACTAAACTTAATCAGAGTTTCCCTACCTGCTAAACTGCCAATCGCGATTGCTGATTGCGCCTTTCTCACTTGCTCCTCTGCAACTCGCGGTAGGCTTCGCTCTTGGACAATCCAAACTCACGGGCGGCCTGCTTCAGGGCAGCTTTTTCTTCAACCTCGCCGCCGCTCATTAACTCTCGTACCCGTTGCGCAACGCGTGGCCCAGGAGGTGTCGTCTGTGCCACGTCGTCCGCCTTTCCGATGAGCAGGGTAATCTCACCTTTGATGTCGCCGCGCTGCTCCAATTGCTCAAGTAAACTGCCGGCACGCCCGCGCAGAAACTCCTCATGCAGCTTGGTGACCTCGCGGGCGATAACGACGTGACGCTCCGGGCCAAGTATCTCTACGATATCGCGCAAGGTCTCCACAATCCTATGCGGCGCTTCATAGAAGATCTGGGTACGCGGCGAGTTTCGGACGGCTTCCAGCGCCGTGCGCCGCGCGCCAGCCTTGGCGGGAAGAAAGCCGCTAAAGCGGAACGAGTCGGTGGGCAATCCGCTGGCCACCAGTGCCGACAGGAACGCCGATGCGCCGGGAATCGGCACAACACGGATGTGATGGCGGACTGCCAGCGCCACCAGGCGGTAGCCCGGATCGCTGACGCCGGGCGTGCCTGCGTCGGTGACCAGCGCGATGTCGTCGCCGTCCTCCAGGTGCACCACCAGCTCGGCGGCGCGGGTTAGTTCGTTATGCTCGTGATAGCTGACGGTTGGCTTTTCGATCTTATAGTGGTTCAACAGCTTCAGCGTCTGCCGCGTGTCTTCACAGGCGATAAGATCAACGTTTCTTAAGGTATCTAGAGCCCGCAGAGTAATGTCTTCGAGATTACCGATAGGCGTGCCGACTAGATATAAAGTGCCAAGCGCAACAGTCTCGCCGTCGGCGATTTCGCCGGGACTCTGGGACCTCTTAGCCATTCCGCGCCAGTGTAGCACCGCAGCGTTGCGCTGGGTGTTTGCCGGAAGCTGCTCAATCAGCTATGATTGTTGTTTACACTGCCAGTGTGGCAATTTTCTGGAGTCAATGAATGGCACAAGTATGTCAAGTCTGCGGCAAAGGGCCGCGCTCGGGCAATAACATCAGTCACGCGCATAACGTGAGCAAGCGACGCTGGAACGTTAACCTGCGCCCGGTCCACGCCAAAACCAAGACCGGCAACAAGCGGATGCGGGTCTGCACTTCCTGCCTGCGCAGCGGCAAAGTCACCAAGGCCTAGCGGCTCAAGCATTTAGATCGGCCTGCCCTCCCGAGCGTGGGAGGGTTTCATTTTGCCGGGCGGCGCGCTGATGAATTTTACTCCGACCGCAACCCCGATCAGCGCACCTGCCACGACATCACTGGCGTAGTGGTACCCGTCGTACACCGCGCCCACGCACATAAGAAGAACCGGCACCAGCAACCAGGGCGCAACTCGCGGCAGAAACCTGTAGGCAAACACCAGGACAACGAAGGCCAGCATGATGTGCGAGCTGGGGAACGCATTGCCGTGCACACCGCCTCGATTCTGGATGGCCAGCACCATCGCTTGAAACGGCCCGCTGTGAGCGCTGGCGAAATGCCGCACTCCAAGGCGGTTCGCCGGACTCTCCGTCGGGAAGAGCAGATAGGTTGTATAGCTCAGGACATAGCCGACGCTGAGTGCATCCGTGAGCTTGCGAAAGGCGCCCGCGAACCGCGGCCGCCGGCGAAAACCCCAGAATATTCCGCCAAATACCGGGTACAGCGGATAAAACGTAAAGTAGCCGAATTCGAGGAACTCGATCAACCACGCGGAAGCTCGTTCGCGCATCCACACTGCAGGAGGCACGGGAAAGAGCAACGATTCGAACGCGATCAGGTGCGCATTTTGCCAGCCGCTTCGGATAGAAAGCGACAGGAACGAAACTTCTTCGAATACTACGGTGAAAAAGATGAGCGGCAGCCAATCGTGGGCGAACTCCCAAGCCACGCCATCGCGCTGCTTGCGTGCGAGTAGCAGGATGGCGATGATCGCGCAGAGGTTCCAGGCGACATACCACAGCCAATGCTCCATGCGCTCATGATGGGCGCACATCAGCAAAGTCAGCGTTACAAACACCCCAAGGTAGATGCGGTCCGTGAGGTTCATTGGCGCTTACGCCAGCGCAATGACGTCAATTTCGACCAGCACGTCTTTGGGCAGTCGGGCGACCTCAACCGTGGACCGCGCTGGCGGCGCCTGTATGAAGTGGCGGGCGTAGACCTCGTTCATCGCGGTGAAGTCGGACATGTTTTTCAGGAAGACGGTGGTCTTCACCACCTGCGCGAGCGAGCTTCCGGCCGCCTGCAAAATGCCGGAGAGATTCTGCAGCACGCGCTCGGTCTGCGCTGCAACGTCGCCATCGATGAGCTGTTGGGTGGCCGGGTCGAGCGTGATCTGGCCAGAGAGAAACACGAATCCGTTGGCCTTGATGGCTTGCGAGTAGGGACCAATCGCTTTGGGGCCGACATCAGTCGCGATAACTTCGCGCATGCGTCCTCCTGATTTGGGTAACGATGACTGCAATGCGATTCTCGCATACATCGTCGGTTCGAACCGACTACAAAAGCAAAACGGCCGGAGATTGCTCCGGCCGCTATCACTATCCCCTAATCACGATCCAGCGAGTGCTACCGCGCGATCTTCTCTCCAATTGACTTCGCCTGGGTGAACAGCAGCAGGTAATCAGGGCCGCCAGCTTTGGAGTCCGTTCCCGACATATTGAAGCCGCCGAAGGGATGCGCGCCCACCATCGCTCCCGTGCACTTGCGGTTGATATACAGGTTGCCGACATGGAACTGTTCCTTGGCCGCGGCGATCTTGTCCTCCGACGTGGTATAGACGGCGCCGGTGAGGCCGAACTCGGTGTTGTTGGCGATGGCCATGGCGTCTTCGAAGCCGCGCGCCTTGATCACCGCCAGCACCGGCCCAAAAATCTCCTGCTGCGAGATGGTTGCCATGGGATCGACATCGGCAATCACGGTCGGGTGGATGAAGTAGCCGTCGCCCGCTTCGGTCGCACGCGCGCCACCAGTGATGAGCCGTCCGCCTTCTGCGATCGCCTTCTCGATATAGCCGAGGATCGACTTCATCGACTTTTCATTGACCACCGGGCCCATATTCGGGTTCTGTGTTGGATTGCCGACGGTGATCTTCTCCACCCGCTCGCCCAGTCGCTGCACAAAACGGTCGTAGATGCGCTCGTCCACGATGGCACGTGAGCAGGCGGAGCACTTCTGGCCGCTGAATCCAAAGGCCGAGCTTGCGACGCCTTCGACTGCGGCGTCGAAATTGGCGTCGGCATCCACGACAATCGAGTCCTTGCCCCCCATCTCGAGCACAGTGCGCTTGATCCAGATCTGGCCGGGCTGTTGTGTCGCCGCCCGCTGGTTGATGTGCAGGCCGACTTCCTTCGATCCAGTGAACGCGATGTAGCGCGTCTTGGGGTGCTCGACCACGGCGTTACCAAAGCTACCGCCCTTGCCGGGGCAGAAGTTGACCACTCCGTCGGGCAGGCCGGCCTCTTCCAGGATCTCGAAGAACTTCGCCGCGATGGTGGGGGAGTCGCTGGAAGGCTTTACGATGACGGTGTTGCCGCACACAATGGACGCCAACGTCATGCCGCCCATGATGGCGCCGGGGAAGTTCCACGGCGGAATCACCACGCCGACACCCAGCGGAATGTAGCGCAGCCAGTCGCGCTCGCCGGGCAACTGCACCGGCGGTTCGGCCTTGGACAGGCGAATCGCCTCCAGCGCGTAGAAGTCGCAGAAGTCAATCAACTCCGCGATGTCGCCGTCAGCCTCGGCCCAGTTCTTGCCGACCTCGAAGACCATCCACGCCATCAGCTCGAACTTGCGCTCGCGCATCAGGTGGCTGGTGCGGAACAGCAGGCCGGTGCGCTCTTCAACCGAGGTGTACTTCCAGGTCTCGAATGCTTTCAGCGCCGCCTGCATCGCAGGCTCGACCTCAGCCGCGCCGGCGGTCTGATGGACGCCGACAATCTCCGACGGCCTGGCCGGATTGAGCGAGGTTGTCTTCTCCGCGGTCTTCAGGCGGCGTCCGCCGATGACCAGGTCGTACTCGCGGCCGAGTTCGGAGCGGACTTTTTCGATGGCGGCGCGCATGCGCCACGCGTTTTCGGGATTGCTGAAGTCAACCGGCGGTTCATTCTTGAATTGCGTGGGAATGTTGTGTTCCTTCAGGCCCTCACGGGTGGGTGCAAGCGTCGTAGCCATAAATTGCGTCCTCTCAGAAAGGTGATTCTCAGTAGATGCCTGGTAGTTCAGTGCGATTCCGCGGCGCATTACTGAACCCATGATGATAAGCCTGGTAAGACGGGTTTGTCCCGCCCGCGGTTCGCGCTAGTACCGGTGATACAGAATCGCGTGGCTGTTGTTTATTCTTGCTATCGTTGCCAGCGACGAAAGACGGCACCCAACACAGAAACTATACCCTTCTAATCGTATACAGAGGGTCGAATTCTGGTATCCCCGCCCGGCGTCCGGCGATCCAACGAAGAACGTAAACCGTCCTCGGGTCGGTCAAGCTGCCGAAGGCATTCACCAGGACCTCCATCACTAGATGATTGAGAGTGTCCTTAAAATAATCGATGTCCGGTTCCACCATCACGCAATTCACACCATCCACCTCAAGCCGGTCGTTCCCGTGGAACGTGAACTGGACATTCGCTTCCCCGAACTGGATTTGCTTGTAGCTGCTCGTTGCGCCTGGGTGCAGAATAAAGGGCGCGTCGGCAAACTCTGGAGGCTGCTGCTGTTTCGCCAGCTTGATCTGGTCGATCAGCTTGGGATCAGCCCATGCAAAAAACCGGTCTTGAGCGACGTGGAACGCGCCATCGCGGTCCCAAATCACGCGCTTGATGTAATCAAACGGGGTTTGCTGGGGCAGGGGGATCTGCTGCATCGCCGTCGTGATGTTCAGCAAGCAGGCGAGAATCTCCCCTCCCTGGTCTTCCATGATGCCGCTGTAACGGTTCGCCGCTTCCTCGTCGCTGGCGGCGCCGTTGGCGAGCAGACTCTTTAGTTTCGGACGCGAGTTGTCCAGTTCCGTCCACGTTGCATTCGCAAAGTTCAGCTCATTCGATTTCGGAAGCAACATCAAGTCAACAATCTGGTCTACGTTGGGTGCCAGCTTGACCGGGGAGTAGCCGGTATCTTTGTATCCGTCGGCAGAAGCAAGGAACGTGTAATTGTCACCGAAATTGTTGAACAGGGGGAGTCCTGTGAAAAAGACACTGGATTCGCCGTGAAAGTCACGATGCTGCACGTGCTGATTACCGTCAATTATCGTGATTAAGAGCTGGGACCTGTCAGAATAGAGCTGGCGTGTTCCATCGAACACGTTGACCATCGCGCGACCACCATCGGTTGCCATCAGACTTCTCCTGTGGTCACAATTACGTACCGCTCTGGAGCGCCCACGTAAAGTGCCGCCAACACATTACCAAACCTTTGTTACAGCCCCATATATTCCGGATGATAGTCCTTCCAGATGCCGGTTGGGGGAGATATCTGGCGCACGGGAACGTCTTCGGCGTGCTTGGCTGTCCGCACCCATTCCCACGCGTGCAGAATCTCCGAGGTGTCGAAGTAACGCGTCTCGGACTGCAGCACAGCCGCGCCCGCGGTGATAATGGCGACAATCTCGTCCCACTTGTCGGCGCCGACGACCGCCATGCGCGCAATGTGGTCGGTTTGCTTCTGGAGGAAGCGCATCTCGTTCCAGCGAGCGCCCCAGTCAGCGCCGTGCATCTCGGAGAGATCGGCGAGGATGCCGATGGGCTTGTGTTTGCGCTCGGCGATCAGGAACCCGATCTGGGCCTCGAAGCCCTTGATGTCCTCGGCGGTCATCTTTCCGATCACCTTGAAGCCGATCACTCCTCCTGAGCTTTCCTTGAGTCGTTCGATCATGCTGTGCTCGCTCCTGAAGTCTGCGTCCTTGCGAAACGGCAGTATATCTTAGAGCGCTGAGGCGCGCTTTAGACCCGCCAGCAAGACGTCCTGTTTCGCGCGCTGAGCACGCCGATTGTTGTATCTTGTCCTGAGGCCAACACAATGACACAAACAGCGGTCCTCGGCGGCGGATGCTTCTGGTGCGTGGAAGCTGCTTTCAACCAGTTGCAGGGTGTGCAGCGCGTCGCGTCTGGTTACATGGGCGGGCGCACGCAAAACCCCAGTTACGAGCAGGTTTGCAGCGGCAAGACCGGTCACGTGGAAGTAGCGGAGATCACCTTCGACCCGGCCGTCATCAGTTACGAAGACTTGCTGGAGATCTTCTTCACGGTACATGATCCGACCACGCTGAACCGGCAGGGCAACGACTTCGGCGAGCAGTATCGCTCGGTCATCTTTTACCGCGACGAGGAACAGCACCAGACCGCGCAAAAGGTCATCGAACAGTTGACCAAGGAACATGCTTTCAAGGACCCGATCGTCACTACCGTCGAGCCGGCCTCCACGTTTTACCCCGCCGAGAGCTACCACCAGGACTACTTCAAGAACCACCCTTACCAGCCTTACTGCATGTTCGTGGTCTCGCCCAAGGTGAAGAAGGTCCGGGAGAGGTTTGCCGCCAGGATGAAGCCATAGCATCCTCGCGTTTATTGCTCGTCTCGCATCCTTTCCTCGATTTCCCGAAGCGACCGTCCCTCCTGCTCGGCAACTGCTTCCAGCAGGCAGGCAATGAGCACCTCGCGTGGGGTTCGGGGTCCGGCAAGCAGCTTCGCGACCACGTCACGAGCCACCTGCTCTCTCCATTGCTGGCAGCTCACTCGCGGCGGATAGAAATAGGCGCGGTCGCGCATCTGCCGCGAGAGCAGGCCCTTCTTGAAGCCGTTCCATGGTGGTCATGACCGTGGTGTACACCACTCCGCGACCCGGATCCTTGACCACTTCGCATACCCAACATTCGCGGTGATACCAGAGCACCTCCATCACCAGGGCCTCAAGCGCCCGAGGATCGCCCGGAGAACGGATTGACCGGCTACGCTCGTTTTGGGTCCAGGCAACATCGTGATGCCTCACACAGAGAGTTTCAGGTTTGCCCCCTGCGTCGGATGCTGGTGAAAGGCAGGGGCGGCTGGTTTTTTGCTGCCCCTGCGGGGTTTGTTTTCGGCACTCCATTCCACTGCTGCAAACAGGGCTCAGGCTGGTTATTTCTGCTGTAGCAAACTGCCACAGTCCATTTCGAACGGCCGCCCGAACTGTTGCGAAATCCATCACGTCGAGACGTGACCCGCGTCACAGCGCCGCCTAACCCCATACGCGACAATGGAATTGCACGCAGGAACTTTGTACGCGTGCGCGGGAAGACAACCGCAGGTCCCTCCGGTCGGGCGGCTTCGCCGTCCGGGGCTGAAGCTCCGGACTACCAAGCCCTCGGTCGGGATGACAACTAACGAAGTTATCGTTAAAGCGGGCGTAACCCGGTTTTCATAATGTCATAGGTTACTAGGAGTCATCATGAAGAAAGTCATCCTGACCGTGCTGCTTATCGCACTGGCCCTGTTCCTGGCACTTCCCAATCTGTCCTGGGCGCAAGGCCCCGAAGGGATTTACAAGGCGAAGTGCGCTGGCTGTCACGGAGCCGACGGCAAAGGTACCGCTGCCGGCACAAAGATGGGAGCGCAGGCGTTCTCGTCTCCCGCGGTGCAGAAAATATCTGACGCCGAAATCGCTGACTTTATCGAAAACGGCGGGCCGCAGAAGAAGGCCTCGCACGCTTTCGCGAACAAGGGTGTGAGCGCAGCCGATGCCACGGCGCTGGCTGCTTACGTGAAGACCCTGAAGTAGTTTTCACGTTTACGGTGATCCGCTCCAGGCCCCTGCATTGCTCCGGCCTGGAGCGGCAAGCTCCCCCGAAGTTACAGTCGCCCGACGGCGCTCTCGCTTGGCGCCGCTTCCTACCTGCCGAGGTCCGACCGGCGCCGGGGCGACTTGGAGAGAAATCAAATGAGCAAGGGAATCCTTTACGATGCAACAGTCTGCATCGGGTGCAAGCAGTGTGAGCAGGCCTGCGCCGCCGAAAACGGCCTGCCGTACGACGACAAAATCGCAGACCAGGGGTACACATCCGCGCACAAATACACGGCCGTCCTGACCGAGGACGAAAAGTTCATGCGCCGCCTGTGCATGAACTGCGATGACCCGGCCTGCGCCTCGGTCTGCCCGGTGGGCGCGCTGAAGAAAACCGCTCTCGGCCCGGTCACTTATGACAAAAGCCGCTGCATGGGATGCCGCTATTGCATGGCGGCCTGTCCGTTCAGCGTGCCGAAATACGAATGGGACAAAGCCGTCCCCGGCGTGCGCAAGTGCATCATGTGCAGCCAGCGCGTAGCTGCCGGCAAGCCGACGGCCTGCGCTGAAATCTGTCCCACCGGCGCCACTAAATTTGGCGATCGCGACGAGCTGCTGGAAGAAGCCAAGAAGCGCATTCACGACCATCCGGGCACCTACCTGCCGCACATCTTTGGCGACACCGAGGTGGGCGGCACCTCGGTCATGCTGCTGTCGTCGGTAGGGTTCAACCAGTTTGGCTATCGCACCGACCTTACCGAGCGCGCGCTGCCCATGTACACCTACCAGGTGCTGTCGCGCATTCCTGATTTTGTGCCGCTGTTCGGCGTTTTGCTGGGCGGCGTGTACTGGATCACCCACCGCCGCGAGGACGTGGCGCAAGCTGAAGCTGAGGAGAAACAGCGCCAAGGGGGTGTGCAATGACGGTCCCGAGGATGCGGTTCACGTTGTGGAAGGCGGTCTTCCTTCTCATCATGGCCGCCGGCATCTACTGCACTTTCCTTCGGTTCTTGCGTGGATTGGGCGCGTCCACCAATCTGAGCGACCAGTTCCCCTGGGGGCTGTGGATCGGCTTCGACGTCATGTGCGGTGTCATGCTGGCAGCCGGCGGTTTCACCCTGACCGCGGCGGTAGAAATCTTCAACATCAAGCGGTTTCACTCCATTGTTCGCCCTACGATTTTGACCGCGTTCCTCGGCTACCTGCTCGTTTGCGGAGCGTTGATGTATGACCTCGGGCTGCCGTGGAACATCTGGCATCCGCTGGTGATGCGCAATCCACATTCGGTGATGTTCGAGGTCGCTTACTGCGTGATGCTGTACACCACGGTGCTGGCGCTGGAGTTTTCGCCGATTGTGCTGGAGCACTTCAAATTGTACCGGGCGCTGAAGATTGTGCGCAGTGTGATGGTGGTGTTCGTCATCCTTGGAGTGCTGCTCTCCACTTTGCATCAGTCGTCGCTGGGCACGCTGTATCTCATCATGCCCAACAAGCTGCACGGCTTCTGGTACAGCCCGCTGCTGCCGGTGTTTTTCTTCCTGTCGGCAATTGCGGTGGGGGTGGCCATGACCATCTTCGAGTCCTCGATGAGCTCGAAGTACTTTGGCCGTGAGCTGGAGCTGCCCATCCTGCGCGATCTTGGACGTGTGCTGGTGGTGGTGCTGGCGCTGTACGGCATCCTGAAGTTCGAGGACTTGTACCACCGCGGCATGCTGAAGCGGGTGTTCGTTCCGAGCTACGAACAGCGTTTCTTCCTGCTGGAAATCTTTCTCTCGTGCTTGATACCGCTAGGCATGCTGCTGGTGCCGAAGATTCGCGAGAGCGCGCAGGGCCTGTATCTGGCGGCGGTGCTGACGCTGCTGGGCTTCGTGACCAATCGTCTGAACGTGGCCATCACCGGGGTGGAGAGCGCAGTCGGCGCCCACTATACCCCCAAGTGGACCGAGGTGGTGATCACCGCCATGTTCGTCGCCCTCGGGTTTGCCATCTTTGGTTTTGTGGCCAAGTACCTGCCTATCTTCCCAGAGGAGAAGGCACACATCCCGGCACTCCGCGAACCGGCTTACGCAGAAGTCGCGGTGCCTGTCCATGCAGGAGACTGACAAATCGAGGGGCCCCTCAAGACCACCTGAAGAGGCCTTTGCGTTTCAGCCCCGTTGGATCCAGCGGATGGGACGCAGTGTCAGCGCGAAGCTGATGGTGTCGATCTTTGTGGTCATGATCTTCATCTTCGCTCTGCTGGGATACTTCAGCATTCAACTGCATCGCAAGAACCTGGAAGCGGCGGCGCTGGTGAGCGCCGAGCAGCAGAGCGAAGTGTTGCGGCGCAGCGCCTCGCACTACATGCTGAACAACGACCGCACCGGGCTCTACGAGATGATGCTGAACATGGCGGACCAGCCCGGCGTCATGCGGGTGCGCATCCTGAATCCGCAGGGCGTGATCAGCTATTCGACGGCGCCCGCGGAAGTGGGCAACATGGTGGACAAGGGGGCCGAGGCCTGCTACGGCTGCCATGCGCAATCGCAGCCCCTGACGCGGTTGAACCGCTCCGACCGTTTCCGTATCTATCGCGCCAGCGATACGCGCGTTCTCGGGATCATCACTCCCATCGAGAACCAGCCTGCCTGTTCGAATGCGGCGTGCCACGCCCATCCTGCGAGCACGCAGATCCTGGGCGTGCTCGACACCAATCTTTCGCTGGCCAAGGTTGACCAGAGCCTGGCGCGCGAGCGCCGCGAGATGCTCGCCTCAACGACCGTGGCTATGCTTGCTGTCGTCTTCCTGAGCGGGCTGTTCGTGTGGATCGTAGTCCACAATCCGTTGCGCGAGTTGAAGGCAGGGACCGAGATCGTGGCGAAAGGAAAGTTCGGTCATCAGCTCCCGGTTACTTCCCACGATGAGCTTGGAGAACTGTCGCAGTCGTTCAACACCATGAGCGAGCGTCTACAACTCGCCCAGGACGCAAGTGAAGCCTGGGCGCGCAACCTGGAGTTTCTGGTCGAGGAGAAAACGCGCGAGTTGAAGCAGGCCCACCAGCGCATGCTGCATGTGGAGAAGATGGCCACCATTGGCAAGATGGCCGCCGTCGTGGCGCACGAAATCAACAATCCGCTCTCTGGCATTCTCACCTATTCCAGGCTGGTGAAACGCTGGATCGAGAAGAACGCCGCCAGCGCGCCAAAGAAAGACGAGATGCAGGGTTCGCTCGACCTGATTGCCAGCGAGAGCAAACGCTGCGGCGAACTGGTGAAGAACCTGCTCAGCTTCTCGCGGGTCTCGCCCATGAACCTGGCGTGGTGTGATCTCAACCAGGTCATCGATCGCTGTGTTCGCCTGGTGGAGCACAAGATGGAGATGGCCGGCATCCAGCTCAACCTTAATCTCGCCGGCGATTTGCCGATGGCGCATTGTGATCCGTCGCAAATTGAGCAGGTGGTGCTGGCCATGGTCATCAACGCCATTGACGCCATGCCGCACGAGGGCAACCTGTGGATCAGCACGCGCGTGACCGCGGGTTCTGAGATCGAACTGGTCATCCGCGACGACGGCATCGGAATTCCCGCCGAGCATCTGCCGCATATCTTCGAGCCGTTCTACACCACCAAGGAGTCGGGTGGCTCCGGGCTCGGGTTGGCCATCAGCCAGAACATCGTGGAGCGGCATGGCGGCCACATCGAGGTGAACTCGGTGGTGGGCCAGGGAACGACATTCAAGATTTTGCTTCCGGTTGACAGCCAGGGTCCCGCGACCGCCGGCGAGGCGGACCGCGAGATGGCTGAAATGAGGTAGAAAAATGACGCAAGGCAAATTGCTGATCGTTGACGATGAACTCAGCGTGCGAGACTCGCTGGCTAAATGGTTCGCCGAAGAGGGCTACGACGTGGCCACGGCGGAGAACGCCAATGAGGCGCTCACCCGGGTCGCCGAGACGGCGTTCGATGTCGCGCTGGTGGACATCAAGATGCGCGGCATCGATGGCATCGAACTGCAGCGCCGTCTGCACGAGATTTATCCCGACATGCTGGTCATCATCATGACCGGATACGCCTCGGTGGAAACGGCGATTGCGGCGCTGAAGAACGGCGCGTACGACTACGTCAACAAGCCGCTGGATCCCGATGAGATTGCGCACCTGGTGGCCAAGGCGATGTCGCTCCGGCGCACGCAGCAGGAGAACGTCCGGCTGAAGGAGACCGTAGCGGAGATCGCGCGCCCGTCTGAGATTGTGGGACAAAGCACGGCCATGAAGCACGTCTTCGACGCCATCGAAACGGTCGCGCCGACGGACGCAACGGTGCTGGTCACGGGCGAGAGCGGCACCGGCAAAGAGCTGGTCGCGCGCGCCATTCATGCCGGCAGCCCGCGCCGTTTTCATCCTCTGGTCGTCATTCATTGCGGCGCGCTCACCGAGACCCTGCTGGAGAGCGAGCTCTTCGGTCACGAGAAGGGCGCATTCACCGGCGCGCAGTATCGCAAGAAGGGCAAGTTTGAAATCGCCGAGGGTGGCACGGTGTTTCTGGATGAAATCGGCGATATCAGCCTGAAGACGCAGACCGATTTGTTACGCGTCTTGCAGGAGCGGGAGATCACGCGCGTGGGTGGAAATCAGACTATTAAGGTCGATTTTCGCATCGTCGCGGCGACCAACAAGGACCTGGAACAACTGATCGAGGAAGGCAAGTTCCGTCCCGACCTTTTCTATCGCCTGAATGTGTTTCGCATCGAAATTCCGCCGCTGCGGGAGCGCCGCGAAGACATTCCGCTGCTGGTGGACCACTTTGTGCGCAAGTTCTCGCGCGAAATGAACAAGAAGATTACGCGAGTTTCGCCCGACGCGATGAACACGTTGCAGCAGTATCCCTGGCCGGGCAATGTGCGCGAGTTGGAGAACGCGGTGGAACGCGGGCTGGTGGTGGCGCAGGAACCCGAACTCCACGCGGCGGACTTCACGCTGAAGGCAAAGAACGGTACTCTGCCGGGCGATGTCCGCAGCCTGGAAGATGTGGAGCGGGCGCACATTTTGCGGGTGCTGGAGGAGTGCGCCGGCAACCAGACCCACGCCGCCGAGGTGTTAGGCATCGACCGGGTGACGTTGCATCACAAGCTGAAGAAGTACGGGTGGGCAAGGAAAGAGAAAGAGCTGGCGGTGAGCTAGCGCCGCTATGCGGCTGGATATTTGGTAGCACGAAGTGGAGGCCCGAAGGATACGAGTAACGTTGCGGGCGGCCATGGCAAGCTAAATGATCTCAAGGTTAGATGGTTTGGCTAAATGCCAACTGCCAATTGCTAGTGTCCTGACTTGTAAATTCGTTGAATTAAGTTGCTGGTTGGGAGCGTTCGACTTTCGTGAATCGGTTCGTATCAGGGTACGACTTTCAGTCGTGCCGAAACCGGGCGTAGAAATGATGAGGGCTTTAGCCCCTGCAAAAACAAGCTTCCTCAGGGGCTGAAGCCCGGTATCGTAGGAAGCGAATTGCGGCACGACTTAAGTCGTGCCCTGATACGAGGCCATGGATTTTGCAACGAACTTCCAATTCAGGACACTAGTTGCTAATTGCTATTTCCTATGAAGAAGCTACAACTGCTGCCGGTAGGAACGGTTGACGCTCGGCTGCTGGAATGGCTCCAGCAGGCGCTCTACGAGAAATTTCGCGTGCCTGCCGAGGTTCTTTCGCCGGCGCTCGAGCCGGCGTTTGCCCTGCATGCGGAGCGGCAGCAGTATCACTCTTCAGAAATTCTCGCCGCCATGCAGCGGCACATCAACAGCAATACCTGGCGGCTGCTGGGCGTGACCGGGCTTGACCTTTACATTCCGATTCTGACCTTCGTCTTCGGCGAGGCACAGCTCGGCGGAAGCGGAGCGGTTGTCTCCTATCACCGCTTGCGGCAGGATTTCTACGGCCTGCCGGAAGACGTGGATCTGCTGGCGAACCGGCTGCTAGTCGAGGCCGTTCATGAATTGGGACACACCTTGAGCCTCACTCATTGCCATGACTATCGCTGCGTCATGGCTCCCTCGCACGCGGTGGAGTGGATCGACATCAAAGACAGCGGCTTCTGCGAAGATTGCCTCTCGCGGGTGCTGCAGACGGCGTAGGGCCGGCCTCAAATAGGTTTAGCTTTGTTGTTAATAGGCCGGGGTGGAGCATGCCTTTTATAGGCCGCATTACCAACTGCGACTTTATTGACTTGCGCTTTAGCGCCTGAGGTAATGCTCTTTACCTTAGCGGCTAAAGCCGATTCCTACTCGGACCGACGATTGCACCGCTGAAGCGGTGCTCCGCCCTACCGTCAGCCCAATTGGTGAGCGGTTAGACTGATCTGTCATGGCGGACGCCTTCGACAATCTGCGCGTCGTTCTGGTGGGCACGCGCAATCCGCTCAACCTCGGTGCAGCGGCGCGCGCCATGAGCAACTTCGGCTTTGCGCATCTGCGAGTGGTAAATCCGTATGAGGTGGCATTTCGCGAGGCGCGGTCAGCTGTCGGGGCGTCGGCGATTCTGGCAAATGCAGAGGAGTATACGAGCGTGGCTGACGCGGTTGCCGACTGCACGCTGGTGGTGGGAACCACCGCCGTACGGCATCGCGAGCTGCATCATCCGGTGCGGCGACTGGAATACGGATCGCGTCTCATCCGCAGGCAGCTCGTGGCGGGGCGCGTCGCGCTGCTGTTCGGTTCGGAGAAGGTTGGCCTCGCCAACGAGCATCTCAGCCATTGCCATTGGTTGATGCGCATTCCCACGCGCGAGGAACACATCTCGATGAACCTCGGCCAGGCGGTCGCGGTTTGCTTGTACGAACTGGTGCGCGATGCGCAGGCTACTCAGCGTCCGGAGAAAATACGGCCCGCCACCGCGAATGACGCGGAGCGCATCACCGCGGTCCTGCTGGACGCGCTGCGAGCCAGCGGCTATGTTCAACCGGATGCTGCCGCTGCAACCGAAGAAAAACTACGGCGTCTGGTTCGCCGCCTGAAGCTTGACGCGGACGATGCGGAGGTCCTGCTCGGCATGCTGCGCCAGATCGTGTGGAAGGTGGGGCAGTAGCTGTCTAGAATTCCTGGTGAAACCGGCTATGCGTCGCCAGCTCAAGCGCAACCAGCACCAGCGTAAGGATCGCGGCTCCCAGTTGAAACCAGCGCCGCCTGCGTTGCGCCGGAGTCAGCGGACGTATCCGCCAGGCCGCTGCCGGATTGCGCCGCAGCCGCGCTTCGTTCCACAGGAGCAGCAGGCTGATGACCGCACCGATGACGCCAAGAGTGAGAAGCGGTATGCGAATGGCTTCCTGATGGAATCCGCGTGCCGGCCCGCTGGCGCCCGCGGCGAGCAAAGACGTGAAGCCCAGGGCGACGCGCAATCCGCTAAGCCCGACCGCTGCAACGCAGATGCTCTCCGCTGCCGCCAGGGCGAGCGAGCCCCAAGCCAGCAGCCAACGAGACGGCCTCGACGATGAGTTCTCTGGAGGGGATGGATGCACGTTTTATTGCCAAAAGCGGTCGCAGTGCCTCAATCATATAACGGCTGGGCTGGGACCTTGGATTGACCGTACAGGTGGCTCAGCGAGGAGCGCAGGGTTCGCGCGAAGGCGGTGCGAATTGAGGCCCCGGCTGAAGGGCTGCTCTACCCGGACACATACCTGCTAGCAGCCGCGCGATGCGGGCCGCGCCCTCACCCACGTCCTGCAAACAACCTGTTCGCATAGGGTGGAGCACCGGAAAGCTCGTCGACCGCGCGCTTCCGAATGGCGCCGTTTAATCCCGTAAAGATGAATTTATGAATGGGCAACAGGAACCACCAGTACAGACGGCCGGCCACGCCGCGGGGACGAAACAGCGCGACCGAGCGGAGCCGCGTTGTCCGGTTGTCCTCCGCAAAGGTTTCGAACTGCAGGTAGGCTTCTCCGGGCACCCTCATGCTGGCCTTCAGGCGAAGGCGTTTGCCTGACTCAATGGCGTCGACTTCCCAGAAGTCGAGCTTGTCACCGCGTTGCAGCTTGTCCGGATCGCGCCGCCCTTCTCCCATCCCCACGCCGCCGACCACCCGATCCAGCACCGCTCTCAGCCGCCAAAGCGCGGTAGCGTAATACCATCCGCGACGGCCGCCGATGCCTTCTGCCACAGCGAAGACGTGTGAGGTTGGCGCAGCCACTCGCCCCTCGCGAATGTCCGCGACCCAACCTTCATGTTCGAGGAACGGCCGCCGAAACGATGGCTTGCACTCAGACCGTTCTTCGATCGTGCGCTCAACCACCTCAGCCAGGTCGGGCACGCGCAGCGCACGCTCGAGCGCCTCTTCGTAGGAGATCGGTTGGATGCCCGGAAAAAGTTTGCGTGCCAGATTGTTGCGGCACACCACCTCGGTGCGCAGGCCTTCAATCAAAGGGCGTGAGATGCTTGGCGATATCGGCGTGAACAGGTCAACCCAATATGACGAAAGCCTCGGTGTGAGCACCGGGACCTGCAACAGAGGGCGGCGCAGCCCACGCTGCGCTGCGTACTTCAGCATCATGGTCCGGTAGGTTTCGATGGAGGGGCTGCCGATGTCAATGGACTGCCCAGCCGACTCAGGTGTCTCGAGCGCCGCCACCAGGTAGCTGACTACATCGCTCATCGCGATGGGCTGGATGCGGGTCGTGACCCAGCGCGGGCAAATCATGATGGGCAGCCGCTCGGTTAGATATCGGATCATCTCAAACGAAGTGCTGCCCGCTCCGATTACCACCGCCGACCTGAATTCCGTGAGCGGCGGCCCATACTGCCGAAGTGCCTGGCTGGTTTCCTGGCGGCTGAGCAAGTGCGCCGAAAGCTCGCGGTTGCGATCGCCAAGACCTCCAAGGTAGACGATCCGGCGTACGCCCGCCTCCTTGGCTGCGGTGGCAAAGTTGCGGGCTGCGGTTTGGTCGGTTTGGCGAAAACGGTGCTCGCCGGCGCCCAGCGAATGAATCAGATAGTAGGCCACGTCGATACCGCGGAAAATGCCATCCAGGGTTTCCGGCCGCAGAGCGTCCGCTTCGACGATGTGCACATGGCGGGAAAACCTGCGTGTAAGTTGACGCGCGTTACGGCCCATGCAGACAACATAGTGGCCGGCTCTAAGCAATTCCGGCACTAACTGCGACCCGATGTACCCCGACGCTCCACTGACCAGAATGTTCACTGGACGACCTCGCTCGACGGCATGAGCCGGAGCGGCTGCGCGCCACGGATGGATTGGTCAAGCAACATTGGATATTGCCGTCCAGTCGTAGACGGGAGATCCGAACTTGGATCTGGCGCGGGAGCCGAGTTGTTACTCGGCTCCTGCGCACGCTGAGAGTGGTTGTGTTCGGTGACCCGGATTCCCAGCAGGATCCGTGCCCATACCGGCATCTCTTGTGTGGTTGTCATCGTTCCCTCGTCGCACTCAAACATTGCGTTGCTTCGGTTATGGGTATGGCTATGCCTTGCTGGCGAGAGTTGCATGCCCCTTCCAGCGCTGTTGGATTCCCCGCCAGAAGATTGCCTGATAAACACCAGCCACCCCGACCAGGGAATAGACGATGGAAGTGAGTATGGAAGTTTCTCCGAATCTCATGCCAAACAGCAGGGCCACAAGATCCACATGAGCTACGCCGACAGCGCCCCAGTTAAGGGCCCCAACGACGACGAGTACAGCAGCCAAAACATCTAAGTTCTTCATGGTTATCCTCTTTTTCTCAGGCGCACCGAGACCGGTGTGGCTCGTGATCGCAGCCTGTTGTATTAAGTATGATGAAAACTAATTTGCTTGGATAGAAAATTACGGAAATAAACAAGGTTCTTTTGAACCGCAGGACAGGAAGCTTTGGCCTTTTTGAAAGCCCTTCAAACAGGGCGTTGGGCCGCGCCGATCTATGCCGGCTAAAGTTCTCGCCGTGGCTTTCCGATAAGGATGGCCAGATACGAAAGGCCCAAGAACAGAACCATCCTCAGTCTGCCTTTCCAGCCAGGCACCGCGTGCGCCTGGCTGGGATTTTTGGCTGCAAAGAACAACGCCGCCGAGAACATCAGCGGCGCGACCCACAGAACTTTAATGTAGACGCTATTCCCGGAAGTGCGCGCCTCCGTGGCGGACGTCCGCGCCGCGGACCCAGAAAATTACGTCCTCGGCGATGTTGGTGGAGTGGTCGGCGATGCGTTCCAAGGCGCGCGAGATGATGAGCACATTCAACGCCTGTCGCGTACACGAGGGGTCGTCGTGCATCTTCTGGACGAGCACGACGAAGGCCTCGTCCTTCATACGGTCCACGATGCCGTCCATCTGTAAGACCGCTTCGGCCACTTCCGCCTTGCCATCCAGGAAGGACTCCAGCGAGCGCTGTACCATGGTACTCACGCTGTCCGCCATACGCGGAATGTCCACCGGTAGCTGGACCTCCGGCTCGCTAATCAGGTCGAGCACGCGTTGTGCGATGTTCACTGCCTGGTCGCCAACGCGCTCCAGATCGGCGTTAATTTTGAGCACGGCGAGGATGAAGCGCAAATCAATGGCCATCGGTTGCTGCATGGCAAGAAGGTCGATCGCCAGCTCGTCAATGTCGCGTTCGGCTTCGTTGATGGCAGGTTCTCCGGAGAAAACCATCTGGCAGAACTTACTGTCGCGAGTGCGATACGCCTCGGCGGCGCGATCAATGGCCTGCTCGGCGAGGCCGCCCATCCGCAGAAGCTTCTCTTTTAATTCGTCCAATCCCTGTTGAAAGCGGCTGCGCGTCATCCAAACCTGCCTGTGATGTAGTCTTCCGTCCGCTTGTCAGCGGGGGTGGTAAAGATTTTCTCCGTCTTGTCGTACTCAATGAGGCTTCCCATCAGGAAAAAACCGGTGAACTCAGCCACGCGCGCAGCTTGTTGCATATTATGCGTAACGATGACGACTGTATAGTGCTGTTTCAACTGGAAGATGAGTTCTTCGATCTTACTGGTGGAGATGGGATCCAACGCCGATGCCGGCTCGTCCATCAGCAGCACCTCCGGCTCCACGGCGAGCGAGCGGGCAATGCACAGTCTCTGCTGCTGTCCGCCGGAAAGACTGGCACCCGACTTCTTGTGCAGATTGTCTTTCACTTCGTCCCACAAGGCAGCCAGTTTCAGCGAACGCTCCACCAGTTCGTCCGTCTGCTTGCGGTTGCGGAAGCCGTTCAACTTCAAACCTGCTGCCACGTTGCCGTAAATGGACATGGTGGGAAAGGGATTCGGTTTCTGAAAGACCATGCCGATGCGGCGCCGCACCTCAACCGCGTCCGTGGCGGCTCCATAAACATCCATGTCGCCCACTTTGACTGAGCCTTCGGCGTGGGCGTCCGGAATAGTCTCGTGCATCCGATTCAAGCAGCGCACGTAGGTGCTCTTGCCGCATCCCGAGGGACCAATCACCGCAGTGACATGGTTGGCAGCCACACTCATGTCGATGGACTTCAGCGCCAGGGCCTTGCCATACCAGGCGTTGAGCCCACGTACTTCGATTCCGACACCCATACGAACTACGAGGCTCCCTTCATCATTCCCCGGCTGGTGGTGATGCGCACTGCGGCGACCGCGCCCACAATCAAAATGATCAGGATCAGCGAACCTGCCCAAGCTTGCTTATGCCAATCGTCATAAGGCGAGATGGCGTAGGTGTAGACCTGCAACGATAAGGCCGCAGTGGGCTGATTCAGCTTCAAATTCCAAAACTGATTTCCGAAGGCGGTGAACAGCAGCGGGGCGGTTTCGCCGGCTACCCGTGCGAAGGCCAGCATGCAGCCAGTGATCACACCTGCGGAGGCGGTACGCAACGAGACGGAGATTGTCGTCCGCCACTTGGGAATGCCGAGTCCGTAGGCGGCTTCACGCACTACATGCGGTACCATCAGCAACATTTCTTCGGTGGCACGCGCCACGGTGGGAATCATCATGATTCCCAGCGCAACGCCACCGGAAAATGCGGAGAAGTGCTTCTGCCGAACCACGATCAGCGAGTACACCGCAATGCCGATCACGATCGAGGGCACGCCGTTCAACACGTCAGCAGTGAAACGGATCAAGTCGCCAAAGCGGTGGCGCCCATATTCGGCTAAATAAATGCCTGAGCCGAT
>Ga0074045_10001854_pt1 | contig 20062 bp, 16 predicted proteins | sample BogForMeECP23OM2_FD_94442 | JGI IMG/M metagenome (GOLD analysis project Ga0074045, IMG submission 94442) | Bog forest soil microbial communities from Calvert Island, British Columbia, Canada - Bog Forest MetaG ECP23OM2 | ecosystem: Environmental > Terrestrial > Soil > Wetlands ...
GCGGACGGGCGTTGCGCAAGAGCCTCGCGCGCGGCACGGCAGCGAGCCAGGGCCTGGCGGGCCAGCGGCGGCGCGGCGCGGCGCCATGTGGCCGCGACGCTCTCGAGCTGCGCGACCTCGTCCGGCTCCGGCTGCTCCGGGAAGGCTTCCACGATCTCCGCCAGCAGCGGCGCGAACTCGGCGGGCTGGCTCTCGCGGGCCTGCTGGAGCAGATGCTCGGTAGAGGTGAGGTTGTAGGCGCCGGCGGCGAGGGCGCGGTCGAGCGCGTCGCGGGCGTGGCTCCAGTCCTTGAGGCCGCCGATCAACTGGTCGTAGCAGGCGGCGAGCGGATCGGCGGCTTGGCCGGGGGCGCGGCGCGACTGGGTGGCGCAGAGCGACTCGGCATGGGCGGCGTCTAGGGGCGCCAGCAGCTTCACGATGCTTTTGAGGAGTGCGGCGCGCGTCGACGCGTCGGTGAGCTGCAGCGTACCCTGGCCGGCGTCGCGCAGGAAACGCGCGGCGTGGGCATCGTCATGGCCTTTAAGGACCTCGCCGGCGCGAATCTGGGTGTCGATGCCGAAGACCGGCGGCTCGGCCATGGCGGCGTTTTCGATCTGCTCGATCAGGACCGCTTTGCGCCGCTCGAGGCCCGCGGAGCCTGCCTCCGGCGGTTGGAGCGCGAGCGCCGCCGAGAGGACCAGAAGCGGGCCGGGGAGCATGAACCGATTGTACGGCGAAGCGAGCGCCGCAGCGGTGAATCGGCCGCAGGGTCGACTCACAGGATGGCCGGTCGAGACGTGAGCGGGCTGTACTACAGGACCTCGCCGCTCCAGTTTTCGAGCACCTGCTTGACCTTCTGGCAGAACTGGTCGCCCAGAGCGCCGTCGATGAGGCGATGGTCGAAGGTCAGGGCCAGGTAGGCCACGGAGCGTATGGCGATGGCATCGCCGTCGACGACGACGGGGACCTTCTCGACCGCGCCCAGGCCGAGGATGGCGACCTGCGGCTGGTTGATGACGGGCGTGGCGAAGAGGCTGCCGAAGCTGCCGAAGTTGGTGATGGAGAAGGTCCCTCCGGAGACCTCGTCGGGCTTGAGCTGGCGGGAGCGGGCGCGCGAGGCGAGGTCGACGATGGCACGCTGCAAGCCGGCGACGCTCTTCTCGTCGGCCTGGCGGATGACGGGCACGATCAGGCCGTTTTCGAGGGCCACGGCGATGCCGATATTGATCTCGTTGTGATAGAGGATGTTGGTCCCCTCGATGGACGCGTTGACAATGGGGAAGGCGCGCAAGGCTTCGGCGGCGGCGCGGACGACGAAGGGCAGGAACGTCAGGCCGAAGCCGTAACGCTGTCGGAACTCCTCTTTCGAGCGGGCGCGGAGGCGAGCGACGTGCGTCATATCGACGCGGTGAACGGTGGTGACGTGGGCCGAAGTGCGCTTGGAGAGGACCATGTGCTCGGCGATCTTCTGGCGCATGATGGACATCGGCTCGAGGCGCACTTTGGCGGGCTCGGGACGCGCCAGCGGCGGGAAGGATTCGGGCGGCGGAGCGGGCGCGCGCACAGGGGCGGCTACTGGAGTCGGGGCCGGCACGGGCGCCGGAGCCGCAGCTGGAGCTGAAGCCGGAACGGGTGTTGTGCCACGCGTGGCGAGGTAGGCATCGACGTCGGCCTTGGTGACGCGGCCGCCGGCGCCGGTGCCCTTTACGAGTCTCAAATCGATGTTGTTCTCGCGGGCAAGTTTGCGGACCAGCGGGCTGACGGGGCCGGCGAGTTCCTCGGCGACCGGCTCGGGCGCGACGGCTGCAGGCGCCGGCTCAGCCACGGGGGTGGGAGCAATGACGGGAGGGGCTGGCGCGGCGCCAACGGATTCACCGGCGGCGCCGATTCGGGCGACGACGGTATTGATGGCGACCACCGCGCCCTCCTGGACCAGGATCTCGGTGAGGACGCCTTCAGCGGGGGCTGGGATTTCGGTATCGACCTTGTCGGTGGAGATCTCGAAGAGCGGCTCGTCGCGCTGGACGGGGTCGCCGACTTTTTTGAGCCACTTGGTCAGCGTGCCTTCGACAATGCTCTCGCCCATCTGGGGCATCACAACATCGGTCATGGGGTGCTCTCCATTCGTTCCAACTAACGTCAGACGACCGCAGGGGCGGCGGCGACGACTGCATCGTACTCGAAGACCCGGGCGAACTCCTCGCCCAGCGCCTGCTGGACGGTCTCGCGCGGCAGCGCCATTCCGAGCGCTTCCAAGGATGTCACGGGCCGGGTGAGCCCGCAAGGAATAATGTAGCGAAAATAGCTCAGGTCGGTGGCCCAGTTGAAGGCCCAGCCGTGGGTAGTGACCCAGCGCGAGATGTGTACGCCGATGGCGCAGATTTTGGCCAATTGACCGTCTTTATCGAGCACCCAGACTCCCGTTGCTCCCGGCTCGCGGCATCCCTCCACCCCGAAGCGCGCCAAGGTCCGGATCACCGTCTCCTCCAGGCCCCAGACGTAGGCCACGACATCGCGTTTCCATTCTCGCAGGTCGATGATCGGGTAGCCGACGATCTGGCCGGGGCCGTGGTAGGTGATGTCGCCGCCGCGGTTGATTTCGAAGAATTCGATGCCCAGCGCGGCCAGGCGGTCGCGGCTGAGCAACACGTTCTCCAGGCGGCCGCTGCGGCCAAGGGTGAGCACGTGGGGATGCTCGAGCAGGAGAAGCTGGTCACAGATTTCGCCGGCTTTGCGGCGGGCCTCGAGGGTCTGCTGCAAGGCCCAGGCGTCGGCGAAGGAGATGCGGCCGAGGTCGCGCAACTCGAGTTTCCTCATGCGACGGGACGCTGCGGGCGCGCCAGACACGGGCAAGTCAGGCATTGATGGCCAGGCCGTAGACGTTGTTGAACGCCTCGCCGAGCGCTTCGTAGAGCGTCGGGTGGGCGTGGATGGTGGCCATCATGGTTTCGACGGTGGCTTCGGCTTCCATGGCGGCGACGGCCTCAGCGATCAACTCGTAGGCGTGGGGGCCGATGATATGCACGCCCAGGATTTCGCCGTAGCGGGCGTCGGCGACGACCTTCACGAAGCCCTCGTGGGAACCGAGGATGGAGGCCTTGGAGTTGGCGGCGAAGGGGAATTTACCGACCTTGATGTCGTAACCGGCCTCCCGGGCCTGGCGTTCGGTGAGGCCGACGCTGCCGATGCCGGGGTCGGTGTAGGTGCAGCCGGGGATGCGGCGCTTGTTGATCGGAGTGACTGGCTTGCCGGCGAAGTGGCCGACGGCGACCATGCCTTCCATGGTGGCGACGTGGGCCAGTTGCGGCGTGCCGGCGACGATGTCGCCGATGGCATAAAGGCCCGGCTCGGCGGTCTGCTGGTAGGGATTCACCGTGACGAAGCCGCGGTCCAGTTCGGCCTTGGTGTTCTCCAGACCGACGTTTTCCGTGTTGGGCTTGCGGCCGATGGCGACGAGCAGGCAATCGCCCTCGAAGGTCTCGGTCTTGCCATTGCCGAGCTTGACGTTGAGGCGCACGCCGGCGGCGGTGCGCTCGACTGAGGCGAGGTCGACCTGGGCGTTGGTCTCGCAGCGGATGCCGCGCTTCTTGAAGCTGCGCTCGAGCTGCTTGGAGACTTCCTCGTCCTCGACGGGCACGACGCGCGGCAGCATCTCGAAGATCACGACCTCGCTGCCGAAACTGCGGAAGATGCAGCCGAACTCGGAGCCGACCGCGCCGGAGCCGATGATCAAGAGGCGCTTGGGCGCCTGCTGGAGCCGCAGGATTTCGATGTTGGTGAGGATCAATTGCGGGTCGGGGGCCAGGCCGGGCAGCAGGCGCGCCTCGCTGCCGGTGGCGAGGATGATGTTGTTCGCCGCGAGGACGCGCGCGGCGCTGCCGTCTTGCACTTCAACCTGGCCGCGGCCCAGGAGGCGGGCGAAGCCCTTGACGACTTCAACCTTCTGGCGCTTCATCAGGAACGCAATGCCGTCGGCGTGCTTGTTGACGATGGCGTCCTTACGCTGGAGGACCAGCGGCAGGTCGAGCACGGGGTTCTGACAATGCAGGCCCTGTTGCTCGGGATGCTTGAAGTGCTCCCAAATCTCGGCCGTGTTGAGCAGCGCCTTGGTGGGTACGCAGCCGACGTGGAGACAGGTGCCGCCGAGCTTGGGATCCTTCTCGATGAGCGCGGTCTTGAGGCCGTACTGGCCGGCGCGGATGGCAGCGGAGTAGCCCCCGGGACCGCTGCCGATCACGATCACGTCGTAGGACATCGTTCTTAGTTTAACAGCCGCTAATGCGGCCATAATTGAGTTGGAACGCAACGGAGGCGGGGTGCGGGCGCGTCGTTAGGAATGGGAGAGCGGACGGAGGGGACTGAAGCGATCATGAGGATTGCAAAGAGCGTAATCGTGCTGGTGTTGGCAGTCGGTGGGACGTGGATGGGCGCGCAGGCGGCGCTGGCCCAGGCGCCGGCGAAGCCGAAAGCCGGCGCAGCGAAGAAGACTACCGCAGCGGGGGCGCAGGGGACGGAGAGGTGGCCGCTTCTGAGTGTGGTTTTCAAAGGCTCAAAACTGTTTACCGACGAGCAGTTGATGGCGCTGTCGGGGTTGAAACTGGAGGCGCTGACAGGCAAGGAAGATTTTGACAAGGCGCGCGAGCGGCTGTACGAGACGGGGTGTTTCGACGCGGTGGCGTACGCCTATGAGCCGGCGGGGACCGAAGGAATCCGCGTGACCTTCGAGATCGGCGACGTGGAGCAGCGCGGCGGGTGGCGCATCGAGGGGCTGAAGCTGGCGCCGAAGGAGTTCGCGGCGCGGGCGGCCAAGACGCTGCCGATTTTCGGCCCGACAATCCCGCTGACCGAGATCTACGGAAAGCGCATGAGCGAACTAGCGGAGACGATGTTGAAGGAGCAGGGCGCCGGCGAGCCGGTGATCGTGAAATTCGAAGCGGGACTGCAAGGCGAAGTAGTGGCCGTGCTGCGCTCGAAGACGCCGCCGCCGAACATTGCCGAAGTCATCTTCAAGGGCGGACATGCGGTGCCGGCGCCGGAGGCGCAGAAAGTGATGTCGGAGGTCGCGGTGGGCACGCCGTGGGATGAGCTGATGTTCCGGACGTTCCTGGAGACGACCGCGCGCGCACTGTACGACGCCTACGGCCGGCTGGGCGCGAAGTGGGCGACGATCACTGCGGAGCCGTCCAAGAGCGGGCGGGGCGTGGCGGTGACGGTCACGGTGGACGAAGGGCCGCTGTACAAGCTGGGACGGCTGGACATCGTTGGCGCGCCCATCCGGGAGGAAGAGGTCAATTCACTGGGCGGGGATTCCTTTAGAAACGGCGGGACGGCCAACCTGAGCGAGATCGGGCGCGGCATGCAGAAGGTGATCGACCGCGTGAAGGAGCTGGGCTATCTGAAGGCCACGTATCACGCCACAAAACAGCTCGATGACGAGGCCAAGACGGTCGACATCCGGGTCGAGGTCGAGCCGGGGGCGCTGTATAAGATGGGCCGGCTGGATATCGACGGGCTGGATTTCGAGAGCGAGCCGGTGATCCGCAAGATGTGGGCGATGAAGCCGGGCGACGCCTACCGCGCGGGCTACCCGGAGATGTTCCTCGACCAGGTGAAGAAGCGCCGCATCCTCGACTTCCTCGGCGGGACGCGCGCCGAGACGACGGTGGACGACAAGCGTGCCGAGGTCGACGTGAAGCTGTTCTTCAAGGGCGGGGCGCAGCAACTGGACAGCCGTCCCAGAAACAAGCGCGGGGAACTCGAGCAGCCGACAGGGCCGCAGCAGCCGCAGGGCCCGCGGATGTCCGAATGAAGCGAGGACTCAACGTCCGGCGACGAAGTCGAGCACCTGCTGGAGCGCGGGCGCGGGGCGATGGGTGGCGGGGTCGCTCAACACGGCCTGCCACGAATTGGCGATGCATTGCTTTTCGCCGGGCGTCAGATGCCAGCTGAGAGGCGGCGATTTTTCACACTCCCCAGTCACGCGATAGCGCAGCGTGACGGTGGTGAACTGGTTGGGGCGTAAGCCGTAGATGTGCTCAAAGCGTGTCTGGAACAGCGAAACTTCCAGGTCGTCGCGGCTGCGCTGGCTGTAGGAGCGGGCGTTGTAGAGCAGGTCGACGGGCGCCAGCAGTTGCCACAGCCGGCCGTGGGAGACGGGCGCAGCGGAGTCGTCAACGGGGAAAGACTCGATGGCCAGAAGCAGGACCTGCAGCTTGTCGGAGCGATCCGGGGACAGGCTGCCCAGGGCGTCCTCGAGCCAGGCCATGGCCGAGAAAAGGCCGTAATTGTCGAAATAGCCGCCATCGCCAAAATGGCGGAAAGAGGGCGATCCCTGCGGAGGCCGGGCCGAAGGGGAGACGTAGGGGAAGGTGGCGGAGAGGCGCGCAGCGGTCGGCAACTGAAGGTCCACGCCGGGGTTGTTGTCGGTGTCGAACCAGTCGCGCAGGCCGGTGTTGTTGGCGAAAACGGAAGACGTGGAAAAGGCGACTGGCGAGCCGTCCTCGACCGAAGTCGCGTTCAGGATCACGGCGGGGAGCGATCCGGGCGCCGCGAGCATCAGGGAGGCGTAGTGGCCCAGAGTGACGTGGTTGGCGCCGGCCGTGCCGAGGCAGTCCTCCAGGGCCTGGCCACGGTCGGACCAGGGATAGGCGAGGCCGTGGGCGACGGCCTCCAGCACGGAGGTGCTGCCAAGATCCGCCAGGTCGTCGAGCGCAATGCCGGAGCCTTCCATCTGGGGATACAGGCGCAGGGAGTAGTAAAGGCCGACGGAGCCGCCGGAGACGCCGCTCAGCAGGCGGACAGTGTCGCGGAAGCGCGCATCCTGGCGCTGGAGGCCGGCCATGACGGTGGTGGTCCAGGCGGAGGCCTGGATGCCGCCTCCGGCCGAGGCGACGATCAGCATGCGCGGGGCCAAACTCGAGTTCATGACCACGTCGGTCGGAGTGGGGCGGACGAGGGGCTTCGAGGCAGGAAATACCGGGAAATAATGATCCTGAGAGGACCAGAAGGCGGTGATGGCGGCCAGCAGAACGAACGGTGCCAGCACCGGGATGCGCCAGCGGTCGAGCAGAAACGAGAGCGCGCCGAGCACCCATCCGAGCAGCGTCAACAGGATCACAATGAACGCCAGGGCCGAGGCGATTTGACCGATGACCGGCGTGGCGTCGCCGTGACGAACGGAGCCATGGAAGGTCACGCTGGTACCGCCAATCGCGTAGATCACGGCGTAGCCGAGGGCAAGAAAAGTGGACAGGGCATGGCCGGGCAGGAATCCGCCGTGGACCGGATCCACATAGCCCGGCCCCAGGAAACGGGCCAAACGGTGACTGAAGCGGCTGCCGGCGGCATACAGCCGGGGTGTCGGCGGGCGGGCCTGGTAGGCCCGCTGCGCGCCGGGAACCATTCGCAGGGGCAGAATCATCTCGGGCGGCGCGGCGGCCGTATCGTGCGGGGCGCCGAAGCGCAGCGCCAGCCATAAGAGGGCGATCGTCTCCAACAGCACGAGGGCCAGCGCGGCCAGGGCGATCAGGGCGTAAAGCCAGACCGGGCGACTGGCCGGATCGAGTTGCGGAGCGGTCCAGACCAGAAAGCAGACCGTGGCTGCGGAAGGAATCGAAGTCGCGAGGATGACCCATCCGCTGGAGGGCGGGTGGCGGTCGGGCAGGCCGACGCGCCGCGGTCCGTAAAGCAAGACGAGGTTAATGCTGGCGGCCAGCGAGGTCGCGGCGCTCCACAAGGCCGCGGCGACGAAGAGGAACTGCCAGGGCGTAAGATCGGCGAAGCCGCGCGACAGCGACATATTGGGCTGCATCAGCAGAATCAGGCCGGGGCCGTACAGCAGCCAGAAAAAGATCGGGACGCGCAGCAGCGACAGCCAGTACAGTGGATTCATAGCGTTTCCAGAGCAGGAGGGATCTGTTGAATTGTAAGGGCATTCTTGCTCGGTGGAAATAGAAAAAATGGAGAGAATTGTCTAGTGATAGACTCAGGGCGGAAAAACGCAGGCCCGCGAGCGGGCCAATTTCAGGAGAACGGGTATGAATCGCAGGCAATTCTTGGGCTCCGCGGCGGCGCTGCCGCTGCTCAATCCGCAGCGCGTCAGGGGAGCGAACGACCGGATCCGGTTGGGATTCATCGGCACGGGCGGCCGCGGCAGTTGGCTGCTGGGCTATGAGTTGCCTGGCGCGGAAGTCGTAGCGGTGGCCGACTGCGCTCAGGGCAAGCTGGAGGCCGCGGTGAAAGCGCATCCGGAAAGCGCCCGGTGGACCAAGTACAACGACTACCGGCGGCTGCTGGAGCATGAGAAGCTGGACGCCGTGTTCGTCGAAACGTGCACGCACGCGCGGGTGCTGATCTTGATGCATGCCCTGCAGGCCGGCCTGGACGTGTACGGCGAAAAGCCGCTCACGCTGACGGTGGCGGAAGGCATCACGCTGCGCCAGGCGGTGCAGAAGTATAAGCGCGTGTTGCAGACCGGTACGCAGCAGCGCTCGATGCCGGCCAACATGTACGCCAGCAAGCTGGTGCGGGAGGGGGCGATCGGATTCGTGCACACCGTGATCGCGTGCAACTTCGAGCCGCCGATGACGTGGATTCCGCGCGCGCCGATGGCCATCCCGGATGGCCTCGACTGGGAGCAGTGGTGCAACCAGACGGAGCTGCGGCAATATCATTCCGAGTTGCAGTACGGCTGGGGATCGTATCGCGACTACGACGGCGGAGGGCAGAGCTGGGGCGTGACGGGATGGGGGACGCACGCGCTGGATCAGGTACAATGCGCGCTAGGGACGGACGCGACCGGGCCGACGGAGATCTGGCAGGAGGAGACGGGCGCGACCAAGCCGGTGTTTCTGCGCTACCTGAGCGGGACCGTGCTGAAGCTGATCGGGCCGAAGCGCGACCACGCCGACCTGGGCGCGATTTTCTACGGGACCAATGGCCGGATCGAGATCAAGCGCGGGGTCTTCGAGACCGACCGGCCGGAGCTGATGAAGGGCGCTCCGGATCCGACGCCGGAAGGCCGCGGCGAGGACCTGTTCCACCTGGTGAACTTCCTGGACTGCATGCGCTCGCGCCAGTTGCCAAACGCGCACTTCGAGGTGGGCCACCGGTCGACAACAGTGTGCCACCTGATCAACATCTGCCGCGAGCTGGCGCGCCCGCTGCGCTGGGATCCGGGCCACGAGCGTTTCTTCAACGATAGCGAGGCCGACGGGCTGCTCCATCGCGCGCGCCGCAAGGGCTACGAATTGCCCCAGATCGAGGCGTAAAAAAGAAGGCTTCGCACCGGAGAAATCCGGTGTTACAATCCGCGACATGAGAAAGCCTCTCGCGATTGTCTTGTGCGCGACGGGATTGCTCGCCGCGCAAGCGCCGCTGAGCGTGAAGGAGGGCGACGCGATCCTGAAGGAGTTCCATTTCACCACCGGTGAAACGCTCCCCGAGTTGAAAATCCACTACCGGACGCTGGGCGAACCGAAACGCGACGCCGCGGGCCAGGTGACCAACGCGGTGCTGATACTGCATGGCACGACGGGCGCGGGGACGCAGTTCCTGGCGCCGATGTTCGCCGGCGAGCTGTTCGGCGCGGGACAGCCGCTGGACACGGCGAAGTACTACGTGATCCTGGCGGACGGCATCGGCCACGGCCGGTCCGGCAAGCCCAGCGACGGGGCGCACGCCAAGTTCCCGCACTACGGCTACCAGGACATGGTGCTGGCGCAATACCGCCTGCTGACGGAAGAGCTGAAGGTGGACCATCTGCGGCTGCTGATGGGCACGTCGATGGGCTGCATGCACAGCTATGTCTGGATGGAGCGCTACCCCGAGTTTGTGCAGGCCGCCATGCCGCTGGCGTGCCTGCCCACGGAGATTTCGGGGCGCAACCTGGCGTGGCGGCGGATCATCATCGAAGCCATCCAGAACGATCCGGCGTGGCAGGGCGGCGACTACACCACGCAGCCGCCGAGCCTGCGCACGGCGATCGGTGTGCTGGCGCTGGTGAGCGGCAACCCGCTCACCTGGCAGCAGTCGGGACCGACGCGCGAGCGGACGCTGGCGTATCTCAACCAGATGGTTGCGGCGCGGACCCGGAACATGGACGCCAACGACGTAATGTACGCCGTGGACGCCTCGCGCGATTACAACCCGACGCCCGATCTGGGCAAGATCAAGACGCCGGCACTGCATCTGAACTTCGCCGACGACACCATCAACCCGCCCGAGTTGAAGATCGCCGAGGATCTGCTCAAGAAGGCCCCGACAGTGAAGTTCGAGTTGTACCCTTACACCGGCATGACGCGCGGCCACGGATCGCACACCATGGCGGCGCTATGGAAGGACAGGCTGGCCAAGCTGCTCCAAGACACGGAGAAAAAGTGAAGCGGACGCCGAAGTCCGCGCGCGCCGCGGCAATGCCCACGCTGCCGGCGGCGAAGTGCCACGAGGACGCGCTTCGCGAGCAGGCCTGGATCGGCGACGCGGTGCTGGCGCTTTACGTGCGGCTGAAGATCCTCAACGAGGACGGTCGTCTGGACGGGGCGAAAGCGAGTCGCATGACTTCCAACGGCTTCCTGGCCGGCGTGGGCGAGCCCACGGCGGTGGAAGCGGATATCGGCCGGGCTTACTCGGCCGGAGGCCTGGAGGCGGCCTACCGGCACATCGAGGAGCGGCTGATGCCGCTCTACGCGAAGCAGGCAGGGAAGCGCCTGCGCCAGGCGGGCGGGGCGCGAGCCGGATTTACTCAGGCCCGGTGATGGGGTATCTTTGGAGCCGGGGTGAGGCATGCGGAAGTTGCCGCTTCTCGGCGGTTTGCTGGCACTGCTGGCGTGGTCCGTGGGGGCGCAGCCCGCGGCCGTGGCGGTCAATTTCGACTCGGTGATCCACCCGATCACGGTGGACATTCTGACTCACGCCATCGAGCAGGCCCAGCACGATGGAGCGCCGCTGCTCCTGGTTCGGCTGAACACGCCCGGGGGCCTTCTGGATGCCACGCAATCGCTGGTGGAGCGGATGAACGCGTCGCCGCTGCCAGTGGTCACGTTCGTCACGCCTTCGGGCGGGCGCGCGGCGTCGGCGGGATTCATTCTGCTCCTGGCCGGGGACGTGGCGGCGATGCAGACGGGCACGCACACCGGCGCCGCGTCGCCGGTCCTGCTGGGGCAGGAGATGGACGCGACGATGCGGCACAAGATCGAAAACGACACCGCCGCCGCCGTCCGCAGCCTGGCCGCGCGCCACAACCGCAACTCGGCGGCCGCCGAATCGACGGTCTACCAGGCCAAGTCGTTCACCAGTGAAGAGGCGCTGGATCAGCACCTGATCGACTTCGTCGTGCGGGATGAGTCCGATCTGCTCAGCCGGCTGGACGGCCGCGAGGTCACGCGTCCCAACGGCGCCCGGCTGGTCCTGCACACCAAGGGCGTGCGGGTGGCGGATTACGAAATGACGCTGCGGGAGCGGGCCGTGTCCGCGATCGCCGACCCCAACCTGGCCTTCATTCTGCTGATCCTCGGCGGATTGTTGTTGTACGTGGAGTTCAACATTCCGGGGGCGGTGGCGCCGGGAGCGGCGGGTGCGATCCTGGTGGTGGTGGCGCTGCTGGCGCTCTCGGTGCTGCCAATTCGCGGGGCGGCGGTGGCGTTGCTGATTCTGGCCTTCACGCTGTTTATCCTGGAAGCGAAGTTCGCCGCGCACGGGGTGCTGGCGGTGGGCGGCGCGATCGCCATGCTGTTCGGCTCCGTGCTGCTGGTCGAGGGACCTCCTGAGATGCGCATTCACTTCACGACGGCGCTGGCGGTCACGCTGCCGTTCGCCGCGATTTCGGTCTTTCTGGTCTACCTGGTGGTGCGTTCGCGGCTGCGGCCGGCGGTCACCGGCGAGGCCGGATTGCTCAATGAACGCGGCGTCGCCCACACCGACCTGGCGCCGGAGGGCACAGTCCGGATCCACGGCGAATTCTGGAGCGCCAAGGCTTCAACCCCGATTGCCCGCGGCACACCCGTGCGGGTGTCGGCCGTGGACGGTTTGCTATTGAAAGTGGAACCCGAGTCAACACAGCCCGGAAAGGAATAAGCCGATGGAACCCGTAACGCTGGTGACTGTAATCGTCGTTTTGCTCTACATTTTCTCGTGCATCAACATCCTGGCCGAATACGAGCGTGGCGTCGTCTTCCGCCTGGGCCGCGTGCAGGAACGGCCCAAAGGCCCCGGCCTGGTGATCATATTCCGGCCCATCGACCGGATGGTGCGCGTATCACTGCGCCTGGAAACGCTGGAAGTGCCGCCCCAGGACATCGTGACGCGCGACAACGTCACGGTGAAGGTGAATGCCGTGGTCTTTTTCCGCGTCATCGACCCGCAGAAAGCCGTCCTGGAGGTCTCCAACTTCCTCTATACGACCTCGCAGCTGGCCCAAACTACACTGCGGTCGATCCTGGGCGAAGCGGAGCTGGACGAGCTGCTGAGCCAGCGCGAGACGATCAACGTGCGCCTGCAGGGCGTGCTCGACACCGACACCGCCCCGTGGGGCATCAAGGTGGCCAAGGTCGAGGTGAAGCAGGTGGACCTGCCGGACAATATGATCCGCGCCATCGCCCGCCAGGCCGAGGCCGAGCGCGAGCGCCGCGCCAAGATCATCCACGCCGCGGGCGAATTGTCGGCATCGGAGAAACTGGCGCAGGCGGCCGAAATCCTGCAGAAGCAGCCCGCCGCCATTCAGTTGCGCTACTTGCAGACGCTCGTGGAAATCGGTGCCGAGAAGAACACCACGGTCGTATTCCCGCTGCCGGTGGACATCCTGACGGGCCTAGTCCGGCTGTTGGACAAGGTATCCCCGCCGGAAGTAACGGCGCCCCAGGAGAAGTGATCAGTAGCGGGTCTCGGTGCGCCGGCCGGCGGCCTCGTCCTGCAGCCAGACGTAGAGCGGCGCCTGGGGCGAGGGCGAGAGCCAGGAGACGACGATCCGCAGAGTCTGGGCGTAGCGCGTCGCCGGCGACCGGGGCGGGCAGGCTGTCCACCGGGAGGCCGTGCGCGGCGTCCCAGCCGACCTTGCCGATGGTCTCCAGATGCTCTCCTTCGAGCACGCCGGCGAACTGGCCGTCGGCGGGAGGCTGGGCCGGCCAAACGCCAGCCTCAAACCGGGTTTGCCTCCCACCGGCTGAGAATAATGAGGCACGAGGTGGACTGCTTTGGTGACGCGAGTGCAGGCGGCAGGTACTCCGAGATGGGACCAGTTCCGGGCGGCTGAACAGCAGCGCCGGGGACGCCGGGAAGTGCGGCCGGCCATAGTCGCAGGAGTCTGCCTGCTGATGCTCACGGCGTGCCGCTGGGCGGAGCGCCCCGCCCCAGCCCGGCCAATCCGGAGCGTGGCTGAAGTCTGGAGCCTCAGTCCGGCGCAGGCACGCCGCGGCTATCCGGTGGAGTTGCATGGCGTCGTCACGTTCTTCGACCCCCAGGTTGAACTGTTGACCATCCAGGACGGGACAGCAGGAATCTACGTCGCAACCTCTGGTCTTTCTTCAAATCTAAGCCCCGGACAGGCGGTGGACGTGCACGGTTTCACGGGCTATGAAGCCAACGCGCCGGTGATTGTGAAGCCGGCGCTGCGGGTGGGCCCCAGCGGCAAACTTCCGGCTCCGAAGCGGGCAGATCCGCGGACGATCGTCGAGGGGCGAGCGGACTACCAGTGGGTTGAAACCAATGGGAAACTGCTGCCGCGCACGGCCGTGGACGGCGAGCACGCCCGGCACACGCTGCTGCTCGGCGGCCAGGCTGTGGAGTGTATCGTCCTCACAGAGTCCTCGTCCAGCCTAAACCCGCTGGTCGGGGCGGATGTGGCGGTGCGGGGTGTGCCGGTTACGATTAGAGCCGCCTCGGGTGAGATCCAACGCGTTCAGATCTACGTTGCTTCTCCTGCAGACATGGAATCCAGACGGACCGCCGCGGCGCCTGGCGAGTCCGGGCAGAGTCCGTCGCAGCCGGCCCACGCCACGCCCGGATTGCCCGTGTTGACGACGGCCGCCCAGATCAAGAGCCAGACCCGCCGAGACGAAAACCGCTTCTACCCGGTCCGGATGCGGGCTGTTGTTACGCTGGCCGAGCCCGATTGGGCGGGCCTTACCGTGCAGGATTCGACGGCCGGCCTCTACGTCGGGATCGCAGGAGGCCAGGTTGAGCGTTTCACGCCCGGCGACGTGGTGGAGATTGAGGGCTTTAGCATTGGCGGCCAATTCGCGCCCTCGATCGTCAGCCAGTCGGTTCGGGTCGTGGGCCATGGCGCGTTGCCCGCCGCGCGGCCATTCCGGGCAACGCGGGTGATCGGCCCCGACGAAAACGCATGGACGCAGTTCAGCGGCGTGGTCCAATTCGTCTCCAAGTGGGAGGGCACGGAACTGACGCTGCGTGTCGCGGGGGACTCCGGATTGGTTCCCGTGCGGATTGTACACGGGGATACCAAACGCAGGGTTGAGGAGTGGATCGACGCCGAAGTCACGGTGCAGGGCATCGGCAGCCCGCTCTACGATCAGGAGCACCGGATCGATGGATTCGAGATGGTCGCCCCGACGCTCGACTCGGTCCAGGTGACGCGAGCCGCCTCGCAGGACGCATTCGCCCGCCCGGTCATCCCAATCGGATCGCTCCTGCGCTTCAACCCCGATCGGCGCTTGAACCACCGGGTCAAGGTGGCTGGCACTGTCGTGTTGCGGCGCAACGATGCGCTCTTCGTGGCGGACGAGACAGGCGGCGTGCAACTGCGCACCGCGGGGATCTCTGAAGTGCAAGTCGGTGACGGGGTCGAGGCGGTTGGTTTCCCGACGGTACAACTTGGGAGGCCCGCGCTGGAGGAGGCAGTCCTGCGCCGGCTGGGACCCGGCCGGATTCCGGCGCCGGTGGATATTTCGGCCGATGAGGCCACCGGCGGGCCGTATGACGCGCGGCTGGTGCGCCTGACCGCGTTTCTGGTCAACCGGCGGGTCTCGTTCGGCGACCACCTGCTGACGCTGCAGGCGGGCAGGAAACAGTTCACGGCTCAACTGGAGCATCCCCAATACTCGGAGTTCATCGAGTCGCTGCGCGAAGGCAGCATGCTGCAAATCACGGGCGTGTGCGCCCTGGAATGGGACGACTCGCAAGTGCCCCCCAGCCCGCGCTCCTTTCACCTTCTGGTCCCCTCCCCGGCGGACATCCGGGTGGTCCGGCGCGCCTCCTGGTGGACGCTGGGGCATGCCCTGGTCGTTCTCGGTATCATGTCGGCGGCCGTGCTGGCCGTGCTGAGCTGGGTGATCGTGCTGCGCCGGCGGGTCGCCGCCCAAACGGCGCAGATCCGCGAGCAGATGGAGCACACGACGCGCATGCAGACGCGGCTCGAGGAGGCCGGGCGGCTGGAGAGCCTCGGCCGGCTGGCCGGCGGCATCGCGCACGACTTCAACAACCTGCTGACGGTGATCAATGGATACGCCGACCTGATGCTGAGCCGCGCCGGCCTGAGCGAGGCTTCAGAGAAAAGCATCACCGAGATCCGCAACGCGGGCAAAAAGGCCGCTTCCCTGACCCTGCAACTGCTCGCTTTCAGCCGCAAACAGATCCTCCAGCCGCGGGTTCTGGATCTCAATTCCGTGGCGCGGGAGACGGAAGCCATTTTGCGGCGCCTGATCGGAGAGAACATCCGTGTCGAGGTAAACCTCGATCCCTCGGCCTGCCTGACCCTGGCCGATCCGGGCCAGATTACCCAGGTTCTGATGAACCTGTCGGTGAATGCCCGGGACGCCATGCCGGGCGGCGGAACACTGACCATCTCCACGACCCGGACCGACCTGGACGGCCACTCCAACGGCCGGGACTGGCACCCGGTCGAACGGGGCGAGGGCCCGGCGCCGGGGCGCTACGTCCTGCTGTCCGTTGCCGACACGGGTGTGGGCATGGACGAGGTGACCAAGGCGCACATCTTCGAGCCGTTCTTCACGACCAAGGATGCAGGCAAGGGAACCGGGCTGGGGCTGTCCACCGTTTTCGGCATCGTCCGGCAGAGCAAGGGCTACGTGCGCGTACAAAGCGAACCCGGCAAGGGGTCGGCCTTCACCATTTGTCTGCCGCAAGCGGAAGCCGGCGCGGAGCGCGAAGCCGGGGACACGCCGGGGACCGGGTCATCGGGCGCTGGCGGGGAGGAGACGATCTTGATTGTGGAGGATCAGACCGAAGTTCGTTCGCTGGTGAGCGGCGTGTTGCAGCAGTGGGGTTATGTAACGCTGGAGGCCTCCGGCGCCGAGGAGAGCCTGGCGTTGTTGAAATGCTACCCCGGCCCGGTCGAGCTGATGATCACCGATGTGGTCATGCCGGGCATGTCGGGCGTGCGGCTGGCCGATGAGGTGAAATGCGTCCGGCCCGAAACGAAGGTGCTGTTCATGTCCGGCTACACGCATTCCGAGATCGACCACCAGGGCCTGCTGCGCGAGGGCGTCGCGTTTATTCAGAAGCCCTTCACGCCCGAGGCGCTGGCAGCCAAGGTCCGCGCCGTGCTGGCGTGATCAGCGGCCCGGCCGGGTCCGCCTGTCAGAATCCGCTCTCGTCCGCCGAGGGCCCGTACAAGGCCGGCACCGGAACATCGTTCATCCGCAGATATACGGTCAGTTGGGCGCGGTGATGAACGGTGTGGTTGAAGACCAGCCCGCGCAGCGCGGCCAGGCGCGGCACGGCCATGAACGTGCGGTCGCCCATCTTGAGCGTCCAGGTCTCCATCATCTGCGCGCCGCTCATCTTCTCCAGGGCGGCGCGGAACTTGGCGGTCTGCTGGTCGAAGCACTCCACCGCCTGCTGCGCCGTGACCGGCTCCGGAGGACGCTGGCGATACTCGGGCGCGGCCAGGTCGACGCTCTCCGTGGTGCAGACCATCGTGCCCCGGTGCGGCAGATTGGCAATATGGCCCGCCAGCCAGCCCAGCGTCCCCGACTTGGGATGGGGCCGGAAGTCGAACTTGCCCGTGGGCAGCCGTTCCAGCGTTTTCCGCGTCCCGGCCGACTCACGCTCCAACTCGCCCAGTAAGCTCTGGCTGATCGTCATACAGCATCTCCTTTGGGCGGATTGTACCCTGAAAACCCACTGCAACGATTGGAACGATTGGGAAACGGAAGGCAGGCTACGCGGCCGCGCTCACCCGGCCTCGCCCTTGATGAAACGGGCCATGCGGCGATCCGAGATCAGGATGTGGTCCCGCAGCCAGTCGCGCAGGTAGTCCATCATCGACTCGGAGAGCTCGGCCTTGCTGGCGGCGAATTCCTCCCGGAAGTGCACTACCTGGGCCAGCAGGAAATCGTGCTCGGCCTTATGCAGGTCGAAGTCCGGGTACTCCTTCCGCCGCATCAGCGCTTCTTCGTCCGTGAAGTGCTCGTGGGTCGACTCGATCAGCTGGTCCAGTCGGAACAGCAGGACTTCATTGGGCCGGCCTCCGCGGAAGGCTTCGTTGAGCGCGTTCAGCAGATCGGTGAGGGTCTCGTGTTGGCGGTCGATCTTCTCGATTCCCGTGGCGTACAGGTCCAGCCACCGCATGAGTCTCAGGCTAGTGCCCATATCTCTTTCTCGTCCAACTCGATAGCCCATCGTATCAGGGGCCGAATTCGTTTCTCAAGCCCTCCGTGCACGATTCGCCCTGAGCCGCCTTCCCTTCCCTCCGAATAGGCGGCACACTATAGGTCGGCGCGGCCGGAAGCAGACTAGCGGGAAAGATGGTCTGGATGATGGTTTCCAGCCGCTGGCCGGTCATGGAGGACGAATAGCCGTGAGTGAAACTGGCGATTCTTTGGTGGAATTCATCCGCGCGGCGAAGCAGAAGGGCGCGGAAGACGCATTCGTGGTCGATCTGCTGCGCTCGCGCGGCTGGTCGGAGAAGAAGATCCTGGACGCCTTTGCGGCCTATTACGAGACTGAGACCGGCCTGGGCGTCCCTTCGCGCGGCCGAGGGGTAGAAGCGGCGCGCGACGCTTTCCTGCACCTGCTGTCGTTCATTGCGTTGGCAACGTGGACCACATCGTTGGGCTCCCTGTTCTTCACGTTGATCGACCGCTGGCGGCCGTCCATCGGCGCCGCCGATTACCTGAACCGGTATACGTTCTCCTACGAGATGGCCGGCATCTTCGTGGCCTTCCCGCTCTACCTGGCAGTGATGCGCTCGATGACGCGCGCTGCCGCGGCCAATCCCGAACGGCTCCAGTCGCCCACGCGCAAGTGGCTGACCTACATTGCGCTGCTGATCGCGGCGGCCATCGTGATCGGCGACCTGGTTACGTTCCTGGCGTGGTTCCTGCGCGGCGACCTGACGCTGCGCTTCACCTTGCAGGTGCTCACACTGCTGGTCCTGGCAGGCGGAGTGCTGTCGTTTTACCTCACCACCTTGCGCGACGAAGCGCCGCCGCGGTCGCACAACCTGATCTATGCGGGCATCGCGACCGTGCTCGTGGCGGCCGGCCTGACGCTGGGCTTTATCCAGACCGGTTCGCGCGCCAACCAGCAGGCCTGGCGCAGGGATGACGCACGGTTGCGCGATTTCACCGACATCTCGCACCAGATCTACGCCCAGTGGGCGCGCACCGAACCGCGGGGATCATTCCAGCTTCCGGCGACACCGGCCGAGCTCAGCGCGCGCTCCTCAATCGCCGCCCAGCGCAGGGATCCGCTCACCAGGCGGCCCTACGAGTACATTCGGCAGGACGCGACGCACTTCCTGCTATGCGCCAACTTCGAGGCCGCCTCGCCGAACGATTGGCAGGATGATCCGATGTGGCATCACGCCGCCGGCCACGCCTGCGTCGGATTCGATACCACGAGATTCGACTCCTACTTCCCGCCACAAGACCATTGATTTGGATGGCGGCCGCGTCGTATTGCTCCGGGCCCGGCCGGGCCCGGCGCGCGGCCTTACAGCGTGTCGTGCTCGTGCTGCTGCGGGCAGTCGCAGCAGTCGGTGCAGCGGTGGCACTTCTCACATAGATGATTGGGGCAGGCGTCCAGCGTGCACCACACGCAGATGTCATGCGACGGCTCGCCGCACACCGAGCAGGTGAAGGTCGGCTCGGGTGGCGGTGCGGCTAGTTTCTGGGCCGGGGCTGGAGGATTTGAGTTCTGCACCGTTGTGCCTCTTTCTGGGCGACGTCCAATTCCTTCTCGCGCTGCTGGGCCATCTCGAGCGACTGCGAACGGAGCCATTCCAGGCCCCCCGAAAGCGAGGCGAGAATCGAGTCGAGCAGGTCGGCGACCGCCGGATTCTGGTAGCGCCGCACGCCCTGGCTCAGGGAGATGGCCTGCTGGTCCAGGCTTTCGATGCGGACCAGCGTTTCCAGCATCAGGCTCAGGCGATCGGGCTGGGCTGACCAGCGCGCGATGGCGTTCTGAACGTCGGAAAGGCCGGCCAGGCAGGCCTTGTGCTGTTTCTGATAGGCCTCCGAGCCGCCTTCGACTGTCCAGGATTGGGGCTGCACCTGGTCGAAAATCGGCTTGAAAAGGGCGACGTCGCGCCCCAGTTTTTCGATGCGCGGGCGCTGGTCCCAATCGGGCGCCGCACCGGCGGGAGCCGGGGCCGCGGCAGCCGGCGCCTGGAGGAAGAACAGGAATGGAATCAATGCCTGATACACGATCACTCTTAGTGTAACGCCGGGCGCTATTCAGGCCGCGGGCGATCCCTCAGGCGGGTTTCAGCTCAGTGCTTGGGAGGAGGAGGCGGTGGCGGTGGTGTCGCGCCGTGGTCGCCGGGCAGCCCTATTCCGCCGCCGCTGGAAGCGGAGCCTCCGCCGCTGAGGACGGGGCCGGCGCCGCCGGGGTAGTGCGGCATGCGCACCATCATCTGAACGAAGATGTTGGTCGCCATCTGGACCGCGCGCAGGGTATCGAAATGCCGCGACTCCTCGATCGGCAGATTGCGGTGCACGGTCAATTCCTGTCCGGCGTTCAGGATGGTCGGATTGCCGGAGCGCGGCATCAGCCGATGCTCCACCGCCACGCTACCCTCTTCCACGAGCACCACGGTGGCCTCTTCCTCGTCGTCCACGGTGACGTCGAAGGTGGTGCCGCGGACGGAGATGATCGCCGTGGGCGTGAA
>Ga0074045_10001855_pt1 | contig 20061 bp, 24 predicted proteins | sample BogForMeECP23OM2_FD_94442 | JGI IMG/M metagenome (GOLD analysis project Ga0074045, IMG submission 94442) | Bog forest soil microbial communities from Calvert Island, British Columbia, Canada - Bog Forest MetaG ECP23OM2 | ecosystem: Environmental > Terrestrial > Soil > Wetlands ...
CACGCCGCTGGCGTTCTGCCCGGAGCTCACCGGGGTATTGTTCTTGAAATAGAGCGCGATCGTGTTGGACCCAGAGACGAGGTTCGGGATGCCCACCCAGACGAGCGCGCTCGAAGCGGTGTAGTTCTCTATCTCGTAGGCCAAGAGCGTTCCGCCGTTGTTGCACCCCGCGCTGTAGAACCGCAGGTCTAAGTAATTCGACAGCATGCCGGTGGTGTTCGTTATGTTGATGAGCTGCGGGAAGTTGGTGAGGTTGATATTTCCTACGTTGACTATGGTCATGTTCCGGCAGTCAACGAAGGTAGTGTTGGGCCAGGAGGACGCGAAAATAGTGGGAGCGAGCAATAATATGAATGACGATAGTATTAGTGTCCTTTTCGTCATCAGCGGATGCACCATCTCCACATATTAATATTACACCCTCTCCATAGATTAGTATGGATATCTTATATGAGGTTTATATGCCTTGGGATACCGTGCCAGCGACAAGTGGGGTATAAAAATCCTACGACCTGATTACTTCTCCACACGGGGTCGTGAGGTAACCTGGTATCCTGCAAGCTTGGGGTGCTTGTTATCTGAGAAAACTTTTTAGTTAAAGCGACTGAAAAGTCTTCAGAAATTCAACTGTCTGATTACCAATACCTGCGATCAGATGGAATACATCTCAGCGACCCCATTTTTTCCCCAATCTGGGAAAACAGGAGGAATGAGAAAATGTCTGACAAATCCGGAATGCCTGTGAAACAGGAAGTCTTATTGGAAGCGGGCGTGCATATAGGCACCAAGATCAGGACCAACGACATGCGCAACTACATATTCAAGAGGCGCGACGACGGCCTGTACATCCTCGACCTACGCAAAAGCGCGGAGAGGCTGATGGATGCAGCGAAAATGCTCGCGAAATACCAGCCCCAGGACATCTGGGTCGTGGCATCGCGCGTGTATTCGAGCAACCCGGCGAGCAAGTTCTCCGAGCTCACCGGCGCGAACATCGTTCGGGGGAGGTTCGTCCCGGGCACCATGACCAACATGAACATCAAGGGATTCATGGAGCCGAAGATCCTCCTCGTGTGCGACCCGAAAGGCGAGCACGAGGCCATCGCCGAGAGCGCGAAGAACGGCGTCCCCGTCATCGCCCTGTGCGATACGGACAACGACACCAAATTCATCGACCTAGTGATCCCGATAAACAACAAGGGCAAGCGCTCGCTGGCGCTCATCTTCTTCATCCTCTCCAGGGAGCTCCTGATGAGCCAGGGGAAGATCAAATCCTACGAGGAGTTCACCCACGACATAGGCTACTTCGAGCAGCTCCTCCCGGACGAGAAGAAAGCGCCTGAGGCCGTAGAGGCGCCTGCCGAGGCTGAAAGCGTCGAGGCGGCGCAGCAGCCCGCTGAGGCCAAGGCAGAGCCCGAAGCGAAGGCGGAACCTCAGGAAAAGGCTCCTGAGCCGGCTGAAGAGAAGCCTAAGAAGAAGCACGAGAAGAAAGAAGAATAATTTTTTCTATTTCTATATTTCTATTTCTAGATACTACCGCTCATCTTGGGTCTAGCTCGTGGAGTTCGTCGAATTCTTGGAGCTCTCGTAGAGGGCGAAGGCACTCTGGCAGGCGAGTTTCTCTGAGGCGGTAGCTATATTGTCGCAGATGGATACGTTGCCGGTCATCTTCGCCGACGCGGTATAGCATTCGTCCTCCCAATCCGGATTCACGATCCCGGCGCAGTTCTCCCAGCTCAGATTCTGGTTCGAATAGAGGATGGCGCCTTCGTAGCATGTGTCGCGCTGGGTGAGCGCGAACGTGATGATCTGGCAGTCCGCCGGGTTCCCGAACTTCTTTGCCATATCGAAGGCGCAGGCGAACTTGCTTGACGTAGCCAGCGGGTCTATATTGGTGCACCCGGACGTATCCCCGGTCATGAGCGAATAGTTCGTGTAGCATGACCAGAGGGAGTTGGTGGAGAGCGTATCCGAATCGCATATGCTCAGGTTCTTGAGCGTCTCGGCGAAATACGAAACGCATGCTAGCGAATAGATGTTGTTGTCTGCGGCTATCTGATCGCAGATGAGCGGGTTATTCATGTAGATGGCATAGAGCTCGTAGCAGTAGTTCCTCGGGGAATCCGAAGGAAGGCCCGCGCAGTCGTCCTCCTTGAGAGCGGCCGACGTGCATGCGTTGGATTCCGAGGGGTTCGTCAGATCGCTGCACGGGGATGCGTCCCCGGTCGTGATGCTGTAATTCGTGATGCACTGGGAATCGCCGCTGCATTCTGCGGGATCCTTGTCCCTGAGCGCCTCGCAGAGATCCGAGGAGCATGTTTCGAAGAGCCCGAGGCACTGGCTTTTATTGGACACCAGGCTGCATAGGGTGCTGTCGTTGTCCGCGGAAGCGAACTTCATCAGGCAGGCGTCCTTGGCTCCTTGGTCGGCAACCGCCTTGCATGCGTCCAGCGATGCATTGGACAATTGCAGGCTGCAGCTCTCTGAGATGGATATATTGCTGATGAGCTGGCATTCCGAGAAATTCATTCCGCTGAGCGCGGCTGCCAGATGGCACTGGTCATCGCATGTGGTGGTATTGGCCACTGTGACGTTCTGCGGCGGGATCGGCACGGTCTGGTTGGTCTGGTTGACCGGAGGCGGCGTCGGAACCGTGTTCCTGCTCATTATCACAAGGAAGAGCGCTCCCCCTATGATCACTATGGCTACGAGCAGTGCTGCTATCAGAAGTATGGTTTTCCTGCCTTCGGTGTTATCATTCACAGTGGGTTTGAACGATCTTGCTTTGGCCATGTGGCATATGGAAACGGCAAAATTTATTAATGCGTCATCGCTGCGTTGATAATCATGGACCGTCATGGATTTCGTAGAAGAAGAACGTATGTGTTCTAAGAACGCAGAGGAGGAATCAAACGTATAAAAACTGTTCGCTCGAACCAATTAACCCTGCTTCCTTGAACGAGGCGTTCGGGAAGCTGATATTCTCCAGCCCGCAAGGGCTGAAGACCAAAAGAGTGGGAGGCGGGGCGGAGCCATCTCGGTGTACCGCCCCACTTCATACTCACTCCCGAAGCCGCTAAATTTCGCGGAGGCTGGAAACATTTAAAAATATCTCGCATTAAAGGAATTCTGCCTTTTTCTAAAGGTATGAAAGCTTCAGATCAATGGAGGTTATGAATATGGCAAAGAAAGAGCACCTGAACCTAGTGTTTATTGGCCACGTCGACGCAGGGAAGTCGACCAGTGTCGGTAGGATACTGTACGAGACCGGAGCGATATCCGAGCAGACCTTGAATAAGCTCAAGGAGGAAGCTGCCAAGGTCGGGAAAGCGACTTTCGAGTTCGCGTTCGTCATGGACGCGCTCAAGGAAGAGCGTGAACGAGGTGTCACGATAGACATCGCGCACAGGGAATTCGAGACGCCCAAATACTACTGCACGATCATAGATGCGCCCGGCCACCGGGACTTCATCAAGAACATGATCACAGGAGCCAGCCAGGCAGACGCCGCGGTCCTGGTCGTATCGGTGAAGGACGGGATCCAGCCGCAGACCAAGGAGCACGCGTTCCTCGCGAAAGTGCTCGGCATCAGCCAGATAGCGGTGAACATGAACAAGATGGACGCCGTAGGCTACAAGAAAGAAGAGTACGACAAGGTCAGGGCCGAGCTCGAGAAGCTGCTAAAAGGCATAGGATACAACCCAGCGAACGTCCAGTTCGTCCCGTGCTCGGGCTACGCTGGCGCGAACCTCACGAAGAAATCCCCGGACATGCCATGGTACACAGGCCCGACGCTGATGGAGGTCATCGACACGTTCAAGATTCCTCCGAAGCCGACCGACAAGGCGCTGCGCCTGCCGATCCAGGATGTGTTCACGATTACCGGCCACGGGACAGTGCCTGTAGGCAGGGTGGAGAGCGGAAAGCTCAAGCCGAACGACAGCGTCATCGTCATGCCTGCGGGCGTGAAGGGCGAGGTCAAGAAGATCGAGATGCACCACCAGGAGCTCGCGGAAGCGATCCCGGGCGACAACGTGGGTTTCAACCTCAAAGGCGTGGACAAGAAGGACATAAAGAGGGGAGACGTCATAGGCCCGTCGAACGCCCCGCCTACGGTCGCGGCGGACTTCACGGCGCAGATCGTGGTCCTGAACCACCCGACGGCGATCTCTGTCGGATACACCCCGGTGTTCCACATCCACACAGCGCAGTTCGCAGGAAAGATAATCGAGCTGCTGGAGAAGAAGGACCCCAAGACAGGGCAGACCGCGCAGGCGAAACCGGACTTCATCAAGACCGGCGACATCGCCATCGTGAAGATCCAGCCCCTGAAGCCGGTGGTCATAGAGAAATTCTCGGACTTCCCGGCATTGGGAAGGTTCGCTCTCCGTGACATGGGCCAGACGGTCGCGGCTGGCGTCGTGCTCAACGTGACGCCGAAAGTAGCCCAATAATTTTTTTTATTTTCTATTTCTCATTTTCAAGCTCTTTTCGCTCTGCCATGGCACATCGGATATGCTTATAAACACTTGTTACCATATATATATACATATGAGCAGACTCATTGGCTATATGGCAAAGCATCCTGTCGCGACTACCGCCCTGATAGCAACAGCAGCTGTGGGCGGTTCGATTGCTGTCTCCGTGAATTATGAGAGGGTGGCAGTTAGGATGGAGGCCGCTATGGAGAGGCATTCCGGGAATCCGAAGAACATTACGGCCCAAACTCTCGAGCTAGCTATGGATTCGGAGAGGCAAGGCGACTATGCGAAAGCAGGCTTGGCGTTTGCCAAGCTAGGTCTGATAGATAGGGCGATGCAGATGCACGAAAAATGCCCTACCAGTGAAGGCAAGAAAAGCATCATAGAAGCCATCGAGGCTTATCAAGATGCGCAATCGAAAAGCCGATAATTTTCATCTATTCTTACTGCAGATAAAAAGGCATAAAAGGGGCGTCAGCGATAGGGCTGCATGACGTTCGGCTATAGAAAACCTGTTCCACAGGCAGGGGCAATGAAAACAGATATACCCTCGTTGATCCAATATTTGGATGATGCGGATCCGAAAGTACGGACGCGAGCGGTCGTCAAAATGAAAGAGCTTGGCGACCAGAAGGCTGTCCCAGCGCTGCTTGAAAGGCTCGGCATAGAGAAGGATGACGACGTGAGGAAAGAGATCGTTTCTGCGTTCAACTCTTTCAAGGACAAAAAAGCTGCGTTCCCTGCGCTCATAGGCATACTCTCCGGAGATTACGGTTGGGATACAAAGGCTGCTGCTGCCAGGGCCCTAGAGGAGAGGGGGAATACGCAAGCTGTGCCCGCCTTGGTAAATATCCTTAATGATAGGCCAGGTGCTTTCATGAATGCAGTATATGAACTGACAGGGTCCAGAGGAGCGATGCGGGCAGAAGCGGCCAGGTCGCTCGGAATAATCGGCGATCCGGCTGCCAGACCGGCTCTTAACGACGCCCTTGTGAATGATAAGGATTATTCAGTCAAAGCCGCAGCCGCGGTAGCGTTGGGCGAGGTGGGCGATGCGTCATCGCTCCAAGCACTTCGCGAATTTAGGGTGAAAGCGGTTTCTTCTCAAGAAATCGATGCCGCGATAGCGAAAATCGTGGCTAGGACGACACCGAAACGAGCTTCCGAGTAAGCATGCGGCGCAATGATTTTCTATTTTCTCATTTTGCAATCCTTCATTGAAACAGGTTTATAAACACTAATCGCCATAGGCATGCATATGACCAACAGGGTTATCAGATATATCAAAGAGAAGCCGATGAATATCGGAATTGCGGTCGTTGCAGCGTTAGGGATCGCGGCAGGCGCGGATATCACTTATAAAGCCGATAGGGCTGCGAAGTACCTGAACTCCGATAGGGGCGCGAAGGAAATCGCTGCTTTCATCCAGAGATACAAAGCGGAGCCGGAACCCCCCGCGGGCATGAGCCCGGACCAAAAACGCGGGCTTGCTGCTGCCATCTCAGAGAAGCTGGGCAACTTCGAGGAAGCGGGCGTAGAATTTGCCAAGCTCGGCCTGGCGGATGATGCGCTCAGGGTGGCAGGGAAATGCCCGACTCCCGAATGCACGAGAAAGATCAGAGAAGAGCTCACAGCATACGCGGATTCACTCAAAGCATCTGCGAAAAGCGAATGATTTTCTTATTTCGGATGCTCCCTTATTCGTTATCTACGACCGCGACCCCGGAGCATCTGGACCAAGCGACATACGCGTCGATGTCGTGCCGGTAATCATATAGGTCCTGGCGGCCGATGGAGCCGAACCACCCGTGCCGGTCCAACCCCCTCTTCTTGAGCTCCGCTTCCACCCTTGAAGGCGGGAGGGCTTCGAACTCGTCGAGATGCCGGATATGCGAGAACCTCGCGTCCTGTTCTTCGAATCCGTCTTCATCCAGTATCCTGCCGCCCATCAGAGCGAAACCTTCACTGTCGACGGAGGTGCTCAGTCCGCTAGGCCTCAATACGTCCTTGAATGTGATGTCCTTCTCCGGATTGATGCCATCGGCTGGAGAGACTTCGTAGATTATTAGGTCCGGCCGGTTCTCGATGACCCTCAGATCCAGTTTCGAATTCCTGACGATACCCATACCGGTCGCATCCTTCAATCTCGCTTCTTTCCCGTCGCTGAGGAAGACTTTTTCTTCAGCAATCCTGGAGAGGTCCAGAATTGCCACAAGCATCCTCTCCGTCCTGTCGGGATTGGTGACCTTCTCGATCCAGACCAGTCTGGACCCGATCGCCAGACCAGGTTTCTGTTCGAAGCCCTTCGGATAGAAGCCGAATTGGTCGCTCCTCCACCAGTGCTCTTTGCACCCTATCGATGCACAGGAACCGTTCTTGAGCGCATCGTCGTATTCGCGCACGAGCATGATCCCCTCGTGCTCAGGGGCGAAGACCCCGCTCTTATGCAATGAGAGGGTCTGCGCCTGCGTGAAAACCCCTGGCAAAGCTCGGATACGCCTGCCGTCTGACAGCTTGTTAGTCGGATCATGGCCTACGGATAACATGGGTCGACCTCATCATATGATGATAATAGGGTGGATGCCCTTAAAAACATGGCTTTTGCCACAACATAGCGGCATCTGGATTTTAGCATAAAAACCAGACCAGAAACGTTTCAACCGATTATCCCTTTCAGCGTCTCGGCGATCTCCTTGGCATCGAACGTGCCCTTGGTCTCCTGCATGACCTTGCCAACTAAGAAAAACAATGACTTCTGGTTGCCGGCCTTGAAATCCGAGACCGCCTTCTCGTTCTCCTTCACCGCTTTCATGCACGCGTCCTTCAACGCTGCCGAGTCCGCGCTTTTCATCAGGCCCGAGCTCTTGGCTATCTCAGAAGGTTTCGTTTTCACGTCGCCGAGCATCTTTATGAGTATCTGGTCGGACGCCTTGTCGGTTATCGAACCCGAAGAGAAAAGCCCGTAGAGCTCGCTTATGCGCTCCGCGGTGAGCCCGCTCTTCCTGAACGAGAGGTTTTGGTAGTTCAGCTGCCTCCTGAGAGGCCCGCGCATCCAGTTCGCGAATCTCTGCGCTTCGAACTTGCCGACCGCGCTCTCGTAGGCGTCCGCGAACTCCTTCTCTATCACCAAAACCGATGCGTCGTCCTTGTTTATCTTGTATTGTTCGGCCAAGCGCTCCGCACGCGCATCAGGCAATTCGGCGACCTCCTTCTCTACGTCATGCCATTCCTCCTTGCTTATCATCACCGGGGGTATGTCCGGGTCCGGGACGTAGCGGTAATCGTCCGCGGTCTCCTTCTTCCTCATCCTCACCGTGATGCCGCTGTTCTCGTCGAAATGCCTGGTCTCCTGGACGATGGGCATGCCCTGCTCGACCTGGGTCTGCTGCCTCTTGATCTCGAAGGACAGCGCATCGAACACATTCGAGAAGGAATTGATGTTCTTGATCTCGACCCTTGCGCCTCCGTTTATGCTCACGTTGGAATCCGCGCGCATGTTCCCCACCTCATCTTTTATCAGGTCGAAGTAGCGGAGATAATGCTCGAGCTTGCCCAGGAAATCCCTGGCGTCCTGCGGGCTCCTCATATCGGGAGCCGTGACGATCTCGGCGAGCGGGATGCCGCTCCGGTTGTAGTCCACGAACCCCTCTTTCAGTTCGTACCTGCCCGGGTCCTCCTCGAAATGCACTTCCCAGATGCCGATGCCGTTGAATCTCCCGCTTTTCGCTAAAGGTTTCGATGTCCGCTGGTAGCCGGACGGAAGGTCCGGATAGAAATAATGCTTCCTCTGCACGAACACCGGCTTCTCCAGCTCAGGCTTGGCCCCTACCATGGCCGCTATCTTGAGCGCGTTCCTGATGGCCCGCCCGTTGACCGCCATGGGCTTGCCGCCGGGCTGTCCGGCGCATATAGGGCAGATGTTGGAGTTCGGCTGGGCGCTGCCGTAGTCTGTCTTGCACGTGCAGAACAGCTTCGCGTCCGTGTTGAGCTGGACGTGTATCTCCAGCCCGATCATGACTTCCATGCGTCCAACCTTTCGATCTCTTCCATGAGCGCAAAGACCTTCGCGTCCGAGTATCTGCCACCCAGCACCTGCATGCCTGGCCTGAACTTCCCGACCTTGCCGAACGGCACGCTGCCTGCCGGGATTCCTGCGAGGTTCGCCGGGACAGTGAGTATGTCCGCGAGGTACATCTCCAGCGGGTTGCTCATCTTCTCGCCTATCTTCCACGGGAGCACGCCCATGGTCGGGCCAAGCAGCAGGTCGTGCTTGGAAAGAGCGGTATCCACGGCCTTCTTGAGAACCGCCCTGGCTTTCAGGGTCTTGCCGTACCAGGCGTCCTGGTATTCCTTGGTTGTGATGAACGTCCCTAGCAGCACCCTGCGCTTCACCTCGAGCCCGAACCTGTCCCCGCGCAGCTCGCTCACGCCTTCCTCGAGGATCTCCCCGTACCTCAAGCCGTCGTATTTCTGCATCGCGCTCGAGAATTCCGCGAACACCGTGAGATAGTAAATCGGGATCGCGTGCTCCAGCTCAGGGATGGAGATCTCGGATACCTTGTATCCCTCTCCCCTGAGCTTTTCAACGAGCGAGTGGAAGCATGAAGCGATCCGCTCGTCCGCTCCCTCTAGGAATTCCTTCGGTATCGCTATGGACGGCTTTCCCTTGAATGTCAAATCGACTGCTTTCGGGGACGATGAAGTCGTCTGGTCCCTCTCGTCGCTGCCCGCGATGACGGAGAGCATGAGCTTCGCGTCCGCGACGTTCCTTGCAAGCGGGCCTATCTGGTCCAGGCTCATGGCCATGTCGGATAGTCCATATCTCGGGACCAGCCCGTAGGTAGGCTTCATGCCGACCACCCCGCAGAACGAAGCAGGGCATCTTATGGAGCCTCCTGTGTCCGAGCCTAGCGCTATGTCAGCGAATCCCGCGGCCACGGAAGCCGCGCTCCCTCCGCTGCTGCCGCCCGGGACGTAGTCATGGTCCAGCGGGTTCTTCGTCCTCATGATGGCGCTGGATGTCGTGTCGCTTCCGCACGCGAATTCGTCCAGGTTGACGCTCCCGATTATTATCCCGCCCTCGGCTTCTATCCTCTCTACGACCGCCGCATCGTACGGGGCTGTATACCTCTCGAGCATCTTCGAGCCGCATGTCAGCCTTTTTCCCTTGCGCGCGATGTTGTTCTTTATCGCGATGGCTTTCCCTTCGAGCCGGCCGGGTTCCCTGCCTGAATCGAGCTCCTGCGCCCTGGCGAGGGCTTCCTTCTCGTACAGCTCGATGAATGCGCCGACCCCCTTGTCCTCTGCCTTTATCTTCTCCAGGAGGCTTGAGATGCGCTGCGTGTGGGTGCCCATAGGATCAGTCCATGGATTTCGGCGCCACGAGCAGCCTGCCTTCCTTCCTGGCGAACTGGGAAACTATGGCGTCCGCTTCCTTGCAGTCCTTCAGTCGGTCATCCCGCCTTTTTCCGGAACCGCCCGCGACATAGAAGAGCGGCTCGCCTCCGGAGCCCAGATCGCTTATGCTGGAAAAGTAATCGAACATGGCGGAGAACTCGGTCTCGAGCCTGGAGACCTCGGCTTCGCTGAGCCGCACCTTCGAGAGCTCGGCCATCTTCCTGACCAGGTCCTTGTCGATCTTCATCGTTCCACCTAAGGATTCATCCTGTGCTTGTCCCTCGGGAACATTATCGCTTCCCGGATGTTCTCGAGACCGCACACCGCCATCGTGAGCCGGTCCAGCCCTATGCTCCAGCCGGCATGCGGCGGGGCGCCAAGGCGGAACGCGTCGGTATAGGATTTGAAATAAGCGGGATTCATGCCGCGCGCGGCTATCTGCTTCTCGAGCAGCTCAGGCGTGTGTATGCGCTGGGCGCCGGAGCATATCTCCATGCCGCGGTAGATTATGTCGTAGGACTTGCAGAGCTTCGGGTCGTCCTCGTAAGGCATGGAATAGAACGCCCTCACGGATGTCGGATAGTCCTTGATTATGACCGCCTCGCTTTTGGCCAGCTCGCAGATCTTCGCCTCCTGCTCCTTGGAGAAATCATGGCCGAACCTTATCCTGTCCCCGTCCGCGGCGAGCATCTCGACGAGCTCCGTGTAAGATTTGATTGGTATCTGAGCCGGCAGGGAGAACTCCTTGCCCAGGACCTTGAAATCGGCTGCGTTCCTCTCCTTCAGGCGGACGAGCATGCTGAGGAACACCCGGGAGAGTATCGCGATCGCGTCCTTGTCGGTGGCGAAGGCCATCTCGATATCCATCTGGGTTATCTCGTTGATGTGGAACGGGCCCTCGTGCTTCTCGGCCCTGAAGACAGGGGTGGTCATGAAGACCCTCTCCATGCCGCCGATCACCGCGAGCTGCTTGTAGAACTGCGGGCTCTGCCCGAGGAACGCGGGCTTGTCGAAATAATCCAGCTTGAAGAGCTGCGCCCCCCCTTCGGTCGCGGTGGAGACGATGCATGCCGGGTTTATCTCCTCGAATCCGAGCCTGAGGAGCTCCTCCCTGAACCCGGTCTCGAGAGAAGCGCGGATGTTGAAGACGGCCCTCGTCTTCTCGCACCTGAAATCCAGCGAGCGGTTGTCCAGCCTCACGGTGAGCCCGGGCTCGTTCTTCTGGTCCGGATAGAAGGCAGGGGTCTGGTACACCTTGCCCAGGACGGTCACGCTTTCCGCCTCCATCTCTATGCCGCTGGGGGCCCTGGAATCCTTCTTTATCCTGCCCTTCACCTGTATGGCGGATTCCCGCTCCAGCCTCTCGAGCTTGAAGGGTATCTTTACCTGGATCTTCCCGCTTCCATCTCTCAGTATCACGAATGCTAGGGCTCCCATCTCCCTGAATGCGTGCACCCAGCCCGCGACTGTGATCGTCTTGCCTTCGTCCTTCCCGCTGATCGAGCTGATGTAACGCTCTTTGAGCGAAGTGGACGTGGCTGGGTCGTGCTCTTCCTGCTGCATAATGGATATTCACCCGTATTAGTACGGGGAATAATGCCTACCAAATATTTTTTAATGGGCTGCAATCCCGATAAAACCGGTCATTCCGCCTTGTGCTGGATGCTCATGGCCATGTTCTTCGCGGCAATCATGTCATCCGTTATCTCCATGAGATCGTCCACGTATTCCGCTATCCGGATGCATCTCTCTAGGATGCCCTTCGTCGCATCCCTCCTCTTCCTGTCCTCCTCTTTCTCGGATTGCGAATAGAGCCTGGCCAGCTTCCTCTTGCAGTCGCTGTTCAAGTCGTGCATCTCCTCCGAGGATTTCTCCGCGAAGAAGCCTTCCATCGCTTTCTCGTAAATCGCCCCCACCAGGGATAGCGCTTCGGCCGTATGCTTTTTGTCGCTTCCACCTGGAAGCTCCCTAGCGATGCCTTCGGCATGGTCCGATATACGCTCGATGCTTTTCGCGGCCAGGGCCTTGCTTATCGTGAGGGCCGGCCTCATGTTCTCCATGCTGAGCGCCCGGAGCAGCAGCATGTAGAGCCGGTCGATCTCCTTCTCGCGCCGCTCCACCTCATTCTTCAGCTCGGTCTCCCCCACCCTCATGCGAGAGCAGAGCTGGATGAGCGTCATACAGCCGGTGTGCATGCGCCTTAGCAGGGCGTCTATGCTTATGTTCTTGTCCTTATAGAATATGTCCAGCGTTATCTCGTCGCTCTTCTCCTCCGAGATCTCCACGCCGCTGAGCATAAGCCTCGCCTCTTCGGCCACTGTCGCGCTGTTGTCCCCCTTGAGCACGATTTTGTTCGCGCCAGCGAGATAGGCCGCGATTATCCTCTGCAGATTGTTTTCAACGTTTTTCGAGCTGTGTATGCGGGCCACGTAATCCTCGTTCCTGGATCGTATGCTCAGCGTGAGCGACGAGTCTTCGTTCTCGTTTATAGCGGCTTCGGTTCCGGCAGTTATGCCGTTCCTATCAGCCCAGCTCTTCGGCAACGATATTATGTACGTCGATTTTCCGGTTTTCTGGATCCTGCGGTATTCCATGCCACTCACTTTCCTATAGACCCACTCATGATATATATTCCTATTGTCATAAATATATTCTATATGGCTTAGGTATATAAATACCGGCCAGGCTCTCACTATCGGGTGGTGGAATGATGGGAGAATATATCAGGAATATGTGCGAATTCGGTGGGGTTTGGAACGGAGAAAGCTCCAGGGACTGGTTCTGTAAGGGCGACGGGGAATGAGCTCGGCTATCGAGATCATGCTCCGCGATCTCAAGGTCACAAGAAGGGAGGCTGCCTTGTATATCGCTCTGCTGGAAGATGGGGGCATGAACCTCAACGCCGTGGCAAGAAAAACCGGCATCGGGAAGGACCATGCTAAGGCCGCGCTGGAACGGCTTGCGGAGAAGAGATTCGTAGACCTCAGTCCGCATGACGGCAGATATGCCGCAAAGGACCCTATTGAGTTGAAGCGGATGCTCAAGAAGAAAGAATTGCGTTTCATTCTTTTCGACCATAGCGGCCTGCCTTGATCATGCCAATTCTTTTATTCGTTGTCAGCGTAAGCCGGGAGCATGATAACCAACATAGGCACCATACTTGCTCAGAAGCTCGAAGGGAAGGATGTCGCGCTCCGCGGCTGGGTCCACAGGCACCGGGTCAGCGGGAACATGATCTTCATCGTGATGAGGGACCCTACAGGCATCATCCAGCTCGCCGTCAAGAAGGACAAGGTCGGCGAGAAGGACTGGAAGGACGCGAACAACGCGTACGTGGAGAGCTCTTTCACGGTGGCAGGCCGCGTGAAGAAGGACGACCGCGCGCCCGGGGGATACGAAATCGAGGCCTCCGGATACACGCTCATATCGCAGGGGGAGCCGTTCCCGATATCCAAGGACCTCTCGGACGAGTTCCTCCTCGACATACGGCACCTGTGGATGCGCTCGCAGAAGATGACGAACATCATGAAGGCGCGCCATCAGATAGTCAACTACCTCCGCGAGTTCTTCGAGACGGAGGGGTTCTACGAGCTCGCGCCTCCGATAATCACGCGCTCCGGCTGCGAAGGCGGCTCGACGCTCTTCGAAGTCGATTATTTCGGTGAGAAGGCTTACCTCACGCAGAGCTCGCAGATGTACGCCGAGGTGTTCATATTCGGCCTCGGGAAGGTCTATGTGCTCGCGCCCTCGTTCCGCGCGGAGAAATCCCGCACCATCCGGCATCTGGCCGAGTATTGGCATCTCGAGCCCGAGATGGCGTTCTATGACTGGAAGATGAACATGGATCTGCAGGAGGCCATGGTGAAATACGTCTGCGGCAAGATGGTAGGGACCCAATCCGAGCTCCTCAAGGCATGCGGCAGGGACCCTGAGGATCTGCGCGCCACGATAGAGAAGCCGTTCGAGAGGATGGACTACGCTGCCGCTGTCGAGCAGGTGAACGAGCTCGGCGGCAAGATGGAATGGGGCCAGGATTTCGGGGCCGACGAGGAAGCGCTGCTCACCAAAGGCTCGCCTGCCCCGATGTTCGTCACGAGGTTCCCCAAGGAGATAAAGGCGTTCTACATGAAGGAGGACCCGTCCGATCCCGAGGTCGTGCTGAACGACGACCTGCTCGCCCCCGCCGGCCATGGCGAGATAATCGGAGGCAGCGAGAGGATATGGCATTACGACGAGCTGATCGCCCGCATGAAGGAGCAGGACCTCAAGATAGAGGATTACCAGTGGTATGTGGACCTGCGCAAATACGGGAGCGTGCCGCATTCGGGTTTCGGATTAGGGATAGAACGATTGGTCAAATGGATGCTGAACCTGGACCATATCCGGGATGCGATACCGTTCCCCAGGACGATAAACCGATGCTACCCATGAGTCACTTGAGGGACTTCTCTTCGACTTCGGGATGCTCGACGAGCGCGCGGAATCCCTTGACCGGGTCGTAGCCGCGCTTCTCACCAGGGTTGAGATGGACATCCCAGACCCTGAGCTCGATAGGTCTCTTGGGTTCCACACTCGGCACCGCCCATAATCCGTAGACTACGTCATCTCCGGATGGCTTTCCCTTTTCCGGAAGGGCTATCCTCATCAGAAACTCGATATCATAGAGCTCCTGGCCAGCCCTGGACGCCCCCAAGATCGCAAGCAGGACACGCGGGACATCGACCTGGTGCTCGAATCGGTTTCCCGGAGGCACGATGCCGTATTGGTCCGTATAGAACGGATTCCGGTCCAGGTTGATTTCCATCACACCGCTTTCATCCCTCAGCGTGATCCTGTATTCTCCTCTAGCGGGCCACCATCTGGCCTTCGGGAGATGGACCTTGTCGTTCAATTCGACTTTTCCGAGATCGGCCTTAAGATCGGCCAAGGATTCGGCTTCCCAAACGATCCGCGGTTCCGGATCGTACCATCTCCGGTCTTCGGGTTTGGTGGCTACTCTTAGGTCCTTGTAATGATCCCAGACCCGCAGGATTTCCTTTACTACAGGACATTTGGACTGGCTGCGTAATATCTGCATAATAATGTTTATTCTGCGACAGGTTATAAAAACAGGAGGATACGCCAGAAAAAGATTCAAAAGAAGAAAATTACTCGTCGCTCGCGTACAGGAACGCTTCGTTGAGCTTGTAGTCGAAGAGCTCCGCGGGCTTGAAGAACCTGTGTATCTCTTTTTCAGCGGTCTCCTTCGAATCCGAAGCGTGTATCACGTTCCTGGACGTGCTGTTCGAGAGGTCGCCCCTTATCGTTCCGCCGGGCGCCTTGGAGGCGTTGGTAGGCCCTACGATCAACCTAGTGACTTCGACGGCTTCCTTGCCCTCGATCACGACCGCGACTATAGGCTGCGCGGTTATGAACTTCTCCAGATCAGGATAGAACGGTTTGGATACCAGGTGAGCGTAGTGCTCCTTTGAGAGCTCCTTCGTCACATGGATCATCTTGAGCCCCACTATCTTGAAGCCCTTGGCCTCGAACCTGGCGAGTATCGGCCCGATTAGGCCGCGCTGCACCGCATCCGGCTTGATCAGAAGCAAAGTCCGCTCGCGCATCTTATCACTTCTTTTTCTCGGCCTTGGCGGCAGCGTTCTTGGTCTGCTGCCTGGCCATGAACTTCTTGGCTGCCTGCGTCCATTTCTGGCGCCTGCCCTCTCGGCCGAGGTTGAGGACGTTCTTCTTGCACTTGCTGGAGCAGAAGTTGAACAGCGTGCCGTCTTTCTTTACATAGATCAGCCCCGTGCCTTTTTGGACGGGACCTTCGCAGAATGAACAGTTGGCCATTGGTTTCACCTTGCCTTTATCTCCTTGGCTTCCCTGTCGGTTTCGAGGAGGACGATGATCATCCCCTTCTTGACAGGCCCCTTGATGTTCCGCAGTATGACCCTGCCCGCGTCAGGCCCTTCCATGACCTTGCACAGGACCTGGTATATCTCGCCGTAGACCCCGGTCTTGGCCCGGATCTCGACTATCTCAGCTGGATATCCTTCAGGCATCGGAATCACTTCTTCTCTGGCTTGGGCAGCTTCTTGATGATGTCGGCGAGCTTCTCCGAAGCGCCGCCGGCGTTCTCGACCGCGACCGCGGATGTCCCCACCGCTATCCCTATCGCTCCGCCGAGGTCCTTCTTGGACGGGACGAACGCGTACGGGATGCTGTTCTCCTTGCAGAGCATCGGGATGTGGACCACGACCTCTTCAGGGGTGACATCGCCAGCCACGACTACGAACTGCGCTGTCTTGCGCTCTATGGCCTTCGTCGTCTCGTTGACGCCCTTCTTTATCTTGCCGGCATCTTTGGCGACCGAAAGCATCTCCATTATCTGGGGAATCAGTTCTTCTGGTATCTGTACATCTACATAGCTCATATCTACACCTCGATTTATGTCATCGGTTTAGACGAAAAATCGTAGAATTACTATTGATGAAGCGGGTTTAAAAGGTTTTGGAGGGTCTCGTGACAGATATTATATACCGTTTCATCCGGAATTCTCGCATGGCAGGCATCGGGACATACATCGATATGGTCAACCCTTACAAATTCCGGGAGACGATAGAGCGCGAGACTACTGCCGAAAACCCTCATGGGGTTTTCATCAACGCTATAATCCTCGCTTTCATATCCGTCTTGATGTCATTCGTTGCGGCATACATGCAGAATGCCAGGATCGGAATGTACTCATTGCCAAATATGGCATCGTACTCAAGTTCCTTGGGCAGTCCGCTTGGGGTCATCATCACATTCTGCATTGCCTTATTCACTGTGTATCTAATCCCGTTCGCTTTCAACTGGATAGCCAAGGTGCTCGGAGGCAACGGCTCGTTCTGGAGGATCGCCTGGCCATACACATGCATAGCGCTGCTGTTCAACATCGTGAGCATACCCATCTATGCCATTATTCTCACGAATTGGTCTGTCGCGGTCTGCGCGGCGTTGTTCATCCCGCTATTGATTCTCTACGTTTACTCGTACTACCTTTATTACACGGTCATCCGCGCGGCCCATAGATCGTTATCCAGGAACAAGGCGATTGCCACGATCATAGGGGCTATCATCTTGGCTGGTGGTATAGTGGAAATCGTAACTTTCGTCCGCATATTGCTCAGGATCTGAGTTCACAGCACCGAGCAGCTCAGCGAGCGCACGCCTTTCTGAAGCGGCCTGTTTGATTTTCGGCCTCGCTATGCAGGAAACTCATTCATACTGCGCTGTCCTGAGGACCCGATCCAGCCTGTGCGCTGACTTTAGCAAGCTATCGGCAGCGACTTTTGAGAGGATTTCGAGATTTTCCCTGAACTCCATCACCAGCTTGTAGAACCGATGCGAGGAGATGCCGCTTACCGTCATGGTGGCGGTGGCCGAATCCGGCTGGCCGGCTGGCTTCGCCCCTTCTATCATGGCATTCAGCCTTAAGGGAACGGCCATTATTCCGGCATTGGACGTCCCCGCAAGGGTATGTATGTGGCTGTAGAAGAGCGCTGAAAGCTTTTGGAATTCGGCTGCAGGCATTCCTATGGTCATGCTGGCCTTGCGCGAGCCTGGAGACGGATCGCGCCCACCGATGAGGGCATTGAATTTCAGGATATCTTTTTCCGGGACTTCAACGACCATGCCGCCCTCGCTGCTGATGTGGTAATCAAGATGTACGGAGGCCCGGTCTTCACTGGAGAATGAATCCGAAGAGGCGAGCACTATTGATGGGCCAGGACCGATCCAGAGATACTCTGACAACTCCCAGTTCTTCGTATTTGGTAGGACTTGCGTTCCAGACGGGACGCCGGTCTTTTCATGCGGCAAGTACCATCCCCCTTCCTCTGGGATTGGCACCGGAACAGCCCGATCGGCAAGATCAAATGTTATTTTGCCCCTGCTCATGCTGAAATCAGCGGCAGTCAGGCCAGGGACGGCCAATACGATGCCACTCTTCCCGCAATATTTTCCTGTAAGGAAAACCATTCTCGTTTTTTCACTAAAGGTGCCGGTTATCTCCCGCCCTAGTGGTTTGCCTTTCTCTCCATGAGCAACGAGCAGGTCTATCGGGAAGTCAGGCAGCCACGCTTTCCTCGGATGCTGCGCGGCGTTTGCGACTACAAGGGACGGGACGCGCACGTCAGTACCGAATTCGCGGTTGATGCGTTCGGCCAGGGGATGGGCATCCGAAAACTGGATGCCGCTATCTCTGACTACGAGAAGATGTCTGGTCTGACCACGCAAATTCACATTAATCAGTTTCTTTCCGGAAATCTCAAATCCCGCCATGAGTACACCCAAATGTGTCTGATTATCTATCTGATTGTATAGAATCAGACTTAAAAAATGATGTACTGCCACAAGTCAAGTCTATAATACAGAGCAGGTCAGCGACCGCACGCCCTTCTCCTTCTTCAGCACGCCGAAAAGCCCGCGCACCTTCTTCGCGTCATCGCATATGATGAGCACCTCGAGGCATATCCCGACATGGTGCTGGTGGATGACGGTCTTTATGCTGTCCTCATAATCGTGCAGGAGATCGGAGATATTGTGCTTATCGGCTTCCCGGTAGGTTATGACGAAGACGGAATCTATATGGCCCTTCATGGAATCGAGCATGCGGCACTCGTTCATGAGCGAGCCGAGCGTTGCCCTGAGCAGCTTCGAGCGGCTCTTGAAGCCTAGACTCGCCTGGACACGGTCGAGTTCGTCTTTAGTCTCCTTGTCGAGAGAGATGCTGATGATCTCCATGAAAACACTAATCCGATATCTTCTCGCGAATCCCGTTGTAAAGAAGGGCGCCGCCGGTGATGATGCAGAACGGGCAGGGGCACAGCGTGGCCGCGTTGATGCCTAGCAGCGTGCCGACGAACAGGCTCGCGTTGCCCTTTTTGATGAGGTTGTCTTTCTTCATAGTATCCCGTTTATTAACTTTTCTCGGATATAATCCTTAATGTTAATAATATATATCAAACTATTTATTAACCCTTCCCTGGCATCGACATAACATGGATTCGAAGATTTTAGCGATTCTGATAGTGGGCATCTTGCTCATGGGCTGCACGACTACGCAAAACCAGACCAACTCGTCGAAACTGCAGGTGGTGACATCTTTCAGGCCATTCACACTGCTCGTCGCCCCGGTCGCGGGCTCTGACGCGCAGATAACCCAGATACTACCGCCCGGAGCCGACCCGCATGATTATGAGCCGACCCCGAAGGATGCGATGACGCTCCAGAACGCCTCGCTCTTCTTCTACGACGGTCCGTTCATGGAGCCGTGGGCGTCCTCGCTGGCGGCCGCAGCTAATCAGAACATAAAACTCGTGTCATTCGCGGATTCCGTACCTCCCCAGGCGTTCGCCCAGATGCAGCAAGAGTATAAAAATTTCCCGAACGCGAGCCAGGACCCGCACATGTGGCTATCCCCGAAGCTCGCTGAATATTTCGTGCCCTACGTGGCGCAGCAGCTCTCTGAAGCGGACCCGGCTCATGCCGCGGATTATGACGCCAATGCCCAGGCTTTCGAAGCGAGATTGCAGAAATTAGATGCCGATTACACGGCCGGCTTGGCCAATTGCTCGACCAGGACTTTCCTGACATCCCATGCGTTCCTCGATTATGTGGCTGCGGACTACAACCTCACGGCCATATCCATCGCCGGCCTCAGCCCCGACGCCGAGCCGTCGATTCAGCAGATGGATTCCGTGATCAGCGAATCCAAGGCAGATAATGTGATGGGAGTCCTCTCGGAACCGGACGAGACCCAGACGCTCAGCCAGTCCGTGGCAAGCGAGCTTAAATTACCCCTCTACCCATTCAGCACCATGGAGATCCTGCCTGGCGGCGTCCAGAATGCCAGCCTGGATTATATCAACATAGAGGAGCAGAACCTGCAGGAATTGAGGCTTGCGTTAGGATGCCGGTGAAGGACGACGTCTGCCTTAGGGCGCGGAATATCTGGTTCTCGTATGGCTCAGAGCATATACTGCAGGACGTGTCCCTGGCGATACGAGAGGGGGAGTTCGTGGGGATAGCCGGGCCTAACGGCGCGGGGAAGACGACATTGATGAAGATACTCGTCGGCCTGCTCAAACCAGAGAGGGGAAGCGTCGAATTCACGTGCAAGCAGAACGAATGCGAAGGGGAGAACCCGTGCAGG
>Ga0074045_10001856_pt1 | contig 20045 bp, 3 predicted proteins | sample BogForMeECP23OM2_FD_94442 | JGI IMG/M metagenome (GOLD analysis project Ga0074045, IMG submission 94442) | Bog forest soil microbial communities from Calvert Island, British Columbia, Canada - Bog Forest MetaG ECP23OM2 | ecosystem: Environmental > Terrestrial > Soil > Wetlands ...
CGCCAATCTCCGCTCGTTTCGATGGCAACCCCACTGTCGGGCCCTCTATCAGACACCGGTGGCTGCCTGATTTTTCAAAGACTCACGCTCGCTGCGATATTCGGTCAACCTCGGCAAAACTTTCAAGAAATCATTCGGAGTTTCTCCATCGCAGCGTGCTTCGCGGCTCCCATCGTTTCACTGCCACCAGGTGCGTCCCGAAAGTGAGACTCAGCTCACTTTCGCAGCGCGCTTATCGGTAAAACCGGCTCCCCCGTAACAATTCGCCAGGCACATCCTCTAACCGACGGCGCAACTACCGGACATAATGGCAGAACATGTAGACGCGCGACAAGCTCTCAACCTCATGCGGGAATTCAAACTTGGTTGCGACTTCCCCTACGGTTGGCGCCGTCGCAATATCAAAATTCCCTAAGTAAAGGTCAGGACAGCCTCCGCTCGAAACACAGGATGCTTCCACCCGGCCGTGCTCGCGGCCGCCGTCGCATTCGTGCCTGATCGCTAAACCAACTTCATACGAATCGCGCGGTTTTCGCTCCAGGCAGGCGCATTCTCCAACCTCACAGCACTTATGCTCAGGCTCACTCGCCCCAAACAAGAACGTGATTTTGTCGATTCGCACTTCCGGGCAACCGGGAATATAGGGGAACATCCGTCGCGTGAGCCTGAAGCTGAGTTGTTTGCAATGCTTCTTTTCCGGAATTGCAGTGCGGAGAAGTTCCCAGGAGTCCGGGAAATCATGCCGGACATCGAAGAAACACCAGCCGTCGCCTGGTAAATGCCTTTTTGCGGTTTCGTTAGCCACGCGGCGCAGTGGTTCGCCGCCTTCACGCGCGGTGTGATAGAAGCAAATGATCGCGTCGGCCAAAGTATCGGGATCGTGGTAATTGTTCTCTCGAGGCAATTCGATCCGCCAGCGGCTGATAGCGCCCAGATATTCAAAGGGGAGATAACGTTCGTCACGGAAGTTCATCTCGAACATGCCGGAATCATTCTTTCCGCTGGATGTAGCGATAGCCTCGAGGGCGGCATATTGGCGCACCGCACGGGGATCGCAGGGACAGAGCTCGTATTCGCTGAGATGCCTGCGATCGCAACAACAACGATGAGCCGGAGGATCCAGCCGAGGATCGATGCGCGTCACGCTGCGGAGCAATGTGAGCCGGCAATTCACGTTGTTGAAGGGGCCGGTAACGCAGGGAATCGTCAGAGTGACGTTTTTGATGCGCCGCATGTACATGCCGGGATAGTCTTGATCGAACATCCATTCCGGAATGTCGATTTCGCAATAGCCAGTCGTTCGCAAACGCAAAAACTCCAGAGGGAAGTGCTCCCGGAGTGAGATATGCTTGGTCAGCTCATACTCGCGAACGTTTTCGTCGAAGTAGGCCTTCTCCATATGGCGCAAGGCGACATCCAGGCGCTCACCGGCCATCAAGCCTTCCTGGAGTGAGTTCCACGTTTCCTCGGGAATGAATCGTCTGGTGGTGTGACCACGCTCGAGGTTGAAAGCTCGTTCCGCTTGCCGTGCCCTGCGCCGCGCCAGGTCGTACATTTTGCGGTGCAGATCCATCGTCTCTTTTTGCAGGAATAGATAAAGATCGTGCGCGGTGAACTTATCGCGTAAAAAGTTCAGCACTTCCACCGAGTGTTCAATCTGCCGCTGATGGACATTCAAGTCCTGCAGGGCCTGATCACGCCGTCTTTGGGCACCCAAGATTTGTCGTTCGATCTGTTGGATCTCGATGATGAGAATCTGGACCTGATGATTCCATTCATCCAGTCGCCGCTGCCAGCCGGCTTCTGTCAGTTCCAGTCCGGCCGTGGCTCCGGCGATGGCGGAAAGGCCATTCATGACGCGAGCGGCAATACTAAACACTTGGGAGAGTGGCTCTCCGATGGGAAGTTGAACGTAGAACAGCGGCGAACCACCAAACCCGGCCACACCAGAGAACGTATTGGGCACGGCGGCCATGCCGCCGGCGATCCCTTCCAACACGTCGCCAGCGCCGCGCAGCACCGTTGAAGCGATTGTGAGGTCCTGGTAGGCGATTTCGCCGGTGATCAGTCCGTTCTGAATCAGCAGGTTGTAATAGGCAAGATTGGCCTGGCTGACAGCTTTAGTTTTTTGCAGAGCCTCTACCTGCCAATCGGCATCGCGCCATTGATCCTGTCGTGCCGCAAGTTGCAAGTCCAGGAGTTCGCGCTCCTGATTTGCCCGCAGAGACGCCAGGTATTCGGCGTCTCCCTTCTCGAAAGCGGAAAGCAACTGGCCGCCCAACTCCCGCACCTGCGCTGCATATTCTTCGGCCTTCTGGATAAGGAACGTGAACCGGTAAGGGCTGTGCAGATAGCACCAGTCATCGTCGTCGCAACAATTTTCTTCCCTAGTTCGCCACCCCTCGCGCAACGCGCTGTTCCCAAAGTACGGCATGTCGCAGCGCGGATGCCCGTTGCGCAGGCGGGCAGCATTAAGGCAGGCATGAATTAAACTCAAGCGGTCCCGGGTGATGTCGTACAGGTCCAACAGCCGCGGGTTCAGGGGCGCGAAGTCTGGCACGTAATTGGCCACGGTCTGTGGATTCGCCGGCTCCGGAAGCTGGAGCGACAGCGGCCGTTTGCCGAGAATTAATTCCATCGTATCGAACAGCAGCCGGGCCTGTTGGAAAACCTCGGGCGAATTGCGCCGCATTGCAGCATCGCCCCATTCCCGCAAAGTTTCTAGAAAATCCAACACGATGGAACGGTTCTTTGCGATGGCGGCAGTAACATCGGTGCTATCGCAACAGGCTGTTGACCCTCCTTCGCCTTCGGAGCCTGCCGAGATTTGGTTACTACCGGTTTTTTCATTCTGGATGCACTCCACCCAAGTGCAATCCTCGTTTAGTGGATCGAATGCCAGACGATACCACTTCAGCGCCGCTTCAAAGCTGCAATGCGTTCGCAACGCACGGGCCACCGCGTTCGCCGGACTGAACATCGACAACGGCAGTAGGTGAGTGCCCGGCTTCACGTAAACGAAATATGGATAACACGGCAGCGTACCGAGATACATCGGGGATGGTGCCGGAGCGGCAACCATCGGCAGCACCATGGCGCAGTCGGTTGCAAGATCGTAGCGAAAACCGGGAGCGGACGGGTCGTTCAGCACCGGCGGCGGAGTTGGAATAAAGGGGTTGCTCACCGAGAAGGTGAGCGAGTCGGCGGTCCTGCCCAGGAATGTGAGGTCGGACTCCTGCCCCGGTATAATTGCCACTCCCTGAGAGGAGATGCGCTGCTGCTGAAGCTCGCCATTGCGAATGCGGCACCAGGCCAAACGGACCAATGGACTCGAATTCCATGCCAGCATCTGCGGCAACTGGGTCGGATCCTGCCACCCTGATTGTTGTTCACTCTGACTGTAGAAATCGTCTTGGAAGCCGTATTGATAATCGTCAGGGTTCGCCGTCGACGCGGCCGCGCCATTTTGCTGGGGGTTTGGCGGTTCGGAATAATACTTACCCGGGATGAGCCAGAAATAATACTCGTCCACCAGATCCACATGTTTGCATCCACACTCCTTGCAGCAGACGTCATTGTGGTGGGTCTGCTGACACTTACAGTCTGAGCTGGCTGGTGGTACTCCCGCAGCGGCGATGCGATAGAATCGCCGGCCCATGCGAATGGCCGCTTCCATCCAGAAAGGAAGCGGGGTGGGTGGTGGGGCCGGCACAGGCCCTTGCGACGCTTGCACCACGGTGAGCCAGGATGGCCGCGCATCACGCTCCTGCGTGGCCAGGAGATTAAAGCCTTCGCGAGGCTGCGTGAGCAACCGCATCGAATCAGGTTCGACTTTTTGCAGCAGGTCGATTGGCGAATGGCCGGGCGGACGTTCATCGGGCCACCACTCCAGACCACCCGGCGCCGCGACAGACAGTGCATCCCGGCGCAATTGGTTTTCGAGAAAGCGGAACGCCTCAATGCGCCGGGCCTTCTCCAATTCCTCCCATTCGATGTAGTTCTCCTGGTAGAGATGGCGGCGCTCGCAGGCTTGCCACACGTGGAACGAAGCGAAGCGGCGGTCCCACATCTGCGCGAAATCGCAAGTCACCGGCCAACTGGGTTCCAGCCCCAGCCGGGCACGGCGGATAAAGTTCTGCACGGCAGTGATCGCCTCTTCGATCCTGCTGGCCTTCTCGCAATTGCCGGATTCCACGTCGAGCAGAAGCAGGTCGCTAAGGTCGCGCGCAACCTGGGCAAATTGCCCGGCGCGCCAGGGCAGCGCGACGCGATCCATCGCGCACAGATAACAGATCAATGCGCGGCGCCCGCGGTCTCGCAACCCATCGTTGAGTTTGCGGATATCTTCATAGCGGCGGGGAGAGTCACAGCTAAAGCAGCGGTCGCAAAGGAACGTGGAGAGATTTGCATTTCCGGTAACCGTTTCCGTACCCACCAGCGCGCTGGGATAGTCCGAAGCCCAGAGATCAGGCCGCGCCATGGCAGCAGCCTTGTCGCTCGAACCCTGCAATATCATTCGCACCAGGCGGTCGGCGTGCCACACCCTGACGACCCAACGATCATCTGTCAGAAGACTGCTGGTGATCGGGAACGGCGGATTGAACTGATCCTGGTAATAACGCAAATCCAGCGGCCAGTCCCGTTTTCTGGCGCCCATGTGGCGGAGAAGATCGCCGGGATTAGCCGGATTGTCCTGCACCGCCTCATCGAACAAGGCCCAAAGGTCGCAGTGAAATTCCGCCCAAACCTTGTCGCGCGCGTGAACGTAGTCGGTCAGTCGCTCCCACCAATCGAACATGGCCTGAGTTCGCTGCACGGAAGGTTGCGTCCGCGTATCCTGAACGGCGGTTGGAGCGTGATAGTTGTCGACCAGCGGCAAGAAGCTAAAGTCGCAATACGCGCTGTGCGGGACGTAAGCCCCACCGCTCAAGTAGTAGGCGGCTCCGGCAAAGTTGTCCGAGTGCGCGAGGATGAATCCCAGCTCGCAGTGTCGGTCCTCGCGGCGCTTTGAAGAAAGCGGGAAGCGGTGAGCAAATAACAAGGCCTTGAAGGCTCGTTGGTAGGTGCGGCGGATATCTCGTAAAGAGCTGCTGTAACAGCCGTCTAAGTAACTATTGGCGCCAGCCGCCAGGCCGGCAATTCCAAAGCCCAGGTCGTAGTATGTCTTGCTAGAATCATTCTCACGGTAGTTTAGATCCTTCAAAACCCGGAACAGCTTGTTGTGAGGAATCTCCACCATTCTCTCGTCAGTGTCCGGCCCCAGGTACTTGACTTGAAAGCCGGTGTGCAGCCGGTGTTCTTTCTTGGTTGAGAAAGCTGGCGAAGGATCGCTAAATTCCACAACGATGTCGTAGACGCCAGCCCTGAGATGAGGGCAGGACTGAGTGGGACCCGTCTGTCCCGGCCAGTTGTGGTTAAGCAGAACGCGCGTCTTGCCGTCCCGGGTAAGAGTGACGCGCCATTGGCAGATCTCCGCAGCCTCCATGTTCGGCCTGTCGCCTTCATCCGTGGGAGCGCCGGCGCAAAAATCGTAGACGCCATCGTGATCAACGAGCAGCGCGCCCGTCCATTTCACACTAAATCCCTGCGCGCCGCCGAGCCAGGCCCCACTCACGCCGTCAGCCGCGATGCCATTCTGGATGGTCACGTTCATCAGCTGCGCAGCCGTCAGAGTGAGCCCCAATGATGGGATCACTGTGGGTAACGGGCAGTTTGAGTGATCCCGCTCGCGCCCGAATGCATACAGCGGCCCGGAAAGATCGCGCCAAATTACGCTTCCTCCGGCAGGTGTGAATTCCATCAGCAAGCCGGTACCGGTAAGACCCAGCAGGGCTGCGAACGCACCGCCGTTAGGCCCGGGCCAGGGCACGGCTAGCGGCTTGCCCGAGTCGTTCTCCCAATTCCCGGGGTTGTTCTCATCTGCGTGAAGCTCACGCAAAGCGATGAAAGCATCGCCAACGCCTTCGGGATGATCCTGGTGAGTGGCGAAGTCTACATGCGCGGCAAGATGCTCCGCCAGGATCCGGCAGCGTATGTGGCAGAGGGCAAATTGCCGGCGGAAGTAGTTCCAACGCTCGTGCTCCTCTCGCTCCTGAATCAAATGCTGTTGCGCTTCCGCGAAGTCTGCGAACAGGAATGCAAACTGGGCCAGCGTGGCTCGGGGCTGGAAGTAAAGGTCTTGAACGGCGGTTTGTTCGTTCGCGTTCAGTTGCTGTACCTTCTCCAACTGCTCGATCACCGCCTTGTCAGTTAGTGGCAGTTGAATGAACAATACCGCTGCGGTTGCGTCATATTGGAACGGGCCGTCCGCCGGGGTGCTCCACATTCCCGGCGTTGTTTGTGCTGCTGGCAGGTTCGAGGAATACCGCCTGTGTTGAGCATCCACCTGATAGCCAGCGGATTGCAGGGTCGATGGAAAGAAATGCCGGCCAAACGCGAGCACGTCCGCCGCTTGGTAGCCGAACTCTTCGCGCAAGGCGGTCTCAATGCGGTTCCAGGACCAATGATGAACATCCTCGTCCGATACGTGCGCTTCGAGCAGCTTGTGCCGCAATTTCCAAAGCGAATGATGGTGCTCGTCCTCAGGCAGGTTTAGCGGAAACTCGAGTGCGTCATCGTTTCCCTGCTGGGGAAACAAGTTGCCAGCCTCCGACTCCGTGCCGGTAGTGAAGAGATAGAAAATCTCGTCGAGGTGGAAGCGCGACGCATAAAGTTTGGCGAGGATTTCGGCGAACCGCAGAGTGTGGGTCGGCAAAGCTTGCCAGGTGGCGCCGGTGGTGGAAGTCGGGTCAAATCCGGCAAGGACCGAGAGATCATCCAGCTTCAATTCAAGCAGCCTGGTGAACTCGGCGGTGCGGTGATCGCACTTGTGCCGGCACTTCGCGTGACGTTCAATTCCCTCACACAGTTGCCGGACCGCCCACGGCCATTGAGCGGCGCTTTCCCCAACCCAGAGCGTGAGGATCTGAGTGCGGTCCGCATCGATTGCACCCGCCGCCGGTTTATCCGCTCGATTGAACAGTGGCAGCCTGAACTGATCGCGCAGCATCTGAAACGCGGCGAGCTGGCGAATGAAATCCTGATTGAGTACACCGCCCTTATACAGTTGCAGGACGTCGCAGATATCCCGCAGCTGCGCAAAACTATATTCCGCCCAGCAAACATCTTTGAGCTTGCGCCACAGGCGGATAAAAACCGCGAGTTGCCCAAGCGCTTGCTGATTATCTACCTGAGCAGCAACAGGTTGATTCGGCGCCGGGGCTGGTGGGTTTGGCGCAGGCTGTGGCGGCGGCTGCGGCTGAGGAGCATTGGGGAACTGCAGCCAGTGGTCCTCGAGGCAGCAAGGCTCGCAATCCGGGAATTTTCCTCCGTCCACTCCGCCGTCGTTGAAAACCACGTACTGCGACTTCCAAAGATCGAGGAACTCGCAGTAAGTCAGGCAGGTGGACCGCAGGAATTCGGGCAATTGAATTACGGTTTGTTCCCATAAACGATTGGGATCTTTAGCCGGGTCGATTCCGTAAAGCTGCGACGGCTGAAGCGCAACTCTGGGTCTAACTCGATGATCACCTTGTTGTGGAGGTCCGCAGGAGTCGGGCATCACGCCTTGAAACACTTGCTGGTATTCCTCCGGAGTAATACCGAGGTATTCGATGGCGATGTCGATGCGCACTGGGTAGCGCCATAGAAAACTTTCAAATCCATTTGGCGGATTGCCCGGATCGAGCACGAACTCCGTGATGCACTTGCGGAAGGTGCGCATCACTTCGAAGCGGCAGGTCGAAAAGTAGCGCAGGTAAGTGCGGTTCACATCCAGCTCTTGCGAATAAGGGAGGCAACACGCGGAAGTGTCCCATTTCAAAATGTCCCAGACCGCCGGTTCCACGTTCTGATTGGATTCGAGTGGATCGCTCGCTGCGACAGGTGTCCCGGGAGTCGAGTATTCCGGCAAAGCGCATAAAAGCTCTGCGGGATCGTGACACTCACAATCAGATTTCTCCTCTTCGTTCTGACACCCCTCCTTACACAGAACGTACCCCGCTACTTCATCGGCAGACGTGTTGTAGACCGTGCCATTGGTTGCGGGGGTGGCGGCCATAAACTCCAGGCACTCGTTCACGATGTCGATCAGAGGCAGCGGAGTTTCCAGATTGGCGCAACTCGCGGCAAGTTCACCCAAGGGTCCGCGACGTTGAGCGATCACGCTACCCAAAGTTTGTCCCGTCCCTGGCGCACCCAGCGGATTGTTGCAGGTTCCGCTGGAAGAGACTTGCAGCATTTCATGCAGATATTCGATGGGGCCAAGCGGAGAGCGGCACGGCGCCGGAATGCAGTTGGTCAGCGATCCGTCCGGATTAATTGGCACGAAGCTTCCGCCGGAGGACGATGGCGGCGTGTTCGGGCTGATGGTCTGAGCGGCTGCGAAGAGTCCAGCGGCGTAATCGTACGCTACGGTTCCGGTAAGCGCCGTTTGGAAATCAGTCGCCGTGAGTTCCGTGACGTCTGCCGCGGAAGTGAATCCCCGCGCATAGAGCGCCTCGACCACAGAGAATTGCAGATTCGCCGGGACAGGGGCCGTCGTGTCAGCGATGAGAATTTGATAAAGCGCGTCGATGGTGACGAGCGCATTCACCAGCCAGGTTTGCGCGCACGTATCGATGGGGAACACCTTGGCCGCAGCCGTCTGTAGGTTTCCTAAATTGAAGCCCTTTCCAAGCGTGTATGCGCCGTAGAAGCCAAGGCAGGAGCTGAGCCAGTCGGTGGACGGAGCCTGCAGAAGAGTCAGCCCGCTTGCGCCCGCGGTTGTATAGTTTGTCGTGAACGTGATCGTGGTGCCGGCCGGAACATCGCCGGTGACCGCCGTTTTCAGGTGAACCGTGGTTGGCGTCGGCTGATTGGGCGGGCCGTCAACGAGGGTGCCGGGGGCAATCGTATTTATCCCGCTGACCGCGCCACTCACCGACATCCCAGGCACAACTCCGGTGGTGGACGCAAAAGTCAGGACCGTGCCTCCAAACGCATCGACTGGGTTGGCATCAATGGTGGTGACGTAAAAAATAGTGCTGGCGACGCTCGTGTCCGATACCGAGAAGAATTTCTGCAGATAGGCGAGAAAGTTGGAAATTCGTGCCGCCAAATTTCCGCTTTGAGCAGCCGGCGGCAGCCAGGTCGGGTGCGCGGTGAAGAAAGCTGTCCATTGCGCATTCGTGACTGCAACCAGGCTGGCGACGGTGGGCGGAACCAGCGGCAGCGCGGTTGGAAGCACAATGGCTAGAGGTTGGCTGGTAGGCGCTGGAATCGTGTAGCCCTGAGTCAGGGCCCAGAGCACCAGTTCGAGGTAAGCTGCCGGTTGGGCGGTTGATTCATTGGTCCAGAAAGCTAGCTCGTCGGTCGGTTGATAGGTTTGGGTGCTGGGAGCAAAGTTCAACCAATCCGTTACGAGAGGCTGAACTGTTGCGTCGAGCGGCAACGGAGACAATGACGATGTTGAGGGGACATTGAGGGCCTGCATGCGGCGGGCGGCCTGGGCCGCGTTGATCGCGGCCATTGCGGAAGTCACGAAGGCCTCCGAATCGGTGATGACATTCGCGTTAATCGCCGAGTTCAGATCGGCCATCATTTGCTGCAAGTTCTCGCCGAGGGCCAGGTTGTATCTCGATTGGGCCGACATGGAAGACGGCATGCCAGCGGTCAGGGCGTAGAAATACGCCGCCGGCACTCCGAAGTTGGAGGCGGCCGTGCCCACGCCTTTTAGGACCACTTCGGCGTCCGCGCTGTTCGTTTCCGCCGGGTTCGCGGGAAATGCCAGGTATATCTGAGTGGCGGCAAGACTCATTTCCTCGCACTTAACAGCGGCGGCAAAAGAGAAGACATAATTCGTCAACCGAAGGGCCGTGGCGTTGGCCAAGGCATAGTAGCCGGCGAGTTTCGCTTCGAACTGCTGGCGATCACCTTCATCCGTGTTTGGGGTGGGGCTGCTACCGCTGCCCATGAGCTGCCCGTTGTTAGGCGGGTTCGTATACATGTTTTCAATCGGTTCGGGCGGCGTTGGGGGCGGGGGCTGCTGGCTCCAAACGATTTCGTAAGCGATGTTCTGGCACTGAGCGAAAGTCAGTGCGCCCATGTCGGGCAACGCTCCGCCTGGATCGACGCCCAGAACGGTCTTGACGGCCTCCAGCACATCGTCAAACGAAGGCGGCGTGCCATTCGCGGGCAGGGACAATCCTGACCCGCCAGCTGTCGCAGGCGCCGGCAGGAATAAATACAGACTGGGCGGCAGAGATGACCAGGTATTGGGGTCTGCCGGGGTTGGTCCGGGCGCAAGCGGCACGTCGTAGTATTCCTGGGTGATCGGAATCGCCTGCGCTGTGGCCCCAGTGCCCCACGTGGCCACAAGCTTGAGATTTTCGAAAACGGGCGGGCCGGATGCCGGGGTAAACTCGATAACGGCAGTTGCCACAGATTCGAATTGATAGAAGGCCGATTCATCCGTCCCGAGCCCCAAAGGGACGGAGGGTTCCAGGTCGATTTGCTGGACGATTCCCGTTCCCGGTCCGTAGGTTGCCGGCGTCAATGTAGCCGGTGGAGGCTCTAGAACCGCACTGGTTGGGCTCGGCGCACCCGTGGGGGAAAGGTAGGCTGCCGTCCCAATTAGCGTCCCGCTGGTCGGACTACTGTACGACAGATCGGAGGCGGTAATTTGGAGGCCGCCGTTGTTACTCAGATAGCCGGTGAAAGTTCCCGCGTCGATCGGTGTTTGTGGAACAATTCGAATTACGATTAGATTAGACATCTGTCCCTCCTACGGGGGCTAGCAAGGGCAATTGCTCGCGCGCGCCGACGTTCGCGTGTGAAGAAACGCTACTGTACTGCGGACTCTGACGTACAACTTACGGCGCAAACTCGACGCTATGCGGATGTTCCAGCGATAGGTTTTCCAACGTGCCTTCGCGCCGCTATGATTTCTTGACAAAAACGAGACGGACAGCAGCCTCTGGTCGCTTCTACGTCTCCGCTTTGTCTCAAGCCCGTGACTCGGTTTACGGGCTTCAAAATCAGAATGAAGCTTTTATGCCAACTCCCGCACCAGCCGCATTAATGAATCTTCTTCGACCGTCCGGATCTGGGTTGTTGAAGGTGCCTCCAACGTTACCGGTCCCGAATACTGTGAGCTTGGGACTCTTCAGAATTGCATCCAAATGCACATCCAGCTCGGCTGCCCCCTGCCATTTGAGATTGCCCGCTGTATCGACGATTGGAAGTTGAATCGGCAAACCAAGTTCAATGAAATCCACGTCCTTACCCTTCCGCTGTAGCTTCCATGCCAGATTGGCCGCGGTTATTTGGAACCCGGCGGAAGGTGGAGACCAGTTGCTTCCTGTCTCGTCCGTTTTGTGCCATTTGAAGTCGAGTACCACTGAGGGCTCTTTACCCACGGTCACTTCGCTGAGATGAAAGGGCAGGCCTTTATCCCATTTTTTTCCCACATTCCGATAGATCCCAACTATCTGCCCCTCAACGGACGGCAGGTTGACGGTATTGCCGGCCGTGCTCTTACTCAGATCACTCGGGTTGTACTGAAGGGAAACATCGAGCCCAAGTCTCGGATCGTCCTCCTCCGCCTTCGCTTTGGCTTCCGCCTCAGCATACTCGTTAAGCACCTTGTTGGAGTCTTCAAGGATGGTCTCCAACTCCTCGATCTTCTTATTAGCAAGTCCTAATGGACCCTTGTTGGCGTCAATCTGCTTCTGTATCCGATCCCGCGCCTCCTTGTCTTCTGGTTTTAGTTTGTCGAGCTGTTGCCCGAGTTCCCATTGCTGGACTTCCAAAGGTGCTCTCTCTCGCTTTCGTTCTTCAATCTCTTTCTGAGTGTCGGCCACGAGTTTCTGAAGTTTCTGTTTCGTATCCACATTGTCATCGGGACCTTTGTTGGGGCCGGGATCTTCGCTCTGTCGTCCCGTCTTGTCCACCATGGAGATTGGTCGGTTATTTACGTAGCGGTATAGGTTGATGCCGCCTGGCGTTCCAATTGGATCGCAGCTGGTCCATCTTCCCAGCCATCCTGCATAGTACCGGGCCCCGTGATAGTCGAATCCCGTCTCCTCATCGCGTTCCATGCCCGTATACCGATATCGCTTCAACCGCACTTCCGCTAGCGTGCGTCCGGCCTGATATGACGTGCTGCCGTAGGGATAGTATTCTTCGTACGAGATGATCGCAGCTTCATCATCTAATTCAAGACAAGACGACTCCAGGTGGTTGGTGAACTGGTAGCGAATCAGCACGCTGGGCAGCGAACCAGGCTGTGCCTCGCTGTCGATGGTCTTCGTTTCCACCAAAGCGATCCGCCGCTTGTCGTCCATCACATGCAGCGTTTCTCTCTCCAGTACAACTTTATTGCGACCGTACTTGCGATATATTTCGAAGCCCCCTAGGTATATCCGTTCATGCGCCTTCGAGCCGTCCGGCCGTTCCGTGACCTTGCGTACGCGCAGTCCGGCTGAATCGTAAACATAGAAGGTCCGCTGGCCGGGGCCTCGATTTACCACCTGCTCACGGGTGATGTGCAGGTGGTTCTTAAAGTCCCAGTCCATCAGCGGCAGGTGCGGCATTCGGACCATGTTGCCGTTCGCGTCATATAGGTACCGCTCTTCGAGTTCTCCGATCCTGGTGCGCTCCATGCGGTTGCTGGAGGCCGAGTAATCGTAGTGGCGCCTCCATCCGTGGCTGGCGGCGTGGTGAATAACTTCGAGGATGTTCCCGACTACGTCGTATTCGTAGGCTTCTTTGTAGCGGCGCATCGCCTGGCCGTCGCCGGGCAAGTGCTGGTTAATTCGCGGCGAATCGTCCCAGTCCACTTCAGGCCGTTCCAGAAGACCGATGTGCTCTCGTCCTCGCGCCGCGATCAGGCGGTAGATCGCGTCATATATATAGTCATTGCTCGGGGAAACGACCTGATTATCGAAATACAGCGTTTGCTGCGCGTGATCAGTGATGGAAGTGATGTTGCCGATGGGATCGTACGTGTAATGCAAGTCCTGCAGGGCCGATTGATGTTTGCCGCGCGTGGTTTCCAGATGAATCAAGCGGAAAGTTAGCGGGTCGTAGGCGTAACGCGTGCGCGCCCCATTGCCGAATTCGATCAATTCGCGCTGGGTCTTGGCGTTGTATTCGATATTGGTGACAAATCGCGTGGCTGCCTCGTCGCCGCGCAAGTTGACACTCAGCCCCCGAAGTAAACTCGCTTCGTTGTACTCCAAGCGAATTACGCTGGCATCGGGCGCGGTTAGAGTAACAGGACGATTCAGGGCGTCATAACTCGTGCTACTGGTGAAGATGCCTTCAAGATCAGGCGAACTGGCCCAGTCAACTTCGGCATGGTAATCCCGCAGCAGACGGCGGGAGTCGCTCACCAGGTTCCCTTTGAAGTCAAACATATTGTAGGCTGCTACCCCCGCACCATCCAGTCGCTGGAAGACCTTTCCTCGCAGGTTCCGCGCCAGATCGTTGGGCTGTCCCTCGCCATATACGATCTTCTCTACCAGTTTCTCCGGATCATGCCCCTTTCGGAGAAACAGACCGGTCGGTCTGCGCAGCACATCGTAATCGCCACGGCATTGATAGCCGCGGCTATCCCAGGTGCGGAGCGGCTTTTTCATTATTTCCAGAACGGTCCAGCGGTCTCCAGCGTCTGCGCTTGACTGATAAATGCGGTTCTCAACCATGTCGTAGGCGTACGACACGATTCGTCGATCGAGCGCGTCAGTCGCCCAGAGTTGCTGACCCTCGATATCCAACTCGACGCTGGTGGCTATACGCTCTTCAGTTACATCGCCATCCTTCTTGAAGCGGTTAATATCAACGGTCAGAAACGTACGTCCGAGCGTGTCCACATAGGTAGTCTTGGGAGTGCGGGCGTGCACTGCCGTCTGCTCGGCTGCTTCTCTTGCCTTCTGTCCCAGACCTCCGTTTCGGCGCTGCTCGTACCAAGTTGGGAGGTAATCGTCTTCGGGAAGACGGCGGAAAAAACCACCGACATCCGGATCGTTGGAGGGATCGGGCTCCAGTACTGTGTCGTTAACGTCCCACGTGACCTGCTGCCAGGGATCAAAAGTGACTTTTTCGTAGGTGTGCTCCGGGCGGAGCGTAGCGATTACGCGCCCTACCGGATCGTAAAACAGTGTGGGACTGACGCCCACAGTATTGGCGAACTCAAACTCGTGCGTCGCGCTGAAGAAAGGTTCGTATTGGCGTACAGGTTTTCCCTTGTTGTTGAAAATGGTCCAACCAGTTCCAACCCAGCGTGGTTCGACCTTTGGCCCCTCAGGCGCCAGCGGCCCGGGCGCAGCTTGCCCTTTCTTCTGTGCGATGCGGCCAAAACCATCGGAGTAACTGAACGAATGCTGAATCTTCGTGTGCTGACCGGACGTTAAATCCGACAGGTGGGTCTCGCGGGCCAGTGTGTAGCTGACCGCAGGCTGCGGCTGTCGATGGTTTCGCGTGCGTGCAAACGCGAACAGGTCGTATACGAACCTCGTGGTTGCGCCGCGGAGAATTTCTTGCGGATCGCGGAGCGGATGATGAATATGTGCGAGAATTGTGGACTCGCTTAAGTCGGGAATGAAATCGTCGAGCGAATCGCCTTCGCCGTCGCCCTCTTTGCCCATGATTGCGGTACCGGCAAGCGTCCCCAACGCGTCAAAAGAAGCGGCTATCCGATTCCGGTTGGCATCGGTGACCAGCTTTGGCGCGAGCACTCGATAATCGGTGAGCGACGTTACTGTGTTGCCGGCCGCATCCCGCGTCGAAACCAGCATCAAATCATGAACGTCATAGGTCACCCGGGTTGTGTTCCCAAACGGATCGCGATACCGGCGCGGCGTAAAAAAATGCCTGCGGGCGTATGCCAGTTCCGCAGCGGCGTCATCGTGTTCATTGGGCGAATAAAATATCTGGCCGGATGGAATCCACCAGTGCCCATCGCATTCGAGATCCACATAGCCGCCTTCACGCAACACCGGCTGCGGATCGGGCAGCAAATCTGTGGCCGGCTGATTCGCGATCTTGCGCCGATAGATGTCTCGGATGACACCGGGCGTGAAGGCAAGCTGGTAGGCTTGCCCAGGCAGCGCCAACGATTCCAAACGCCCCAGCGGCAACAATCGGTCAAGGTGGTCGCTTCGGTACAGCGTCCGCGAGCGCTGGAACAAACGGCGGCACGGATCCCCGCCGAACGCTCCCGCGGCGTTCGTGTCTTCATAAGGAAGATCGTGGCGCCCGTCGCTCGCCTCGGCCACCCTTCTCTCCATCTCCTCAAACCGAAGAAGATTCGTAACTCCGAAACGCTGGTTCTCCGGCCGAAAGTTGTACAGCTCATAGAGGCGCGCTTCAGAGGGCAACGGATTGCGGTATGCCTCGCGCTCGCACACCGCATTCGTGTAATCGCTCTCCGTCAAAGTGAGCAGGATTTGCTCCTGCTTGTGCCGGTCCGGGCCATGCGGCAGGCCGGCGCCATCGGGAAAGCGGCGTCCATAGCCAATATTCGCCGCGCTAAGAACGTTGCCGTACTCGTCAACCTTCAAAGTCATCGCATGCGTGACGCGCGGGTCTGCACGCTCAACTCCATCGATCCGGTAGAGCTTGCGCTCGTAATTGAAGGTCAGCGATTCCCTAGGATGGGTGAAAAACACCGCGTGCCGGTTCCAGGCACGCGGCTGCAAAGGCCGTATGGTGAAATTGCTTTCGGCTGCGGTGTAAGGCCGTGACGACTCTTCTGCGCCGTCAAGCGCATACACTTCCTGCCGCAGCATCGATCCCTTCAAAGATCGGCAGGCTTCGCGCGCCTCCTCCGGCGTCAGATCGCCGGGAAGGATCGTATCGTCAAGCAGCATCTCCGAACCTTCATGAGGCTCCCGGTAATATTCGTGGGCGAGGTGGCGCGAGACACGGCCGCCTCCGATAAACACTCCCGTGTGATACCAGGTTTTCGTCAGCACCGGCGGAACGTTGAAAGCGGCCTGCTCGTTGCTCGGCGCGGAAAGCGTTCCGCTCTCGGTCTGGCTTCCAAATTCTTCGGTATCGAGTTGTTCGACCCGGCCAAAGCCCCGGAACTCGCGTTCCACACCATCGAAATAGCCATGATGGTAGCTCTTTCGCGAAACGAACCGGTTGCGGCTGATGGAGTCGTGAGTTACGACTCGCTTCACTACGTGAACCGGAAACGGCAAGCGTGTGACCCAGGGGTGTCCGGCAGTTTCATCCGCCAGATAAAACTCGGTGGAGGATGCGTACTCAATCGCGATTTCGGCGCCAAGGTTGTTGCAGATGCGAATGAGCAGATGCGGTTTCTGGCCGCGCATCAGGTCCAGATAGCGCAGCGGGCGAGGAGCATCCGATGGCATCGGAGACGACCAAACCACGCAGGCCGTGCCTCGGCCCAGAAAATCCGTCACGGAAATCGCAGTGAGGTCGCCGGTCGGAACACTTTCGAGCGCACGGCGGCTGGACAAGCTATTGCCTGATTGATTCAGATAAACATCAATGCTGTTGGAGCCGATATAGAGAATATCGGTTGTGCCCGAACCATCGGTGTCTGCGAGTCGAATTCGTTTCTGATCGAACGTATCGGGCAGATCAAACCACGGCGAATTGTCCATGGTGACCTTGTGGCCGAAACGCCCGTAGCCAAAATTCGGCCAGTAGCAAACCTCTCCGTTTCGTATGCGTACGATGTCCGACAAGCCATCGCCGGACATGTCGGCTAGGTAGATGGATTGAGTGCCGTCGTTGAAGACTACACGCGGGCCTTCTTCCTCGTTGTAGGCAGGACGAACTCGCCGTTCTTCTCCAAACCCCGCGCGAAGGTAGGACTGATGCCAGAGGAACGCAAGGTCTTCCGTGATCAGAACATCGGCGATGCCATCGCCGGTGATGTCAACGAACTTAAGGTTTGGGTCCTCCCAGTCAAGGACCGGCAGCGAACGGAAGGTGCGAAAGGGGTCCCATCCGGTACCATCTGTGGTGCGTTCGTAAAATCCCCCCTGCGCAGATTCGAACTCCACCAAATCCAGATTCCCATCACCCGCGATGTCCAGGAGTTGCTGCTGGCCGCTCGCCAAGGCTGCAAGCGAGGGTTTACTCGCCACTAGCTCCATTGCCCCAAATCGTCCCTTGCCCAGGTTCCGTTTGTAATACCAACCCGTACCCTGTTCCGACAGCACGCCAGCGATCCCTACACCATCCAGATCGAGCCAGCGATAGTTGGACCCATCAATACCCTCCGGCAGATTCTGGGCTTCGGCAATTTTCAGTTCGGCGTTGCGGTCGAACGACTCATCTTCGAGGGGGCTGGCGGAATAGCCCAACTCAAGGGCCGGCATGCTCTTCTTGAGGTACCGTCCCTCGGACTCGCGCGCATAGCCAGATTGAACTGCCTGTACCAGGAATGAGCCAATCCATTTCTGCTCGTATTCAAGTTCGGTCGAGCGAACCAGATACCGTGGCGTACTCAGTTCTTCGGAAAATCGATGGAATAGCAGAAAGCGCCGGCACAAGCGATAGGTACGCACCTCAAATCCTGAACGGTAGCTCGAGAACGGATCTCTCCTTGCGAGCCATGGGCGATCGCGTGATGCATTTGCTGGAACTTCGACCAAAGAATTGCCTTCGGCATCGGGCGGGCAAGATCGGTATTCCTCATCTCCATAGTCGAAAACAATTTCGAACATCCAGTCTTCATTCCCCGGGCGCAGCATCGGTTCGCGTACGGGTCTTCGATTACCGTACTGGACGCGCTTCAGATATCGGTTTGCCGTGCGTGTCCGATTCCGCTCATTCGCCAGGGTCAAATCGACGCCGCAATCGTTCTCGGAGACGTGCTCGTAGACAATGGCATTCCCTTTGCCATCGAAACTGGAAGAAATCAGCCAGCTGAAAATGTGGCTTTCATTCGCCGGATCGCAAATGCGGGATTCGCGCGTGGCGCCATAAATGGTCAGGACATCATCCTTCGAAAAAGAGCGCCAGTGGATGTCCCCATCGTTGACTCGCGTCCATTTCTCAATGCGAGCGAACAAGCCCTCAATTCGCGGACGGTATAGCTTTACCAGGTATCCCTCGCGCTCGAATTCATCATTGACCCACCGGTCTTCCCCTTCGCGGCGAAGAACTGGGACTAGATCTTCCGCCCCAGAGAGAATGAAGACATCCGACTCCTCATGATCGCGATATTGAGGAAGTCCTTTGTCAGTCTTGCGCGTGATCGAAGGCGCAGAAAGCGACCAACCAATGCCAAACGCGCCGTTTCCGGCGCCGGAATCGTATTGCAAGGATAGCTGCGGGCTGAATCCGGAGCGCGCCGGACTCACCGCAATCGGGATGCTGAGTGAGCCGGTCCCGGTAACGGCATTTGCGGTAAATTTCTCTCCGATGCCGCGAATGGCTCCCCCGCCCTTCGGCAGATTGATCTGCGGCGCGCTGAACTGCGTCGTCGCTGAACTCTCGCTTTCAGCGTTCGCCGATGGTAGGGTGTCGGCCATACGGACTTGTGTGTTCCCTCAATCCCTGATGTTCAGACGGGCAAACGGTTCTTCCCTGTTTCTTTAGGTTTTCGGCTTCTTGCGCGGCGCAGTGCCACTGGTCGAGGAGGGTCCACCTGCGACTGTTGGCCGTGCGTCCTGAGCCGGGACTTGACTCCGAGCTGCCGATGCTGTCACACCTACAGGAATAGATACAGGCGTCGTGCCGACAGCAACGCATGCGATCTGTGAATAGGGAATAAAGAACGCCCACGTCGTCGGAGTACGAGACTTGTGACCATGGCCAAGAAAACCGTCGGCCAGATCGGCGCCTTCAAGCCAAAGTCCAATCAGTTCGACACCCGTGAGCTTGTAAGGTCGGCATTTTACATCCCCGGAAAGAGGGGGGATGGAGACCAAGATGGTTTTGTTCACATATCTACCAAGATTCGGAGTCATTTGTGGGTCGCCTCTTTGCTTCAGTCGTACGAATTCGCAGGGCTTCCGGTGTGACGGGCCGATTAGTCTGGATAGGAGGAAAGTCGCCTCAGCATCCCAACTATTGCGAGCTGGCAGGCTTCCTATGGCCACGCATTATGCTTCGGTACTGGGCGTAAGTCAAGGGTTCCTATCCAAGAGGGTTCCTGTGGCTGGCGAATTGTTATTTCTCCCAAGATTCCTCAGGATTCCGCGTCCTGCTACCATTCTGCGATGCGCAATCTGGCCGTTCTTTTTATCCACTTGATCGCCACCCTGGCTCGGTTGCTCGGTGCTGGCGGCGTCCGTTCCGTAGTCGCGGAGTCGCTTCTCCTCAAGCACCAACTCTTGATCTTGAATCGCTCCCGGCAACGATCGCCCAATCTACGCCCGTCGGACCGCATCCTCGCCGGCTGGATGGCGCTCTTGGTGCGTCCAACCCGTCTGCTCCGTTCCGCAATTGCACTGAAGCCCTCGACACTGCTAGGGCTTCATAAAGCCATGAGCAAGCGAAAGTACCGCATGCTGTTCTCACCGGATTGCCGTCGGAAGCCCGGCCCGAAAGGACCGAGCGCAGAACTCATCCGTGCGGTCGTCGAAATGAAGCAACGTAATCCCAACTGGGGCTGTCCGCGAATCGCGCAACAGATCGCCGTGGCGTTCCACATCCCCATCGACAAAGACGTGGTTCGAAGGATTCTCGCCCACCACCACCGGCCGGGACAGGGCTCCGGTGGTCCTTCCTGGCTGACTTTCCTGGGCCACATGAAAGACAGCCTCTGGAGTATAGATCTGTTCCGGTGTGAGTCACGTTGCGGACCCACTGGGTCCTGGTCGTCATGGATCAATACACCCGCCGCATCATTGGGTTCGGCGTCCATGCGGGAACGGTCGATGGTGTCGCACTCTGTCGGATGTTCAACCGCGCCACTCGAGGCCGTCGCCAGTTGCCGAAATACCTCAGCTCGGACAACGATCCGCTCTATCGGTTCTGCCAATGGCAAGCCAATCTGCGAATATTGGAGGTGACAGAAATCAAGACCCTCCCCTACA
>Ga0074045_10001857_pt1 | contig 20045 bp, 14 predicted proteins | sample BogForMeECP23OM2_FD_94442 | JGI IMG/M metagenome (GOLD analysis project Ga0074045, IMG submission 94442) | Bog forest soil microbial communities from Calvert Island, British Columbia, Canada - Bog Forest MetaG ECP23OM2 | ecosystem: Environmental > Terrestrial > Soil > Wetlands ...
GAGCTCCAGCAGACGGTCGGCGAGCGTGCTCTTCCCATGATCAATATGGGCAATGATCGCGAAGTTTCGTATGAGCACTGGATCCATGGAAGGCAGCGGAACGCTACGTCGATTCTACAGGAGCAGAAGGCCTCATCACGCGTGGGAGACTGTTATCCCGACCCGGTGCCTTGCGTGTTCTGATGCACAGATCCGTTACGGACTCTTCTTCTGCTTTCCCGGCAGCCCGGCTGGGTTCTCGTGTGTGCGTTCGCGGAAGCGCGCCTTCATCCCGCTGGCGAGTGAGACGGCGTCCTCGCCAAATCGCTCGCGCAGCCGGTCGGCAGCCGACAGGGCCTGGTTCCACTTCTCGTGCGAGGCCGCACCCAGCAGTCCGAGTTGCTCGCTCTCGTCATCGAAATGCGACGCATGCACGCCAAGCAGCCGCACCGCCTCGCCATTCCAGTTGGCGCGGAACAGTTCACGAATGGTGGCCAGCACTTCGGAATCGACCGAACTGGGCAGTTCTAAGGTGTGCGCACGCGTGAGCGTATGGAAGTCGGAATAGCGCAACTTCAATTGCAGCGTGCGGGCGTGCAGCCCCTGCTCGCGCAACCTCCGGCACACCATTTCTGACAGTCTCGTCAGGGTCGACTCTAGAGCCCGCCGGTCATCGGTGTCATGAGAGTAAGTATGCTCGTGGCTGATCGAGCGTGGGCCCAGATCTTCGCCGATGTCGTTATCGAACCACGCACCGGCGTCGAGCCCGCGCGCCTTGCCCGCGAGCGCCAAGCCCAGAGCGCCGAAGTTTTGCTCCAACCATCGTTCCTCGCGCGCCGCCAAATCTCTCACTTTGTGAATGCCCTGCTCTTGTAGGCGTTTCTCCATCACTTTTCCCACGCCCGGGATCTTGCGCACCTCGAGCGGAGCCAGGAACGCCATCTCCCCGCCAGGGACAACCCAGAGCACGCCGTTCGGCTTGGCCTGGTCTGAACAAATCTTAGCAATTAGGCGGGAGGCGCCAATCCCGATGGAACAATTCAACTGCGTCTCGGATTTCATCGCGCTATGCAGCGCATGTGCCGCGCGCATGGGCCGGCCGTGCAGCCGTTCGGTGCCCGTCATGTCAACGTAGGCTTCATCGATGGAGACCATCTCCAGCTTGGGCGAGAAGCGGTTCAGCACCTCGTAAACTTTGGCGGAACACTCGCGATAGCGTTCCGGATGCCCGTCCACAAAGACGGCGTGTGGGCACATCTTTGCCGCGGTGCGCAACGGCATGGCCGAATGTACGCCGAACTTGCGCGCCTCATACGATGCCGCCGATACCACGCCGCGCTCGTTGGCTCGCCCCCCGACAACCACCGCCTTTCCCTTCAGCGAAGGGTCGAACAGCTCCTCCACGGAGACGAAGAAGGCGTCCATGTCAACGTGAAAGATGGTGCGCTGGGCCGCGGTCATGCTGATGGCGATTTTATTCCACTCCTCGCGAGTACAGGCACGACCAGTTGAGGGGGTAATTACCTATCGAGGGAATTTTGCTACACCCCTACTCCCCTGGGGCATGCGTGCGACCGTGTACTAATCGGTTAACGTAAGCGTGTGCGGTCACGGCGGGCGTGGGAAAGGGGCTGGGGATCAGGTCCCAGGGGCGTGGGTCACGGGCTAGTGGGGACTTGCAGTCCGCCGGAATTCAGTTACACTCCGAAAGGCCCCTTATATGAATGCTGCATATCTCTCGGCAGTCTCAGCGCTCGCCGGATCGGTGATCGGCGGCTCGATATCAGGCGTCACGACTTGGCTGAGCCAACGCTCCCAAGCGAAGGCCGGGGAACTCACTCGTGAAATGTCGCGGCGAGACGACCTCTACACGGATTTCATCGTCACTGCGTCGAAAGCGTATGGCGAGGCCCTAGTGAGCAACGAGCCGCAGGTTCAGGAGCTCGTCGCCCTATACGCTATGATCAGCAGGATGCGCGTCATGTCGTCGCCGCGAACTGTGGCGAGCGCTGAAAAGATCATGAGCGCAACCATCGACACCTACTTCGCCCCGAACCTTACGATCCGAGACCTCCACGAATTGATAAAGAGTGGCGTGCAGATGGATCCGCTGAAGGACTTCAGTGAGGCCGCGCGCGAGGAGCGGGAGGGGTACGCCTCGCCATAATGCCCCCCACGTCCAGTTGAGTGCTATGGGCGCAAAGGCTAACTGCCAACGGCTACGCGCTGCTCTTCATACTGGAAGCGCGCCAGCAGTTCGTGCAGCTCTTCGGCCATCCGCTCCACCGCTTGGGCGGACTTTTGCGTTTCCACGACGCCGGTCGCTCCGCTGCGCGCTGCCTCAGCCACAGCGGCGATGCTCTTGCTGATGGCCACCCCGCCTTTCGCGGCCTCTGCGAGATTGCGCGTGATCTCATTGGTGGTGAGGCTTTGCTCTTCGACCGCGCTGGCAACATGGTTCTGGATATCGCTGATCTGGCCGATCACCGAACCGATTTCTCCAATTGCCACCACCGCTCCGCTGGTGTCCGCCTGGATGCTCTCGATCTTGCTGCTGATGTCCTCGGTGGCTCGGGCCGTCTCCCTCGCCAGCTCCTTCACCTCGCTGGCTACGACCGCGAAACCCTTTCCGGCCTCGCCCGCTCGCGCCGCCTCGATGGTAGCGTTCAACGCCAGCAGGTTGGTCTGCTGCGCAATGGAAGTGATGACCTTGATCACCTGGCCGATTTCAGCGCTGCTTTGGCCGAGCTTGGTAATGGTCAGATTGGTGGCCTCCGCCGATCGCACCGCCGAGGTCGCCACCTGCGAAGCCTCCGCCGTGTTCTTGGCAATCTCCTTGATGCTGGCGCCCATTTCGCCGGCGGCCGTGGCCACCGTCTGGATGTTCCGGCTTACCTGTTCCGAGCCCTCCGACACCAGGTTGGCCTGGTTTGCAGTCTGTCCGGTGCTGAGGCTGATCTCCTGGGCGATGCGGCCTAATTCCGCCGCAGCTTGCGACAACGGCTCGCTCATCCGCGCAACCCGCTCCATGGTCGAGCGAAAGACTTCCAGCATTTCGTTCACCGACTCCAGCAGCTCGGCGTAGGCACCCTTGAACTGCGTGGGATCGCCGCGGGTCAGCAAGTCACCTTGCTTGGCCGCCAGGATGAGCCGTCCCAGCTCGTTCTGCAACTGAACAATGTTGCTCTTCAAAAGCGCCAGCCACTCATGGATCTGGTCCTGGTCCGACGATCGCTCCATGTGCGCGGCCATGTCGCCATTCGCGATGCCGGTGACGTAGTCCACCAGACCGCGTAACCAGTCATGCACGCCGTTGATGGCATTCTTCATTTTCTGATGGTCGCCCTGGCACTCGATCTCCACCCGCTCGCCCAGGTTGCCGGCGCAAATCTTGTGCAGCACGCGGATTCCTTCCGCCATCGGCAGCAGCGTGGCGTCCAGCAGTTGGTTGATCCCTTCAAAGAGCTTGCGGTTCCCGCCTGCGTACTTGCTGACATCGGCGCGCACCCCCAGTCGCCCTTGAATGCCTGCCTGCAGCAAGGCTTCCACATCCGCCTGGCGTTGTGTGACCACCTCGATCAGCCGGTTGGTGCTCTCTTTGAGGGTCTGATGTTCACCCTGGTATTCCTCGCGAATCGGCCACGGAACTTCGCCTTTGCTCAGCTTGTTGAGCACGAGGCTGGCCACGCTCAGCGGCTTGCGCAGCTCCTCGAAGGTTCGGTTGAGACCCTCGATCACCGAGCGAAACCCGCCCGCGTAGCGGCCAGCCTCGGCGCGCACGTCGAGCTTGCCGTTGGCGGCCGCCTCCGCCAGCATGGTCGAATCCTGCACCAGCGCCTTCACGTTACTGGCACAAAGCTGCAGGCTCTTGCCCAGCACGTCGCGGCTGCAGGCAACCTGCACAGTGGCATCCATGTCTCCGGCTGCAATGCGCTGGGTGACGTTGGCACGGTCTTCATACAGGGCAGCTACTCGCCGAAAGGATTCTGCCAGCGCGCCCAGTTCGTCGCGGGAGTGGACGGCGATCTGCACGTTGGGATCTCCCACCGCCAGGCGCTCGGCCGCGCGGCGCAGCTCTTTGACTGCCCCTCCGATGGTCCACACCATGACCGAGCACAGCAAGATTTCCAGCGCCGTGCCCAGACTTGCAAACGTAACCATCAGGTCGAAACTACTCGAGGTCACTGCCTTGGCCTGGTCATTGATCTGTTTCGCTCCCGCGGTGACCTCTGTCGAAATGCGGTTGATCAAATCGACTTGCGTGTCGGCGATACGCTTCAGTTCGCCCCGGTCGAGCAGTTGCTCCGCCTGCTCGTGCTGCCCCGACAACGCCAGATCCTCGAAGCGTACTATCTCGGCCATCTGCGAGACTCGATTGTTGCGAAACTCCTGGATCAATTGCCGGGCCGCATGCGAGCTGACCAATGACTCCAACGAATCCAGGCTTTGTGTCACCAGGTTGGAATAGGCTTTGCGCAGCTCGACCTGCTGCCTCATGTCTTCGGGGTTGGTGCTGCGCGCTACGTCGCGCAAGGTGACCAGCACCTGCTGGTATGCGGTGGACAAATTCGTGACCTGGTCGAGGGAACGGGCGGCATGCTCATACAGCGCGGCATTGCTTCGCGCCATCGCCCGAGTCGTGACCACGCCGCAAACGAAAATGGCCCCGCCCATTCCGCCGATGACCGCGAAACTGAGTAGCAATTTCTGGATGATGGACAGATCGCGAAACCATTTCACCTGTGCGCTCTCCCGTTGCCTCGCCGATGCAGGGTCTCCGCTATGGCCCACGATTAAAGTTGACGACGACCGGAACACTTTCGTCCGGACCCGGAGCAAACACCCATTCCCTCACTGCGCGGATGGCAGCTTGCACCAGAATGGCATTTCCGCTGACTACGGCAACCGATTTAACATGGCCATCGGAAGCGATCTCGGCCCTCAACATCACCAATCCGTCCAAGCTCAGGCGCCGGGCAATTTCCGGGTATACCGGCTGGACGCGATGTACCACCGCGCGCAGATCCGGGTCATGCCTATCCTCGGTTATCGCCAGGGGAGAGAACGCAAGCAGAAGGAGTAATACCCTGGCAGCAATCGCTGCCGCTTGCTTACGCATTGACGCACCTCCTCGGGAGCCGGAAAACCTGCCCCTGTGTATCCCATCGGCCAAAGGTAGATCTACTTCACCTCAATCTCGAATGGTGCCTCCTTGCCGTCGCCCACGATCCGGTCCAAGTCCAGAACGTGCAGCAGGCGACCGGGGAACCTGCACACCGTCGGCACCAAATCCGTCAGTGGTGCTGTCTCGAACCGGCTCTCCGACGCCTCCACCACCTCGTCCATCCTGGTTACCAGCAACCCAACCAACCCATTCTCGTGGCGCACCACCAACAGTGCCGGCGGCGCGACTGCCGTGGGCCCGGCGAATCGGAGGCGCCGTCGCAAATCGATCGCGGTCACGATCTGCCCGCGCAAATTGACCAGTCCCGCTATCGCGTGCGGCGCCAGCGGAACGGGTGTGATGGTCGGCGCCGGAAGCACTTCCTGCACCCTTTCGATGTTGAGGCCGAACCAGAGTTCATCGAGATAGAAGGTGCAGAAGCGGCGTGCGACAGCCATGTGTCAATCGCTCCTGTTCATGGTCTTTGGGGCGGAGGTGCCTCGCGCACGAGCCAGCAGACTCTTCGGGTTGAGCACATCGGCAACCCGGGCCTGGATCACAGCCGGACCCTCCAATAAGTCACAGTGCGCTTTGCCGCGCAATGCAACCACTTCCTCGACAATGTCCTCGATCTGGTCCACCACCAGGCCAGCCATGTGACCGGACTCGCGGAGGACCACCACCTGCAACAAGTTACGCTCCGGCTCGGTTTCATCAAGCAGTTTGGAAAGGCGCAGCAGGGGCATGATCTCGCTTCCGTAGGGCACGACTTCCCGTCCGGCGGAGCGCTCAACGCGCTGCGCGGGAATCTCTTCCAGCCGCGCTACCGCCGACAGGGGTAGCGCGAACTGCGATCCCGAGATACCGCGGCAGAGCAGCCAACTCTGTGCCGTTGCCGGGTGGCCCTCGCTTATTGTTTTGGCCGACTCTTTCGGGCTCAGCGCGCGGGAGACGGTGTTGAGGCCTGTCAGTTGCATAAGGCCTGCCACGTCCAGAATAAGCACAACCTGCCCATCGGCGAGAACTGCGGCGCCGGCAAAGCATGTGATCGTCCTCAAGTGCTGCCCCAGCGGCTTCGCCACAATCTCTTCGGTGTCGTGGACATCGTCCAGGACCAGCCCGATCTGGTCCGCGCCGGCCTGCAATACAACCAGATAAGAACCGGCTGGAGCTTCACCGCTTAGACGTAGCGCCCTGTCCAGAAAGCACAATGGCAGCAGCCGCTCCCGCAGGCGGTACACCGGTGCGCCGCAAAGCTGTTCGACGGGGCTTTGTTCGAGAGCAGGTTCCAGGCGCAACACCTCGTCCAAATTCACTTGTGGGATGGCGAACCGCTGTCCGGCGCTGCTGACGATCAGCGCGGGAATCACGGCCAGCGTCAAAGGGATCTTGATGTGCACTGTCGTTCCTTGACCGCTCATGCTTTGCAAATCGACGCTGCCCCCGATCTTTTCGATGTTCGTCCTCACCACGTCCAGGCCAACCCCGCGGCCGGAGATGCTGGTCACCTTCTCGGCGGTGGAGAATCCGGGTGAGAACACCAGCCCGGCCAGTTGTTGCTCGCTCATTTCCGCCGCTTGTTCAGGGGTGATCAATCCCTTTTCGAGGGCGCGCCGCTTTACGCGCGCCAGGTTGACGCCGGCGCCGTCGTCGTAAACCTCGACATGGACCCGTCCTTCCTGATGGAAGGCACGGAAGCGCAGGTGACCGGCTGCGGTCTTTCCGGCGCGGGTTCGTTGTTCGGGAGTCTCGATACCATGATCGATGGCGTTGCGCAGGACGTGGGTGAGAGGGTCCTTGACAGCTTCGACCACTCCCCTGTCCAACTCGGTCTCCGAGCCCTCCATTTCAAGGATGACCTGTTTGCCGCAGGACAAGGCGAGGTCACGGGCCAGGCGGGGAAACTTACTCCAGACGCTTCCCATGGGTTGCAGGCGCGCCTTCATCACCGCTTCCTGCATGTCCGTGGTGACCCGTTTGAGCCGCTGCGCGGCGCGGTGGAGCGCGCCATCATTTTGCAAGGCGGTGAGACCAAGGGTCTGATTACGGGCCAGTATCAACTCGCCAGCCAGGTCCATCAACTGGTCGAGCAGGCTTGCCTCCACTCGAATCTTGCCTCCGTCCATTCGCTTTTCGCTGGGAGGGTCTGGGATTCCGCTGTCATGGGCAGGGCCACCGGCTGCGCTTCGGGACGCAACAGCATTGCTCAGAAGCTCATCCAGCAGGCCAACGATAGCTCGGTAGTCGGCGCCTCCCTCGTTTCCGGTAAGTTCGATCGCGTTCAGCAGCCCCCGCATGGCGTCCACCATGGCGAGCAATCCGCTGGTAAGGGCCGGATTCAGCACCAGCCTACCGTCGCGTAGCCCGCCAAGCAGGTCCTCGCCGGCATGGGCGATCGACTCCAGCTTGGGGTAACCCAGCATGCCGCTGGATCCCTTGATGGTATGCACAGCACGGAAGATTTCGGCCAGGCGCTCAGGGGATGCGGGGTCACGCTCCAGTTCGACCAGTTCGCGCTCCATGAGATCGAGGCCTTCGGCACTCTCCGCCAGAAACTCTCTGACGATCTCTTCCATGCCATCGGTCGCGGTGGACATTTGCCTTCGCCTTCCTCTGCTGGTTGCAGGCGCAACTCGGCACGCGACCCGGCCAAGGGGCGGGCCGAGCCTTCAACAGGAGTCAGTGCAAAGGAATGACCAGCTGAATTAGAAGAGACTTAGAAGAGTGCGCGTCTACGCTGGATGTTCCGCTGACCCGCGATAAATCATCTCCGTGATCGTGCAGTCGTCGGTCAGAGGCGTCTCCCCACGAAACGCGTTCACGGCTTGCTCGATGGCAGCAAATCCATCGGGGCAGCAAGCTTCCAAACGTTCGTTGCCGAAGAATTCACCGTGCGCGTCTTCGGCTTCGGTGACACCGTCGGTCACTAGCAAGAGCTTGTCTCCTGCTTTCAATTGCAGGCGGGTGGCATGAAATTCGACACCGGGAACCAGACCAACGGGAAGGTTACCTTCTTCGAGTTTGCTGACCGTTCCGCCGGAGACCAGCAGGGGAGGCACATGCCCGCAATTGATAAGCTCCAGTTCCCCGCTTCCCATCAACCGGGCGACCACCAGGGTCGCGTATTTCTGTCCGCCGACTTTTTCACACAGGAAACGGTTGACGGCAGCGATCATATCCGGCAGGGCCGAATCGCGCGCCAGTTGTGAATACAGCATGCCTTGCAGAATGGACGCGACCACCGCGGCAGAAACTCCCTTCCCGGAAACGTCAGCCACGATCAGCGACAGGCCATTCTCGGTATAGACCAGGTCAAAGAAGTCTCCACCGATGTCCTTGCAGGCATAGCTGAGGGCATTCACTTTGGCGTACGGCACGTCAGGCACAGTGACCGTCATCAGGCGTTGCTGAATCTCTGCTGCAATGGCCAACTCCTGCCGAACGCGCTTGGCCGCATCCTCGGCTTGCACCAGAGCTGCATTCTCCACTAGCGCGGCGGCACCATTGGCGACGGTCCGCAGGACGTCGTGACCCACCGAGGACAGCTTGCCCGACAGAAAATGGGCATCGAGATATAAGACTCCCTGCACATTGGATTCATCAGGTTTGGTCTCTTCTTTCGCCTTATCCTGAATCAGGGTCTTGCGCAGAGGAATGCAAATGACGCTGTGCAGGTTGTGGGCGACCACACTTTGGCGGCCGGCCAGCTTGCCGGTATCGTCGGTGTCGGTTACAAGGAACTCGGAGGCGCTCTTGACCGCCTCCAGCAGCACCGAGCGGGAAATTGTGCTGTCGTCGGTAATGCGCTCGCCTTTCTTGTCGCGTCCTGCGGCCAGGTACAACTCTCCGTCGGGCCGGCGCAGGAAGACGAACCCGCGTTCGGCGTGGGTCAACCGCAGGGCGGCCTCCAGCAGCGTATGCAAAACGTCGTCCAGAACACCGACGGTATTCAGTTTGCGCGCGGCCTCGAGGAATACATTCAGCATCTCAAGGTCGGAGCCGGCGCCGCTCGCTGGCTTCCAGGTGGAAAACTGGCTCAGGAATTGCTGCGCCGCGCTGGAAGGGGAGCGGTCGGGGCTGAACAGCACGTATGCCGAGCCTTGGGCGCCCAATTCGATACGATCGTTGCGCGCCAGCTTTTGCCGTTCAATGCGCACACCGTTTACGAATGTGCCCCAACGGCTGCCTTGATCCAGGAGATAGATGCCGTCCCCCTCGCGTACAAACTGGGAGTGCTCTCGCGAGACGCGAGGATCGGGCATGACCAGGTCACGATCGGTCTTGCGGCCAATGGTGAACGGATAATGGTCCAGCATGACGGTGCGACGGTCGGAGCCTTCCACCACTACCAGCACCAGAGGGTCGCTGGTAGAGCTGGGCTCGACCTTGCGCATCCACATGCCCGTCGTACCCATCAGGCGCATCTCCCTCTCGTGGCCAAAGCTGCCCTCGCAGAACTGAGTTTAGACTAAGCCGCGATGGGTATCCACTATATGTTCGCTTTGCTCCCGCGAAAAAGCAGGGCCGCATGTCAGACCCTGTACGATGGCTTTTCGTGGGGAAGTGCCTTTCGTCGTACACTGGATATCCGCCTCGGGCAATCTTGTTTGCCTTCCATAACTCATTTCAGAAGGAGACCGTGGTGAAATCGCGATTCCAACCCATTATGAGGGCAACCCTCGCCGTTCTGCTCTTAACGCAGATAGCGGTCGCACAAACCGCCGTGCAACCCCAGCCTTTCTCGGCCGATATGCAATTCAGCTCCACGCGCGGCGGCAGCGCCACCCGGGACATGACGGGCAAGATGTATTTTGGTGGCGGTCATATGCGTATGGACATGCAGGGTGGTCCGCGCGGCGGCGCCATCATGATCATCGACCTTAAGACCCAGGTTAGCGACATGCTAATGCCCGAGCAGCACATGTACATGGAATCTAAGGAGGGCGAAATGGCGGGCCACCGGCCGGGCATGGCGCCCAACATCAAACCTCTGCGCGATCCCAGTAATCCCTGCGCTGACGAACAGGGGACGACGTGCAAGAAGATTGGTGTCGAAGAGGTAAACGGCCGCACCTGCGATCACTGGCAGATCACCGATAAGAACGGCAAAGTAGCCAATGTCTGGATTGACCAGAAAATACATTTCTCCATCAAGACCGTGTCGGAGGATTCGACCTGGACACTGACCAACATCAAGGAAGGTGAGCCAGATGCGGGCCTCTTCCAGATTCCTCCGGGCTACACCAAGATGGACATGGGCAGCATGATGCAGATGGGACGTCCGCCGCAACAATAGCAAATCGCTGTTGGGCGACCGCCGCCGCGCAGGTCTCGGACAGGGCCTTGCGCCGCCTCGCTGCGTGCCGACGGTTCTAGTGCGCGCCTGCATTTGCGGTGCCGCCCGCAGCGAGCAGATTTTGCAGTACCGCAACCTCCGCTTCGATCGCGGTCTTCAGGCTGAGCTCCATGTCGGGCGCGAAGAAAGGCGAGTGGTTCGAGGGAAGCTGAACACCGCTGGCCTTGGCTTCCTCAAACTTCGCGGGGTTAGCAACGCCGAGCGAGAAATAGAACGACGGCACCCCGGCTTGCACGAACGCAGAGTAGTCCTCCGAGGCCATGTTCGGCGCCACTTGTTCCACGTTCTGCTTGCCTAACGCCTGCATCAACACCTGGCGCAACCGCTCATCCAGTTTGGGATCGTTGTACACCGCGTCGATGGATTCCACTTGCTGCACTAGAGGCGCCTTCGGCGCTCCGGCAGCTTCCGCCTCGGCCTTGGTAATGCGCTCAATAGCCGACAGCAGATGTTTGCGCACGTCCGCCGTGTAGGAGCGAACGGTTAGTCCAAGATGGACTTCGTCGGGAATGATGTTCTGCTTGGTGCCGCCCTGTATGTAGCCAACCGTGATAACGGCTGGATCGCCCGGCTTGATTTCGCGTGACACGACGGTTTGCAATGCGAGCACCACGCGGGCCGCGATCACGATGGGATCGACCGTGGTTTCGGGTTTCGCTCCATGGCCACCTTTGCCATAGATGGTGATGTTGACGGTATCAGCGTTCGACAAGGCATATTCCGGAGTGAAGCCAACCTTTCCAGCCGGCAGATTGTTGCTGGTGTGCAGGGCCACTCCGACATCAGGTTTGGGGAAGCGGGTGAACAGTCCGTCCGCGATCATGGCCTTGGCTCCCAGGCCTCGCTCTTCTGCAGGCTGTGCGACGAGAATGAGCGTGCCGTGCCAGTCCCTCTTGGTTTGCGTCATTATGGTTGCCGTTCCTACCCAAGCTGCCATGTGGACGTCGTGCCCGCAGGCGTGCATCACCGGCACGTCGTGACCGGCGTCGTCTTTGGTGCGCACGGTACTCGCGTAGGTGAGCCCGGTCTTCTCCTCGACGGGAAGCGCGTCCAGTTCCGTGCGCAGCATGATCGTCGGGCCGGCGCCATTGCGCAGCATGCCGACCACGCCTGTTCCACCGACCTTCTCGGTGACTTCGTAGCCGAGCTCGCGCAGACGCGCAGCGAGTTTCGCCGCGGTGTTGACCTCGTGCAGCGACAGTTCAGGGTGCGCATGGAGGTCCACATACAACGTCTGGACCTTAGGGTAGACCGCATTCACCTCAGAGGCGAGGGAATCGTTGCTGGGCGAGGCAGTTTGTGCCCAGGCGGTTGAGGTCACGATCACGATTGCGAGAAAAATTGATCTCATTAAGAACCTTTCTAGCTGCACCATCGGGAGCCCGCTATCTTACGATAAACACGAATGATAGCGCGTATCGAAAGAATCTATGACCAAATTCATCATCTTTCAATCCCGCAGGGAATCTAATGTAAGGAATCATATCTAATATTTAGAGAGGGCTGTGCGTACCTATGCACCAGCATAACCATCAACCTGAGACGGAAGTCATGATAGAAAAAGGCCATCTTAAAAAGCGATACATATTTGCAAGTGATTTTGACCAGACCCTGAGCTTCAACGACTCGGGCTATGTTCTCGCAGACCTGCTCGGAATTTCTGAGTCGGAATTCCAGCGCAAGGCGACGGGCATGGCCAAGCTGAACCTTGTCCAGCAGGGAGGCGAACTCGCCTACCTGCTGCTGCACGATCCCGAGTTCCGCTCCAAGGTGCGTCCCAGCCATCTTTATGAGGCCGGGAAACGCGTGCGCCTGAAGCCGAACATTGATGCACTTTACCGCTATCTCTCCGAGGAAGTTGAGGACTTCCACTTCGATTTCTATGTGATCTCCGCCGGACCGGTGGAAGTGATTCGCTCGGCGCTCGAAGGCATCATTCCTGCCGATCACATTTTTGGCACGGAATTCGAGTACAACGAGAAAGGCGAAATCGAAAGAATCCTGCAGGTGACCGCCGGCTACGGTAAGGTCGCTGTGGTCGATCAGTTGTTGGAGAAACACACGATCGGTCCCGACCGCATCGTGTACGTGGGCGACGGCAGCTCCGATATTCACGTCATGCTGCACATCAACCGGCGTGATGGTTTCACCATTGCGGTGTCAGAGAACAAATACTTGGCGCCGATTGCCAAGCGCTCAGTCATCAGCGATAGCGCGCTGGCGATCCTCATTCCCGTGCTTGAAGAAGTGGTTGGTTGGGAACCGCCCCGCATTCGCGAGCTGTTCGAAACCAAGGGCCTCATCATTCAGCAGTGGGACAAGGTCCAGACCGATATGCTCACCATCGTGCCCATCAGCGCTCCCGTCGAGGAGCCGCTGTTGGTTGCGACCGATGAGTAATTCACACTCGAACCCCAGCTTGTTTCTAGAGCGTGTTTCACGTTTTGCAAGGGCACGGCTTCAGCCGTGCCGGCAAAGCGCACCCAAAACCGGGGCTTTAGCCCCTGAGGGATGTTTTCTCAAGTCCCGCCAACGGATTTATGAAACACGCTGTAAGCAGTCACAACAGTCCCGGCACACCGCCCGCGCTGCGAGCCTGTGTGACCCCGCGCGCTATGGCGTGCGCGACGGCATCAGAGGCGGCAGCTCCCAGCGCGTTCACGTCTGCATGCAGGTTGCCGACTGACAACGCGAAAACTACGTCGCCGTCGAAGCGCGTATGTACCGGCGATACCACGCGCGGCACACCGCTCGCCGCCATGGTGGCCAGGCGCTGCGCTTCATGTTTGGTTAGTGCCGCATTGGTTGCGACCGTCACCAGCACTGTATTCGAGTCGCTAAATCCCTTGCGCACCGTTCCCCGCCGCATCGCCGCCGAGGTATCGGCAAACCCTTGCGAGTCCTGCGACACTCGCGCGCCTGCAAGGATGCGGCCCGACTCCGGATCGCGAACATCCCCGAAAGCGTTGACTGCGGCCAACGCCGAAATGCGCGCGGGTTGACCGGAGCCATCACTGGCGACAACTTCTTCCGTCCAGCAACCGATTCCGCCCTTCATCGCGCGCTCGATGCCGAACAGCTTTCCCACCGTCGCGCCAGTCCCGGCGCCAACGTTTCCTTCGGCCAGCGGAGCATCGACTTCGGCCCGGGCAGCCGCCTCCGCAGCCGCATAACCCATGGCGGCATCGGGACGGCGTTTCGCATCGCCAATCCGGAGATCAAACAGGATAACTGCGGGAACGATAGGCACTTTGACCACTCCGGTGTCGAAGCCGATGCCGCGCTCCTCGCACCAGCGCATCACGCCGCTTGCCGCGTCGAGGCCGAAAGCGCTTCCGCCGGCGAAAACTAGCGCATGGATGTGCTCGACGATGTGTCCGGGACGCAGCGGCTCCAACTCTCGCTCGCCCGCCGCACCGCCTCTCACATCGCAGGCCGCGACGGCGCCCTGCTCGCAGAGAAAGACGGTGCAGCCGGTCAGCGCTGCTTCATCTTGCGCGTGCCCAATCTTGAGTCCCGGTATTGCACCGAATCCAGATGGCAATGAACGCTCCTTAGCCTACGGTCCCCGATTGCTCTCGGAAGTGTATAGTCGAACCAAATTACACCGAATCCGAACCAACATCCACAACCGTTCTTCGTACACGCGCCGTGTAAAATCGCAGTCACATGCCGACTCCGGCCGAGCACAGCGCAAGCGAGGACAGCCCTAGTTTTCTCGCTCGGGTGTTGCGCAACCTGCGTCCTTCCCATCAGCACACCGAGTTGTCAGCCACGCTGCTGCTGATGTTTGCGGTCATGCTCTCGCGGGTTATCGGTTACCTGCGCGAGGCCTACATCGCCTGGGCGTTCGGTGCGGGTCTCCACACGGACGCCTATGTGGCTGCCTTCACCGTCCCGGATTGGCTGAACTATATCCTGGCGGGCGGCACCGCCTCCATCACCTTCATCTCCATCTATACGCGCCACACTTCGCGGGGCCGCAGCAAGGAAGCGCAGGACGCCTTCAACTCCACCATCACCATCATGACCGCGGTGGTGTGCCTGGGCACGGTGGTGCTGGAGATCTTCACGCCCCAAATCGAGCGCCTGATCTTCCCGCACTTCTCACCCGAGCAGTTAGCGCTCTGCGTGCATCTCACCCGCGTTCTGCTGCCCGGTCAAATTTTCTTCTATGCCGGGGGCATTGTTTCGGCGGTACTGTATTCGCGGCGAATGTTCCTCTATCCCGCCTTGGGTCCGATCATCTACAACTTGTTCATCATCTTAGGAGGCGCCATCGGCGCTCGCCGGTTCGGCATTGAGTCGCTGGCCTACGGGGCGTTTGTGGGCGCGGTTCTGGGCCCTTTCCTCATCAACGCCATTGGCGCGGCCCGCGACGGGTTGACCTACCGGCTGAGCTTCGACTGGCGGAATGCGGAATTCCGCGAGTGGGTGCGGCTCTCCATTCCCCTGATGCTCGGCGTGTCGCTGGTCTCGGCGGATGATTGGATCCTGCGCTATTTTGCCTCCGGCGGCGCGGGCGACATTACTCGGCTGAATTACGCCAAGCGCCTGTTCGCTGTGCCCATCTCGATTCTGGGACAGGCGGCGGGCCAGGCTTCCATGCCGTTCTTCGCGCGGCTGTTCGGCGAAGGCAAGCGACACGAGTTTGCCGACACGGTTAACCTGTCGGTGTACCGCATCTCCGCGGCATCGCTACTTGCCACGGCATGGATGATGCCGGCAGCGCTGCCGCTCATTGATCTCGTCTACCGGCGCGGGCGCTTCGACTTTCAGGACTCGCGCGAGACCGCGGTCTATTTCTTCTGGTTCGCGCTCTCTCTGGCGCTGTGGTCGGCCCAGGCGCTCTACGCGCGGGCCTTCTACGCGGCGGGTGACACGCTGACCCCGATGATCGCCAGCACTATCATCGTGGTTGCATCGCTGTCGGTGTACTCGGCCTTCTTCCATCGCTTCGACGTCACCGGACTGGCGATGGCCTCCGACATTGGCATCCTGATGCACACGGTCGTGCTGGCCTGGTTGCTGGGCCGCAAGAGACTGGTGCTGCTGGGAGGCGTGCCTTGGCTTGAATTGTCCAAAGTGCTGGGAACTGCGGTGTTCGCAGCCGCGGTCTGCTTTGCCGCCGGACGGACGATCGCCATCAACGGCAGCCGCGTGGCCGACCTGCTTTCACTGGCTGTGATTAGCGTGGCCTGGTTGGCGGCGGTGGCACTAGGGCTATGGGTGACAAAGTCAAACTTGCCAAGCGAGCTGCGCAGAAAGAAAGCGCCGGCAACGCCGAACATAACCACGCCGGAGCAGTTGGTAGAGAGAACGACGGGCGGAGTGGAACCGTAGGTTCTCGAGCGCTCTCGCTGACCGCTGAGGGCCGTACATGCTGGAGACTTGCCCCCCACGCTCCCCATTGCCCTGTGATAACGCCTGTTCACAACAATAAATTTCGGATGGCCAGTCATTCGGACAATGCCCGGTGGTCATTAATATTTTTTGGTATTTAAATGGTGCCAAATCAGATGACGGGGATATAATTTCTCAGCAAGAATTCTGTTCGTCGCGAGCTTCGCCAATCTTCGCTCGCGCGAAGTGCGAACGAGGGTCTCAGCAACAGAAAGAACCCCGGCCACCTTCAACCTCGAAGGAGGAATGCACATGTTTCGCCCATCGGAGACATTCAACTTGCAGCCACGTTTGGCAGCGCCGCCCGCGGCTATAGCTTTCATCTTCTTGCTGACGGTTCTGGCCCCGCCGGCCGCCCATGCGCAGGCGCAGACGTTCAGGGTCATTCACAACTTCACGGCTGGCCTGGACGGCTCAGCTCCCTATGCCGGCTTAACAATCGACAAGGCCGGAAATCTCTATGGAACGAACTATTACGGCGGTGCAGGAACCTGTAACGACGGTTTCGCCATAGGGTGTGGTACAGTCTTCCAGCTAACGCACAGTAGATTCAACTGGACAGTCAACCCTCTCTACGAGTTCACCGGAAATAGTAATGGCGCTTATCCTGCAGCCAGAGTGATGTTCGGCGCGGATGGTACTCTCTACGGCACGACCTCCGGGGGCGTAGGATATGGCACCGTCTTCAATCTGAGACCCTCCGGGCTACCCTGCACATCCACCCAATGCCCTTGGACGGAATCCGTGCTTTACCGCTTCACGGGAGGCACTTTTGGACAATTTCCCTTATTTGGCGATCTTGTTTTCGATCAAGCGGGCAACCTCTACGGCACGACGTTCGAGGGGGGCTCCAACGGTCAGGGAGTTGTTTATGAGCTGTCGCCATCAGCCGGCGGTTGGACGCAAAACGTCCTTTACAACCTGAATGACGCAACTTCCGGTTACTTTCCCTATAGTGGCGTGATTTTCGACAGATTCGGCAATCTCTATGGCACGGCTAGTATGGGTGGCGCCTACAACTACGGTACGGTTTACCAGTTGACGCCCTCGCAAGCCGGCTGGGCGGAGAATACCGTCTATAGTTTTCAGGACCAAGGGGACGGACAAATCCCAATAGGTGGCCTGATTATCGATTCTTCGGGCAATCTCTACGGCACAACTGCGGCCGTGCCAGGGGCTACGGTTTTCGAGTTGACGCCCTCCAATGGCACGTGGGCGCTAAGTGTGCTTTACAGCTTTAATGCCAACCCGAACCAGAGTCCGGATGACGGCCCGAATGACCGCCTGTTCATGGACGCAGCAGGCAACCTCTACGGCACGGCATACGGGGAAGGTGCATATAGCCAGGGATCGGTTTTCAAGCTAACACCTTCGGCTGGCGGTTGGATCTTTACGGACCTGCACGACTTCAGCGGCAGCGATGGGGCCTATCCGATCGGCGGGGTGGTACAGGATGCCAACGGCAATATCTACGGCACGGCGTCGGGCGGGGGACAGTACGGCAACGGTGTTGTCTGGGAGATCATGCCGTAGGTGAAATGCTGTCTCTGACCCGACAGCTGACAGCTCAGGGCGGACACCTACCTCATCACCCGCATCTGCGACCAGTCATACGTAAAATGCTTCCCGCAATCGAGGCAGACAACGTAGTGCCCGGATGCGTCGCCTGTAACGGAGTCCCACTCCGTATGACTGGAGGCATGCCGTCTGGAAGACACTGCTGGAAACGGCTGCGAGAGGTGGCCATGCCGGCAGCTTACGGCCAGTAGCTGAAGCACTCTATCCCACATCGTGGTACACCTTTGAAGTGGCAGGTAGCGGGCGGCGGGGCTGGCCACCGCCCACAATTGCGACTTTCGCTCCAAAACCGCGCAAAGTCAAGCAAAAGAATGTTGGTTGACGCCAAATTGGTAGCCGCGTCAAGCCCATTTGGGAGTGTGCCCGTTCCGGGAACGAACTACACTCTAGCTGCCATCCCACTGCCGGCTTCGCTGCTCGTCGTCACACCGGTCTCTTTGGATTCGCCGTTGACCTTCTGGCCGGGCTTGCGGATGTCAATCCCGCCCTTGAAATAGGCGCCGTCCTCGATGCTGATGCGCTGCGCCACCACGTCGCCGGTAAGCGAGCCCTCGCCGCGGATGTCCACCCGGTCGCTGGCGGTCATGTTGCCGCGGACCTTGCCCAGCACCACGATCTCGCGGGCTGCGATGTTGGCCGAGACCACGCCATTTCGGCCCACGGTTACCCGGTTGCCGGGCAGGTTGATGGATCCCTCGACCCGGCCGTCAATGTAGAGCGACTCCGAGCCGGTGACTTCGCCTTTGATCACCAGCGACTTGCCCAGCGTGGCTTGCTCCTGCGTGTTGATCGCGGGGCTGGCCGGACGCGGCGTGCTCTGCGGCTCCGGGGCTGGCGGCGTGTGGCTGCGTTGCGGCTCGGGGCTGGGGGTTGGGGTGGAGGAAGGGGTATTGGTCGGTTTCCACATATTGGTAACTAAAATCCTTTCTGAAGTGAATCTTGCTTGGAGAGGCACTGGTTTGCCAAACCGAAAACGCGCCGCTGCGCGTGTTGCAATGTGATTATTGCTACCATACAGCGAGTTCGCAGATCAGGGAAGGCCCCTGCACCATTTTTCGTTCGCACCGAGTGCGCGAATAGTAAATGGCTTAAGTTGAAAGTACGCAGTTCAAAGAATATTAACCCCGGGTCACCGCGGATGAACACGGATCATGTACTTCGATTTCATTTCATCGGAACTCCCGGAAAGTTTTGCTTTTTGTGAATCCGTGTTTGTCCGTGTAAATCCGTGGTGGCATTTCCATGCTGACTGACCAGGCCATTCTTCGCCAAATTGAACGCCAGCCGCACCGCTCGGCTGGATTCAAGCAACTCATCCGCGAGATGGGCTTGCGGGGCAGCGAGCGACAACAGCTTGCCGAGCGCCTGCAGTCGCTCGTCGAGGGCGGGCGCCTCATCGAAACCGGGCGCGATCGCTACACCCTGGCAGAGCCCGCGGCCGCCCGTCAGAACCTCATCGCCGGACGCCTGACTATGCACCGCGACGGCTACGGCTTTGTCATCCCCAACGCTGGACAGCGCAGCACCATCAGCGGCGATATCTACATCAGTCCGCAATCCATCGGCTCGGCCATGCACGGCGACCAGGTGCTGGTGGAGCTTGGCCGCAAGAAGGACGACGGCCGCGCCGAAGGCCACATTCTGCGCGTGCTGACGCGCGGCAACCCCACCGTCGTCGGCACCTTCCACTGCGGCTCGCGCCACAACTACGTCACCCCCATGGACGAAAAAATCACGCAGGAAGTCATCATCCCGCGCGACATGGAGTGGCCGAGCGGCGACAAAGAAGCCGAGACTGCGACGCGTAGCCATGCACCGACCAAAGCATCCCGCAAGCGCCCGCAGGAGCGCGACCGCGTCCTCGGCGAAGAGGCACACCGCCGCCAGTGGGACGATCTCGAAGGCCTGGTGGTCGATGTTGAGATCACCGACTGGCCTTCTCCGACCGAAAACCCGCGCGGGAGAGTCGTCGAAATTCTCGGCTACGAAGACGACTTCGGCGTGGATGTTGAGATCGTCATTCGCAAGTATCACCTGCCGCACCGCTTTCCGATTGAGGTGTTGCAGGAGGCGCAGCAATTCGAGCCGCTTATCGAGTCGAGCGAGTTGCGCCACCGGCACGATTACCGCGCGTTGCCCATCGTCACCATCGACGGCGAGACCGCGCGCGACTTCGACGATGCCGTCACCGTCCGTCGCATGTCGAACGGTAACTTCGAACTGCAGGTGCACATCGCCGACGTCGCCCACTACGTTCGCGAAGGCTCATCAATTGAGCTGGAGGCACGGCTACGCGGCACCTCGGTTTACTTTCCCGACCGCGCCGTGCCCATGCTGCCGATGGAACTTTCCACCGACTTGTGCAGCCTGCGCCCGCAGGTGGACCGGCTGGTCCTGTCCTGCGTCATGGAGATTGACCACCAGGGTGAAATCCTCGGCTACACGCTAAACGAGGGCTTTATCCGGTCGGCCGAGCGCATAACCTACACCAACGTGAACCTCATCCTCGAAGGCGACCAGGCGCTGCGCCAGCATTATCACCAGCTCGTGGATGTGTTCGAACTC
>Ga0074045_10001858_pt1 | contig 20042 bp, 16 predicted proteins | sample BogForMeECP23OM2_FD_94442 | JGI IMG/M metagenome (GOLD analysis project Ga0074045, IMG submission 94442) | Bog forest soil microbial communities from Calvert Island, British Columbia, Canada - Bog Forest MetaG ECP23OM2 | ecosystem: Environmental > Terrestrial > Soil > Wetlands ...
AGGTGGCTGAGATCGCAGTTGGCGCCGATTTCTTCGCCGACAGCTTCGCGGAACTTGATCAGAGTGCGCGGATTATAGACCACAAAATTAGGATGCATTTCGAAGGCCAAGCGATGGATGCCGTGTTCACGAGCATATTTCGCCGCGCCCTTCCAGTAGGGAATGACCTTTTCCTTCCATTGCCATTGCAGCATTTCGTTGTATTCGGGAGGCCAGCGGTAGGTGATCCAGTTGGGCTGGGTATCTTTTGGCGAACCACCGGGGCAGCCAGAGAAACCGACAATGACTTTGACTTCGAGTTTTTCGGCAAGCAGTACGGTCTTCTTAAAGGTTTCAGCGTCTTTTGCGGCGTGCGCCTCGTCGGGGTGGACGGGATTACCGTGGCAACTGAGGGTGGCGACGCGGATGTTCTTGTCGGAGAATTTCTTCTGCCAGGCTTTGAGTTTGGCGGGATCAGCGAGGAGTTCATCGACGGGACAGTGATTCGCGCCGGGATAGCCGCCGGTGCCAATTTCCATGGCTTCAAGGCCGAGGGCGCTGACCTTGTCGAGCATTTCATCCATGGAAAGATCGGCATAGACAGGGTCGAAAACGCCAATGGGAAGTTTCCGTTTGGCGGAAGAAGAAGCTTGAGGGGCAGAAGAAGGCTTCGAGGAAACTTCCGGAAAAATGTTCTCGAGGTGAGGAGCGGCGGGAACGGCAGCGGCGAGGAGCCCGGCGCTGCCCGTGGCAAGAAACTGCCTGCGGTCGAGGCGTGAGCCTGCTGAAGGAGAATCGGACTTGCGATTACGCATTAAAAGGCCTCCAAGATAGGTGGAAGAAGTGAAGGAACGATGGTCCGGCGGCAATTATACGCCCGGAAGAGACGGAAAAGAGGCAAAAGTGGCGGGAAATTTGGACTCGACTAGGGATGCAATGACTCCAGTGGAGGAATGGAGGTAGCAACGGTGAAGGCACGCTCCGGAAGAATTTTCTTCCGCAGTATAGCGTCGACGAGCATTTCCATGGCGAGCCCAGTGCTGGGCGGACAGCAGATGGTGGCTTTCAAGAGACCACTGCGCACCCAAGACTGCCCGGTTTTGGGCACACCGTCGATGCCGAGATAGGGAAGGCTGAGCCAGCGTTCACGTTCGTATTCCGTGGATAGTTCCTGAAAGGCCTTGCGCGCGCCAATGGCCATGGAATCGTTCTGAGAAACGACAAGATCAATGGTGGATTTTTGCGAGGTGCTGAGTTTGAGCCAGGAGCGGACAGCCTTCTGAGCGCTCTCCTCAGTCCACTGGCCCTTCAAAACGGTGACGTGGATATTGGCGGGTTTAATTTCCTGAAAACCAAGGAAGCGCTCTTTGGCCGCGGAGGCTTCGGAAGGTCCCTGGATATAGAGGACCGAACCGCCGCGAGGCATGAGCGCGAGGCACTGGCGTCCCTGGATGCGACCGACTTCAAATTGGTCGGAGCTGACGCCGAAAATGGGGACCTTGCTGGTTTGGCGAAGCTCGGCAATGTAATTGGCGTCGCGATTGAGAACGACCCAGGCGATGCCCGAGTTGAGGGCGGCGCGAGCCACTTGAGGGAGTCCCGTGCCGCCGGCGGGTTCCATGACGATAGCGGTGGGGCGATCTTCGGGAGGAACCTGAACGGCCTTGAGGATCTGGGTGCTTTGGTTGACTGCGTCGTTATCGGCAAAGATGACCTGCACATCGAGGTCAAGCTTGTGAGCAGCGCGCTCGGCATCCTGCGCCTGCTCGAGTTGATAGTCGTTATTGTTGGTAATGAGAGAAACCAGGATCTTCATTTTTGGCATAAGACCACCCCAAGGTCTTGCTCTTAGCAAAAATGTAAAAGCGTATAAGGAGAAAATGCAAAAGTCTTGCGAACTACCAATCAGCCCCTGACCTGAACATCACCAAGAAAAGCGGCGAGAAAGTGCACTCGCGTTCCAGCGAAAAACGATAATTCATTTTAGCGGCCGCAAAGCCTCGATGGGAGGCACCGAAGAAGCGGTTGTGATGGCGCGCTCCGGAAGAACCTTGCCGTAATTCAGAGCATCAACGAGCATCGAAATGGCCTGGCCGGCGTTCGGAGGGATGAAAATCGTGGCGGTCAGCAGGCCACTGCGAACCCAGGATTGTCCGGTCTTGGGAAGACCATCGCAGCCGAGAAACGGAAGACTGAGCCAGCGGTCGCGCTCGGACTCTACGGTTAATTCCTGAAAAGCCTTGCGCGCGCCCACGGCCATGGAGTCGTCTTGAGCAGCGACGAGATCAATGGGAGCTTTCTGTGAGGTAGAAAGTTTGAGCCAGGAGCGCACAGAGCGCAGCGAACTCTCTTCGGTCCACTGCCCTTTAAGCATGGTGAGATGAATGTTCGAGTGCTTGGCTTCCTGCATGCCGGCGGTGCGTTCCTTGGCGGCGGAGTTTTCCGAAGGACCCTGGATATAAAGGACAGAGCCACCGCGTGGCAGAAGAGCGCAGCACTGGCGTCCCTGAATACGGCCGATTTCGACGTGATCGGAACTCACGGAAAAAACAGGCGTCTTGGAGGACAAGCGAAGTTCGGGAATGTAATTGGCGTCGCGATTGAGGACTGCCCAGGCGATGCCGGACGAAACTGCGGCGCGAGCGACTTGCGGTAAAGCAGTGCCACCGACGGGCTCGAATACAATGGCATTGGGACGCTCGTCGGGGGAGCCTTGAATCGCTTTAAGGATCTGGGTGCTCTGATTGATGGCGTCGTTGTCGGCATAAACGATTTGCATGTCCACGGCAAGCTTGCGAGCAGCGACTTCGGCGGAATTGGCTTGCTCGATCTGGTAATCGTTGTCGTTGGTGGTCAGCGAAACAAGAATCTTCAGCTTTGACATTTCTTCCCCAAGGGTTGCGTCTTTTCTACCACCATACACCCGAAGCAGGCAGCGAAATGGGAAACGTCAACGGGAGTTTCGCGGGGGGAACGTGCAAAGTTAGCGTGGATGATGAAGAAAGGACGGGAGCAGGAAGGAACGTGGCAAGCAGTGAATCGGTGGGAGGAATGAGCAAAGGAGCGCAGGAGTCAGCAGTCGTTTGGGTGAAAAGGCGCAAAGGCTAGTATAAACAGGACTTGGTCTGGTTATAAGTTATTGTTCTGCAAAGGCTTACTTTGAGGGGCTCGGGGATAGGGTGGTCCAGCGCTTGCTCATTGTATGTGGGAGGCAGCGCCTGTGAAGTCGCTGGCTGACAGGATTGGTTTGTGCTTCGAGGAATCCCTCTTTTCCTCTATTCTGCTAGTCTGTAAATCATTAAAAACACAAGCGTTAATACAGGATTCGTACCGCGACGAGTTCGCCCCGAGAGCAGCAGACCGCCGGGGCGAAGGGCATACCGGCAGGCAGGCCTGGTTCAGGGCAGTGGAACAAAGAGGGGCACGATGACCTGGCAAGAAGAATACAAAAGAAAAGTGATGGGGCCGCAGGAAGCGGTGCAGTGCATCCATTCGAACATGCGGGTTTACATTCACCCAGGATGCGCGGAACCGGAAACGCTGGTGGAGGCGCTGATCGCGCGCGCGCCGTTCGTCAGACACGTGGAGATCGTGCACTTGTTGACGACGGGGCGAGCCGACTACGTTGCGCCGCAGATGGAAGGACACTTCCGGCACAATGCGATGTTCATTGGCGGAAATGTGCGGCAAGCGGTGAACGAGGGCCGCGCGGATTACACACCGGTGTTCCTGAGCCAGGTTGAGGATTTGTTCGAAAGCGAGCAAATGCCCATCGATGTGGCACTGATTCAGGTTTCTCCGCCGGATGCACACGGCTTCTGCTGCCTGGGAGTGGGAGTGGAAGCCACCCTGACGGCAGCACGGTGCGCGAAGTTTGTAGTGGCGCAGGTGAACGACCTGATGCCGCGGACGTTTGGCGATGGTTTTATTCACGTGAAGGAATTGGATGCGGTGGTGGAAGTTTCGCGGCCGCTGTGTGAATTGCGGCAGATCATCGTTACGGAAATGCACCATGCGATCGGGAGGAACGTGGCGACGCTGATCGAAGATGGAGCAACGTTGCAGCTGGGGATAGGAGCGATTCCGGACGCGGTGCTGCTGGAGCTTGGCAATCATCGAGACCTTGGAGTCCATTCAGAGATGCTGAGCGATCGCGCCGTGCCGCTGATCGAATCGGGAGTGATCAACGGAAGCCGGAAGACACTGCACCGTGGAAAAGTGGTGGTGGGGTTCGTATTGGGGACGAAGAGGATGTTCGATTTCGTGAACAACAATCCGATTTTTGAGTTTCATCCGAGCCGCTACACGAATGACCCGTACGTGATTTCGCAGAACTATAAAATGGCCGCGATCAACTCCGGGTTGCAGGTGGACATCACCGGGCAGGTCTGCGCGGATTCGATTGGGACGCAGTTCTATAGCGGAATCGGCGGGCAGGTGGACTTTATCCGCGGAGCATCTCGCTGCAAGGGCGGGAAGCCGATTATTGCGCTGCCGGCCACGGCAAAGGACGGAGCGATTTCGCGAATCGTGCCGATGCTGGATCCCGGGGCGGGAGTGGTGACGTCGCGAGGCGCAGTGCATTACGTCGTGACGGAGTTTGGCGTAGCGTATCTGCATGGCCGGACAATCCGCCAGCGCGCCGAGGCTTTGATTGAGATTGCACACCCGAAGTTCCGCGAGGAGTTGTACAGGTATTGCGAGAAAACGCGCTGGCTGCAGAGACCGGCGTTTCAGGAAGGGTGAACCATGGCGAATCAAGCAAGAGGCAAAGTCAGCATCGATGCGGAAGAATGCAAGGGCTGCGGATTGTGCGTAGACGCGTGCCCGCCGAAATGCCTGTTCCTGATTCCGGAATTGAACGCGTATGGGGTGCATCCGGCGCGCTACAGCGGCAAGGAGTGCACCGGCTGCGGCATTTGCTTCTATGCGTGCCCGGAACCGGGAGCGATTACGGTGTACCGGCTGAAGGTGCCGAAGGTAGCCGGTGTGAAGATGGAGGGAAGCCATGCGGCAACTTTGTAAGGGAAACGTCGCCATCGTGAAAGGCGCGCTGCTGGCGGGCTGCCGCGCGTATTACGGCTATCCGATCACGCCGGCGAGCGAAATCGCGGAGGCCGCTGCTGAGTATCTGCCCCAGGTGGGCGGGACATTTTTGCAGGCAGAGAGTGAAGTAGCGGCGATCAACATGGTGTATGGCGCTGCATCGTCGGGTGTGCGCGTGATGACGGCGTCGTCGGGGCCGGGATTGAGTTTGATGCAAGAGGGCATGTCGTATCTGGCGGGTGCAGAACTGCCCTGCGTGGTGATCGACGTGGTGCGCGGCGGACCAGGACTTGGAAACATCGCGCCGGAACAGAGCGATTACTTCGCGGTGGTAAAGGGCGGCGGCCACGGCAACTACAAGAACCTGGTGGTAGCGCCTGCGTCGGTGCAGGAAATGGCGGATCTGACGATGCTGGCGTTTGAACTGGCGGACCGTTACCGGAATCCCGCGGTGGTGCTGACGGACGGGTTTATCGGACAAATGATGGAACCTCTGGAATTGAAGGCGCAAGAAGCGGAACTTCCGGAAAAACCCTGGGCGGTGCGCGGAACGGCAGAGACGCGGAAGAATCTGATTTCGTCGATTTTTCTGGAGCCAGACGATCTGGAACAGCACGTACAGAAGCTCGACGACAAGTATAAGAAGGCCGCAGCAGTGGAAGCGCGGCATGAATTGTATCGCGCCGAAGAGCCGGAAGTGCTGCTGGTGGGTTATGGAATCGCCTCACGCGTGCTGCGGACGGTAGTGGATATGGCGCGCAAAGAAGGTCTGCGAGCGGGATTGTTCCGGCCAATCACGGTGTGGCCGTTCCCGGCGGAAGCGTTGCGGCATGCGGCACGGCGAGCGCAAATGGTGCTGGTGGTGGAGATGAGCACGGGGCAAATGGTGGAAGACGTGCGACTGGCATTGGACGGAAGAGTGGATGTGGAGTTTTACGGACGCACCGGCGGAAACGTGCCGATGGCGGACGAGGTGTGCAAGGCCATGTATGAGCGGATGGGAATGACGGCGGATTGGGGCGTTTGAGTTGGCGTGACGTGAAAGAATTCACGAAGAGGTGACGCTGTGGATGAATATCAAGTGATTGAATCGAAGTCACCGGTCTTTTATGAAAAGTACGAGCGCAAATCGGAACTGCAGCACCAGACGCATTACTGCCCGGGCTGCGGTCATGGCGTGGTGCACAAGCTGATTGCGGAAGCGATCGCCGACATGGGCTACCAGGACCGCACGATTTTCGTTAGCCCAGTGGGCTGCTCGGTGTTTGCGTATTACTACTTCGATGTGGGAAATATTCAGGCGGCCCATGGGCGCGCGCCCGCGGTGGCCACAGCGGCCAAGCGCTCGAATCCCGACAGCCTGGTGATTGCCTACCAAGGCGATGGCGACCAGGCGGCCATCGGCACGGCGGAAATTGTGCACGCAGCGAACCGCGGCGAAAAGATCACCGTGTTTTTTGTGAACAACGCGATCTATGGAATGACGGGCGGGCAAATGGCGCCGACCACGCTGGTGGGCCAGAAGAGCACCACGTCGCCGTGGGGACGCCGGCCATCGAACGAGGGATTTCCGCTGCACATGGCGGAATTGCTGGCCACGCTGGAAGCGCCGGTGTACATCGAACGCGTGGCCCTGACTGATAACAAGAACCTGATGAAAGTGCGTAAGGCAGTGAGGAAAGCGCTGGAACTACAGCGGGATCACACCGGTTTCAGTTTCGTGGAAATTTTGTCGCCGTGCCCGACGATCTGGAACCTGACGCCGCAGGACGCGCGCAAGTGGATTGAAGAGAAAATGCTGCCAGTGTTTCCGCTGGGAGTGTTGCGAGACCGCAAGCTGGAATCGACAGAAAATGCGGTGCCGCAGACGACGGTGACGAAGCTGCTCGGCCTGGAGACGCCGGCGGAAGAAGTGGCGCCGCCGATAGCGGCGAAAGAGGCGCATCTCGATTTGACGGTGAAGATCGCGGGCTTTGGCGGACAAGGCGTACTGCTGCTGGGACAGATCCTGGCGGAGATGGGCATGCACGAAGGGCGCGAAGTGAGTTGGCTGCCGTCGTACGGACCGGAAATGCGCAGCGGGAGCGCGCATTGCCACGTGTGCCTGTCGAACGAGCGAGTCGGCTCGCCGGTGATTGAACATCCGGACGTGCTGATCGCCATGAACGAGCCTTCGCTGCACAAGTTCGCGAAGCAGGTGGCGCCGCACGGCATGATCGTTTACAACAGCGATAAGTTGCCGGAGCATTTCTCTGCCGCGCAAGCGCAAGTGTTCTGCGTGTCAGGATCGGAGATCGCGGACCGGCTGGGAACCACCAAGATCACGAACATGGTGATGATGGGCGCGCTATTGGAATTAACGCACACGATGCCGAAAGAAACGGCGTTCGCGGTGTTGAAGATGAAGTTAAAGAACGCGAAGCTGTTGGAAGTGGATTATCGAGCGATTGATGCGGGGATTGATTGCATCCGCAAGCAGATCGCGGCGCGGCTGGCAGCGCACACGCGCGAAGACGAACTGACGCACGCTTCGTGATTCAGGCTCGCTTCATTTCTTCCCAAGTTACATGTGAACGGACGGGTTGAGATCCTTCGAGCCCGCACACTACGCGGCCCTCAGGATGACAGCTCGTTGTGACGCTTGATCAACTGGGAGCAATGCAGCTGACTAGGAATTACGTTCAGTTGCTAGGCACACCGGAGACGGGCGAGTTCGCATCATGGTAGACGACCTTACCGCGAAATAGCGTGAGTTCACACTTCAGGTTCTTCAAATCATCGGATGGAGTGGAATAGAGATCGCGGTCCCAGACGGCGATGTCGGCATCCTTGCCCGGCTCAAGCGAGCCAATGCGGTTTTCCAGGAAAAGTTGATGCGCAGCCCAGATGGTGTAGGACTTGAGCGCAACGTGGATGTCGACGGATTCGGCAGTGCCAAAAGGCTGGGAACCGTAGACGCCGTTCAACGTTTTGCGCACGACGGAGGACCACAGGCCATAGCGCGCAGGAAATGGTGTAACGGGATAGTCGGAGCCGCCGCCCCAGACAATTCCCTTGTCCAGGTATGTTTTGTAAGGCATGAGACGGGCATCGCGCTGCGGGCCGAAGGTGCCGGCATAGGTATCGCCAATCCACCACAGGAAGGGAGCTTGCGTTTCCGGGTAGCCCGCGTCGAACTTTTTCTGCATGGCGGCCATGTTGGCGATCGCGTGATCGCTGGGAATGTTGCAATGAATGACGCCGTGACGCAGGCCGATGGTGGGCTTGTCTTGCAAGACGGCGGCGTAGGTGTCGACAACCCAATCGATGGCACGATCGCCAACCGCGTGAGTGCTGACGTGGAAGCCCGCGTCGTGGAAGAGTTTGACCATCTGCCGATAGGTGTCGGGATCGAGAGCGGGGTAGCCGGTGTTGCCAGCGTCAATCTCCGTGGATTTCCTGTGCCAGGGTTCATAGACCCAAGCGGTGCGTCCGCCACCGCTACCATCCATGAAAATCTTCACCCCGCCGGCGAGAAGCAGGCCGTCGCCAAGTGACTGAGGAGGTCTGGGCTGCTGTTGCAGGCGCGCAAGAGTGGTGCGCGCGGAATCCATGGTTGTGCCGCCAAGGAAAAGCGCGAAGATGCGCACAGTAGATTTGTTTTCGTTCAGGAGTTCGCGGTAGATATCCCATCGTTCGGGGAGGATGCCCGGGTCTTTCGCGGCAGTCATGCCTTCCTTGTTGAAGTCCGCCATCATTTTTAGAAGGCCGTTGCGCTGCTGGTCGTGCGAGTAAGGAGGAATCAGGCTGACGACCAGGTTCATGGCCGGATCTTCCTTGAGGACGCCGGTGGGGCGGCCCTGGGAGTCGCGATCGATGATTCCGGCGGCAGGATTTACTGTGGCGGCGGTGATTTTGGCGAGTTGCAACGCTTGGGAATTTGCGACGCCATAGTGGCCGGTGGTGTGAGCGAGCCACACAGGATTGTTGGGGGAAACTTTGTCGAGATCGGAAGCATAGATGTAGCGGAGTTCCGCGAGTTTGCTCTCATCCCAACCCCCACCCTGGATCCAGACATTGCGAGGCGTGTGGGCAACTTTCTGGCGCACAAGTTCGACGGCTTCGGCGACGCTCTTGATGTTGCTGAGGTCGAGATCGTAGATGGTGGTGGTTTCATCGAAGTGGCAATGGGAGTCAATCAGGCCGGGAGTGGCGGTGCGTCCACGAAGATCGATAATGCGGGCGTCCTTGGCGGCGTGCTTGCGGACTTCGTCATTCGAGCCGACACCGACAATTTTGCCATTCTGAATGGCAATTGCCTGGGCCACGGAATCCTTGCCGTCCACGGTGATGACCCTTCCGTTGATCAGAAGAAGGTCGGCGTTGCCTTGCGATTCTGCGTTGGGAGGCGTTTGCGCGTGCAGCAGCGGAACGGCGGCGGAAGAGATGTCAAGGAACAGGAGGCCAGTGAGGAAAAGGCCGAGCGGGGGCCGCTTAAGTGTGGGCATGCAATCTCCCTGAGATGAATCGAACAACGCTGAGATAGGCTTATATCTTCACGAGCCACTTCGCACAAGCTTTTGTCGTCTATCTAATGTGAGAGGAAGAAGCGGGGAATAGATTCCCCGGGTCTGACCCGGCCGACAGGACAGGCTTAACCAAGAATACACAGAGAACCCTTGCTGGAAGCGGGCGGGGAAGCTATAAAGGAAAGACATGAATTTTATGCAAAGAGACCCAGGCGAGAGAGCTTTGGTGCGTTGCATCCGGAGCTGGATCTTTGGCGCGCGGAGTTTGCTGTTGCTAAGCGTGGGCGTGCTGGCGTGGGGCTTCCCAGCCCTGGCTCAGTCTCAGCAGTTCCCCATCGTTCCGGAAGTGGAAGGCGGCGGTTTGCCCGAGGCACTTGGAGCGACAGCATCCGCCGGCAGTCAACTACCCGCCCCGCGATTGCCAGGAAACATCAGCGGAACAATCATTGATCGCACGGGAACCGGGGTCGTAGGAGCCCGAGTGCGACTTACGCGCGACGAGCAATCGCCTGCTCGAGAGGTGGTCTCGGACGACCAGGGGAAATTCTTCTTTGCCAACATCGCTCCGGGACCGTTCCAACTCACAATTACATCGGAAGGCTTCGCGCCGCAAACATCTACGGGAAACCTGAGTTCGGGAGAAAGCTACACTGCGCCACAGATTGAGTTGATGCTTGCCACCAATATCACCGAGGTGCGGGTGTCGTTTACGCAAGTTGAATTGGCGCAGGAGCAGCTTAAGGATCAGGAGAAGCAGCGGGTGCTCGGCGTGATTCCGAATTACTACGTAAGTTACGTCGCCAATGCAGCTCCGCTGAACACGAGACAGAAGTTCCAGCTTGCGTGGAAGAGTACGGTGGATCCGTTCACCTTCGGATTTACCGCGGCGATTGCGGGAATTGAGCAGGCGCAAAACCGTTTCAGCGGGTATGGACAAGGAGCGCAGGGTTACGGAAAGCGCTACGCCGCATCTTACGGGGACCTGGTCACATCAACCTACATCGGAGGAGCGATACTGCCATCGCTGCTGAAACAAGATCCGCGGTATTTCTACAAGGGAACCGGCAGCAAGAAATCGAGGGCTTGGTACGCGATTGCCAACGCCGTGATTTGTAAAGGCGACAACGGGCACTGGCAACCAAGTTATTCGGCAATTCTGGGAAGCCTGGCGTCGGGTGGAATTTCCAATCTTTACTATCCCGCGAGCGACCGCGATGGAGTGGCATTGACGTTTGAAAACGCGCTGATCGGAATTGGGGCAAGTGCTGGCGCAAACCTGCTGCAAGAATTTGTCATTCGGAAGATCACGCCGAATGTGCCGAATTACGCGCCAGCCACACCCTAACCCGGATCAAAACTGCTAGCAAAATTATCACAGCGGGCACAACAGGCTATATCAAGAAGGTGACAAGACCCGTGGCGACAAGGGCAACGGCCCACAGCAAGTCGAAGTTGAACCAAGTCTTACGGAGAAGTGCGAGGCCGAGCTTTCGATAGACCACCCAAGCGACCAGCCCGGTGACTGCAAGATAGGCAATCGTGTGCACACCAGTGGCAATTATCCCGGCTAGCGGGCTGACGGCCGGAGAGATGTGATTGTGGCCGGCCATTCGAGCCTGCGCTTCAACGGTGCTACTGCCCAGCAACACCGGTACCACCATTAAACCGGCGCCGTGTGCAGAGGCCATCAGAAACGACCAGACGGCCAAGTCTCGAAAGCCCACTTGCATACGGACCCACCTGGGATGCTGGTGTCGCACCAGGCAAAAGATTCCGAGGCCCACCAGAATCGCGGCGACGGAGTAGCGGATGGCGACAAGCGGCAGCGTCATGCCGAGAAACGCGACAGTCAGCACCACGCTGCCAATGGCCACGGTGTGGCCGATGGCAATGGTGACGAGCGATCTTGCTACTGCGCTCCCCTTTTGCTCCTGCATCCCCAGCGCCACCGCGAAGAGCCACCCCATCCCAGGGTTCAGTCCGTGATACGCGCCAAGGAGCAGCACCAGCCACAACATCGTCGAATTCAGCCCGGCATGCGTCATTTCGCGTCCGAGTAGCAATAGGAGTCTGACGAAGCGTCACCCCCTTCCAGCCGAAGCTGGTGCGCGCGCAACCCGTCGAACTCGACGAAGAACTTTTCGTCGAGTTTCATTCCGCCCCTTGGGCTCGCATCGATCTTCACCATCCAACTGTTCACACCATCGGGATAAAACTGCTCGTCCCAAGGGGAGTAAAGCGAATTCGTGAAGTAGACGCGCTTACCGTCGCGGCTGATCTCGACCATCTGAGGGCCGCCATTGAGCGCTTGCTTGGGCTTGTTCGGATGAGCTGCGTGACGCACGATGCCACCGAGGTGAATCGAATCGGTCTTCTTCGGGTTGGCGGGGTCGGAGACGTCGTACCGGATGAACTCCCCTGTCCCCCAGCACGAAACATAGAGGAAGCGGTCATCGAGTGAGAGGTTGATGTCGGTTACCAACGGCGGCACTGCCTTGAAGCCCTTCAGCAGCGGTGGCAGGCTTTGCGGATCAGCCGGTTCGGCGGGAATTTCGATCACCTTGCGGACTGCCCATTTGCTGTTCTTACCGCCGTCTTCGCGGTACCACATCCAGATGGAGGACGAAAGGTCTTTCAGGGAGACCACCACGCCGACAAATCCGAAGGTCTTCTTGGGATCGTGGGAGGGCCGAAGCTCGAGCACCATCTGTTGCTCTGCACCCAAGTCAATTTCCTGGAGGTGGCGGCGCTTGTCCAAGTCCCAGATATGCAGTTTGTGGCCGTACTCTCCGCCCAGCAGCAACTCCGGGACGAGGCCGCCCTTCACCATGTTGGGGGTGCCCCATTCTGAGGTGATCATGGTGTCATGTCCGAGGTGCCACCAAAAGTCATAGGCCAGATTCTGTGGGCCGCGGTCCTTCTCCCAAGGTCCCTTCAGCTCAAACGTGTTGGCATCCATCAGGAAGATACCACCCGGGCCGTCGCCGCTGGCCGAACCGAGGGCGCTGCCATAGATGCCGTCAGGGCCACAATGAATGGTGTGTGGCGATGTGTAGCCGGTCTTTTTAATAAACTCTTCAGGCTCGATTACCTTCACGATCTTGGGATGGTTGGGGTCCTGTTTCGTATCCAGGATGTGAATCCGGGACGAGCCGATGCCCGGCACAACCAGATAGCGACGCTCCATGTGAGGGTGCGTGGCCTGCGGGCAGAGGCACGCGCTACACGCGTTCCAGCCGAAGTGATGCAACTCATTATCGTCATTGGGGAAGTCCACCTGGCCAATAAACTGACCATACGCAGAGGAGCGCGGATCGACGTTAATGACGCCCATGGCGTCTCGCTTCCCGATCTTGCCGACGTTGAGCAGAGCTACGTAAGCGATGCGTTCTGGCGCGGCCTGCATGGCCAGGCCGGGCGAGGGATAAAAGGTTGGATCCGGGATCAATGACATATCCATATTCTCCTTTGGCAAAAGTCACGGCGAAGAATTTGCCCCGGCTGACGGGGCCGTCGGGTATAGCGCCTATAATAGAGCGTATTTTTCGGGCTGTTTATCAAATTTTTGTTTGCAGCCGGAACAGCAAAAATAGAAAGAATTTCCATGAAACTCTGACTTGTGCTTCGCTACGCTCACATCCACCATCATTCCGCAGATCGGATCTTTGGCTTCGTGTTTGGGCACCGGTGACTGCGCCTGGGTTTTTTGCGACGCTGCTCTCGTTCCATTCACCTGGATAATTTCGGCAAGAATACTGACCGCAATTTCTTCAGGAGAGGCGGCGCGAATGTCGAGACCGGCCGGAGCGCGAACCTGGCTCAGCCTGTCGACGGGTATGCCGCGTTCCTTAAGAACGTCGAGGATTTTGCTGGCTTTCGCTTTACTGGCGACAAATGCAACATAGGCTGCTGTAGTGAGAAGCGCCTGTTCCAACGCTTCCTCGTCGCCTTCTCCTTGCGTGGAAACAACAATAAAAGTGTGCGGCGCGGTTTTAAGTTGGCGCAAGTCCAATTCCGCTTGCACTAAGTCGCTATCCGGAAAACTCTCGCGGTCCGCTCCTGGAGCCACGACGGAAATCGCATAGCCAATCGCCTTGCCAAGCCTAGCCAACGTTTTCGCGACGGGAGAACGGCCGAGAATCAGAATGTGAGGTTTTGGAAGGACCGGTTCAATATAGATGTCCAATGTGCCTCCACTGTGGCAAGTCATGGTGTAATCCACTATGCCCTCCTCTGGGGATGACGAGGGACTGATACGAATCAAACGGGGTTGACCGTCTGCCAATGCTTTCAAGGCTTCTTTGACCACCACCGGTTGCGCACAGCCGCCGCCTATCCAGCCCCAAATTTTGCCATCGGGGAAAATGATCGCTTTGTTTCCCGGCTTTCCCGAGATGGGCGCTTGATAACGCACCACCACGGCAATCGCAAAGGATTGTGCGTCCGTCAGCAGCTCACCGGCTTTGCTCAGGAATTGATCGAACATATTGGATCACCTATCTCGAAGCTAAAGGTATCTTTCCAAAGCCAGCAGGCTCTCCAGATTATGTGCCGCAGCAAAAACATCGACATGCGGAAGAGCGGCACTCATGCCGCGCGTAACCGGGGCATACTCTTCCAGTCCCAACAGGGGATTCAGCCAGATGAGCTGCCGGACTCGGCGTCTGGTGTTACGGAGTTCGCCAGCCAGCAACTCCGGTTCGCCGGTGTCCCAACCATCACTCAAAATGACGAATACAGTATTGGGCGAAAGCAATCGCCGGGCGTACTGACGGTTGAAGTCTCTCAGCGAATCGCCAATCTTTGTGCCGCCTGCCCATCCTGCCGCTCTCTGGGAAAGTCCTCCCAGGGCATCCGGTAAATCCCTGGTGCGGAGCAAATCGGTGATCTCAACAACATTGGTGCTGAACAGAAACGTATTCACACTCTTGAAGTATTTTTGCAGCGCGTAAGCAAATCTGACCAGAAACAAGCTGTAGGAATTCATGGAACCGCTGACATCCAGGAAAATCACCAGCTTGTGCTTCCGTGGTTTTCTGGCCCGAAAGGCCAGCACGATGGGATCGCCGCCACCCGGGATACTGCGCCGAATGGTCCTGCGCACGTCTACACGCTCCGCGAGATTCCTGATCTTGCGTCTTCGCGCGAGCCGCAGGCTCATCTTGCGAAACAGGCGCATCGAAATCTGCTCAAGTGCCAGCAGGTCATCGTGCGGCACATCTGCTAAGTCCACCTTCTGTAGACGGTGTTGGGCGCTTGCGCCCGAAACTGCTTTGCCACCACGTTCTGACGGCGAGGCGTCGCTTCCGGACAAGCCCAGCAGCGCTCGGGAACTTGCTCCTGGTCTGGGGGCATTGAATCTGAGTTCCTTGCCTTCTTTCGAATCCGGCCCTGATGCATTCTGCGAATGGCTCCAGAACCGTTCGAAAATCTTGCTGAACAGGTCCCATTGCTCTTTCGATGAGCTCAGGACCGCCCGCAGAGCCAAAGCGAACACTTGTCTATCGGCAAGTACAATGGATTTGGCCGCTTCGAGCGCAGTCAGCGTCTGCCCAACGCCGTTGGACAGTCCGTTATCCCTGGCGAACTGGCAGAACTGAACGATGGAAGCTGCCGCGCGATCGGGTTCTACTTGAGGCATTGATTCCTTCCTACGCACGGCGCTTACGAAAGCATTTTCTCTATGCCCGCGGCCTTGAGTTTCGCGCCGTCTTCCATGGATTTCGCTACGCAACCCAGGGTTTCCTCAACCGTTTGGACATCCAGCCGGTGTTTTCCCAAGGACATCGCGGATTGGGCACAATCCAGGGTTTCGGTCACTCCCGGCGGCTTTGCGAGATCCAGTTGCCGCACGGTCTGAACAAATCGCACTACTTGGCTGCCAAGCTGTTCTTCGATGCCCGGCAGCTTGGCGCGAACTATTTTCATTTCTTTTTCAAAGCTGGGAAAGTCGATCCAGTGATAGAGGCAGCGTCGTTTCAGCGCGTCACTCAGTTCGCGAGTGCGATTGGAAGTGAGAATGACATAGGGGACATGCTTGGCCTTGATTGTGCCCATCTCGGGAACAGTAATTTGAAAATCGGACAGTAACTCCAGCAGGAAAGCCTCGAACGCCTCATCCGCGCGGTCGATTTCGTCGATGAGCAAAACGGGCGAAGCGTCTTCGGCAAGAATGGACTGAAGCAAGGGGCGCTCGAGAAGGAACTCTTTGCTAAAAATGTGCTTTTCCTTCTCTTCGACGGTTCGCTCGATTTTTTCCTCGATTTTGATGGCCAGGAGCTGTTTCTGATAATTCCACTCGTAGATGGCGGAGTTAACATCCAGTCCTTCATAGCATTGCAGACGGATGAGCCGAGTCCCCAGCATAGCCGCCAGTACTTTGGCTACTTCTGTCTTGCCCAGTCCAGCATGTCCTTCGATGAGCAGCGGTTTCCCCAGTTTGATGACCAGGTAAACGGCGGTGGCCAAGGCGCGGTCGGTAACATAACCCAACCGTTCGAAGCTCCGAATCAGATCATCCACGTCGTTGATTTGCTTGTCCTCGGGAAACGTTGGAGCAGTGGGCATGATAGGTCGGCTTCAGATAACGTAAGTTAACTCTCGCGGCGAAATACGCCCTTTGCCGCCTGCCATGCCAACGAACCAGCATTGATCGGTTTCCCGGCTGGATCCGTGGCCGCTTCGGAAGGTTGGTCGGGCTGCGAAAGCCGGGTTTGCAGATTCTTGGTGAACTCGCCGAACATGATGTTTGAGACTTCGCTGATGACCCGCGATCCCATCTGCGCCAGAATGCCCACCACATTCAGCTCAGAAATACTCGTGACCTCGGTGCCGCCATCCTCGAGCATGCGGAGTTTGCCCGTCATCTTCATGGAGGCGCTGCCGCGGCCGCGGACGTCCTGTCCTTTGCCCAGAATTTCAATTTCATAGTTCAGTGCGTCCATGCGAACGATCTGCACTTCTCCCTTGTAATCGGTCACACTCGGTCCGACCTTTACACTGATCGCGCCTTTGTAATTCTTGTCATCCACCTGCGCTGTAATCTGCGCGCCAGGCACGCACAACGCGACCTTCCGGGGATCGCTGAGGAAGCTCCATACCTTCTCGACCGGTTCCTTCACCTGAAAACTTTTCTCGATCTTCAGCGCCACGGCTCTAGCTCACCACCCCTTTCTCCTTCAAAACATTCCACACTTTCCAAGGTGTGATTGGCATATCGATATGCTTCACGCCGAGGTGCGAAAGGGCATCTACGACCGCATTCACGAAAGCAGCCGGAGATCCAACGTTTGGCGATTCCCCCACGCCCTTGGCCCCAAAAGGGTGATGCGGGGATGGCGTACAAGTGCTGCCTGTTTCCCAGTGCGGCGTTTCCACTGCAGTGGGGATCAAATAGTCCATAAAACTGCCGCCCTGGACGTTTCCGTTTTCGTCATAATCAATCAATTGCATAAAGGCGATGGCCAGACCTTCCGTGAGCCCGCCGTGGATCTGCCCTTGTACGATCATCGGATTGATTACATTGCCGCAGTCGTCGACGGCCACAAAACGACGGACCTTGATCTCTCCCGTTCCTTTGTCGATGTCGACCGCGCAGATGTACGTCCCGAAAGGAAAAGTGAGGTTCGGCGGATCGTAATAATTGACAGCTTCCAGCCCCGCTTCGAGGCCAGCGGGAATATTGGTGTAAGCAGCGAAAGCGATTTCCTGGATGGTTTTGGACTTACTGGGCGCACCTTTCACGAAGAACTTGCCGGTTTCCCACTCGAGATCTTCCTCGCTGCACTCCAGTAAATGAGCCGCAATCTTTTTAGCCTTGGCTCGAATTTTCCGCGCAGCCATCGCTGTGGCGGCCCCTGACGTAGGAGTGCTGCGGCTGGCGTAAGTTCCAAGGCCATAAGGAGCGGTGTCGGTGTCACCTTCCTCAACGATCACGTCAGAGGCCGGAATTCCTAGTTCCTGGGCGACGATCTGGGCGTAGGTAGTCTCATGGCCTTGTCCCTGGCTCTTGGTACCCATGCGGCAGATTGCTTTTCCCGTTGGATGTACTCGGATTTCAGCGCTGTCGAACATCTTGATGCCGGCGATGTCGAATGTGTGAGCAGGACCAGCTCCAACCGCTTCCGTGAAGCTGGAGATGCCGATGCCCATCAATTCGCCCTTTTTCCGTTTCTCTTCCTGCTCTTTCCGTAGTTGGGCATAACCCACCATTTCGAGCGCTTTATTCAACGCTCCTTCGTAGTTCCCGCTGTCGTACGTCCAGCCCAGTGGAGTTTTGTAGGGGAACTGGTCCGGCTGAATGAAATTTCTGCGCCGCAATTCGGCCGGATCGATCTTCAGTTGACTGGCAAGAATGTCCACGACTCGCTCGATCAGATAAGCGGCCTCGGTGATTCGAAACGAACAGCGATAGGCGATTCCTCCGGGGGCCTTGTTGGTATACACGCCGTCCACTTCGCAGAATGACGCGGCAAAGTCGTAAGAGCCAGTGCACATGCTAAACAGACCGGCGGGAAATTTCGTAGGCTGTGCGGCGGCGTTGAACGCTCCATGGTCCGCCAACGTTTTTACGCGCAGGGCTTTGACCTTGCCATTCTGATCGGCCGCAATCTCCGCCGTCATGTGGTAGTCGCGCGCAAAGCCCGTGGACTGGAGATTCTCGGACCGCGTCTCAATCCACTTGACAGGCAAGCCGAGGGTCAGGGAAGCCACCACGGCACAGACATAGCCGGGATAGATAGGGACCTTGTTTCCGAAGCCACCACCTATATCCGGAGAAACAACGCGAATATTTTGCTCGGGTATCCCGCCTACGATAGAAAACAGCGTTCGGTGAGCGTGAGGGGCCTGGGAAGTAAGGTAGATCGTAAGTTTTTCCGTGGCGCGATTGAAGTCGGCAACGCAGCCACAGGTTTCGAGTGGAGCAGGGTGGCATCGCTGGGAGATGGCATGCACACTGGCCTTGACCGGTGCGCTTTGAAACGCTTTGTCGGTAGCATCTCTATCGCCCACTTCCCAATGAAAAATGTGGTTGGACTTCTCTTCCCGGTCCTCGCGAAGGATGGGTGAACTCGGATCCGTTGCCTTATGAGGGTCCACCAGGACGGGAAGTTCTTCGTATTCCACTTCGACCAATTCGGCCGCGTCTGCCGCAATGTATTGATCCTGCGCAACCACGAACGCGACTTCCTGGGCCTGGAAGAGCACTTTGCCCGTCGCCAGCACCATTTGTTTGTCGAAGAATAGTGTTGGCATCCAGGCGAGATTTGCCTTGGCGAGGTCTTCACCCGTAATGATGGCCAGGACACCAGGAAGTTGCTTGGCCTTCTCGGTGTTGATGGACTTGAGGCGGGCGTGCGCGTAGGGGCTGCGCACCATGTGTCCATAGACCATTCCAGGAAGGTGAACGTCGTCCACGTAATTGCCTTTGCCTTGAATGAATCTCGAATCCTCTTTGCGTTTGATCGAGTGGCCCATTCCGCCGATTTCGGGCGAAGTTTTCGCAATCATCTTGCCCCTCCTTGCGCCATCTTGCCTGCGGCGTATTGAACCGCCTTCACAATATTTTGATAGCCGGTGCAGCGGCACAAATTACCGGAGATCCCCCAGCGAATGTCGTTTTCCGTGGGTCGAGCATTCGTTTGCAGGAGCGCATAAGTAGACATCAGCATGCCGGGCGTACAGAACCCGCATTGCAAACCATGCTCCTGTTTGAAGCCTTCCTGCAGAGGGTGAAGCTTCCCTTCCTGGAAGAGTCCCTCCACCGTAAGAAGCTCCGCTCCATCCGCCTGGACGGCAAACATCGTGCAAGACTTCACCGTTTTTCCGTTCATGACGACGGTGCAAGCGCCGCAGTTGCTGGTGTCGCAGCCAACGTGCGTGCCGGTCAGACCGAGTGTTTCGCGGATGAAGTGAACGAGGAGAAGCCGGGGTTCGACATCGGCTTCCCGCTGCTGGCCATTGACTTTGACGCATACTGCTTGCTTTTTCGCCATTTCATTTCTCCCGATCGCTCGACGCTATTACTTGCCAGCGCGCTCGAATGCGCGAGTCAGTGCCCGTTTTGCAAGCTCTTTGACCAAACCCTTCTTGTACTCAACCGGGCCGCGCAAATCTGGAGTCGGCGCCGACTCGTCGGCCGCAAGTTGCGCCGCTTGATTGATGTTGGCTTCATCCAGCTTCTTGCCGCGAAGGAATTCTTCCGCCTTCCGTGCCTTGACTGGGGTTGGGCCGACATTTGTCAATCCAATGCCCACTTTTTGACAGACGCCCTTGTCTTCCAGGGTCAGTTGAACCGCCACCGCCGCCGTCGCAAAATCTCCGACCTTGCGCTCCAGTTTGAAGTAGGCACCACCGCTCCGCGCCGGTGGTACCGGTATGCGAATTTCCGTCAGTATTTCCTCGTGTTGGAGTGCGGTGGTAAATAGGGACACGAAGAAATCCTCAATGGGAATGACTCTTTCGCCTTTCGGCCCGGTCGACACGACTTGGGCACCGAGGGCCATCATC